>Ga0272441_10010176_pt1 | contig 14297 bp, 11 predicted proteins | sample SSMProp6N_FD_193582 | JGI IMG/M metagenome (GOLD analysis project Ga0272441, IMG submission 193582) | Marine sediment archaeal communities from Little Sippewissett salt marsh, Falmouth, MA, United States - SSM-Prop-6N | ecosystem: Environmental > Aquatic > Marine > Wetlands > Sediment ... | reverse complement strand
CCGACCTGAGGGATATCCGCTCAAGACGAAGTAGAAGTGGATCAAAAGCCACGGATCTTCCTCTCCGCGGGAAGAACAAGAAACACGAAGAACATCCAGTCGGCAGGGACTGGACCATATGAGGAGCAATGAGATGAACGGCAAGACCATGCGATTCGCGGCGGCGGTGCTGACCGCGTGGCTGGCCTCGGCGCCGCTGCGGGCGGCCGACGCCAAGGCGCCGGCAGGCCAGGAACTTTCGGCGATGGACATCGTGGAGAAGGCCAACCGCGTCGCGTACTACCAGGGCGCCGACGGACGGGCCCAGGTCAAGATGACCATCACCGATGCCCAGAGCCGGACCCGCACGCGCGAGATGACGATCCTCCGCTGGGACCAGCCCGACCCGAAGCCCAAGGCCGACCCCAAGGCGGAGATCAAGAAGGACGCCTTCTGCGGCGAGCAGAAGTTCTACGTCTACTTCCACCAGCCCGCCGACGTGAGCAAGATGGCCTTCCTCGTTTGGAAACACCTGGACAAGGACGACGACCGGTGGCTGTACCTGCCCGCCCTGGACCTCCTCAAGCGGATCTCCAGCAGTGACAAGCGGACCAGTTTCGTCGGGTCGGAGTTTTTCTACGAGGACGTCTCCGGGCGGAACATCAACGCCGACCACCACGAGCTGGTCAGCACGAGCAAGACGTACTACAAGCTGAAGTCCACGCCGAAGGACGACAAGAGCGTGGAGTTCGGCCACTACGTCACGTGGATCCACCGGGACACGTTCATCGTCGTCTCGCAGGAGTACTACGACAAGAAGGGCGAGCAGTACCGCCAGTACAAGGCCCTGAAGATGGACAAGGTCCAGGACTTCTGGACGGTCACCAAGAGCCAGATGACCGACCTCCGCACGAAGGGCCACACCATTCTCGAATACTCGGGCGTGACGTATGATGTCGGCGTGCCCGAGGACGTGTTCACCGAGCGCTACCTGCGCAGGGCGCCCACGGCGTACCTGAAATGAGACAGCCGAGCGGAGAATCACACGTGAGATGGCTGCCACCAACGGTCCTGATTCTGGCAGTATGGGCTCCCGCGCGAGGGCAAGTGCTTCAAGCCCAGGCATTACAATGCCTGGGCTTCCGTCTATCCATCTGCGCATCCGCAACGGAGGATGAGCCGGACCTGCCTCTCGGTGCTGAGCAAGCGGGCGAGCCGGACCTTCCCCTCGGCGCGAAGGAGCCCGGCGAGCCCGAGCTGCCCGGCGTCAAGGGCGGCGCCGCGGACGAGCCGAAGCTCCCGATCGGCGTCGGCGAGCCCAACGAGCCCCAAGCGAAAGCCCCGGAGACGACGAACTGGCTCGAGGCCGTCGGCGGGACGGGCTTCCTCGACGTGCGGGGTGGCGTGCGTACGCAGAGCGACCGCTACCAGCGCGACGCGTCCCTCGGCGAGACGCGCCTCCAGCTTGACGTGCAGAACACGTGGGAGAAACTGACGTTCAAGCTGGTCGCGGACTTCGTCTACGACCCCGTCCTCGATCACCACACGATCGACCTCGAGCAGGGCCAGGGCTGGCTGGACCTCCGCCAGGCCAACGTCTCGTTCACACCCGTGCAGTTCGTGGACGTCAAGCTCGGCCGGCAGATCCTCACGTGGGGCACGGGCGACCTGGTGTTCATCAACGACCTGTTCCCCAAGGACTGGCAGGCGTTCTTCATCGGCCGGGACGTCGAGTACCTCAAGGCCCCGTCGGACGCCGTGAAGGTCGGCCTGTTCACCGAGTTGGCGAACCTCAACGTGGTCTTCACGCCGCGCTTCGACGCCGATCGGTTCATCCGCGGCGAGCGGATCTCCTACTACAACGCGATGCTCGGCCGGCAGGCCGGGCGAGACGCGGTCGCGCGGACCGACCAACCCAACGAGTGGTTCCGGGATCACGAATGGGCGGCGCGCCTGTCGAGGAACCTCGGGGGCTACGAGTTGGCGGGATACGGCTACTGGGGCTACTGGAAGAGCCCCTCCGGCATGGACGTCCGCACGATGCGGTCGACGTTCCCCCGGCTGAGCGTGTACGGCGGGAGCGTGCGGGGGCAGGTGGGGCGCGGCATCGGCAACGTCGAGGTCGGCTACTACGACTCGCGCGAGGACCGCGGCGGGGACGACCCGTTCACCGCCAACAGCCAGCTTCGCATCCTGGCCGGCTATGAGCAGGAGCTGCCGCAGATCGCCAAGGACCTGACCGTCGGCGTGCAATACTACGTCGAGTGGATGATGGACCACGACCCCTACGTCCGGACGCTCCCGCCGGGGACGCCCCGGGCCGACGAGGATCGCCACGTCCTGACCTTCCGCGTGACGAAACTGCTGCTTAACCAAAACCTCACACTGTCCCTGTTCGCCTACTACAGCCCGACCGATTCGGACGCATACATCCGGCCGCACGCGAAGTACAAGATCGACGACCACTGGTCCGTGGAAGTCGGTGCCAATGTGTTCTTTGGCCAATATGACCATACGTTCTTCGGGCAGTTCGAGAAGAACACCAACGTCTACGCCGGCGCCCGCTACAGCTTCTGAGCCTCTCGCGGGCGCGAAGCGTCCGTCCCCCCTCCCCTCGGGGCCCGTCACGCGGGTTTCCGCCGCCCCCGGCGCCGAGTGCTCTCCCGGCCTTCCTACAATGCTGCGGAACGAAATCGCACGTGGATTCGTTCGGACCGCTGGAACCTGGAACGCCCTTGTAAGGAGAGCAACATGAGATCAAAGGTCATCTGTATCATCGCGGTCGCCGCTGGGCTGGGTTGGGTCTTTGCTGCGACACCGTCGGCCGAAGCACAGTGCTCCGGCTCGTCCCCAACCGGCGCGGCAGCGGCGGCCCCCAACCGCACTTGTGGCTCGGGCAGCGAGAAGCCCACCGCCGTCGCGGGGCCAGCCGGCGCGGCCGGAAAGAAGTGCTGCGGCACGTGCGCCAAGTCCAAGGCCGCCGCCCCCGCGAAGTGCTGTGGCACGTGCGCCAAGTCCAAGGACGCCGCGCCGGCCAAGTGTTGCGGCACGTGCGGCAAGAAGGCCTGCGGTCCCACCTGCACCAAGGCGTGCTGCGCCGGCAAGCCCGTAGCCGCCCAGGCCCATCTCGCAGCGGCGGAGAAGCACCTGGACGCGGCCCACAAGGCCATCGAGGCAGGCAACCACAAGGCCGCCCTCGCCGCCCTCGCCCAGGCCCGGAAGCTCATCGCTCTCGAGCGCGGCGCCGCCGACAAAAAGGTCGCCGCCTTCGCCAACGGTTCCTGCCCCATGACCGGAAGACCCGTAAGGCCCGGATTCACCCGGGTGTTCAAAGGCCGGGTCGTCGGGTTCTGCGGCCCCGGGTGCGCTTCGCACTGGGACAACGCGTCGGACGCGAAGAAGGCCGCCGTCGCCGCCAAACTCGCCGCCAAGGGACCCGCCGGTCCCACCGGCCCCGTCGACAAGGCCGACCACCACGGACACCATCACGACCACGGCGCTCACAAGTAGCGCCCACCGTCTCCCACGCGCGGAACCGTGCATCGGTCCCGGCGCCTCCCAAGCAGGCGCCGGGACCGCACGGCATTCGAGGCGCACCGCGCGGCCCGGGGGCTACCGAGTTGCCATCTGCCGTCTCAGCCGTTCCACGTCGAGGCCCCGAAGAAACCGCGGGACGTTCTGGAAGACCCCGTCGTAGCCGAACGGTCCGTGCGTCATCTCCCCGATCGCGTCGTCCCTCGTCCATCCGCATACCAGCATGCGAAATGCGGCACACATCATTCCCGTCCGGTCGATGCCTCGCTGGCAGTGCACGTATACCGGCGTGCAATTCGGGTCCGTGACGATGCGAAGAAACTCGACCACCTGCGCCTCGGTCGGCTTGGCCGCGTTGACGTGAATGTCCACGGCACGAAGGTCCGTTCCGGCCACAAGCTCCGCGTCGCTGTAGCGGCGCCGGAGGTTGACGACCGTGCGAACGCCCATCTCATCGAGTCGTCGCATTCGGTCTGCCGTCGGCTGGGCGCCGCGGTACAGGTCCCCCGTGACGCGGTGCAGGTTCTCCAGCGGCGGCCTCTGCAGCGCCACGGCCCACTCGCTCTGCCGGCCGCCGGCACCGAACTGCTCGCCACGAAGCAACGCCTCCACGAACGGGCGGTAGTCATAGGCCACCACGGCAGCGAGGGGCAAGACGAACCACACGGCCACGAGTACCTTCTTCAACACGGCTCGCACTCCTTCCGCAGTCGGATCGCCCCGTACACGGTGTCGCCCCCGTCTCGCCAGTATCAGTCGCACGCCCCCAGGGCCGGGGCACGCAGCGCTGGTGCATGGCCGTCCACCGCGCAAGCCGCGCTCGCCAGTCCGTCCCGGCGGGCATCTCGACGGTCAGGGAAGGAATGCCAAGCCCGCAGAACACAACCAAGCCACATATGCCCATATACGGCGATAACGATAGTTAGTCCTCGCCGGTCACGCCCAGGCATGCGGCGATCCGGTCGAAGTCGTCCAGGCTGTAGTATTCCAGCACGATCCTGCCGCGGTTGCGGCCTCGCCCGGGCTGGACGCGCACGCGCGTTCCCACCGCCTCCGTCAGGCGCCTCTCCAGGTCCGCAATATACGCGGGCCGGGGCCTGGCGGGCGCCGGCGGCGCGGCGTCCGACCGGGGTCTTGCAGATCGCTTTGCCACCAGGTCCTCTGTCTGCCGAACGGAAAGCCCGTCGGACACCACCCGCCGAGCAAGGCGTTCCTGCTCTGGCGCCCGGCCGGCCAGGCCCGCAAGGGCCCGGGCGTGGCCGAACGTGAGCGCTCCGGCAAGCAGCATCTCCTGGACGGGGTCAGAGAGGTCCAGCACTCTCAGGTAGTTGGCCACCGTTGCCCGCGAGTCGCCGGTTCGCTCGGCGACCTGTGCCTGCGTGAGATCGAAGCGATCCATATACCCGCGGTACGCCTCGGCCCGCTCGACGGCGTTCAGATCGGCCCGCTGGATGTTCTCGATGAGGGACCACTCCAGCATCTGGCGCTCGGTCGCGTCTTTCAGGACGCAGGGGACTTCGGGAAGGCCCGCGTCGCGCGCGGCTCGCAGCCGCCGCTCGCCGGCGATCAGGACGTACGGGGTCGCCGCGTCGGGCGCCGAAGAGCGCACGACGAGGAGGGGCTGGAGGACCCCCTGCTGGGAGATGCTGTCACGCAGAGAGGCGAGGTCGGCTTCGTCGAAGCGCCGGCGGGGCTGGTGCGGGTTCGGGGCAATGGCGTCGACCGGAATCGTCAGGGGGCGGCCGTCCGCGTCGGCACGGGGGTCGTGGTCCTCGGGGCCGGGCGGAGGAGAGGGGGGAGGGGGGGCTGGGGCGGAAGTGGCGGCCGTGGCGAGTCGGCTCGCCCCGCCGATCAGGCTGGACAGCCCGCGCCCGAGGCGGCCGGGCACGGGGACGGTCTTCGGTCGTTTGGCCATCTGGGCCTCCCTTCCCATGTCGGGTCCACGAAGGAAATCCGCGAAGGTTCCACGTGGAACTTCGTCCGTGATCTGGGAAGAGACTACCCGAGAACCCGAGGCAGTGCAAGAGCGATATCTTGGGCAAGGCAGATCAGGCCACGGCATGTTCCACGTGGAACATGACGCTAAACGTTCCGCTCGGCCATGGACAGCCATCGGGCGAAAACCAGCAGCGCCCACAACAAATGCCCGTAATCGCCCCGTCGGTCGAAATGGTCGTTTAACAACCCCGCGAGCGCCTCCGGCCGGAAGATCCCCCTGGCGTGAAGCCACGGGTCCATCAGCGTCTCCCGCAGCGTCTCGAAGAGCTCCCCTCGCAGCCACGCGCCGAGAGGAACGCCGAAGCCCCTTTTGGGCGCGGCCAATACGTGGGCAGGCAGCAGCTCGCCAAAGGCCTCTCGCAGGATTGCCTTACCCCGCCCCCGGCGGACCTTCAGGTCGGCCGGGAGAGAAAGCCCAAGGGATACGACCCGATGATCGAGGAACGGCGCCCGAAGCTCCAAGCCGACGCTCATCGAGGCAAGGTCCGCCTTCACGAGGAGATCGTCCGGTAGATACGTTGCCACGTCGTGCCGCTGGGCGTGCTCGACCTCGTCCCTGCAGTCGGACGCTTCGTACAGCCGCCAGAACCACTGGGCGACGGCCTCCGTATCCAGGGCCTCGAGGAACTCCTCCGTAAACAGCCGCCTCAACTCCGCCGGCGCAAACAGGCGGCGATAGCGGAAGTACTGCTCGGGCGGCGGTAAGGGGAGGGCGTCTGCGAAGCGAACGAGGCGACGCAAGCGGCTTCGCTCCTCGTGAGGAGCGAAGGCCCGCAGGAAGAACGCCGCCAGGCGTATGGCCAGGTACTTCGGCGGCGACATGCTCTCCGCCAGGTGCATGGCCCGATATCGATCGTACCCGCCGAAGGCCTCGTCTCCACCGTCGCCGACCAGCGCGACCGTCACGTGCTCCCGGGCCGCCTTGCAGACCAGCCACGTCGGCAAGGCGCTGGAGTCTGCAAACGGCTCGCCGTACATGCGAACCATCGCGTCGACGGCGCTCGCCGGCGCCGGCTGAACCACGATCTCGGTGTGCTTCGTGCCCAGGTGCGCCGCGGTTCGGCGGGCTGCTTCCGTCTCGTCGTAGAGGCCGGCGCCCTCAAAGCCGGCCGTGAAGGTCCGTACTTGCTGGGGGTCGCGAGAAGCCCGGGCCATCAGCGCGACAATGATCGAAGAATCAAGGCCGCCGCTCAACAGGGCGCCGAGGGGGACCTCGGCGTGCAGCCGCGCCTCGACGGCGGTCTGGACGGCGCCACGAACGGCCGCGACGCGAGCGCCGGGCAGCTCGGGCAAGCGAACGGGCTGGGGCGACCAATAGAGGCAGGGGCCCTCGCATTCCTGCGCGACGGTCATGCGATGGCCCGGAGGGAGCTTGGACACGTTCGACCAGATGCTGTGCGGAGCGGGAACATATCCCATGGTCATATAAATACATAACGACGGTGCGCCGAACTCCTTGGATACCCGCGGGTGCCGCAGCAAGGCGGGGGCCTCCGAGGCGAAGACAAGCCGATCGGCAAGCCGCGCGTACCATAGGGGCTTCTGGCCGAGGCGATCCCGGGCGAGCAGCAGGGCCCCCGCCGAGGCGTCGTAGAGGGCGAAGGCGAACATCCCTTCCAGCCGGGCGAGCAGGTCCACGCCGTAGCAACGATAGAGGTGGAGCAGGACCTCCGTGTCGCCGGCCGTTCGAAGCAAGACTCCGTCGGCTGCAAGGTCTCTGCGCAGGTCCTGGTAGTTGTAGATCTCCCCGTTAAAGGCGACCGTCAACCGGCCGTCGGCGGACGTCATCGGCTGGTGCGAGCCGGCGACGTCGATCACGGCCAAACGGTGGAAGGCCATTGCGCAGCGGCCGTCTTCGGAAACGAACTCGCCCTGTTCGTCTGGCCCGCGATGCGAAACAGCCGCAGCCATGCGGCGGGCTACGGCGACGTCCGCCCGGCCCGCCGAGCCGCCGGGGCGGTCGTTGCAGAACAGGAACTCTCCCGCAAACCCACACATGCCAGGGAATTGTACACGAGCGGTAGGGGATGCGCCAACGGGAAAGGACGGCGACGTCCCGAGCAGTGGCAATCTAAGCCATTATATAGCATCATTTTAAGGCGATACGCGGCGATCCGTCTTCGGAGGCGGGTCCTACGGCATTGCCCGTGTCCGCCTGCTATTGTCCCTTGGGACTCGGCTCCTCGGCGCGCTTGAGGGCAAGGGCAAAGGCCCTGTTCTCGTCTCGCCGGAGCAGTTCGGAGAACTCGGCTGCAGAGCACCAACGAGTCTTGCCGTCGGCAAACAACGCGCCGCGGCCGCGACCGCCGTGATTCTCGGCGAAATCGCAGGCCAGCAGGCGGGTGCCGCGATTGGGGTCCCGGTCGTCGAGCTCAGAGTACAGGTAGAAGTAGTCGATGTGGCGATCGGTCCCGGTGCGGCACTGTAAATCCTCTTTGCGCAGTACGTTATCGTCTAGCATCCGCTCCAGGCTTCGCGGTGTGCCGCCGGCGCCATAGGTCTGCAGCCCCGTGTAGATAAACCGCAAGCGAACGAGGCTATGCTGCTCGGCAAGCAGTCGGTGCCGGCTGGAGTAGGTATACAGGGCAGTGGGCGCTCCGAGGGCCACGGTCAGGGCGAGCGGAGGCCCGAAGCAGCGCAACCAGACCCCCAGCGCAACAGCAGCCGACAGGTCGAAGCTGGCGTAAAGAACGACATACGTCAGCGCGACAAAGCCAATGGCCGCCAGGAGAGGCGCGAGCCATTGGACGGTCGCCACTTGCCCGAGCATTCTGTGCAGAACATCGATGGCAACGACCAGCACGACGCTGCTGCCGATCGCTCCGGCTACCGTGGCAAGGAATGCAGCGAGATAGCACCGATTCGCCGCCGCCTTCCGCCGGGGAACCAGGGGCTGGACTGCCCGGCGCAGGAGATGCCCGCCGAGGACCGCCCAGATGAAGAACACTACGAGCACCACGCCGAGGTGCCAGGACGCAAGGTAATCCGTCGCTGCCGCAAGCAAGATCCGCTCCATTTCCCGGCCGTCGTTACGAGGCCGGCCAACATGAGTCCGTAGGCCTTATCGGCCTGTGGGTGCGACGGGCCCAGATTATCCGCACCGAACTCGCCAAACAAGCGCACTGGCGGAACCGTCCGGCGCGGATACAATGCCCAGCCGCGGAACCAACAGCACTGGCCCCCAAAGGAGCCGCCGAATGGACACGGAAGCCGTTGCCTCGCTACACGATCTCTGGCCGTTGCAGGGCGAGTTGAACCGCCGTGCAGGCATCGACACGGCCGGGCTGGGCAAGGCCCTCGCCGCCGCCGAGCGCGACGGCGTGTTGCCCGAGACCGGTGGCATTCGCTGCAAAGTCGGCCGGGCGCTCAAGAACTACCTCGACGCCCTGGCCGCCGAATGCCACGAGCTGCAGGAATGCCTCAGTTGGAAGCACTGGTACCGGGAGGCCAAGGAAGGCCGCCAATACGAACTCCGCGACCTCCAGAATGCCCGGGTCGAGGCGACGGATATGCTGTTCTTCTGGGCGAGCATCTGCCAACTGCTCGGCCTGGAGCCCAACGACGTCTTGCGCCTGTACGCCAAGAAACTCGGCATCAACCACCGCCGCCAGGACGAAAACCGATCCCAGGCGGAGCACGCCGAGCACGAGGCCGAGAACCGTGACGTCGTGTGAGCCTCACCACGTGAAGATCAGCTCGTAGCGCCCGAAGACGGCCGGGTCCTTGCGGGTCCTGACGTAGTAGTCAAACGGACCGGTTTTCCGAAGCCGCGGAGCGGCGGAAGGAAATGGCCGGCGGCGTAAGCCGCCGGTTGAACATATGTTGGCCACCCAATATATGGCGGTGGACATCATGTCTGGAAGGCTGATTCGGACCATATGTTGTGCCAAAGGTACGACATATGTCCTGATCGGCGGGGCGAAAGGAGTCCACCCCCAGGCGCCTCCGCAGGTTGCGTTCCTTTCGCCCCGCCGGAGCTTTTGGCCTAATTGCTGTGTTAACGGGGGCTTACGCCCCCGCCTATTACCTTCCGGCCCTCCGAGCCTCCAAGATCGGTCCGTTTGCGAAGGATATCTGAAGAAGTGCTTTGGATTCTCTGGGCTCCTGCCTATGGGAGGCCCAGAGCGTTACCCTCGCCATGGCAGCGTTGAACCAGGCCGGTCTTTACGTCGGCGTACCAGTTAAGCCTCCCGCTGGAGCCCGCGTCGGGTGCGCCTCCTTGGAGCGCCGTCGACGGGCGGCTCGCGTACGAGCCAACATCGGCAGACCCGCAGGGCCGCTCCAGTCAGTGGGGCGTTTTCCTCTTTGCGCCTATTTTAAATGCTGAAGGACATAAGTCTTGTAGTGCACAGCCCTCGCAGTCGGGCTTCCGCGCCGAACAGACACGCCGGCCGTGGAAGATCATCCAGTGGGCGAACATCACCCAATGGCGCTTCGGCACGAGGTTCATCAGGTCCTGCTCGACCCTGTGGCTTTGGCCGACCTTGTTCCACTTGGTCAGTCCCAGGCGGTTGGCCAGGCGGAACACGTGGGTGTCTACCACAATGCCGTCGGCGATGTCGAACGCCGTGCCGAGGACGACGTTGGCGGTCTTGCGGGCGACGCCGGGCAGCGTGAGCAGCTCATCCATCGTCCGCGGCACGTCGCCGCCGAAGTGCTCCACGATCGCCTCGCATGCGGCCGTGATGCTCTTGGTCTTGTTGCGGAACAGGCCGATACTGCGGATGTCGTCTTGGAACGCCTCGGGCTCGGCGGAGGCGTAGTCCTGTGCTGTACGATACTTACGGAACAGCCCCTTTGTGACGAGGTTCACTTGCTTGTCGCTGCAATGGGCCGAGAGAATCGTGGCGATCAGCAGTTCCAATGGGTTAGCGTGGATCAGCTCACAGTGGGCGTCGGGGTGGGCTCTCTTCAGGGCCGCGATGATCTTCTTGACCCGTTCCTTCCGCTTGGCGATGGACTCTCTTGGCATGGCACGCCTCCCTGCGGTGCGTTCCTGGCGGGGATTATACCGTCGAGCGGCCCTCAGGCAAGCTCCTCGGCCAGCTCCCGGGCGATGCGGACCCAGTCGGCCAGACGGTGGGGGGCGTGCTGGATGGTGTTGACGTCCTTCAGCGTGATGTCGACGTGCAGGCCCCGGCAGGCGTCGAGGTCCCGCCGCATGACCAAGCGCGCCCGGTCCGCGTCGAAGCCGCAGCAGACCATCTCCGCCGGGTTGGGCCGGTAGCTGAGGACGTAGTTCGTGCCGACCTGCTCAGCACAACGGGCCACGTCGGCCACGGGCGCCACACCGATCCGCCGCAAGTTCGGGATCGTGCGGAGCATGTCGATCTTGCGCGTCAGGTCCTCGCAGCAGCCGTAGGCCACCAGCCCGAAGTGCCCCAGGATCGGCCGCTGGTAGGCCAGCAGGAACTCCTCGTGCATCGCCGGCGAGACCAGCGTGAATTCCTGCGCGGCCATGTAGCCCCACAGCTCGCCGCGCCTCGCGCCGTGGCGGTGGGGCGCGGGGTCGTCCAGCTCGCGGGAGTAGGGCATGGCCTGGTTCTGGTGCTCGGCGAGGGACCAGTCGCCGGCGGCTTCGGCCTGCTCGTGGGTAGCCAGCACGCCGTCCCGCAGGAACGCCATCAGCTCGTGCAGCCAGGCGGGGCGGTCCATCATGTCGAGCATGAAGTTCTCGATCCCGCGCAGGTAGCCCAGGTCCGTCGAGAGGTCGCCCGACCACATGCGGTAGGCCGGCCCGCGGTCCACGTGAACGGTGAGAACGTCGCCCACCGCGTCCCGTATGCGAGCCACGCGCTCGGCCGTGGCCGCTTCATCGATTTCGTGCCGGGGCCTGCGGAGCTTGGCAAGGTCGCCCGGCTCCTTGATGGGGTAGTCCGCCTTCCACGACCCGCCGGCCTCGCCCGCGTGCGTCCGGGTGCCCTCGACGCCCCAGCCCGTGCAGGTGTGGACGGCATGGACGGTGACCCACGGCTCGAAGACGAAGTCGTCGCCCAGCGAGGCGTGGTAGAGCTGCTGCCTCAGCCGCCGCTCGTAGACGTGGTAGAAGTCGTCCTCGCACTCGCGCCGCGTCACCTCGGGCACTTCCCGCCAGCAGTTGCCCCCGCGCATGTACACGAGCGGGCGGACGTCCTCCAGACTGTTCAGCCCCCGCCACAGCTCCCGCCGCTCGTCCTGCACCGGCTCGGCGCAGACCTCCGCATACCGCCCGGCCAACTCCCGCAACACGTGGGCGTCATAAAAAGTCGCTGTCATCGTCACCTGCGTATCGGTCGCCAAGATCCGCGAGGGGGACCCCAGCTTGTACCGTTCGAAGCTGGAGCCTGCTTGCGGATTCCCGCATGCTACTCAGGTGTTCCGGGGCAGACCAGCATCAACGGGCTTGATCCGGTTCGGCCGGAGCGAGGCGTACGGCGTCCAGCATGGCGCCGTCTTCGCGGCAGGAGAATTCGACGACGGCGACGCCCCTTTCCAGGCGGAAGCGAAGCGGGGATCGGGCGTTGGCGGGCGTGACTTCGGCCCATTGCCACTTCGTGTGCCGACCGGTGTGCCAGTCGGTCTTGGGCAGGACATCCCGGCCGGCCTGGCGGACGCGGACGAAGAAGGAATCGTCGCTGGGCGTCGGCGTGCGGACACGGGCCGACAGGCCGTACTGCCCCCCAGCGGGGACGTGGACCAGCCAGACGGCCCGGCCGAGTGAGCTGCCGCCCTTGCCGCCCGGCTCGCCGGGCATCCAGACGAACCGCCCGCCGGATGCCGTCTGGTCGGCGTCGACGCGGAAGGGAGGCACGATGATCGCCGCGGCCTCGGCCTCGATGGGCCCGCCCGCCTTCGGGGCGTCTTCGGCCGCCGCGGCGACGGACTCGATGAGCGTCTGATACCGCGCGATCCCGGGCACCTTCGAGAGGATCTCCCTCCCGTGGTCTCGGCCGTTGACGGCGAGAAGCCGTTTGTCCGTGCCAGGTTCGCCGCCCCGGGCCACCAGGGCCCGCCGCGCCACGACATCCGCGGCGACGTGGAGAGCCCCCGCGACGGCGTCGACGCGCGGGCCGGTCCGCTTGATCGCCAGCGGCCCGCGGAACGCTTTGCGGAATGCGGCGAAGCCGGTGTCGTCGAGGCCTTCGGCGGCACGGACCCAGACGGCGACCGTCGCGCGGTCCGTCGGCGGCCCGTCGGCGTGCGTCACCGTCAGGCGTCGAACGGCGTACTTGCCGCCGTCGCTGATGAGCCTCGCCGGCCCGGGCCTCATCCACACGCCGACGGCCACGTCGCGAAAGCGAAGGAACACAGGGCCGCCCGCCGGCAGGTCCAGGGCTTGGTCGCCCTTGGCCTCCGTCTCGCCGATCCACACGCCGACGGCGGTAGGGATCACCAGGTGGCTGAGCAGGCAGGACGGGCTCGGCGCGAAGCGGCGGAAGCGCGGCGTGTTCGGGTCCGCCGAGGCCAGCAGCAGCACCTCCGGACCGCGCTGGGCGCTCGTGACCAGCGGCGTGAGGTGGAACGCCTTGCTGTGCCCTCCGCCGGTGAGCTCCTTCTTCTTGCCGTACGGGTCGCCACGGGCGTCCATCAGGAAGTTGGCGACGGGCATCTTCGGCCCGCCGGCGAACTGGAGGCTGAGCACCTTGTCCATGGGCCCGTAGTTCGCCCCGGCCGAGCCGAGGCTGAAGCTGCGCCCGACGTAGTGGACGGCCGTTTGACCGGCGTCGGGTCCCCACCGCTGTTGCACGGTCCGCGGCACAGTCGAAACGATCGGCTTGGTCAGGCCCTGCGGCGGGGCCCAGCGGCAGAGGGAGAAGAACGTGCTCGACCGCCAGCCTTTCTCCGCCGGGAGCCAGCCCGTCGCACGCAGCAGGCGGTGGAGGTGGCCCTGGCCGGTGAGGTAGTCGTAGTCCCGGCTGTGGGCGCCGCCGAGGCGTTGGCAGGGGGCGAACCAGTTGGCGGCGATGTCGGTCCAGAGCAGCCGCAGGGCGGTCTCCGCGTGGCGGCGGGCCTCCGGGCTCTTCGCGTGCCGGGCGATCAGGCCGAGGGACTCGAGGTCCGTCCCGTAGTACGTCGGGCTGCCGTACTCGTGGATGCCGCCTTCCCAGGTGTAGAGCAGCCACCGGGCGAGCATTTGCCGGCCGGTCCGCGCCAGCTCGGGCCGGTCGGTGTTCTCGCCGATGGCGATGCAGTTCCACGCCTTCATGAGATAGATGTTCGTGTAGCTCTCTCGGACGGTGTGGCGGCGGATGCCCTCGACGCTGAAGCGGATCAGCCGTTCGAGCACGTCCTGGCCCTCGGCGTCGAGCCGGTCGCGGTAGAGCATCCGGACGAGGATGCCCTTCTGCATGCAGAACTCGACGGCGTTGCGGTCCTGGGGCTTTTCCGCGTGCCAGTACCACTTGAAGTTGCCGTACGTCCGGCTCTCGCGGATGCGGTCCTGCATGCACTCGGCCAGGGCCAGGACGCGGGTGATGCGGTCGGGCGCGTACCCGGCCGCGGCGGCTTCGAGGGCAAAGTCGAACAGGCTCCTCGAGCCCATTCGCGGCTGCATCTGCGAGAGGCGTTCCCACGTCCGGTCGAGCTGGCGGACGACGGCGGGGTCGGGCTGGGGCGGTCGGGTCGGCCCGCCGGCCAGACCGGCCGCGGCCAGCGAAATCAATGCACGGACCATCGGCGGTTCTCCTCATATGGTCCAGTCCCTGCCGACTGGATGTTCTTCGTGTTTCTTGTTCTTCCCGCGGAGAGGAAGATCCGTGGCTTTTGATCCACTTCTACTTCGTCTTGAGCGGATATCCCTCAGGTCG
>Ga0272441_10010175_pt1 | contig 14299 bp, 14 predicted proteins | sample SSMProp6N_FD_193582 | JGI IMG/M metagenome (GOLD analysis project Ga0272441, IMG submission 193582) | Marine sediment archaeal communities from Little Sippewissett salt marsh, Falmouth, MA, United States - SSM-Prop-6N | ecosystem: Environmental > Aquatic > Marine > Wetlands > Sediment ... | reverse complement strand
AGCGCCGAAAAAGGTTCATCCATCAGCAGTATCTCAGGATTTACTATAATTGAACGGGCAATGGCAACCCTCTGCTGTTCTCCCCCACTCAGGGTGAGAGGATTCCGGTCTTTAAGGGAGGTAATCCCAAAACGTTCAAGCATTTTGCCCACTTCACGCTCGATCTCATCCTTCGGGCGACCCAGCCTGCGAAGCCCGTATGCAACATTTTCAAATACGTTCAAATGAGGAAAAAGGGAGTAATCCTGGTATACAAGAGAGATGCGTCTCTTTTCAGGGGGAAGTGTAGTAACATCCTGCCCTCGTACAAGTATTCTTCCCCTGTCAGGACGGTGGAGTCCTGCGATCGCTTCTATTATGATCGTCTTTCCTGCACCCGAAGGGCCCACAATGACAAAATATTCGCCCCTTTTTATCTCAAACGATATATCCTCAAGTTTGAAATCTCCAAGAGCCAGGTGAACTTTTTCAAACTCTATCATCATACCCCCCCCACCTCCGGGATATCAGCCTGAGCACGATAAATATCGCAAAGCACACGATAATAAAAACGGCAGCAATCGCACTGCTTTCCTTGATGCCACTTGTGGTGAACCTGTAGTATATAAGTGTGGATATGATCATGGGATAATATGCGATCATGATTACGGCAGCAAACTCCCCAATGCTTCTTCCCCATGCAAGTACAGAGCCATTATATATATGGCGGTATGTCAGGGGCAGCACAATTGTTCTGAATGCAGCAAATCGGGACGCACCCAGGGTGCGTGAAACATTTTCAAGGTGAATAGAGACTTTCTCAAAACCCTCCCTTACGGTGTTTATATAAAATGGAGATGAGACAAACAGCATTGCGACTACTATACCAGGATATGCATCCTCAAAAAAAAAACCCATGCTTGCAAGAGGCGCCCCAATCATCCCCCTGCTCATGAAAAGAATGTACACAAGGATTCCAGCAATCGTGTGAGGAAGCATCAGGGGAAGGTCTATAAGCGCCTCCACGATTCCTTTTCCCGGGAAATTCTCTCTCGCAAGAACATACGCGAGTGGCGTCCCGATGAGAATGAGGATTAATACCGCATTAAGTCCGGCGCCCATTGTAAGCAGAATTGAATTGATGACCTTTTCATCGGTCCATACGCCAAGGAAGACATCAACATTCGCGATCTGCCACAATGCAAGATTTATAAGTGACAGGACTGTTATCGCAACGATTACCCCGCCAAAAAGTGCGAATGAAAAAATGCAGGGATCGGGCATTTTTATTCTTATCCCCCTGCTGTCATCCGGTAAATTCATCTACCATCTCCATATGGATTATTCAGTAATGAAAATATTGTCTCCTGTAATCTCACATCTATAAAAAAATAGATTTTTCCGGCAGGGTCTTCAGGAAGCCCAATCTCCGGAAATTCATGCTCTCATTTCAACCAATGAACTCAACTGAGAAGGGACGGATCCGAATCCACCCGCAGGAACAACAGGAGGCTGACCCTGTGCCTCCATGATTGCCTGTCCTGTCGGACCGATCAGCATCTTGATAAATTCAACACCATAGTCCGGCTGGGCTGCATTTGTGGGCACCGTGACACCATATACAATCGGTTTGCCGGTCTTGACACCGCCACCACAGTCGATCTTTACGGTTGCATAGGTATCCTTGTAATCGATCGATGAGAGATCGATCGCATCCGGGAGTTCAAGGAACTGGAGATCATTCTGGACTGCAACGCTCCTGTACTCCCACGCATAATCAAGACCACCACTCTGGAGCATTGAAACGAGTTCTACACTCTTAGGACGTATGGAGAGTGTACCATCAAGCTGGAACTCATCCGAAGCCGGAACGTTTACAGTTGTAACCCCGTTCTCCTCAGAGGTAACGAAGTTGCTGTTGGCACCGATCGTGTTGTCAAAGATCATGTCATCCCCGTAATAACACTCTGCAAGCTGTATTACCATGGGTGTACGGTAGCCACACGGATCCTGGTTCGGGTCTGAGAACGCCCATTTTATATCATCCTTCGCAAGAATCTCATACCAGTTCTCCCAAGTGATCTCATCCGCATACTTGCTCTGCGGGGTGTAACAGAGCACCATCCTGTTCTTTGCAAATGTTGCATACCAGTCTGCATAACCAGCAGGCTCAAGTATGCTCGGGATAAGCGAATAATCAGCTGATGCATATACATCCGCAACCTTGCCAAGTTCGGTGATATCCTTTGCAAGAGCCGTACTGCCTGCTGCATAAAGTTCAACGTTGACATTCGGGTACTTCTCCTCATACGCAGCTTCCATATCCTCAAACGGGGCGGTAAGGCTGCCTGCGTTGAATACCTTCAGAGTTACCTCTTCTGCCTCTGCTGCCGGTGCCTGTGATGTGCATCCCGCGATCAGGAGGGCCGAACACAGAATTGCCATAGTAACACCAACAACAAGAATTTTCTTTGAGCTGTTCATGAAAGATATAGTCATGGTGCAGAAAATATAAGGTTTACTATATTAATTTTAAATAAAGCATATATTATTAACATTAATTGCTTTTTATCGAATTTTCTTGAATTAATGTTAATTACATTTGTTTTTATTTACTTTTTTGCCAAACTCTGAAAATACCAGCATTTTATAAATATCTGCCTGGGATCTGTCCCGGCAACCCTTAAAGTGGTAAGATGAAAAATAATACTTGATCATATGCGTCTGGGCGTTCTGTTTTCGGGTGGCAAGGATTCGGCATACGCATGCTGGAAAGCCATACAGAAAGACGAGGTAGCATGCCTTATTACAATCAAATCCGCAAATCCCGAGAGCTACATGTTCCACACCCCAAACATCAGCCTCACATCAATGCAGGCGGAAGCTGCCGGAATTCCTCTTCTTGAAGAAGAATCTCATGGTGAAAAAGAGGCGGAACTTTCCGACCTGAAACACGCAATCGAGAGAGCAATAGATAATTATGACGTTGAGGGAATAGTCACCGGAGCAGTCATGTCGGTATACCAGGCTGAAAGAGTCCAGAGGATCTGCCATGAACTCAGACTCTGGTGCTTCAATCCCATCTGGCACACTAACCAGGAACGATACATGACCAGCCTAATATCAGAGGGTTTTGAGATGATCATCTCCGGCGTCTTTTCAGAACCATTCGATGAAAACTGGCTTGGCAGGACTATTTCCAATGAGATGATTGAAGAGCTCAAAAATATCCGGAACCGTTACAGGATATCCATCACCGGGGAAGGCGGAGAGTATGAATCTTCCGTGCTTGACGCACCGTTCTTCCGGAAGAAGATCATGGTGACAGATAGCAGGAAGGAATACGGCAACCACAATGGCAGGTTTGTCATCAGCAATGCGGTACTGGTGGAAAAATGATATTGCTGATCGATATGTCATACCTCCGGAATTCGCTTTCAACGATGGAATTTGTATACCCTGTTGAAGATATCGCCACTGAAGAAGGATTTTCCACGACAATATGCCACCGCACTGAACTCAGTGAAGAGATGATCACTGATGCCAGGAAGATCATATTATGTGGAACTGCTCTCAGGGACAACGGTTTTTTATCGGATCTGAAGAGATTTGACTGGCTTTATGAGATCCAAAAACCGGTGCTTGGAATATGTGCCGGGATGCAGGCGATTGCTATTGTTTTTGGCGGAAATATCGCCACAGAAACAGAGATTGGCATGCGTGAAGTGAAAGTAAATCTCCAGGACCCGGTTTTCGGAGGCAGGAAGGAGTTCATGGCGTACGAGATGCACTCCCAAAAAGTTGAACCACCTGATAATTTTAAGGTGATTGCGGTATCAGGCGAACGACCCGTAGCAATAAGGCACAGGCAGAAAAAGATATACGGCGCTCTCTTTCATCCGGAAGTGAGAAATAACTGGTTTGTCACTAATTTCCTTGAAACATGATCAAAATCATTTATTTCAGGCATTACTACTTTTCAAAAACTTAATATTAATTGAACAGGAACCTGTATAGACTGGTTTTCGTGGAGACAAAACAGATCAATATACTTTACATAGACGATGAAACAGACCTTTTAGATCTGGTCAAACTTTACCTGGGAAAGTTTGGCAACTTTTTTGTCGATACCTGCAACTCTGTTAAAGAGGCATCAATTCAACTAACAAGGGGAAATTATGACTGTATACTATCCGATTACGAAATGCCAGAGACAGACGGGATCATGTTTCTCAAAGAAGTAAGAGAAAAACATTCATCTGATATCCCTTTTATTATATTTACAGGCCGTGGCAGGGAAGATGTGGTCATTGAAGCCCTCAACAACGGCGCAGACTATTATGTCCAGAAAGGCGGAGATCCCGCCGCCCAGTTTACTGAGCTGTCCCATAAGATCACCAGGGCAGTAAAACGCAGATGGGCGGACGAGGAATTACGGGCATCAAATGAACAGATGGCCGCTCTTATACAACAGCTCAGGGCATCGGAAGAAACAATCGTTGAACATATGAGACTGATCAAAGAAGAAAAGCTAAAACTCCAGAAAAGTGAAAACCAATTCAACGCCTTTATGGATAATCTTCCAGGAGTAGCTTTCATAAAAAATACGACCGGGAAATACCATTTCATAAACAAGTTCTGCAGGGAATGCTTCGGTACGCCCAAGGGATGGAGCCCCGGGAGAGAGATCATTGACAAACCAAAAATCCCAAACGTCGCAGATGAATTATCAGAGATCGATCTCAGGGCCTTTGATGAAGGAAAATTCTCATATGACGGAATATTTGCCGACAAGGCAGGCAAAATAAAAAATTTCCATAATGAACTTTTCAGAATTCAGGACGAAGAGGAGGATCTTATTGGTGGTATCGCCGTTGATATAACGGATCAGATCATGATCGAGGATGAACTCAGGGCATCCAACGAACAGATGACCGCACTCATTGAGGAAATCAGGGCCACTGAAGAGACAATCATTGAACAGATGAACCTTCTGGGAATTGAAAAAGAAAAACTGGCAGAAAGCGAAGAAAAATACAGAAAACTGTTTGAAAATGCCCCGATACCAATATATATAATACAGAACAGGCGGATCAAATTTGGAAATTTAAAAGCTCTTGAGATCGTGAACGCGACGGATAAAGAGATATTCGGCACTCCATTTCTCGAATATATACATCCTGATCAGAGGGAAATGATAATAAAATACCACAATATGCGTCTTTCAGGAAATTCAGATGCACCTGCCGAGTATCTCCTGAAAGTAATAACCAAGGATGGAAAAACAAGAATAGTACGCTTCAGTACTTTGGTCATTAACTGGGAGGGCCAACCCGCGACATTAAACTTCCTCCTTGACATCTCCGAAGAGTTCAGAACCAAGGAAGAACTTGAACTGGCGAATAATAAGATCAGGGTCATGAATGAAATAACTGTTCATGACCTTAAAAACCAGATTACTACAATGAAGCTATCTGCAGACCTGCTTGAAAGGGCAGGGGAGGACATTCGGTTGTCGGCAAGTTCTTTGTCCAAGATCAGGGAAGGTATCTCTTCTATAGAGGAACAGGCAGATTTCATGAATTCATACATGAAGATGGGTATTGAGGCACCAGAATGGAGAGATGCAGAATCAGTCGTAAAAAAAGCAGCGGATTCATTCTCAAAACAGAATATTCAGTTTGAGATTGACTTACCCGGATATGAGATTCTTTCGGACGGTTCAATTTATAAAATCTATTACAATCTCTTTGATAATTCCATGAGGCACGCAAAAGTCAGCACTATTACTGTGAATTCCAGGATCAATCACGGCGGTGACCTGAACATCACCATAGAGGATGACGGCAGGGGAATACGGGAAGACCAGAAGACTGAGATCTTCAGGAGAGGCGTTGGCGAAGGTACGGGGCTTGGACTGTTTCTTGTCAGGGAAATCCTTGAAATGAATGGGTTTTCTATCCGGGAGACAGGTACAGAAGGAGAAGGGGCACAGTTTGAAATATCTGTTCCATCAGGACATTTTAGGATTAAACATGCATAATCTAAAAGATGGCTTTTTATGATCAAATGGAATATATCTGTGACATATATCCATACCCAAAAACCCAATGCCCATAAATTACATCTGGAATAACGATCCATAAAGTCACGTAAAACCAATAAACAATGAATATACTTAAATTAGACAATATCATGAGCATATTTTACCAATATGGATCACACATGATAAACAGATCAATCATCCAGTCACTTTCTGATAAAATTAATGTTTTTTTAAGCTCTTTGGGGCACATTGAATCAGGCATCCCATAAGTATATGAACCCTGAACGATGAATCCCACTTCCATATAATATCACAGAAAAAACCTGTTTTTTGAAACCTAATATGAAATATGCAGGAATCCCGAAGACTATTATAAATGCTGTATAAATATTTATCCTGAAAAATGGACTTCAAACACAGAAGAGAAAAGAGTCCCTCTATTATCAGGCGGAACAGAAGGATCTTCAGGGCAGCCATATTCATCATGATTATCTGTGCAGCTACACTGCCATGCTACATGATTTGGGAAGCAAAACATCCGCTCATAACAAAACTTGAAATTGAAGGTGCTCCTGAAAGGATCGTATTCATCGCCGATCCCCACCTGCGTGAAGCCAACATAGAATATTTTAATGAAGTGATAGACACCATCAATGAAATCGAACCATCAATAGTATTAATCGGTGGGGATTTCATAGCGGGTGCGGAAGAGAATGTAGAGATTCAGAAGATATGGTCAAAAATCAACGCACCCACCTATGCCATCCTTGGAAATCATGATTATCATGCAGGAGATGACTCCCAGTCTGCCGTTTTGAAGATGACGGAGCTTAGCCATTCAAATCTTACAAAAGAAGGATATAACGTGTCGAATCTGTATGGACCGAATATTGATTATGCACTTGCCGATTCTCTGGAAGCAGTTCTGGAATCCTCCGGGGTCAATGTACTGAGAAACGAGTATTTAACCCTTGATCTTGGTGGAAAAGACCTGATGATCGTTGGTATTGATGACTGTTGGGCCGGAATGTCCAGACCTCCTGACGTCCCGGAACATGATGAATTCACAATTTACCTCATACATGAACCGGACTGCGCTGCAGGATGGGATGCAGATCTGATATTGGCAGGACATACGCACGGCGGGCAGGTAGTCTTTCCATATATCAGACCGTTCATGAAAGAAAATGAATATGTTAGAATGAGCGGCATGCTGGAGGCAGACGGAACTCCTCTTTACGTTACAAGAGGAATTGGCTCAACCGCCCATATGGGCCTGGAATTCAGATTTGATGCCCCGCCGGAGATTGTTATAATCAATCCCTAATCATCAGAAAGGAAGGCAATCCACCCCGGATGGAACGGGTGAATAAGGATCTTCCTGTTGATCTGGAATCCGGAACAATAATTTGCAAAGGTGACATTCCCATCCTTTTTGATTGCCTTATAATATTAACTCAGCGGGGCACAATATATATATACCGCTAATTGAGAAGGACAGAATATTTTCCACTTATGGTGTGTTTTCAAGAAATTTTTTTCATAATTATGATCCGGCCTGATGAACATATTGAAAAGGAATATTAGTCTCCAAAAACCATTTTAACGACGTTAAGCAAACGATTCTTGTTAAATGGTTTCTCAAGTATCGCAAAAAAATTTGCATTTTTTAAATCAGCCTGATCAATCTCCTTCGCAAAGGCACTCATGAATACTATCGGGGTGTCGGATATCTCACTTATCAAACGGGCAGTAGTAAGCCCATCCGTATTATTAGCCAGTTTCATATCCATAATGATCAGATCCGGGTTTGCGTCCATTACAATCTTTTTTGCCCCGGCACCCCCCTTTTCAAATATGGACACGGAATAACCTGCATAGCTCAGTACATCGTTGACGGCCATTGCAACGAATTGGTCATCCTCAAAAACCAATATTTTTCTTCCTGCCACCAGGACGCCTCTCATATAATAATAAAAACCACCCGGCATACACTTTTCGATATATTGTTGAACACAACAATTATGAGAGATCGTTGCTTCGGAAACATGATTGTACCGGAGTTTCTAAACAGTGATCTTAGTCACTGTTTTTATAATTCATGGGAAGATCTTATTCAGCATCATGATACAAAAATGAACGATATAAATGATTATGAACCAGATCAATCAAATGAGTTCCCGGCTCCCCCAACTTTAATCGAAGCCATTAATGAAATACAGGTCAGACCAAGGATACCTGCCAGTTGCACCCCGGAAACAGACAGGTCATTTATGATCTCCTGGAGAGAGAAATCCTTTACACCAAGTTCCCTTTTTGCAAATGACTTGAAAAACTCTGTCATAGTGTGATAAAATACACGTTCGTTGTTCAGATACGGATTGTCATCCCTTATAAACCACTCAGGAAGGGTCTTCACATCAACCCCCTTTTCAGAGAGTGATGCTGAAAATAACTCTGCAACGTTCCAGTCATTCCCTAATTCTGCTGACAACCTCCCCTTTTCTTTTAAAATACCGTCAAAAAGTCTCCTGAAATCAGCAGAAAACTCCCTGTAGCTCTCTTCAAATTCCCTGAATATCCTGTCTGCCTTTTCCTCGGGATTATCAGGGTCAATGACCGAGGCCATCATTGAAGAACCTATGACGATATACAAATTATTAAGAGACCGGTCAAATGAACTCATAGCATCCGATAAATATTCAAAGAGATATGAGTTTTCAGAAACCTCTTCATCATCATATAAACGCTGTTGAATGTTTTTGAAAAACGACGGTAGAGTTGAAAAAACAGTGAGGAAAGTTACAATGTTCATCTTTGGTCCTCCATATTCAATGCCGGGCTAACATCATTTATTTATTGCTTCATTACTATTTACATTCATCCTGCATAGCAAAACAACCTGTATCATATAAACGGACACGAATGGAATGATCCCTAAGGTGGATGACGAATCCTGAATTTATTATTAATCTGAAAAACCAGAGGAATTAACCATTATTATACTTCCATCATGCGACTGATTATGGCAAAATCAGGTTTGAACCGTGAGGATTAAATAATTTCAGTCGAGAATACCAGTTATGGCAAACAACGAGATTAAAAGTTCTCCATTACGACTTGCCGCGGGATTAATACTCGGCATTGTCCTTGGTGGAATATTATTCTTTGTTATCATCCTGATCCTTAGTTTCATATTCGAGATGATGGGCTGGGAGTTGTCCCTCTCATACAACGTAGCCGAAAATATCTGGAGCGCGATAATCCTTATAATTTCACTGATTGTAGGATTGGGAGTTGTATACTGGGCAATATTGACAACCGCACCCACGGCGGAAGAAGAAAATATTCAAATCTAAAATTATTTTTTTCTGCCTGCATCCCGGCCCATCTCAAAAGCCTTTTTATTTATATCAACTGTTTTCGGGGGAACAAGTTTAGTTACCGCATCTATAAGAGTCTCTTTGGATAGAGGCATATAATGTGAAGCTGCACCGATCATGACGATATTCTGCGCAAGAATACTGCCTGCATCCTGTGCAATGGAAACGGCATCTACCATGCATAGGTTCACATCGGACAACATCCCTGTGAGTGAGTCAACAGATGGCATATCAAGACAGGACTGGAAAGCAGAAGTTGGTACAATAAGATTTTTACTCGTAACCATAATTCCGTCTTTTTTGAGGTAATGCCTGTATCTGACCGCCTCAAGAACGTCAAATGAAATAATCAGTTCTGATGAACCTTTCGTCACCAAAGAACCATATGTCCCGTCAATCCGGATATGGGTTTCGACTGAACCACCTCTCTGTGCCATGCCGTGCGTTTCCGCAGACCTCACACTTCTTCCCTCAATCAGGCAGGCCTCTCCGATAATATTTGATGCAAGGATCGTTCCCTGCCCCCCCACACCGACAATCAAAAGATCAAAACTATCGCTCATTTTTTGCCCCCCTTTCTTATTGCGCCGAAGGGGCAGATATCGGCACACACCCCACAACCGCTGCAAAGGGTTGTAATTGATGCCTTACCATCATAGAACTCTATTGCAGGACAGCCATATCTAACGCATGAACCACATCCATTGCAACGATCATGATCAACGTCATATCGCTTTCTGGTGAGTCCTTCGCGCTTCGCGTTGATCACGCATGGCTGCCTGGCAATAATAACTTTCACTCCTTTCTTCTCTTTTGCACGCCTGAATGCGTCTATAGAAGCGGTTAGATCATATGGATCGATGGTTTCCACATGGGAAACAGAACACGCAAGACAGAGGGCTTCGAGTGAGACGGGCGGGCTTGCATCTCCTCTGGCAGTGACACCGGTATTCGGATTGGGCTGGTGTCCGGTCATTGCCGTAATCCGGTTATCAAGGATAACCACCGTCATTTCTGCATTATTATATGTAGCATTGAGAAGTCCCGGGATACCTGTATGTAGGAATGTTGAGTCACCAATAGTGCATATTATCTCATTCTCATCACCCGAATGAGCAATTCCACTTCCAACGGTGATTGAGGCGCCCATACATATTGTGGTGTCAACCGTTCCAAGCTGAAGTCCAAGCGTATAACACCCAATATCAGAAGGATATATCGCGTCATTTCCAAAGACCTTCTTCATCGCGTAGAATGTGGCACGATGACCGCATCCCGCACATAAGAGCGGAGGGCGGGGCGGAAGCCCCTCCACTGGAGAAGGGGCAGAGGTGCTGCCATGGTGACGAATCCCTGCCCTGTCAAATGCAACGGCAACAGAACCGGGATCAAGCTCCCCTTCATAAGGGATACACCCGTCCTTCTTGCCATAGACGACCACGCCACATGCGACCTGCCTCACAACCTCCTCGACAACCGGTGCCAGCTCTTCAACGACAAGCACTTTTTCATGCAGTTCAACAAACCCGGCAAGCCATTCCTCATCAATCGGGTACGCCCCGATCTTTGCATATGATACATCATCAGGTATGATTTCACGTACATATGAAGAAGCAACCCCACTGGCAATTACTGCAATTTTTCCCTTTATTTCATAATAATTAATTCCAAGTTCCACAAGTCTTTTTGAAACCGGTTTCTGTTTCTGATTCAGTTTCTTGTGCAGTATTCTCGTATGTGCAGGAATCACAACATACTGTCCGGGATCCTTTTCAAACTCTCCCTTCCTATGACTTTTACCGGCATCTCCTAATCTCACATCACTCTTTGAATGGCAGATCCTTGTCGTGGGACGGAAAAGCACTGGCAGACAAAACTCTTCCGAGAGATCAAATGCGGTGAGGATCATGTCATGAGCTTCCTGGAGCGTTGCCGGATCAAGGCAGGGGATTCTTGCGAAATGTGCATAAATCCTGGAATCCTGTTCATTCTGAGAACTATGTGCAAATGGATCGTCAGCAGAAAGGATGACAAAGCCTCCTATGACTCCTGTATATGAACTCGTCATAAGGGGATCAGCTGCCACATTCAGGCCAACATGCTTCATTGTAACAAGCGATCGCACTCCGGTCCATGCAGCAGCAAGTGCATTCTCAAAGGCAACTTTTTCATTCACCGACCATTCAACATAAAAATCACGCTCCTCCTGTGTACGAAGTACATCCACGACTTCAGAAGAGGGTGTTCCGGGATATCCGCTTGCAAAATCAAGGTTCGCTTCGATGCATGCATGAGCGATTGCCTCGTTTCCAAGCATATATAGTATGGACATAAGCCTTGACATTTATTTGTCAATATGGGAATTTAATTTGACTGTTTACAGTAAACGGATGATTTTATTGCTATTATGTGATGATATTGGCATAATAAGGAAGATAAGCAATTTCCCATGATTCATCGATACCAGATCATGACATATCCTGCATTCAGAAAGTAAAACGATTGTGGAATATTTTAAACATAACGCAATAAAATACATAATCTATAAAAACCAGAGAAAACAACTAATTTAGGCAATAACAGAGGGCCCGTAGCATAGCTGGTGGTGCACCCGGCTGATAACCGGGAGGTCGTGCGTTCGAATCGCATCGGGCCCATTTCTTTCCTGATCAGGTTATTTCACTATAATTAATATTCTTAAAACACAACCCCCATATGAATGAATTTTAATCAATTGTTAGTGTTGGTGTTATGCCTGATTGTATCGATAATATCCTCAGTAATTGTATCCATTTATGCCGGAGCGATATGTTTGGTGATTACAGTAACGTTGGCAATCTGCTTTTACATATACAATTCAGCAGGAAAAGCCATAGACAAACCAATATTATTAATATCAATTGATGAAAACGGGAAAACCCTTCTGTTACACAATATCGGAAACAGGGGGGCTGAAAACATCAGAACATCTCTTGTTCCAGCCAACGTTGAGTTCACAATACGGTCAATACCGCAGGATTCGCTTGCCAAACACGAAACAGGTTCACTTTTGGGTAAAAATCGTGCAATAATCCGGTATGAAGATGAGGATGGGAAGGAATATTTCCACAAGCAGGATCTTGTCTTCAGGGACGAGTGTGAATATGACCCGACAAAGCCGATGATTCAATTGTTTTAAAAAAAACCGGTTCTGTAGAGTTCCTTCTACCGAATTTAATATTGCCTGTTAATAAAAAACAGGCCTTGTAGAAATAATCTAAAGTAAGGTTTAGTCGGTGTCTTCCGAAATCCCATACCAGATGGTGAATATATGCTGTAAACCTGATGGGGTATACCATTGAATGAGTAATATTTTGAAAAGAATGGTTCTGTAGAAATCCTTTCAAAAAAATTATTCTTTTTTACTATATCCATTCTACTCTGTCTATTCATCCAAGAAAGTGAAATATCTCAAAATGGGGAGTGGTTTCAGGGGTGAGAATCATGATCAAATTACCTTATGAGTAACGGGATGCACGGGGTAAAAGTAAAAGTCTGTAATTTTTTTCATTTTTATGAGGTCAATAATAGGGATCTATCCCGTGCATCCCGTTACTTCAAAGGGCATATCCAAACCAGGGGGCACTAACATAGATACAAGAATCAACATGTTCTCCGGGAATACATATGCAAGATGAAACTCCCATACTCCATTTGTCCACAGCCTCATGAGAAAAATCCCATCGCGAAAAGCAGGGATGAGAGTACATACTTAGTCCTCTTAAAAATTAAAAGCCCCTTTCATTTCTTCTCTCCATCAAAACTGCCATTATTAAAAAAATCATTATGATTGAAAACAGCCATTCCGAAGGAGATGTGATTTCCCTAAGAAACTGGCTTGTAAAATAGCCCCCCGCATAACCGGCATGCAATGGATAGGATCCAAGGACAGGCCAGTACCAGTGCACAGGCACCATCCACATCGAATCCATCAGCTGATGGGCAAGCATTCCAAGTGCTATGTATAACAGTAACGGGGAGCCGTAACTCCGCCATATAATCAGGTCAACAGATGCAAAAATAATAATTACAACGAGACTATGACAAAATATCCTCCCGTCACCGATCGAGTCCACAAGAAAGATGTGTCCAAGCGGTTTGTCGATGATGTCCGGTAAAAATGAACCAATCAATACAAAAATTACAGCAATTCTGTCAGAAAGCAGGTATCCGATAATTACCCCCAGAAGGAGCCAAGAAAAAGGTGGCAAAAAAGGAGCATTCTGCCATATACCTATTTTTTCTCTTCTTCATCACGGATGAAGTCCAGAACCCGTCCCAGTGCATCCACAAGATCACGTTCTTCTTTCATATGATCTCTCAATGCACGATAGAGCATGTACATAATCTCCAGACCATAAAGATCAACAATCTCGGTTGCTGATATGGGATTCAGGCAGGAATCCACGGCCTGTCCATCCGAACTGTACATGAGTTCGTGGAACGACCCTTCTTCATCAAGGACGCAGATCTGGTCATCAACCTTTTTCCCCGGGTCGTCAGGCCTGAATGGCATCGGTTCGGTCTTACCAAGGGCAATCAGCTTGTTTGGATAATATTCAGCATGAAACAGATCGCCTTTGCTGTCAATCTTTCCCTTTTTAAGCATGTTCATGCCAACCTGCCCAACAACAGGGCGGGCGGCATCTGCCATTCGTGAAAGAAGAAGCGCATAATCATTCCTGACTTCTTCTCCCTTATCTGCGATTTCAGCATCATATTCTTTGATTTTTGATATCAGTTGATTGTAACCGCCCTCTATGTCGCCCATTTCGATCAACTGAGTACTATGTTGTGTTTGAACAAAAAACAGCCTACTTGAAAGCAGATAATTATTTAACCAGAAAAACAA
>Ga0272441_10010174_pt1 | contig 14299 bp, 12 predicted proteins | sample SSMProp6N_FD_193582 | JGI IMG/M metagenome (GOLD analysis project Ga0272441, IMG submission 193582) | Marine sediment archaeal communities from Little Sippewissett salt marsh, Falmouth, MA, United States - SSM-Prop-6N | ecosystem: Environmental > Aquatic > Marine > Wetlands > Sediment ... | reverse complement strand
AAAATAACGCGGTTGAGAAAATTGCACACGGGTAAGCAAAATAGATTCGAGGATAAGAGGAGACAAGCACATCTTCAATACTTATCATTTTCTACAGCCTAATGCCCTAACCGCTACTCACCTTCACTTGAAAGGACCACGAATGAAACCAAAAAAACCATATTCTCTCCAATGGATAGCCACAGCTGTTATACTCACCTTGATAACCTTCCCGTCCTGCTCCCAGCAATCCATGCAGGGCGCCGGACGAGGAGCCGCCACCGGCGCGGCGGTAGGGGCCGTCGGAGGGATGGTTACGGCGCTGGTGTTTGGTGGCAACGTCGGTGAAGCCGCCGCCCGCGGGGCCGTGTATGGCGGCAGCACCGGAGCCGCCGCCGGAGCCATTTCCGGGGCCGTGGCCGACAGCAACCAGAAAAAAGCCCAGGAGGCCGCCGAACTGGAAGCGCTGAGAAAACGGCTGGGTAACGATGCCTTCAGCGGCCTGACCGCCCTGGTGGAATGCAAACACGAGGTTGCCCGGGGATACGGCCGCACGGCGGCGCAGTCCGACAACGCGGACTTCGCCCTGGCCGGCCTCTGGCTGCAAGTGATCACCTTTGCAGACAGCCGTCAGGAGGACCAGGCCCCGGGCGCTTTTTCCCGATCTGGTGGCAAAAGACAGCAAACTCTCGTCCGAATCCCAGGCGGAAACCGAAATGCAAACGGCCCAACAGAAACTGATGGATATCCGGCAGGAATATAAGTTGCCCAGAGAATGTGGCCAAGCGTAATAGTTTTTCAACATCCTGTTAAATCGGAAACGCTACAACCCTGTCTATGGGATTGCGGCGTTTTTTTGACTGTAAATTTTAACTGCTTGCGCCTTCAGCGTTCCTCGAGTATCTCTCCGCGTGTGCTGACGACGACCTGCCGGCTGGGCACATTCACCCCGGAAGCCTCCATTCCTTTTTTCACGATCATGGGCAGGCCGGAGCAGCAGGGCACCTCCATGATCATGGTGGTAACGCTCTTCACCCCCGCCGTCTTGAATATCTCGGCAAACTTGTCGATGTAAGACTGAACATCGTCGAATTTCGGGCAGCCCAGCATGACAGTCTTGCCTTCCAGGTAGTCCCGGTGCAGGCTGGGAAAGGCCACGGGTACACAATCGGCCGTCACCAGCAGGTCGGCGCCTTTGAGAAAGGGTGCCGTGGGCGGGATGAGGCGGATCTGGACCGGCCAGTGGGTCAGGGCGGAGGCGACTTTTTCAAAGGAGGTGGGGGTATTGGCGCTCTGGCAGCCGGCTGCCGGCGCAAAGCGCTGGATCTGGGTGGACGGGCAGCCGCAGGGCATGGTCTGTTTCTCTTCCTTCGCCTGGTTCGCCTCCAGGTGCTCCTCCACCGCCGCTTCGTCGAAATCCTCGGCTTCGCGCTCGATGATCTCCAGGGCCTCCTGAGGGCATTCACCGAGGCAGGCGCCCAGGCCGTCGCACAGGTTGTCGGAAATCACCTTGGCTTTCCCGTCGATGATTTTAAGGGCGCCCTCGGCACAGGAGATGACGCAGTTGCCGCATCCGTCACAGCGTTCTTCATCGATTTCAATGATCTTTCGGGTTACTTTCATGGGTGTCGCTTTCTCTTTTACCGCCGGTTAGCTGGGCGATTATTTTGTCTTGTCGAAGCCATAAACAGACCCCGGTTGTTAACTGAGCAATGTCTTCCTGGCCTCTGTCCGGCCGTTTTCCGTCATCAATTTATCCGCAATAATCGTTTCTATCTTCTCTGGCTGGAGCCCGTTTTGCTTGATGCGGTCTTCCAGGTTGGCAATCCAGTCCGCATCGTAGAGTACTTTAAAGTTCAGTGTCTCCTCTTCCCGGGGGTGATGGTGGTGGCCGATAATGTCGCACACCTCTTCCACCAGCGGGGGTTTGGCCCCTAGTTTCTCCAGGATCCCACGGGCCACGGCCGGCCCCTCCTGCTCCTGGTACCTGGCCTCGCTGCTGCCGTGCTTTTTCTCCGCCTCGACGATGCCGATGTCGTGCAGGTAGGCCGCACACAACACCACGGCCGGGTTGCTCCCCTCGGCCCGACCGATGCGTTCGGCGTAGCGGGCCACCCGGGTGGCATGGCCGATGCGCTTGAAGTCACTCCGGAAATAGCGTTTCATCTCGATGGCCACCCGGTCCTTGAGCAGGTCTTCCTTTTGCAGCAAGAACTCCTCGGGTAGCGTGCCGATACACTGCTCGGCGTACTGGCAGTAAGCCGCGCATCCGAAATCCAGATCCGGATTGACAAAGCGGTGCTGGCATGCGGGGCACTTGCGGGCCGTGTCGTCCTTGAAAAACTCGACGCTGGCACCGCATTTGGGGCACGGAACCTCATAAATGGCACCGGGCTTCCAGTAGAGGGTATCCTGTCCGGGGCATTTCATGGTGGTCCTCCTTAATTTTACCTAACCCGAATAAACCGGTGCTGTTGAAGAGGCGTAGGCCGTATATAACGAACTGCAAGCACCAATACTTAAATAACAAATTTCATATTTCAAATAAATTCCAAATTACAATAACCAAATCTCTAAAAAGGGCAAGAACCAACAGTTGCCTTCTATTTCTCCCAAATTGGCGATTGGTATGTCCTTTCTTCACGATGATACGGTTTGGAATTTTGAGTTTGACTATTGTGATTTATTTGTCATTTGATTTTTGGCATTTGTTATTTAGGCGAATTTAACGGCTGCCGGCAACCCGGCAGCCGATTCTCTTTCAAAATGTCTTCTATTGCGCAGTCTACTACCCTAAAATCGCCTTCAGGTCCTCATCCGGGGTGCCGATGGGCATGAGGTTGAAGTTTTTCACCAGTACATCCAGCACGTTGGGGGTAATGAAGGCCGGCAGGCTGGGTCCCAGGCGGATGTTTTTGATGCCCAGGTGCAGCAGGGAGAGCAGGATCACGCATGCTTTCTGCTCGTACCAGGAAAGGATCATGGACAGCGGCAGGTCGTTGACCCCGCATTCGAAGGCACCGGCCAAGGCCACAGCAATCTGGATGGCCGAGTAGGCGTCGTTGCACTGCCCCACGTCCAGCAGCCGGGGAATGCCGCCGATGTCGCCCAGGTCCTTGTCGAAAAAGCGGAACTTGCCGCAGGCCAGGGTTAGCACCACGCAGTCCTGGGGAATCTTTTCAACCAGTTCGGTGTAGTAGTCGCGCCCCGGTTTGGCGCCGTCGCAGCCGCCCACCAGGAAGAAGTGCCGGATGGCCTTGCTTTTCACCGCTTCGATGACCGTGGGAGCCACACCCATGACCGCGTTTCTGGCAAAGCCGACCATGACCTGCTTGCCGGGGACGTCTGCTTCGAAACCGGGCAGTTCCAGGGTTTTTTTAATGGCCGGGGTGAAGTCCTTGTCTACGATGTGGGTGACGCCGGGCCAACCGACCAGGCCGGTGGTGAAAATGTTGGCTTGGTAGGACTCCTTAGGTTTCTGGATACAATTGGTGGTCATGACGATGGCACCGGGAAAGGCGGCGAACTCTTTGGCCTGATTCTGCCAGGCGGTGCCGTAGTGGCCGATAAAATGGCTGTACTTCTTCAACTCCGGATAGCCGTGGCAGGGCAGCATTTCACCGTGGGTATAAACGTTGATGCCTTTGCCTTCAGTCTGTTTCAGGATGATATCCAGGTCCTTCAGGTCGTGGCCGGAGACAAGGATGGCCTTGCCCTTTTTGGCACCCAGGGGAACGGCGGTGGGTACGGGATGACCGTAAGTGCCTGTATTTCCCGCATCCAGCAGCTCCATGGCCCGCAGGTTCACCTCGCCGCACTTCAGCGCCAGACCGACGTATTCGTTAACGCCCAGGCTGTTGTCCAGGGTGGCTGCCATGGCCTCGTAAATATAGGCGTAGATTTTTTCATCTTCCTGTCCCAGGATGCGGGCATGGTCGGCGTAGGCAGCCAGGCCTTTGACACCGTATACGATCAGTTCCCGCAGGGAGAGGATGTCCGGGTTAACGGTTGCATCGGATTTGACACCCACCGTTTCGCCCTGGGATACCATGCCGGCCGCGTCGGCCGCGGGGACGAAGGTAGCTGGACCATCGGCGAAAGCGACCGAGCCACCGGCCGTCTGAACCTTGGCTTTGAGCGCATCACGATGCTTCACGGCTTCATTGACCAGGGTGACGAACCGGGCCGGGTCGAAATCGACATTGGTCAGGGTGGAGAAAATGGCTTCGCAGGTGAATTGGTTGACGGCCGGGTCGCTGACATTGACCTTGGCCCCCTCAAGTGCCACCTGAGCGATGCCCTTGGTCGCATAGACCAGAAGGTCTTGAAGTGCCGCTACATCCGGTTGTTTGCCGCATACGCCGATCGTGGTGCATCCTTTGCCTTTGGCTGTCTGCTCGCACTGAAAACAAAACATGGTGATTCCTCCTTAGATTGTGGGTATTCTGATTATTGTTATCGTTGCCGTTATTGCTTTTGTTGTCGTTTCCGCCGAATCTTGTTTGACCCAGTGAATCGTCTTTTACCCGTTTCGATTGTTATTGCCTTTGACCTGGGTCAACATCTTGACTCTTTTTTTTCCTGATCTGCATGTGCTGCCCTGGAGACATGCTAACCATAAACGATTGACGGCCAATGCACCTTGACTTATATCAAGAATCAAAGCAAAGTCATCGATTTGAAGGAAAACGCTTTTTTCGAAAATCGCAGCAACCAGCCAAATAGTAGAATTATCTGAATCGTGCGCAAGGCCTCAGGACTTCATAACGGGAGGTAGTCGATACTTATAATTGTAGTTGCGAAGTTGAGTATTGCAACCGGAAAAAGCAAAACAAGGCCTTAAAGCGGGTCGGCCAGCCGCAGGAAAGAGGATGCCAGATGAAAAAAATAAGCCAGATTCTGTCAATCACCCCGCTTTTCAAGGGGCTGTCGGAACAGGAGCTCGAAGAAATCAGCGGCATCACCATCGACCGATATTACAAACGCGGCGAATACATATTCATGGAGGGTGAAGAGGCCAACGGGTTCTATATCGTCGCTGACGGCCAGGTAAAAATTTTCAAAACATCCATGGAGGGAAAAGAGCAGATCCTGCACATCTATGGCCCAGGCAACCCATTTGGCGAAGTGCCGGTCTTCTCCGGCTCACGGTTCCCGGCCAATGCCCAGGCCCTGGTCAAGAGCCATATCCTCTTTCTGCCCAGAAATTCGTTTGTGCGCCTGATTGCCGAGCACCCGTCCCTGTCCATGAATATGCTCGGCGAGCTCTCCATGCGGTTGCGCCAGTTTACCGTCCAGATCGAAAATCTCTCACTGAAGGAGGTCCCTTCCCGCCTGGCATCCTACCTGATCTATCTGGCCAGAGAGCAGGTCAATTCAGAACACGTGACGCTGGCCATTTCAAAGGGTCAGTTGGCCAGCCTACTGGGCACGATTCCGGAAACGCTTTCACGAATCTTTGCCAAAATGTCCGCTCAGGGTCTGATCAGGGTCGATGGCAAAGTGCTCTATCTGCTGGACCCGCTCGGGCTGGAAGATCTGGCTGCGGCCGGAAAGCTGGCCGAATAAAAAATCCTGAATTTTTAAATTGACACATTGTGGTAGTTAATCTATGGTTGGCGCCATGAAAGCGCTGCCACGCCACAACCACCCGATTATGGCCGGACGTTTCTTATGCCTGATGGTCATGGCGGTCCTGCTGGCCAATCCTGTCCTGGCGACGGTATCGGCCACCCTGGCCTGCAATGGCCAGTGCTGCTGTTGCGCCAATGCCGGTGATACAGCCGCAGTCACGATTCGCGGCATCGCTTCCGCACGGGCAGCCTGCTGTCGACCGACGGACGCAGCGCCATGCAATATGTCCGCAGGGGGCCTGCCGGACGCAGCGCCGGCATTGATCCACACCCCTGACCGTCATTCCACGGACCCCACACACATGCTTTCGGGAAACTGCCGCGCAGCGGCTGACCTTTTGCAATCCCCCCCCCTTGGTTCACGGGTCAACATGGTCCTTGGCTTACCGGACCCACCGCTCTACCTGCGAACCTGCCGTCTGATCTGTTGATCTTTTCTCCTGTCGCCTGAAGAATAAATCGGCATTGGCACTGACGGCCGCAGGCCGATATCAAACACCGCCATGTCATGCAGGTGTTGCCCCTTCAGGCCTTATTCTTCAGTCTCCACTTGGGTTATCAATCGCATTTAATCCTTCCCGCGACGATTCGCGAGGATGTTCTGCCTGTAGCGGCAGCGATAGGAAACACCGTAGGCCTGTATATCGATTTCAAATCTGCTCGCTATCGCGGTTCAACAGCAATCTACGCATTGAGGAGCACGACCTAGTGACTGCAAAGAAAAAATCATCCAAAGCCAGCACCCTTGAAGCCAAGAAAGCCATCGTCATGAAAACCAGCAAGAATAACCCGACCCCAATCATCATCGCCGCCGTCGTCGTCATTACCGTGGCTGCCGGTCTGGGTTGGTTCCTGATGCCGGTTAACGGACCGTCTGCGAATACGGTGGCCGACGCACCGGGCAGCACAACCGGCGACAACGGCCAAATCACTTACGCACTCAGCCTCTTTGACGACGGCCATGCCCGCCATTTTGACTTTGTCGATACCGAAAGTAAATCTACCATCAAGTATTTCATCCTCAAAAGTACCGATGGCGTAATCCGGGCGGCCTTTGACGCCTGTGATGTCTGCTGGCCCGAAGGCAAAGGCTATGTGCAGGATGGCACCGTCATGATCTGCCGCAACTGCGGCCGACGCTTCGAGTCGGTGAAGGTCAACGAGGTTCAGGGGGGCTGTAATCCGGCGCCGCTGAAACGGACCATCCAGGGTGACCAGGTGGTGATCCTGGAGGAGGATTTGAAAAAGGGACACTCCTATTTTAACTTCTCCAAAAAGGCCTAACTCATGCGATTGACCGATATTTCCATAAAAAACCTGATGCGGCGCAAGGCCAAAGCCGGGTTCATCATGGCCGGCCTGGTGGTTGGCGTGGCCGCAATGGTCGCGGTGATCGGTTTTGTGCGCACCATGACCGCCGAAATCAATCACAAGATGGAACGGTATGGCGCCAATATTCTGATTCTGCCAAAAACCGAGGATCTCCAACTGAGCTACGGCGGCATCAATTTAGGCGGTGTATCCTTTGATGTGGAACAGATCCGTCAGGCCGACCTGCAGCGCCTGTCCGGCATTAAAAACGCGGCCAACATTGCCGCTACCGGCCCGACCCTGCTGGGTGTGGTCTCCGCCAACAACCAGAAGGTGCTTCTTGCCGGTATCGATATGACCAGTGCCGACATCCTCAAACCCTGGTGGACCCTCTCCGGAAAACGTCCCGGCGATAATGGCCTGTTGGTCGGAGCACAGACTGCCCGGGTGTTGAATCTGACCATCGGCCAGGATGTGGATATCAATGGCCACGCCATGCCCGTGGTCGGTATCTTGGGTGCCACCGGCTCCCAGGACGACGACCTGCTGTTTGCTGCGTTGTCCACCGCCCAACGCATCCTGGGCAAGCAGGGGCAGATCTCCATGGTAGAAGTGGCCGCCCTGTGCAATGCCTGCCCCGTCGACGATATGGTTCAACAAATTTCGGGGGTCCTTCCCGATGCCAAGGTCATGGCCATCCAGCAGGTGGTCAAAGGACGCATGGACACGCTGCACCGCTTCAGTGCCTTCTCCGTGGGCATGTCGGCAGTGGTCATCCTGGTTGGCAGCCTGGTGGTACTCACCACCATGATGAGCAGTGTCCGCGAACGCAAGGAGGAGATCGGTATTTTCCGGGCCATGGGGTTTCGCAAAAGCCATGTGATGGGCATCATCTTTTCCGAAGCGGCCATGATCTCCGGCCCGGCCGGCCTCATCGGCTATCTGGTAGGCACCGGCGCCACTTTTCTGGCCGTGCGCTTTTTCTCCGGTCTGGAGCATGCGTCGGTCGTTTGGGACCCTACGCTGTTCGGCGGCGCGATCCTGCTGGCAATTGTGGTCGGCCTGATGGCCAGCGTCTATCCGGCAATCATGGCCGCCCGGCTGGATCCCAACACCGCCCTGCGGTCACTTTAGGAGGTCTCTTATGAGCAGTATCCATGCCCAAGGTCTGGGCAAATCCTATGGCCGGGGCAGCGCGGCTGTCCATGCCCTGTCCGACGTGAGCTTTACCATCGACAGCGGGGAATTCGTCGGCATCATGGGGGAATCGGGGGCAGGAAAATCCACCCTGCTCTCGATCCTCGGTGCCATGAACACCCCCACTACGGGAATGTTGGCGGTGGACGGCATCGATGTCTACGATTTAAATTCGGAACAGCGCGCCGATTTTCGTCGGGAGTTTTTAGGCTTTGTTTTCCAGAGTTTTCACCTGATCCCCTACCTGACCCTGCTGGAAAACGTCATGCTGCCGTTGACCACCATCCGCATGCCCAAATCGGAAAAGCGGCGCAAAGCCCAGGCTGCACTTGATCGGGTGGGATTGGGAGGCAAAGGTGAGCGACTGCCCGGCGAAGCCTCGGGTGGAGAAAAGGAGCGTTGCGCCATCGCCCGGGCCATCGTCAACGACCCGCCGGTGCTGCTGGCAGACGAACCCACGGGCAACCTGGACACCCGCACCACCAATGCGGTCATGGATCTGTTCACGGGGCTCAACGCCGAAGGCATGACCATTGTGATGGTCACCCACAGCCCTCGCTGCGCCGCCCATGTGCACCGCGTCCTCGACGTAGCCGACGGACGCCTGGCCTAAAAGGCCATGAAGACTGGACATCATTCGTCACCCGTCGATTGTTGAATAGGAGGTTGGGCCGCTTTTAAATACCGGCGATATGCCTTTCGGTTTGCCCCCTCTTTTCTGAGGTGAACGGTAGCCGGCGACTGTTGCAGAATCCTGCCAACCACCTTCGACGCATCGGATCGGTCGTCCGGCGGAGAGATGATGATCAGGTGTCCCGCTTCTTCTCAATCTTCTGCTTCAATTTCTTTTCAATTTCGGCAAACAGGTCGTGCTTTTTCTGATCCTGCTGGGCTTTAATGGACGCCACCTTCTCTTTCATGACGTCTTTGCCTTTTCTGAATTTCTTTAACTCCTGCTCCAGGCGGCTCTCTTCGGTATCCCTCGGCAGGTCCTCAATGGCCAGGTGGTTACCCACGACAATCCGGTCATTGAATCCGCTTTTCACCGTATCGACGATGCCCTGATCCTTGAACCGGTTGAGCAGGTAGCTGCCTTTTTCGTCCGAATAGTCGAGCAGACGGCAGACGGACGCGATGGCCGGCGGCGCGCCGTCCCGGTGATCCAGCACCCGGACAGCCGCCACGAAGAGATGGGCGGTGGTATACAAATCGTTCGTGTTCATGATGATCAATCCCTGCTTTGCATGGTTTTGGGGACCGGCCAATTTCTTGACATCCCCCGGCAAGGAGAGTAACATTTGCCGGTGAATTGTCAAGCGTAAACCGGCCCGCGCTTCGCGGGGTCCGACAGTCCTTCAAACCATTATCATTCAAGGGCGTTGAAACCGTATTGTGCGTCATCGGCATGGCCGGTGTCGACCATGCAAAACAGACAATCGGGGGATGAAATCATGACAGAGATTATCGATGTAACGGCGAGAGAAATCTTGGATTCCAGAGGCAACCCCACCGTGGAAGTGGAGATGATGCTGGCCTGCGGCGCCACTGGCCGGGCGGCGGTTCCCTCCGGTGCCTCCACAGGCAAACGGGAAGCCCTGGAATTACGCAACACCCGCGCCAAACGCTACGGCGGCAAGGGTGTGGTCACGGCCGTTAAGAATGTCAACACCACGATCGCCGATGAAATCCGTGGAATGGACGCCTCCGACCAGTTGACCCTGGACGCATGCATGCTGGCCCTGGACGGCACGGCCAACAAATCCAAGCTGGGCGCCAACGCCATCCTGGGCGTCTCCATGGCTGCGGCCCGGGCGGCGGCATCTGCCTTCGGCCTCCCCCTGTTCCGCTACCTGGGCGGTGTCAACGCCAGAATCCTGCCGGTACCCATGATGAACGTGATCAACGGCGGCGCCCACGCGGCCAACAACCTGGACATCCAGGAGTTCATGATCGTCCCCTTCGGTGCAACCACAATCGCCCAGGCCATCCAGATGGGCGCCGAGACCTTTCACGCACTGAAAAAAATCCTCAAATCAAAGGGACTGAGCACGGCCGTGGGCGATGAGGGTGGCTTCGCACCAGATCTCAAATCCAATGAAGAGGCCCTGAGCTTCATCATGGAAGCCATCAAGGCGGCCGGCTACACCCCCGGCAAGGATATGGGCCTGGCCCTGGATGTGGCCGCCAGCGAATTGTACACGAAGAAAAAATACGTCCTCAAGGGCGAGAACAAATCCCTGTCCGCCGTCGAAATGGTGGATTATTTCGAAGACTTGGTGGAGAAATACCCCATTTTGTCCATCGAAGACGGCCTGGCCGAGCAGGACTGGGAAAACTGGGCCGTGCTGACCGACCGTCTGGACGAATACATTCAGATCGTGGGTGACGACGTCTTCGTCACCAATCCGGCCATCTTTGCCAAGGGCATCGAAGACGGCATCGCCAATTCGATTCTGATCAAGTTGAACCAGATCGGCACGGTTACTGAAACCCTTGACGCCATCGAGATGGCCAAGCAGGCCGGGTACACCACCGTGATCTCCCACCGCAGCGGTGAAACCGAAGACGCGTTTATCGCCGACCTGGCCGTGGCGGTAAACAGCGGCCAGATCAAGACCGGTTCGCTTTCAAGGTCCGACCGTATCGCCAAGTACAACCAGCTGATCCGCATCGAAGAGCGGCTGGGCGTGGGCGCACAATTCGCCAAGGAGATCTTCATTGGCGATTAAGGGCGGTACTTAACGAAAGATATATAGCTGAAAAATAACAATAACCAAAAAACAAATAACAAATAAATGACAATGACCAAAATTTTAAATTCCAAACCTTGAGATCGTAAAGAAAGAAGATTCCAATCTTTCTTTGTGATTTGGATATTTTAATCTGGAATTTATTTGAGATTTGGTATTTGTAATTTGTTTTTTTATTTATGGTACCTCTCAAAATGAAGAGAACTTCAATCATAGTAACATGGGCCATGTTTTCGGTAATGTTTCTCACCGCGACCACACCCGGCCCGGCCGTCGCCTACGTTCTCGAAGGCCCCCATGTCCTCGAGCTCAGCGCCAAGGCCATGGGTAAATTCGCCGCCCTCCAGGCCAATCAGAAGCTGCTGATCTATCCGCAGACGCCGGAAACGGCACCAACTGTCTATGATGAAACCGCCACCTATGTGATGCCGGAACGGTTTCGTTCCGATCTCGTTTCCGACCAGATTCAGCGAACCCACCTGGTGTTTGCCGACAGTTCGATCACGGTGATCGACGGCCGGTTGGCCGTGGGTGAAGACCCGTTCGATCTCTACCAGCAGCTGCTGCGAAGCCGAACCCGGCCGCGCCTAATGCGAACCCTCAACCGGCTGGGTGTCGAGACGGCCATAACTAGCCTCGGACGGCTTGAGGAAACCGTGGTGTTCGTCCTGGGCGCCCGTTATCCCGATGAATCCGTATCCCAGCTGGCCATCGACAAAGAAACTTTTCTCCCGGTTCGCCTGCTGCTGGTAGACCGGGGGGTGACTGACGCCGACAGGCGCCTGGAGATATTTTACCGGAACTGGCAGAAGGTCCAAAACGGCTGGTTCCCTTTCCAGGTGGATTTTACCATCAACGGTCGCCTGGCCAGGGAGATCCGGGTCGCCGAGCTTCGCACCAATCCGTCCATCCCGGCAGATTTGATGGACCTGGAGGCCTTAAAAGCATCGGTAGCGCTCCACGATACCGATACGCCCCAGGCACAAAAACAGGAAGCGGTGGATGCGGTTCAGCAGGCGGTGCAGGACTTTCAGAAAAAATTTGAATAGCCGGTTTTTTAAACCGGTCAAATATGGTACAGGCAGTCGCAATCGTATCTTATGCGTGGCAACTGACGTGGAAGATTCACCGTAATGATGGCAATTGATTTTCATTCGGTGTTGGACATTCATTTTTTTAATTTTTGGTATTGAAGTTTACTGCGACTGGCAGTTCTCCAACACCGGCTTGCCCGGGTTAAAATTTTGATCGAGGTTTTCTATGGGGTATGATACCAAGTACATTTTCGTAACCGGGGGGGTCCTTTCATCCTTGGGCAAGGGCCTTGCATCGGCCTCCATCGGCGCGCTGCTGGAAAGCCGGGGACTGACGGTCACCATCCAGAAGCTGGACCCTTATATCAACGTGGATCCGGGAACCATGAATCCTTTTCAGCACGGGGAGGTATTCGTCACCGATGACGGCACCGAAACCGATCTGGACCTGGGGCATTACGAGCGGTTCACCAATGCCAAACTGGGCAAGGACAACAACTTCACCACAGGCAAAATCTACCACAGCGTCATCACCAAGGAACGCCAGGGAGAATACCTGGGCGGCACGGTGCAGGTCATTCCCCATATTACCGACGAGATCAAAGACAGCATCCGCAAGGCATCCAGTGACGTAGATGTGGTCATCGTGGAAATCGGCGGCACCATCGGTGACATCGAAAGCCTCCCTTTTCTGGAAGCCATCCGCCAGTTTCACAACGATGCGGGCAAGGACAACGTCATCTATATCCACCTGACCCTGGTGCCCTACATCGGCACCGCCGGCGAAGTGAAGACCAAACCCACCCAGCACAGCGTCAAGGAACTGCGCAGCATCGGCATCCAGCCGGACATCCTCTTGTGCCGCACCGACCGCATGCTCAACTCCGACATCAAGGCCAAGATTGCCATGTTCTGCAATGTGGGTGCGGATGCAGTGATCACGGCCAAGGACGTCAACTGCATCTATGAAGTTCCCCTGCTCTTTCACCAGGAGGGGCTGGACACCAAAATCGTCGAACTGCTCAACATCTGGACGCGCGCGCCCCGTCTGGAGAACTGGGAGACCCTGTGCCGACAGATGAACGATCCCGCCTATGAGGTCACCATCGCCATCGTCGGCAAATACGTGGATCTCACCGAGTCCTACAAGAGCCTCAACGAAGCCCTGATCCACGGTGGCATCCCCAGCCGGGCCAGGGTCAACCTGAAATTCGTGGACTCGGAGACCATCGACGCCAATACCTGCAACCTGAGCCTGGAAGGGGTGGACGGCGTGCTGGTGCCGGGCGGTTTCGGTTCTCGCGGCGTGGAAGGCAAGATCTGCGCAGCCCGGTATGCCCGGGAAAACCAGATTCCCTATTTCGGCATCTGCCTGGGTATGCAGATCGCCGTCATCGAATTCGCCAGGAGCCTGGCCGGGCTGGACCGGGCCAACAGCACCGAATTCGACCCAAGCACCCCCCATCCGGTGATCTATCTCATGGAAGAGTGGTTCGACGACAAATCCGGAACCATCCAGAAGCGCGACATCCATTCGGACAAGGGTGGAACCATGCGCCTGGGGGCGTATCCCTGCAGGCTGGAAAAGGACACCGTCGCCTACCGGGCGTATGGCAAGGAAGCCATTGCCGAGCGGCACCGCCACCGCTTTGAATTCAACAACGCCTACATGGAGCAGTTGAAGAAAGCTGGTCTGAAGATCTCCGGCATCGCCCCGTCAGGCGAACTGGTGGAAATCGTGGAAATCGAAAATCATCCGTGGTTCCTGGGATGCCAGTTCCATCCGGAATTTAAATCCCGGCCCATGACCCCCCATCCCCTGTTCCGCAGCTTCATCGCCGCGGCCCTGAAGTATTCGGGAAACCGGGAGATTGAGAAGAAATAACCCTTACCCCTGTTGTAGCGAAAAGCACGATAACAGGCGCGAATGGAAATTCATTCGCGCTTTTTTTTCGTTCCATGACGGTTAGCTTTTCAGGATTTCATCGATTTTCCGCGACAGGTCTTCAAGATTGTACGGCTTTTGGATAAACCCGTCGCACCCTCGGTTCATCAAGGCAATCGCCTGGCTGTCAATACTGTATCCGCTTGCCAACAGGACTTTTACACCGGCGTTGATCTGCCTGAGCATGTCAAATGTGTCGCTGCCACTGGCACCCGGCATGACCAGGTCGAGGATAACCAGATCAATATCGTCAGGGCTTTGGCGGTAAACCGATATGGCTTCACCGCCATTTCGGGCCGACAGGGTCTGATACCCCATCTTCCCGATCATCTCCGCGCCGATGTCGAGAACCATCTCTTCGTCATCCACGACCAGTATCGTTCCCTTGCCGAATTTGATCGTCGCGGCGCCATTAACCACTTTGGGGATCTTTCTTTCCGAGACCGGCAG
>Ga0272441_10010173_pt1 | contig 14299 bp, 14 predicted proteins | sample SSMProp6N_FD_193582 | JGI IMG/M metagenome (GOLD analysis project Ga0272441, IMG submission 193582) | Marine sediment archaeal communities from Little Sippewissett salt marsh, Falmouth, MA, United States - SSM-Prop-6N | ecosystem: Environmental > Aquatic > Marine > Wetlands > Sediment ... | reverse complement strand
GTCCTCGTCGACAGCTCGGAACTCGGGTTCGACCACGACGAGCTCGCAGCCGCTGTCGACCAGCAACGCAGTGAGCTCCGGTGCCGTGAGATGCCAGTTGAGCGGCACGTAACTCGAGCCGGCACGGGTGTTGCCGAGCGACGCCTCTGGCCACTCGCAACGGTTGCGTGCGAGCACGCCCCACACCCGACCCGGCCCGATGCCGTCGGAATCGAGCGCTCGCGCCAGCTGACGCGCCCGACGCTCGAGCTCGTCCCAGGTCAGAGTTCGATCCGGACCGATGACGGCTGGGCTCGTCGGGTCGTCCGACGTCAGCAACCTCGGCGGCTGCAGACCCATCGGCTCGTCGTTCGTCCCCATCGTGCAGCCCCCTCGTTCCCCGTTGCGCCGCAAGACTAGGAGCCCTGCCACACTCCATGGTCATGGGGATGTTCGACCTGACCGATCGAGTCGCCGTGGTCACCGGTGGATCACGCGGTCTCGGCCGGGAGATGGTGCTCGCCTTCGCCGAGCACGGCGCCGACGTGGTGATCGCCAGCCGGAAGCTCGACGCATGCGAGCGACTCGCCGGCGAGGTCGAACAGATCGGACGTCGAGCGCTTCCGATCGCGTATCACGCCGGCGCCTGGGCCGACAGCGACCGGCTGTACGAGACGGTCTACGAGCACTTCGGCCGATGCGACGTCCTCGTGAACAACGCTGGGATGTCGCCGCTGTACCCGAGCGTCGATGCGATCAGCGAGACGCTGTACGACAAGGTGATGGACGTCAACCTCAAGGGCCCGTTCCGGCTGTCGGCACTGATCGGCACACGGATGGCAGGGCCCGACCACGGTGGCAGCGACGGCGGTTCGATCATCTTCGTCTCGTCGATCGCCTCGCATCGACCGAGCCCCAACGAGCTCGTCTACGGCGCGGCCAAGGCCGGCATCAACAACCTCACCTACGGGCTGGCTCGGACGCTCGGCCCGAAGGTACGGGTCAACTGCATTGCTCCCGGACCGTTCCTCACCGACATCTCCAAGGCGTGGGACCTCGATGCGTTCGAGCGTTCGGCGACGGCCGGTTTCGCACTGGGGCGCGGTGGGGAGCCGCGCGAGATCGTGGGCACCGCGCTGTACCTCGCCAGCGATGCGTCGTCGTACACGACCGGCGCCGTGATCGACGTCGACGGCGGTCCGCGGTAGCGAGCCTGCGGGCTGCGCCGACCTTCGTGATCCCCACGCCGCGGCGGCGTCGCTACTGTCAGCGCATGGAGATGCACTTCGCCACCGTCTGGGAATCGATCGCCGACGCGATCCCCGACCACCCCGCCATCACCCACGGCGACCTCACGCGGAGCTGGCGTGAGTACGACGAACGAGCCGCCCGCATCGCCGACGCGATCGACGACGCCGGCTTGCGACCGGATTCGAAGACGGCGCTCTACATGTACAACTGCAACGAGTACATGGAGGCGCAGTACGGGTGCATGAAGACCCGTGGCGTGCCGATCAACGTCAACTACCGGTACCTCGACGAGGAACTGTGGTATCTCCTCGACAACTCCGACTCCCAGGCGTTGTTCTTCCATTCGTCGCTCGGCGATCGGGTCGCCAGGGTGATCGACCGCCTGCCCGACCTGAAGCTGGTGGTGGAGGTCGACGACGGCGAAGGCGCCGGCCGAGTTCCCGGCGCGCTCCGCTACGACGACGTCATGGCCCAGCACGATCCGATGGCTCGCATCGAGCGACGCGAGGACGACGTCTACATGCTCTACACCGGCGGCACCACCGGGATGCCGAAGGGGGTGATGTACGCGAACGGTGGCATGGCGGCCGGTCTGATCGCGAGCGGCTTCCCACTCCTGGGCGTCGCCCCGCCGTCGGATGCCGGGGAGGTCGCCGGCATCGTGAAGACGGCGGTCGAGGGCGGGAACCAGTTGGTCTCGATCCCGTGTGCGCCATTGATGCACGGCACCGGGTTGTGGATCGGCTGCTTCATCCCACACCTGGCCGGCGGCCACGTGATCACCCTCACCAACCGCAGCCTCGACCCTCACGAGGTGCTCGAGACGGTCGAGCGGCATCGCGCCACCGCGCTCACGATCGTCGGTGACAGCTTCGCCAAACCGCTGGTCCGTGCGCTCGACGAGGGCAGACCCGATGGGTCGAAGTACGACACGTCATCGATCGCCGTGATCTCGTCGTCCGGGGTGATGTGGACCACCGAGGTGAAGGAGCAACTGCTCGACCGGATCGAACAGGCGATCCTCGTCGACGCCATGGGATCCACCGAAGGCACGATGGGCACGCAGATCACGATGAAGGGGATGACCTCGGAGACGGCCAAGTTCACCCAGGCACCGACGACCAAGGTGTTCACCGACGACGACCGCGAGGTCACCCCCGGTTCCGACGAGGTGGGCATGGTCGCGGCGGGTGGCAACGTTCCGCTCGGCTACTACAAGGACCCGGACAAGTCGGCTCGGACCTTCCGGGTGATCGACGGCGTGCGCTACTCCTTCCCCGGCGACTTCGCCAAGGTCGCGGAGGACGGCTCGCTGATCCTGCTCGGTCGCGGCAGCCAGGTGATCAACACCGGCGGCGAGAAGGTGTTCCCCGAGGAGGTCGAAGAGGCGGTCAAACGCGTCGACGGGGTGGTCGACTGTCTCGTCGTCGGGGTTCCGGACGAGAAGTTCGGCCAAGCGGTCACCGCCGTGGTGTCACTCGCGGATGGGGCGACGACCGACTCGGCATCGATCATCGCCTCGGTCAAGACCGACCTCGCCGGCTACAAGGCACCGAAGTCGGTGATCTTCGTCGACCAGGTTCCCCGGGCGCCGAACGGCAAGGCCGACTATCGCCGCGCCAAGGAGCACGCCGAATCCGCCCTCCCCTGACCATCTCGTGAACCAGGTGCGGCCCAGGTGCGCATCTGGTTCACGAGAACGGGTTATGGGAGGAGTTTCTCGGCGAAGAAGTCGAGGACGCGTTCGACGCTGGCGTCGTCGCGCTGCTCGGTGAGCACCGAGTGGTCGCGCTTGGTGGTGCTCGGCAGCTCCACGGCGATGAACGCGTCACCGAGGAGGTCGCGCAGGGTCGAGAAGCGATCACCGACCGAGAAGTCGTCGGTGTAGCGCAGCCCCATCACCTGGCAACCCTGCCCAGCACGCTCGACGACCGCGGCAACGTCGTCGGGTGACAGGTTGATGTCGGCGGCCCGGGCTTTTCCGAACGGCAGCGGCGTCGACGGTTGCGACAACACCGGGGCCAGCATGATCTCGTCGACCATCATCCCGAGCGCGAACCCTCCGGTGAAGCACATCCCGACCGCACCGACCCCGGGGCCACCGACGTCCTGGTGCAGGTTGCGGGCGAGCGCCCGCAACCACGACACGACCGGCGCCGTCCGGTTGAGCGCCAACGCGGTGAACTCCTTCGCGACACATCCCCGCAGGATTGCTCCAGCAGCGCTGGCGTTCGACGGCGGCTTGCCCGGCGTGCCGAAGAGCGACGGCATGACGACCGTGAAACCACGGTCGACGACCTCGTTGGCGAACCTCGTCACGAGCGGTGTGATGTTGGGGACCTCGTGGATCACGACGACGCCGGGGCCGCTTCCCCGTCGGTAGGTCGCATGGGTCAACCCGGCAGCGGTGAACTCGCCACGTTCCCACCCGTCGAGGACGGCGTCGTACTCGGGCTTCGACGCCATCATCGCGCTCGGTTCAGTCGGTGCATCGCCTCGAGGGCCGACTCGGCGAGAATCTCCGTGCCGTTCTTGAAGGCGCTCAGCTGTTCGTCGCTGATGCTCTGGTCGCCCATGGCGCCGTGCAGGTAGCGGGCGTAGACCCCTTCGGAGATCACGGCGAGCCGCCACGACCCGAACGCGATGTAGTAGTCGATCTCCGACAGGTCACGCCCGGTGCGCTCGGCATAGCGATCGAGCAACTCCGCGTAGGTCGGGAATCCCTCGATTCCCGTCGGATCGTTGGGTCGCGCCTGGATCGTGCCCGGGTCGGCCCAGTACACCCCGATGTACCCGACGTCGGCGAGCGGATCGCCGAGCGTGCAGAGCTCCCAGTCGAGCACGGCGGTGATGCGGCCCCGTGCGGTGTCGGTGAGCACGTTGCCGAAGCGATAGTCGCCGTGTGCGATCGACACCCCCTGCTGCACCGGCATCCGCTCGGCGAGGAGCCGGGCCACCTCGTCGACCGCCGGGAGGTCGCGGGTCTTGGAGTTCTGCCACTGGGCGCTCCAGCGTCTCACCTGCCGCTCGACGTATCCCTCGCGCTTGGCGAGGTCGCCGAGGCCGACCGCATCGACGTCGACGGCATGGAGGTCGGCGAGCACGTCGATGAGATGCAGCCCGGCGCTGCGGCGGTGCTCCGGCGTCATCGCCGCGCCCTTCTCAGCACTGTCGAGCACGACGCCGTCGACGAACCCCATCACGTAGAAGGGCGCGGTGTTGACCGAGTCGTCGGTGCAGAGCCCGAGGGCCGGGGGCACAGGTACATCGGTCAGCCCGACCGCAGAGATGATCTTGTGTTCGCGCGCCATGTCGTGGGCCGTGGCGAGCACGGCGCCGGTCGGCGGGCGGCGCAACACGTACTTCACGCCATTGGCATCGGTGACCGTGTAGGTCAGGTTCGAGCGACCACCGACGATCAGGGTGAACTCGAAGGGAGCCACCGCTCCGTCGATGTGGTCGACGAGCCATGCGCTGACCCGTTCGATGTCGATGCCGTGGATCGGTTCCTGCACGACTGCCGACCGTAGCCGGAGCGTGGTGACGGCGACGGGGTCAGCCGGGCCGACCGACGCCGACGACCTTGCCCCAGTTGACCGAGGCGGTCGACACCGTCTTGCCGGTGCTCGGCGCGTGCACCTGAATGCCGTTGCCGAGGTAGATGCTCACGTGGCTGATCGGGCTGTAGAAGAACAACAGGTCACCCGGCTGCGCCTGGCTGATCGGCACCCGGGGAGTCGCGGCGAACTGTGCCCTCGACTGGTGTGGCAGGCCGACGCCGGCCTGTCCCCAGGCATAGGCGGTGAGGCCGGAGCAGTCGAAGCCGACCCCTGGGGTGGAGGTCGCATACCGGTACGGCGTGCCCTGTTGGGCGAGCGCGGCCTGGACGGCGAGGCTCGAACGCGATGACACCGCAGGTGCGCTGAAGCCACCACCCGATCCCGAGGACCCGCTGGACGAACCCGAGCTGCCGCTCGATGCTCCGCTGCTGGTGCTGCTTCCGCTGGTGCTGCTTCCGCTGGTGCTGCCGCCGCCTCCGGAGCTGGACGATGCCGTGCTTGCGGCCTGGGCCTGCTGCTGGATCCGCAGCGCCGACTCGCGGGCACGGCGCTCCTCCTCTTCGCGCAGCAACTGCCCGAGCTTGGCTTCCGCATCCGCGCGGGCGTCGGTGTACTGGGAGGTCAGCTTCTCGGTCTCGGTCTTCGCATCGATGAGCGAGTCGGCGAGCTGCTCGGCCTGCTCGCGCTTCTTGTCGAGCGCACGACGCTCGTCCTCGATCTCGCTCACGAGCGCGTCGAGTTGGTCGGTCGTGACGTCGCCCGCGCTGAGTGCCACCTTGGCGAGTTCCTCGCGCTGCAGCGCGTCGTTGAGGTTCTCGGAGTCCTCGAAGAGCGGGCCGAGCGGGGCGGCGCCTCCACCGACGAACGACCGCAATGCCATCTCGCTCAGATTGGAGCGCAGACGGGCGAGTTCGGCCTCCTGCTCAGCGATGCGGGCTTCGGCGTCGGTGATCTCGACATCGAGCTGGCTCTTGGTGTCGATCGCGTCGTTGTAGTCCTCGCCGATCTGGAGCGCGCGCTGCTCGAGACGCTCGAGTTCGTCGACGATGTCCTCGACCTTCTGACGTTGCTGATCGACCGACTGGGCCTGCACGACCGCGGGGGTCATCGCCGGGACGATGACGGCCGTGGCGACGGCGATCGGGATGGCACGAAGGAGTCGACGGACGGAGAGTTGCCTCATAGCTGCGAGTTCCCATCCTAGCGAATGTGACGAATGTGTTGCGAAAGCCTGACGAAACTTCTGAGACCCTCGTCACACCTGCGCCCCACGCGGTTGTGACATCCGGAGCCATCACGTCTGGGGTCTGGCCCCAGACGTGATGGCTACTCCCACTCGATCGTGCCGGGGGGTTTCGAGGTGATGTCGTAGGCGACGCGGTTGATGCCGGGGACCTCGTTGATGATCCGCTGCGACATCGTCTCCAACACGTCGTACGGGATCCGGGCCCAGTCGGCGGTCATCGCATCGTCGCTCGTGACGGCGCGGATGATGATCGGATGGCCGTAGGTCCGTTCGTCGCCCATCACCCCGACCGAGCGGATGTCGGCGAGGACTGCGAACGACTGCCAGATCTCCCGCTCCAGCCCGGCGAGGCGCAGCTCCTCGCGCACGATCGCGTCGGCCTCCTGCAACAGGGCCACCCGTTCCGGCGTGACCTCGCCGATGATCCGGACGCCCAGGCCCGGCCCGGGGAACGGCTGACGCCACACCATCTCGTCGGGCAGTCCGAGCTCGGTGCCGAGCTTGCGCACCTCGTCCTTGAACAACTCGCGCAACGGCTCGATCAACTCGAGCGTCATGTCCTCGGGCAACCCGCCGACGTTGTGGTGACTCTTGATCACCGAGGCCGTGCCGTCCGTGCCGCCGCTCTCGATCAGGTCCGGGTAGAGCGTGCCCTGCACGAGGAACCGGGCGTCGGTCAGCCCACCGGTGTTCTCCTCGAACACCCGGATGAACTGCTCGCCGATCGCCTTGCGCTTCGCCTCCGGTTCGGTCACGCCCTCCAGGGCAGCGAAGAACCGCCACCCCGCGTCGACATGGATGAGCTCGATCCCGAGGTTCCGACGGAAGGTCTCGACCACCTGATGGCTCTCGCCCTTGCGCATCAATCCGGTGTCGACGTAGATGCACGTCAGCTGGTGTCCGATCGCCTTGTGAACGAGCGCCGCTGCCACCGACGAGTCGACGCCGCCCGAGAGGCCGCAGATCACCCGATCGGTCCCGACCCGCTCCCGGATCGACTCGACCTGCTCGTCGATCACCGACGACATCTCCCAGTCGGCGCCGATACCGGCACGTTCGTGCAGGAACCGTGCGAGCACGGCCATCCCGTGCGGCGAGTGCACCACCTCGGGGTGGAACTGGACGCCGTAGATGCGCCGGTCGTCGTTCTCGAGCACGGCGACCGGTGCGCCGGGGGTCGTCGCGGTGACCACGAAGCCCTCGGGAGCGTCGGTGATGCCGTCGAAGTGACTCATCCAGACGTCGTGCACCTCGGCTGCGTCGTCGGGGAGCAGCAACGACGGGCCGGTGCGCGTCATCCGGGCGCGTCCGTACTCACCCTGCATGCCCCTCCCAACGACACCACCGAGCTGCTGGCCGATGAGCTGGGCGCCGTAACAGATGCCGAGCACCGGGACCCCGAGATCGTAGATACCGGGATCGAGCGACGGTGCCCCCTCGACGTGCACGCTCTTCGGCCCGCCGGACAGCACGATCGCGGCCGGCTTGCGTTCGGCGACCTCGGCTGCAGTGATCCTGTGCGGGACGATCTCGGAGTAGACGTTCAGCTCGCGGACCCGGCGGGCGATCAGCTGGGCGTACTGGGCGCCGAAGTCGACGACGAGCACGGTGGGACGGTCGAGATGCTGCGGTTGACTCAAGGACGTGAATCGTAGATCAGCGTCGCTGGCGGTCCGCATCCTCCTTGCGATCGCCGTCGTCGCAGGCCTCGCCACGGTGCGCGCCCTCGCCGCCGAGGCGCCCACACCACCCGTGTACGCCGCCACCACGGCGCCCACTCCGACCGACGACATCACAGTCGACACCGCCAACCCGTTCCTCCCCGAAGACCAGGACCTGACCGCCTGCGTCGGCACGCTCCAGCGCCCCGGCTGCGGCAGCTCCGAACGCGGAGGATGGCACCAGAACCTGGTCGCCATCGCCATGGTCGGAGGGCTGCTGCTCGTGTTCGGCAGGGTGGCGTGGGGTGTTCGCCGCAACCGCGACCGACCCGAGGGCAACGTAGCCTCCACGCCGTGACCCCCGAGGAATTCCGAACGCACGGCCACGCCCTGATCGACTGGATCGCCGAGTACGTCGAGGGCGTCGAGCACCGCCCGGTCGGCGCCGAGGTGCGACCCGGCGACATCCGGTCGCAGCTCCCCGCACATCCGCCGACGGCACCGGAGTCGTTCGACGCGGTGATGGCCGACGTCGAGCAGATCGTCGTGCCCGGGCTGACACAGTGGCAGCACCCCGGGTTCTTCGCGTACTTCCCGTCGAACACGTCGTACCCGTCGATCCTCGGCGAGCTGTTGTCGGCCGGTCTCGGTGTGCAGGGGATGAGCTGGGTGACGTCGCCGGCGTGCACCGAGGTCGAGACGCTGATGCTCGACTGGATGCGCGAGCTGCTCGATCTGCCCGAGCGCTTCGACTCGCGCAGCGAACACGGAGGCGGCGTGATCCAGGGCACCGCCAGCGAGGCCACCCTCGTGGCGATTCTCTCGGCACGCTGGCGGGCGACCGGTGGTGCGGTGAACGCCGACGGCGACACCACGCGCCTGGTCGCCTACGCCACGTCGCAGGCCCACTCCAGTATCGAGAAGGGCCTGCGGATCGCTGGCGTCGGCACCGGACGCATCCGCATCGTCCCCCACGACGACTCGTTCGCGATGCAACCGGCGGCGCTCGCCGAGATGATCGCCGCCGATCGCGCGGACGGGCTCGTGCCGTTCTTCGTCTGCTCGACGCACGGCACGACGTCGTCGATGGCCTTCGACCCGACGCCGGCGATCGGGGCGATCTGTTCGTCGGAGAACGTCTGGCTCCACGTGGACGCCGCCATGTCCGGCATCGCCGCGTTGGCCCCGGAGTTCCGCTGGGTCAACGCGGGCATGGAGTACGCCGACTCGTACTGCACGAACCCCCACAAGTGGATGGGCGTCAACTTCGACTGCGACCTCTACTGGACCGCCGACCGGACGGCGCTGCTCGGGGCGTTGAGCATCCTGCCCGAGTACCTCCGATCGGAGGCTGCCGAGGCCGGCGCCGTGATCGACTACCGCGACTGGCAGATCCCGCTCGGCCGCCGCTTCCGGGCGCTCAAGCTCTGGTTCGCCATCCGCTGCGACGGCGTCGACTCGTTCCAGACGATGATCCGGCGTCACGCCGAACTCACCCAGGAACTCGCGACGTGGGTCGCGGCCGACGACCGGTTCGAGATCGTGGCGCCGCACCCGCTCAACCTGCTGTGTCTCGCGGTGCGCGATGACGACCTCGACCGGGCGAACGCAGCCACCGACTCGCTCATCGATGCCGCCAACGCCACCGGCGACGCGCTCTTCACACGAACGGTCCTCGACGGGCGCTCCGTGCTGCGCATCTCGATCGGCGCCCGGGCCACCGAGCTCGCACACGTCGAGGCCGCCTGGCACCTCCTCACCACCCTCGCCTGAATGAGACGCGGGGTCTGACCCCGCGTCTCATTCGGTGGCAGGATGATCGCCATGACCGACTCACGTCCCGTTGCACTGATCACGATGGCGAGCGGATACGTCGGGCCGGCGCTCGCCCGCACGCTCGCGGCACGCGGGTTCGACCTCGTGCTGCAGGGGGCCGACGGGGACGGTTCGATGGTCGGCGTCGAGGTGCCGTTCACCGAGCAGGTGCCGGCGCTCGAAGGGCTGGGCGCGACCGTGCTCACCGTCTCCGACGTCGACCTGGCAACCGCCGCGGGCAACCAGTCGCTGGTCGCCCAGGCGCTCGATCGCTTCGGCCGGATCGACTCGGCGTGTCTCGTCACCGGGCTGATCGTCGTCGGCAAGTTCCTCGACATGACCGTCGACCAGTGGGAACGGGTCAAGCGGATGAACCTCGACATGGTCTTCCACGGCCTGCAGGCGGTCCTGCCCCCGATGGTCGACGCCCGGAGCGGTCAGGTCGTCGTGTTCACGTCGGCCACCGGCGCCCGACCCGATCCGATCACGTCGATCTACGGCGGCACTCGCGCCGGCGCCAACGGCCTGGTCCGTGCCGTCGGTCTCGAGTACGCCCGCGCCGGCATCCAGGTCAACGCCGTCGGCACGAACTACATGGACTTCCCCGGATTCCTGAAGGCCTCGCGTGCCGACACCGACCCGGAGCGCCGCGCAGCGATCGAGGCGCAGGTGCCGATGCGCAAACTCGGAACGATGGACGAGCTGGCGTCGTTCACGTCGGTGCTGCTCGACGGCACCAGCCGGTTCCAGACCGGTCAGTTCTTCAGCTTCAGCGGCGGCTGGAGTACGTGAGCAGATCGACGAGCATGTGGGCGGTGGCGCCCCACACGGTCTCGTCGTCGAGTTCGAAGAAGTGCAGCGGCCGATCCATCGGTGGGCTCCCCCACCGCTCCATCCGGTAGATGCCAGGCCGCGTGAGCTCCCTCACCGGCGTCCAGAACACCCGGTCGACCTCGCCCGTTCGCGGCTCCAGGTGTGGCCGATGGTCGAGCACCGACACGATCGGGACGATGTAGCTCCGGCTCACGATCGTGTTCAGGTGACCCAACTCCCCGACCACGGTGGGCGCCGACGGATCGAGGCCGACCTCCTCGTCGGCCTCCCGGAGCGCCGTCTCGATCGGGGTCTCACCGGGGTCGAGACGTCCCCCGGGGAAGCTGATCTCACCACGATGGTTGCGCATCTCCATCGACCGTCTCGTGAGCAGTACCTCGGCGCCGTCCTCGCCGTCGACCAGCGTGATCAGCACGGCGGAGACGCGGGCGTCGGGAAACGAGGGCAACAGCGGCGCTGCGTGCTCGGGTACCGGCCCCACGAGGTCGTCGACGGCCCAGGACGCTCCGTCGGGCCAGGGCGGCTCGTGGTGTTCGGTCCAGACATCGGGGCGCGGGATCTGCTGCGCTCCCCCGCGCGGACGCGAGTTCACACCGACGGAGTCCAGCCCTCTGCGGCGAGCTGTGCGAGCACCTGTGGCAGGCCGGCCGTCTTCATGTTGGCGAGGGCGCGACCCGGGGTCTCCTCGCCCTTCTCCCACTCGTCGAGGGCGGCGATGATCTTCGCGAGATCGGGTGCGGGCTGCTCGAACGTCATGCGCACAATCCTACGGGCCGCTACTCGGGAGGAGTCGGTGGATCCCATGAGGCCGGCTTCTGCTGTTCCGACGCACCATCGCCCGCCAGCCCGTCCTTCCACCGCTTGACGGACTTGGCGGCACCGCCCACGGCTCGACCCGCCTGCCGGCCGATCTCGGTGCTGTCACGCGGGCCGCGCTCGGCCCGCTCGGCGGTCTTCGCGGTCTTGCGTTCGGCTCGCGTCCGCTGCTCGGCGAAGTCGGTGTAGAACCAGACGAAGATCATGATGAAGGCGATCGCCCCGATCAGCAGGCGCGTCGTCGCATCGATCGAGAGCCATGGCTGCACGGCGAAGAACACGAGCACCCCGATCACCACGAGATCGAGCGTCCGGTGCAGTCGGCGACCGACCAGCCGGAACGCGCCGGCGGCACCTTTCGCCACGGCGGCGTTGAGGATGATCAACAGGCCGAGCAGGGCGGGTACCGCCGGATCGGGCAGCTGCACCGATGCGCTGATCAGGCCGATCCCGACCAGGTATTCGATCAGCTGGTGGGTCCAGAACGGCCGCTGCACTCGTTCGATCTCGACCATCGGGAGGAGAGTACCGGGGCGCAACTGCGCATCGGGCCCGAAAACGGGTCTCGCCCGGGATCGACTCGATGTCGATCCCGGGCGAAGAGCGGGAGGCCGCCGAAGACGGCAGCCGCCGAAGACGGCGATGTGATTCGGTGACGCCGAAGGCGTCACCGAATCACATCATCCCGCCCATGCCACCCATGCCGCCGCCGGGCATGCCGGCAGGCTCTTCTTCGGGCTCGTCGGCGACGAGGCACTCGGTGGTGAGCACCATCGCGGCGATCGACGCAGCGTTCTGGAGACCCGCACGGGTCACCTTGGCCGGGTCGATGATGCCTGCGGCGATGAGGTCCATCATCTCTCCGGTCGCGGCGTTCATGCCCGTCGAACCCTCGGCGGACTCGACCTCGCGCACGACGACCGAGCCTTCGAGGCCGGCGTTGTTGGCGATGTTGCGGGCCGGCGCGGTGAGCGCCTCCCACACGGTCTTGGCGCCGGTCTTCTCGTCGCCTTCCAGCGAGTCGACCACGGCCTGCACCGCAGGCCGTGCCCGGATGAGGGCGGTGCCGCCACCGGCGACCACGCCTTCCTCGATGGCCGCACGGACCGACGAGACGGCATCTTCGATGCGGTGCTTCTTCTCCTTGAGCTCCACCTCGGTGGCGGCACCGACCTTGATCAGCGCCACACCGCCGGCCAGCTTCGCGAGGCGCTCCTGGAGCTTCTCGCGATCCCAGTCGGAGTCGGTGTTCTCGATCTCGGCCTTGATCTGGTTGACGCGACCGTCGATGTCGTCGGTGGTGCCACCGCCGTCGACGATGGTGGTGTTGTCCTTGGTGATCACGACGCGCTTGGCGGTGCCGAGCAGATCGAGCGTGACGTTCTCGAGCTTGAGGCCGACCTCTTCGCTGATGACCTGGCCGCCGGTGAGGACGGCCATGTCCTGCAGCATCGCCTTGCGGCGGTCGCCGAAGCCGGGTGCCTTGACGGCGGCTGCATTGAACGTGCCACGGATCTTGTTGACGACGAGCGTCGCAAGGGCTTCGCCCTCGATGTCCTCGGCGATGATCACGAGCGGCTTGCCGGTCTGCATGACGGCCTCGAGGGTCGGCAGCATGGCCTGGACCGTCGAGATCTTGGCGCTGTTGAGGAGGATGTAGGCGTCCTCGAGGACGACTTCCTGGCGCTCGGCGTCGGTCACGAAGTACGGCGAGAGGTAGCCCTTGTCGAACTGCATGCCCTCGGTGAAGTCGAGCTCGGTGCCGAACGTGTTCGACTCCTCGACCGTGACCACGCCGTCCTTGCCGACCTTGTCGATGGCGTCGGCGATGACCTCGCCGATCGAGCTGTCGGCGGCCGAGATGGTGGCGACGCTGGCGATGTCGGACTTGTCGTCGACGTCCTTGGCCTGCTTCGCGATCGACTCGACGGCGGCGGCGACCGCCTTCTCGATGCCCTTCTTGATGGCCATCGGGTTGGCGCCGGCAGCGACGTTCTTCATGCCGACGTGCACCATCGCCTGAGCGAGCACGGTTGCGGTGGTGGTGCCGTCACCCGCGATGTCGTCGGTCTTGGTCGCGACTTCCTTCACGAGCTGGGCGCCCATGTTCTCGAACGCGTCCTCGAGCTCGATCTCCTTGGCGATCGACACCCCGTCGTTGGTGATCGTCGGGGCGCCGAACTTCTTGTCGAGCACCACGTTGCGGCCCTTGGGGCCGATCGTGACGCGGACCGCGTCAGCGAGCTTGTTGACTCCGGCTTCGAGTGCGCGGCGCGCCTCGTCGTCGAACTTCAGTACTTTTGCCATTGGGGGTTCCTCTCCGGCTTTCGAATGGTTGGTTCAGATCTGATGTCGCAACAGCGACGGTTCAGCTCTCGACGATGGCGAGCACGTCACGGCTGTTGAGCACGAGCAGGTCTTCGCCGTTCGCGGCGACTTCCGTTCCGCCGTACTTCGAGTACAGGACCGTGTCGCCGACCTTGATGTCGACGGGGATCAGGTCACCCGTGGTCTCGGAGCGCTTGCCCGGACCGACAGCGAGCACTTCGCCCTGCTGCGGCTTCTCCTTGGCGGTGTCGGGGATGACGAGACCCGATGCGGTCTGCGTCTCGGCCTCGTTCGGCCGGACCACGATGCGGTCATCCAGCGGCTTCAGGTTCATGGTGTAAGCCTCCATTGGCTTGCTTCACGTGGGCTCGAGTCCCGGTGGGTTCTGACTGACCGTGGCGGGTTAGCACTCGCCCCGGCCGACTGCCAAGGCTAGGCGCGCCGACGGCCGGTTGGCAACCGCGACCCGAGAGTGCTAACACCGCACCCCCGGCCCCACCCCGAAAAGCGCCTGGATGTGCGCTGTCCACGCACTGATCGAGGCAGATCTCGGCGTGGAACGAGGTGGCTGCAGGCGAGTGATCAGCCCGGCTGCCCGCCGAGCAGCTCCAACGTCTCGGCGAGGGGGAGTCCGATCACGTTGGTGACGCTGCCGTCGAGTCGGCGCACGAGCGCGCCGCCGGCGCCCTGGATCGCATAGCCGCCGGCCTTGTCGAAGGGCTCACCGGTACCGACGTACCAGTCGACCATCGCCGGCGACATCTCGACGAAGACCACAGCCGTCTCGACCACGATCGTCGCCGGGGACG
>Ga0272441_10010172_pt1 | contig 14300 bp, 8 predicted proteins | sample SSMProp6N_FD_193582 | JGI IMG/M metagenome (GOLD analysis project Ga0272441, IMG submission 193582) | Marine sediment archaeal communities from Little Sippewissett salt marsh, Falmouth, MA, United States - SSM-Prop-6N | ecosystem: Environmental > Aquatic > Marine > Wetlands > Sediment ... | reverse complement strand
AAGCAGAAAATACAACCGACTATGACTTTGACGGCCAGATACCAGGGCTCGACGTACAGCGGAATCTCGAACGATAACCTGGCGGCGTATATGATGCTGAGTGTTTCCTTCTGAGGGAGATATGGAAATGATAAAGAAAAAAACAATTTTTCTGGCGGGTATTGTTCTGTTAACCTCTGCAATGCTTGCGATTGACGTAAATCCCTCAACCGGTCCTTATTACGTGGGCCAGGAGATCGGCTTCCGGGGATCAAGCTTCCTTTGGACCTATGATCCCGGGATTCTCCATTTTGGAGACGGCTCAACCGCAACGGGGGTGACCAATTACACATGGACGAACCATATCTATCGCAGCCCCGGGCGCTATCTGGTTCGATTGCTGAGTACGTCTTCCCCCAATAGCGGCCGGAATAAAACACAAACGACCATGCCCACGCCAGAGAGCATGTATATAACAATTCGGGAAAACAGGTATATCCAGGCCACCCCCGCGAATCCCGTGGCCGGACAGAGGGTTACGTTTCAGGCCTTCAATTTCCTTACTCCCGACGATGTCCTGTGGATCATGGGTGACGGTACGACGTATCGCCATCACGGCCGAGCCTCGCCGAAAGGCGGCAGCATTGTGACCCATACCTTTACTCAGCCCGGATCCTATGTCGTCAAGGCTTACGATTCCAACGGCAATGTTTCCTATCGGGCGGTGGAACTCAATATCAATATCGGTCAGCCCACCCGGATGATCCAGTATCATCCGGAGACACCCCGGGTGGATCAGCCGGTATATCTGGAAGCGTTGAATTTCGTCAACAATGGAGATATTCGCTGGAATTACGGAGATGGAACTCAGGAAGTGAACGGAAATCTGGTCATGCACCGCTTCCAGCGGGAAGGCCTGATCACGGTCTCCGCGGTTGACGGCAGCATCGGCCATCCGCCGGTAACCGCGGCCATCACCGTATTGCCGGAAAATCGATTTATCACCGTTTCGGCTCCGGAAGTACTGGCGAATAATCCCATCACGGCAACGGCGCAGAACTTCCGGGGGGACGTGATCCTCTGGAATTGGGGCGACGGCAACCAGGAGTCCGCGGGTCACCAGGTCTCCCATACCTACTCCCGGCCGGGGAACTATACAATCACCGCCCGGGATGAAAACGGGGAGAGCCAGAAACCCTTTACCGCCACGGTGGTGGTGAGGGGAATCGACGATGAAGTGCTGCTGGAGATTGCCGAGATACGTCTCGACAACGGTAAATATTACAAGGTGGTTCCACGGAATTCCAAATCCATTTTCGCGATCCTGCGCATGAAGATGCGGGGTACCGGCATTGTTTCCGGGAGATGGCTCTTTGACGGTAATCCTTTTGAGATTTTTAATGAAGTCGCTTATCAGGGAGAACTCAGGGAGATTCGCACCCGGGAAACCCCCGGCCTGCCGACCCTGGATCCCGGAATGCATACGGTTACCCTGGAGTTGACGCGCCCGTCTGATGTCAACATTGTGTTCCCGGTATTGAAATACTACGTGCTTCCCTATGAAAATACCGTCGAGCTCGAGTCTCCGGTCAGTGAATTCGTGGCCAAGGAAAGAGAGATTCCCGAGTTTTCCTGGAAAAAAGCCAAGGGCGGCATCCGCTACCAGATCACTTTTTCCAATCACCTGTATCCGATTGTATTGAATACAAAGGAACTGGAATGGCAGGATGCCGGGATAGAACTCTCCTATACTCCCACACCCGACGTCTGGAGAAGCCTGCGACGCAATCGCTGGACCTATTGGCGGGTTCGCGCGCTGGATGGTCTTGACCAGGTCGTCGCCGAGAGTGACGTCCGGGAATTCAAGGTCATCGTGGCTACCGCCGAAATCGCCATCAACCGGGTTTCCGATCTTCTCGGGAATCCGGTGAATCATGATGACGGGACGGTTCGTTCAAAGGCGGATCATTTGCTGGTAAATGGACATCTCAAGTATGACGGCAACAGCAAGTTCCTGGTCATGCGGGTGTATGTGGGGCGGAGCTTGACCGACCAGTTGGTCTTTCGGGACGTAAAGAAAGGAGAAATCCGGGAGTTCGAAACATCGATCCCCCACAACGGCGATGACCGCGTGCTTTTTCAATTGTTGAAAACGTCCTCTCCGGCGGTAGTCGTGGGGCTCAGCAACCTCAGACTGAAGCGCTGATCGGTTTCAGAGCACGTAACGGCCGAGGATTTCGTTCAGCATCAGCATATGGTCCGGGGAAACGGCAAGTCGTCCCCGGGCCTCGCGCAGGATGTCGGCTTCCAATAGCGGGCCCAGGGCTGTCATTCGGGATGAGGCCGTGGAGATCGGCACTCCTTCGCTCAGGCGCAGTCCGGTGATGAGCTTTCGCTGTTCCCCGGAAATGCGCCGCCGCATGCGTACCGGTCGGCCGGACAGGATACCCCGGCGATAGCGGGACATGCGCCGGGTATTCCGGTAATCCACGGCATCCAGGTATCCCGCCGCCGAAAGACCGATGCCGAGATATTCCTGATTGCGCCAATAGGTGAGATTGTGGCGGCATTCATGCCCCGGCCGGGCGAAACTGGACACCTCGTATCTTGCAAAGCCCGCCTCCGCGGCGGCGCTTACCGCGGATTCATACTCACTCGCGGCGTTGGCTTCACTGGAACGGGTATCTTCCGGCGAGAGTTCCAGCATGTATATCGACATGTGAGTGACCGCCTGGACGGATAATTGTCGGATTTCGCTCTGGATCTCCGCTGGGGGACGTTCCATGATGCCGATCATCAAATCCACGTTTATGTCGCGAAATCCCGCCTCGGCGGCCATGGAGATTCCCCGGCAGGCGGTTTCGGCGCCATGGCGGCGGCCGAGTCTGCGCAGCACCTCTTTATTCAATGATTGAACGCCGATACTGATGCGGGTGAATCCCGCCTTGACCGCGCCCCGCAACCAGTCCGGCGCAAGGTCTTCGGGATTGGCCTCAATCGATACCTCCACCGGCTTGAACGATGGAAAGCCGCGACTGGCGGCGTTCATGAGTTCTTTCAATTGCTCGACCGAAAGCAATGAGGGTGATCCTCCGCCTAGATATACGGTCCGAATCGTCACCTCAGGCTGTGAAAACAACTCCAATTCCCGGCTTACCAGGGAAAGGTATTCGGCAATCGCTTCCGGCTTGTACCGCAGGGTGGTGAAGTGGCAATAGCGGCAACGACGGCGACAAAAGGGTATATGGATGTACAGTCCGATTTTACGTGCAAGCCTTTGGGGGCTCGGGTGATCAGGCGTTGTCAACGGGTTTCCACTTCACCCCTTCCGGGGTGTCAAGCAGCTGAATTCCCTTCTCCAGAAGCAGGTCGCGGATTTCATCGGCCCGCCGGAAGTCTTTGCCGGCGCGGGCGTCCTGCCGTTCCTGGATCAGGGAGCGCAACTCCCGGGGGAGGCGGTCCTCTTTTCTCTCCCGGATAACTCCCAAAACGGAGTCGATGCGTGTAACCATTGCGGTTATGGAAGCGACATCGGCGCTTTTCAAGGTGTCCCGGCGGCGGTTCATGTGGTGGATGAATTCAAAAAAAACACCCAAAGCCCCGGAAATGTTGAAATCATCGTTCATCTGGGATTTAAAACGGTTCTCCCAGTCGTGGATTTCTCCGGATATGTCCGGTGTTTCTCCCTGGGGGAAGTTTCCGGAGGTCAGGGAAAAGAGAAAATCCTGAATCCTCTTTCTGGCGCGGTCCGCCTGCTCCAAGGCGGAAAATGTGAAATTCAGCAATTTGCGGTAATGGGTGGACAAAAGAAGGTAGCGGATGGTCAGGGGATCATGCCCTTTGGATATCAGGTCCCTCAATGTAAAAAAGTTGCCCAGGGACTTGGACATTTTGTCACCGTCAACGATCAGATGTTGCACATGCAGCCAGTATTTCACGTAGTCTTCACCGGAGGTGCAGACCGACTGGGCGATTTCGTTTTCATGGTGGGGAAAGATATTGTCTACCCCTCCCATGTGGATGTCGAAGTGATTGCCGAGATACTCCATGCTCATTGCCGAACATTCCAGGTGCCAGCCGGGCCGGCCCTTTCCCAGATGATAATCCCAACCGGGTTCTCCTTCTCGGTGACCTTTCCACAACACGAAATCCCGGGCATTTTCCTTGTCATATTCATCGCTGTCGACACTGTGGCCGGATTTCAGGTTTTCCGGCTTCAGGTTGGACAGACGACCGTACTCCGGAAACGAGGCGATGCGAAAGTATACGGAGTCCTCCTGCTTGTAGGCGTGATTCTTCTCAACCAATGTGTCTACCATGGACTGCATCCGGGCGATGTGTTCCGTTGCCCGGGGGTAGATGTCCGCGGGGAGAATGTTGAGGGTACCGGCGTCCTGATGAAACGCCTGGATGAAACGCTGCGTCACCGCTTCAAGCGGTTTCCCCTCCTCCCGGGATTTGCGTATGGTTTTGTCATCGATGTCGGTAATGTTCATGAGATGCCGGACCTGATACCCGAGGTAGATCAAATAGCGTTTGATCAGGTCTTCGGCAACGTATGATCTGAAATTGCCTATGTGGGCGAAGTCGTATACAGTGGGGCCGCAGGTGTAAAATCCCACGGCCGGCGGATTGATGGGCGTGAAGGTTTCCTTGCTGCGACTCAGGGTGTTGAATACGGTTAGGTTCATTCTTGACTCTCTGGCCGGATCCTGACCCGGTTGGCCAGGTACCAGCGGATTTGCTTGCATGCCCGGTCCATAACGGCAATGTCGGCTCGGGTCCAATGGGTTCTGCTCAATGTCCTCTTTAGAGAACGGTGGAACTTTCCATTGTCTCCTTCCCGGATTTCCAGGGATTTCATAAGATCCCAGATGTTTTCCACCAGGCGGGAAAAATCCTCCCGTTTGGCCATTTCCGGAAAGGATTTGCGAATCGGGCGCGTGGCGGCGGCCTGGTAAATTTCATAAACCGTCACCATTACAGCCTGGGAAAGGTTCAGTGAAGGATACGAAACCGCTGAGGGGATATAGATCAGGTAGTTGGCCAGTTGTGATTCTTCGATGGATATGCCTTTGTCTTCACGTCCGAATACCACGGCCACTTTTTGATTCGTGACCAACGCGGCGATTCGTTCCGAGGCCTGACGGATATCCAGGAAGTCCTTGCGCCACTTTCCCTGTTTGGACGTTGTGATAAATACCGCGGACATGTCATGGACCGCGTCTTTGAGGGAAGCGTATTCCCGGGAATCCCTCACAATTTCCTGGGAGCGGTATCCCATCTTTCGCTGCTCGCCTTCGTCCCGGTAGGGGACCGGATTCACAAGACGCAGATGGGGGACGCCCATGTTTTTCATGGCTCGTACCGATGCGCCGATATTGCCGGGGTTCTTGGGTTCGGTCAAAACAATATGCAGGTTTTCGAAGGTTTCTGTCATGGCAATTGGGTTTCGCCTGCAATTATAGTACAAAACCGCTCGAGGGCAAAGGTTTAGCGCCGACGACGCACTTGAATTTCGCCTTGGAGCGGGGTACCATCAAATTTATGTGGAGAATGCCCGCGGCTGTATGTTTTCCCTCAGGTCCCCGCCGGGCTCCGGATTCCAGCTCTTTCCCAGAGGGAATCAAACCCACAGCGGCGGCATATCCTGCCGGGTTTTTCGGGAGGTGAAAGTTGGAACCGGGAAAGCATACCATTCTTTGCGTTGATGATGAGCTGGTGAACCTGAAAGTCCTGGATGCCGTCCTGACCCCCCGGGGCTATCAGGTAATCGTTACCCAGAATCCCAAGGAAGTGCAAACCATTGTCCAGGAGAAATCAATCGACTTGATCCTGCTGGACGTGATGATGCCGGAACTCGACGGCTATTCCGTATGCCGGCAGATCAAGGATAACCCCCAAACCCGCCAGATTCCGGTGGTGATGATTACCGTCCTATCTTCCAAAGAGGATCGGATAAAAGGGATTGATGCCGGTGCCGATGATTTCGTGACCAAGCCTTTTGATCAGGAAGTCGTGCTTGCCAGGGTCCGGATGCTCCTGAAGATGAAGGCTCTAAATGATCGCCTGAACCATGGATATCACAACATTACCCGGTTGACCTCTTTCGGAGAGGAGATTCTCAAAGGTTTCTCAGCCAAGAATTTTCGCTTTTTTGACGTGATCTCCGGAGTAGTCAAACAGGTGTTGCGACAATCCGGTGATATTCAGGACAAACCGTTGATCGTGATTGTCGGGACAACCAATCGGAATCGGTGGGAGTGGTATCAATTCGAATCCGCCTTCAACGAGTTATACAGTACCAAGTTGAACCTCCAGCTGCAGGATTGCCTTTCCCTGCCCGCCACAGGGGATTCCAGAGTCCTGTTTTTTAATGAAGGTGAGGTGGGGGGAACCGTATTGCGGGAACTCGTGCGCATGCTGGAATCCGAGAGCCTGCTTTCCGTTCGCAATGGCATCAGTTACCTGAGCCCGGAACTTTGTGCGTTCAGTTTGAACTACGGCCGGGATGTGACCGTATATGACGCTTCCGTACTGAAAAGCCTGGTCATGCAGAGCCTGTTCCTGAAGTCTCTATCCAACCAGGTGCTGGAAACCGAAGACGCCCTGGAGCATACTGTACGGGCGCTGGTCCGGGCTTCGGAGGCCAACGATCAGGACAGCGGCAATCACGTGATCCGGGTGGGAGCGTTCAGTGCCCTGCTGGCGGAAACCCTGGGTATGTCCGCCAAGTTCGTCCGCAGTATCTGGCTCCAGGCACAGATGCACGATGTCGGTATGATGCGTGTCCCGGTGAACATCCTGCGCAAGGAAGGGAAACTCGATACCCAGGATCTGATCGCGATTCGCCGGCATCCCTTGTATGGAGCCGAAATTATCGGTCCGCATCCCCGCTTCCGCATGGCCCGGAATATCGCCCTTACCCATCATGAGCGATGGGACGGCAGCGGGTACCCCAAGGGCCTGAAAGGCGAACAAATTCCGGTTGAAGGCAGAATCGTCGGCCTCGCGGACACGTATGATTCCATTCGAACCGCCAAGCGCTTCAAGCCGGCTATTTCCCACGATGAGGCGGTGGAAACGATCCTCAAGGGTAACGAACGCACCCGGCCCGATCATTTTGACCCCAGAATCCTGGCGGCTTTTCAAAGAGCCGCCGTTCGCTTCGCCAAATTGTATGCCCGGCTGGAAGAACCTTCCGGGGAGAAAAGATAGTGGCATCCAAATCAAAGCGTGCCGGCCGGCCCGAGAAGAAGGCGTCACCGAAGGGGTCTCTTCCCGAATCGCTGAACCGGGAAGTACGCAAGCTGAAAGCGGTCATCACCCTGATCATCTATGGATTGTTGCTCTTGTTGATCAAGACCATGTACGACACATTGGTGGACGTGCCCCACCCCTCGATCGTGGCCATTATTATCCTGCTTGCCTTTATGCTGGTTTTCAGCGTAATGATGTTCAACCGTTTTTCCCGGCGGGCGATTACCAACATTGTCGAGTCCGCCGACGCCATTCAAGAAGCCCGCACATACGCGGAAACCATCCTGGATTCCATGCCCATTCCATTGCTGGTCCTTGACCGGGAACGCAAAGTGAAGACCGCGAATCCCGCGTTCCTCTCACGCTTTAAGTGTTCTCGAAGCGAGGTGGAGACACTGCCTTTTTATGAATTTGATAACCGGCGCTGGAATGTCCCGTCTCTTCATCCCCATCTGCGGACCGGTGAAGACGGCGAGTATGAGGATTTTCAGCAATTGGAATTGGAATTCAGCGATGACAGGATCGGTCATTGCCACCTCCTGCTGGGTGGGCACAAAGTTATGGTGGACGGTCAGGAGCTGTTTCTTTTGGCCATTGAAGATGTAACGGCCCGCAAAATGGCTGAAATCGCCTTGAAGGACCGCACCATGGAGCTGGAGGTTGTTAACCGGGCGAAATCCGAGTTCCTGGCCAACATGTCGCATGAATTGCGGACTCCGCTGAATGCGATTATCGGTTTTTCCGAAGTATTGAAAGATGGAATCGTTGACGGGGAATTGTTACCCAGACAAAAGGAGTATGTCGGTGATATTTTCAACAGCGGCAGCCACCTGCTGTCTTTGATTAACGATATCCTGGATATGTCCAAAATCGAAGCGGGAAAAATGACCCTGGAACTGGAGCCGGCGGAAATCTCCGCTATTTGTGAAAGCGCGCTCCGGGTTATCCGGGAGAAGGTCACCGCTCATGGAATTAATCTTGATATCCATGTAGACCGGGAGGATGTTTCGGTTTTCCTGGATATCCGGAAATTTCGTCAAATTGTTTACAACCTTTTGTCCAACGCGGTGAAATTCACTCCCGACGGAGGCAAAGTCTCCCTTATCGCCCGGCGGGTATCGGCCCGGAAGATGTTTGAACGCAATCCTGATGTCGCGCCCAGATGGCAGGGTGAATATTTTCTTGAAGTTGAGGTGGGGGACACGGGGATCGGGATTTCCTTGGAGGACCAGAAGCGTTTGTTCGAGCCGTTCGAACAGATTGACGGATCTCTGAGTCGCAAATATGAGGGTACCGGGCTGGGCCTGACCATGGTCAAGAGGCTTGCCGAGCTGCATGGAGGTTGGGTGACCGTGTTCAGCCGTCCGGGAGAAGGCAGCCGCTTTACGGTTTACCTGCCCTGGCGCCGGGACGACGGCGCCGAGTCGCCGACGCCGGTTGAGAAGACCACATCCGAAGCTCATCCCGATCAGAGCGAATCCCTGTCCCTGATGCTGATTTCCCGGAATGAGGAGATGTGTAAGCGCTTACGAGACTGGTCGGTTTCCCGGGGGCATGGCCTGGAGGTTCTGAACGGCTACGCTCAGGCCTGGGAGCAATTGAATCGAAAGACCCCCTCGCTGCTGTTGCTTGACACCGATTATCCCGACCTGGAAGGTATCCGCATGCTTGTTCAGATCAAGGGCGTGCCCCGCTTTCAGACTCTGCCGGTTGTGTTGTTGCTTGAAGTGACCGAAAGCGGACAGGGAGCGGTGCTGGCTCCGGCGGCGGTCATGCTCTCACCCTTGTCCAGCGATACCCTCTCCCCAGTTTTGGTCGACATGAAACGTCGCGGTATCGCGGGTATGCAAGATAAAGCCCGCCAGGTACTTCTGGTGGAAGCGGATGCGGAGCGCCGACAAGGCGGGGCGGACTTGTTGCGGAACATGGGCTGGGACGTGGCGGCTGTTTCAGGAGGTCTTGCCGGAGTCGATGCTACGTTACGCCGCACTCCGGATTTAATTGTAGTCAGCGCCGAACTGCCCGATATCAGTGGATTTGAAATGCTTCACCTTTTGGAGGAAAGTCCGGAAACCCGGGTGATTCCAACGATTTTGACGCTCGATGCGTCGCGAATGGAGAATGGACTGCAGCATCTGCGACCGGGCTTGTTCGCCCTTCTTTCCCCGGGTGGAATGGTTCCCGAGGGCGGATTCGCAACCGCGCTCAGCCGATTTTTTCCGGAGGGGAATCAATGAGGGTTCTGGTAATTGAAGATGACGCCCTGAACCTGAAATTGACCCGGACCGTATTGGAGTCCGGAGGTCACGAAGTGACGTTCGCCACCACGGTTGCCGATGGCCTTGCCGAAATCAGGCGTTTGCCGCCGGATGTCGTGATCATGGACGTTCACCTTCCGGACATGGAAGGGTTTTCCGCGATCCGTGACTTGAAAGAGGATGCCGGTTTGGGAAAAATCCCGGTCATCGCGGTTACCGCCCTGGCCATGAAGGGAGACAGGGAACGTATCCTCCGGGCCGGTTTCGACTATTACGTCTCCAAACCCATTCGATACCGGGAAGTATTGGAGTTGATTGAGACCGCGGTGAAATCACACGGGGATCAATCCGAAGGTTGATCCGGGTCTTCGGGTTGGGAAGACGAGTTCTCAAAAGAAAAGCTTTTTGCGGCCTTTTTGCGTTCCATCCAGAAAAGGATTCGCTCCCGGATGGTGCGTTCGAAACCCAGATCTCCCGGGGCATAGAATTCCCCTGATTGGATTTCGTTTGGCATGGTGCGCATGTTTGTGGTTTTTTCCGCAAAGTCGTGGGCATAAAGATAATCGCTGCCGGCTCCTTTGCGCGCGGCCAGGAAATGGGATGGATTGATCAGGTGCATGGGCACCGGAGTGTCGGGGTAGCGCTCCAATACCTTGACCATTTTCTTTTCCGTACGGTAAAGGGCATTGCTTTTGGGCGCCGAGGCCAGGTAGACGGTTGCCATGGAAAGAAATATCTCGCCTTCCGGCGAACCCAGATATTCAAACGCCGACTTGGCGTCCAGGCAGATCCGCATGGCCTGGGGATCCGCCAGGCCGATGTCCTCCGCGGATATACGGATCATTCGACGCAATACAAATAGAGGGTCCTCTCCTCCCTTGAGCATGCGGTGCAGCCAGTAGAGGGATGCGTCCATATCTGAGTTGCGCACGCTTTTATGAAAGGCGGATATGAATTGGTAGCGATCGTCCCCGTTACGGTCGTATCCTCGGACCGTTTTCTGGAGCATGGCGGCCAGGTCCTCGGCGGCGATTTCCTTTTCGTCGGCCAGGCGGACACTTACCTCCAGGCCGTTGAGAAGTCGGCGGGCGTCGCCGGCGGCGTAACGGAAGAGCAATGACCTGGCCCCGGGGGACAGCCGTGGGGGCGTCAACCCCTTTTCACGGATCAGATTGTCGGCCCGCTCCAGAATGGCCTGGAGATGTTCCTCTCCCAAAGGATTCAATTCCAGGATCTGCAGGCGGGAAATCAGGGCGCGATTGAGTTTGAATGCGGGGTTTTCGGTTGTGGTTCCCAGCAGAATAATATCTCCCCGCTCCACAAAGGGAAGAAACGCGTCCTGCATGTGTTTGTTGAAGTGGTGGATTTCGTCAACAAATACCACCAGAGAGTGCTGAAATCGGTTCCGGGCGGATTCCGCCTCCTGCATGACTGAGCGGATTTCCGCGATTCGGGCCACCGTGGCGGAAAACTCCATGGAAGGATAGCCCAGAGATTCAGCCAGAATACGGGACAAGGTGGTTTTTCCGCTTCCGGGAGGTCCCCATAAAATCAGGGAGCCGAGCCGTTCACTCTTGACCATATCCGCCAGGACCCGTCCCCGGGAGGTCAGGTGTTCCTGTCCGAAAACGTCTTCAATGCGCCGCGGTCGCAACCAATCCGCCAGAGGGAACAGATCGTCAATCCCTCCACCGGTCTCGGGATTGGATCCTTTCATCGGAAATAGTTCACTCCTCCCCGGAATAGTTGCGGTTCCCGGAGGTCTGGGATATTGACGGCGAGACCCGGGGTCAACCGTTCGTTGTGGCCCATTTTGCCGAGGACTCTGCCGTCGGGGCTGGTAATCCCTTCGACGGCGAAGCGTGAGCCGTTGGGATTGTAAGGATATTCCATGGTGGGTTCTCCGTTCAGATCCACATATTGAGAGGCCACCTGCCCCGCGTCGGCCAGTGAACGGATTTGCCCAAAAGAGGCCATGAATCGACCTTCTCCATGAGAAACCGGGACGGAATGGACATCTCCAGGCCGGCACAGGGACAACCAGGGTGACAGGTTGGATACGACCCGGGTGCGGACCATGCGCGCCACGTGCCTGCCAATATGGTTATAGGTGATGGTCGGGCTGTCGACGGATAGAGGCAGGATCTCGCCATGGGGAAGAAGGCCCAGTTTGATCAGGGCCTGGAAGCCGTTGCATATCCCCAGGATAAGGCCGTCTCTGTGGTTCAACAACTTGTCAACGGCTTCATGAACCCGGGGATTTCGAAAAACCGTTGCGATGAACTTCCCCGAGCCTTCCGGTTCATCACCGGCACTGAATCCTCCGGGGATTATCAGCATCTGGGCGTGATCGATTGCCCGGCACAATTCCGCGGTGGAGGCCTCGATGTCTCTGGGAGAACGATTGCGAAATACCAGGGTGTCCGCGATTCCTCCGGCCCGTTCCAGGGCGGTGGCTGTGTCGTATTCGCAGTTACTCCCGGGGAAAACGGGAATTACCGCCCGGGGCCGGGCGGTCTTTGTGTTCGGCACATAATTGGATTTCCGCTCATGACGGGGAAGCTCCGTGGGGATGTCCGGAGGCGTGGAGTCAGCCGGAAAGACCTTCTCCAAGGGTTTTTTCCATGCCGAGAGGAGTTCGTCCAGCATCACGATCGTGTTGCCGTGACGGATTTCCTTTTCCTGGATGGTGTGCCCCAGAAGTTGACCCCCCGCCGCTGCCAGCCATTCCTTGTCATGCCCCGGTCTGACTTCCAGGATAATGGCTCCGTATCGGGGCGGGAAGAGTTCCCCCGCTTCGAATCCCGGTTTCATGTGGATACCCACCCGGTTCCCGAATGCCATTTTGGCGAGGCCTTCCGCAATGCCGCCGGCCCCGACAGCCCTGGCCGCCAGGATATCTCCCCGTTCCATGCCCCGGTGTACGGCCTTGAATCCCGTCAACAGGCGGGGGAAATCGGGGAGATCTCCTTCCAGAGGGCGAGCCGGAATCAGGTATACCGGGTGGTTCGGGGATTTGAATTCCCCGGATATCGCTTTGTTCGCCGGAAGGGTTCCCACTGAAAAAGCAATCAGGGTCGGAGGAACGTCAAGATCACGGAATGTTCCCGACATGCTGTCTTTGCCGCCGATGGCTGGAACGCCCAGCGCCGTGAGGGCCGTATACGCCCCCAGCAGGGCGCTGAAGGGCTTGCCCCAGCGGGTCTCTTCCCGGCCGAGTTTTTCAAAGTACTCCTGCAGGGACAAACGGATGTCGGTAGAAAGGACACCAACCGCTACCAGCCGCGCTACCGCCTCCAGGACGGCGTACGTTGCTCCATGAAACGGGCTCCGCTCCGACAGGAACGGATTAAAGCCGAAAGACATGGCGGTTGCGGATTTCCCATCTCCACCCTCGATGGGGATCCCGGCGACCATGGCGTCGGCGGGGCTCTCCTGATAATGCCCGCCCAGGGGGAAGTGTACCGAGGCTCTTCCGATTGAGGCGTCGAAATGCTCGATCAGGCCCTGCTGGCTGCATATGTTCAGGTCCGACATCAGGGAGATCCAGGCGGACTTCAGGTTTTCGTCGACTTTCACAAGCGGCGACAGCAGCCCCTCCGGCGCCGGGGCATGTGGAGATGTCACCCGGACCCGGTTTCGCTGGGTTACGCCGTTGGCGTCGAGGAAATCCCGCTCAAGGTCCAGGATGATCTTTTCCCTCCAGAACATGCGCAGGCGGTTCTGGCCTGTCACTTCGGCAATTTCCGTCGCTTCCAGGTTCTCCGCCCCCGCGGCATCAATGAAAGCCTCTACATCCCCGGAAGCGACCACAACGGCCATTCGTTCCTGGGACTCCGACAATGCGATTTCCGTTGGATTCAAGCCCTGGTATTTCAATGGCACCCGATCCAGGAAAACGTCTATACCCGGGGCCAGTTCACCAACCGCGACGGATACCCCCCCCGCCCCGAAGTCATTGCATTTCTTGATTTTTCTGATCGCGTCCGGATTTCGGAACAATCGCTGGAGTTTACGTTCTTCCGGGGGATTCCCTTTTTGTACCTCAGCGCCGGCGGATGTCAGGGAGTCCATGGTATGAACTTTTGATGATCCGGTTGCACCACCGATACCGTCCCGCCCGGTTCTGCCTCCCACCAGCAGAATGCGGTCTCCCGGGCGTGGTTCCAGGCGGACTACGTGTTCCCGGGGGACAGCTCCGATTACCGCTCCCACTTCCATCCTTTTGGCCATGTATCCGGGATGATAGAGTTCCCGGACCACGCCGGTGGCCAGGCCGATCTGGTTGCCGTAGGAACTGTAACCATGGGCGGCTTCGGTGGTGATGCGGCGCTGGGGAAGCTTGCCCGCCAGGGTCTGGCTGTACGGAATCCGTGGATCCGCGCAACCGGTGACGCGCATGGCCTGATACACATACGCCCGGCCCGAGAGGGGATCCCTGATCGCGCCCCCCAGACAGGTGGCGGCACCACCGAAGGGTTCGATCTCGGTGGGATGATTATGGGTCTCATTCTTGAACAGGATCAGCCATTCCCGCTCTCCACCGTTATCACGAATGCTCCGGATAATGCTGCAGGCGTTGATTTCTCCGGAGACCTCCATGTCGTTGAGACGCCCGTCCCGTCTCATTATCCTCATGCTCATGGTGGCAAGATCCATAAGGGTCGGGTGAGGCTGGTCCGGTTTCACGGCCGTGAAATCGACGAGGAAGCGGTGGTATGCCTCCTGCAGAATACGCTGGTACGGGCCATTGTCGAACTCCACGTTTTCGAGAAGCGTATTGAATGTGGTATGCCGGCAATG
>Ga0272441_10010171_pt1 | contig 14301 bp, 9 predicted proteins | sample SSMProp6N_FD_193582 | JGI IMG/M metagenome (GOLD analysis project Ga0272441, IMG submission 193582) | Marine sediment archaeal communities from Little Sippewissett salt marsh, Falmouth, MA, United States - SSM-Prop-6N | ecosystem: Environmental > Aquatic > Marine > Wetlands > Sediment ... | reverse complement strand
GATCGGCCGCGATTGCGCAACGTGTGCGAAGGGCGCTTCGGGCCCCCTCTCCCTTCCAGGGAGAGGGTCGGGGTGAGGGTCAAGGCAGGACCGGCGGACGGAAGACGACCCCTCACCCTCGCCCTCTCCCCGAAGGGGAGAGGGGACCCCATTTCGCCGGCGCGTTTATCGCGCCGCGTTCTTCGGCGGCCAGGTGAACCCCGTGTGGACGCGGACGAACCGCTCGGGCAGCGCGGCCCGGATGACCGCGAGCGCCTCGGCGCCGGTGCAGTGGCAGAGGCCGACCGTCTGCACATCGAGTTCGCGCAGCACGTCGATCGTCCGCCCGATCCGATCCGCATCGGCGCCCATCAGATGCGACCCGCCGAAGACCGCCGTCACCGGCGCGTCGTCCGTGAGTTCCCGAACGTAGCGTAGCGTGTTGACGATCCCGGCGTGAGCGCAGCCGGCCACGACGACGGCGCCCGCGGGGGTCTGCACGAAGAGGGTCTGGTCGTCGGGCATGTCGTCGTGGACGAGCGCGTCGCCGCGGTGCACGACGAACGCCGCGGGCACGGTCTCGTAGGCCGTTGTGCGGGGCACGGGGCCGGTGAGCCAAATGCCGGGCGCGAGTTCCACCGGGGCCTCGTTCGTCTCGATGGTGGCGCCGAGGGCCGCCAGGTCGTTGCGGGACAGGGACATCCCGGCGTCGCGGAGATCGGCGCCGTGCTGCACGGTCTTCTCGCCGAAGGCGGCGGGATGGCCCACCAGGCGGACCGGCCCCGTGGCCCCGAGGGCCGCCTCCAGGCCACCCGTGTGGTCGTAGTGGCCGTGGCTGAGCGCGATCGTCTCGACCCGCGAGAGATCGACGCCCAGCCGTTCGGCGTTGCGTACCGCGGCGCCGGTCGTGCCGGTATCGAAGAGGACGACCCGCCCACCGTGCTCCACCAGCGCGGCGAATCCGTGTTCCGCCTCGAGCCCGTCGGCGCCCTCGTTGTCCACCAGGATCGTCAGGTGCATGGATTGATCCTCCGAGGCGGGTGCGTGCAGATGCGGCTTGCAATCCGGCCCGGCTGGTGCATACTGGCCGCCCGGATTCGAGCACACTGGTCACTTTGTCACGGGACGGAACTATGGTCAAGGTCAAGATCGTCGGCGCGGGCGGGTACGGCGGCATCGGGATGATCGAACTGGTCCTGCGGCATCCCGAGGCCCGGCTCGTGTCGCTCGTGGACATCGCGAACGTGGGCGAATCGATCGCGGACGTGCACCCCCACCTGCGCGGCCTCTGCGACCTCACGATCCGCGCGCCCGGCGAGGACGACTTCGGCGACGCGGACGTGGTGTTCACCGCCACGCCCGACGGCGTGGGCCAGAAGGTGGCGACCGACGTCCTGGCCGCGGGCGCCAAACTGATCGACTACAGCGGCGACTTCCGCTGCGCCAACGCCGCCGACTACGCCGTCTACGCCGCTCGCATCGGCCGCGACACCACCCACGCCCTTCCCGATCTTCTCGACGAGGCGGCCTACGGCGTGACGGAACTCCACCGCGACGCCATCGCCGGGGCCCGCGTGGTGGGCAACCCCGGCTGTTTCGCCGTCTCCTGTATCCTCGGCATCGCCCCGGCGGTCAAGGCCGGCGCCGTCGGCCGCGAGCGCATCATCTTCGACTCGAAGACCGGCGTCTCCGGCGCGGGAATCAAGCCCCACGCCGTGTTCCACTTCCCCGAGCGCTACGAGAACATGAACGCCTACAAGGTTATGGCCCACCAGCACCAGGTGGAGATCGAGCAGGAACTGAGCCGCCAGGCGGGCGGTGAGGTGAGGATCGCCCTGGTCACGCAGGTCGTGCCCCTCTGCCGCGGCATCATGACCACGGCCTACGCCGACCTCGACGCCGGCTGGGACCTCGCGAAGGTCCACGCGGCCTTCGCGGACTTCTACGCCGGCTGCCCCTTCATTCGGGTGATGAAGCCCGGCGCCCCCAGTTCCAACAACAACGTCCGCGGCTCGAACTTCTGCGACGTGAGCGTCCACGTGGACGAGCGCACCGGGACGCTCCTGGCCGTCTCGCACATCGACAACCTCATGAAGGGCCAGGCCGGCTCGGCGCTCCAGAACATGAACGTCATGTTCGGCCTCGACGAAACCCTCGGCCTTCTCCACGCGGGCCATCGGCCGTAGCGCCCGCCGTCCCCCGTACTGACAGAGGCGGAGACGATGCGCATCAACGGTCTCATGATCGACTGCAGCCGCCTGATGGAGCGGCACGCCTATTACCGTCGGCTCCTCGACTTCATGGCCGACTGGGGCATGAACACGCTCCTGTGGCACTTCACCGACGACCACGGCGTGGCCGTCGAACTACCCGGCTTCCGCAACCTGGCCATGCCGCACGCCTTCACCGCGCGGGAGATGCGAAGCCTGATCCGCTACGCCGCCGACCGCGGCATCGAGGTCATCCCCGAACTGGAGACCTTCGGCCACACGCGCTACCTGACCGATCGGCCGGAGTACGAACACCTCTTCGCCGGGCGGAAGACCCGGCGCCTGCTCTTCGACGCCATCGACCCGCTCAACGCCGAATCGGAACGCCTGATGGCGCGGCTGATGAAGGCCACGGCCAGGGTCTTCTCGAGCGACTCGCTTCACGTCGGCTGCGACGAGGTGGAACTGGCCGACTACTGTCGGACGAAAGGCGGCCTCGACGCCGCGCAGGTGTGGGCCGGCTACGTCAACCGGATGATCGAGCAGGCGAAGTCGATCGGCAAGGAGCCCATGATCTGGGGCGATCACCCGAAGAACGACGCCCGCATCCGCCAACTCCTGCGCAAGGACGTCACCGTCGTTGACTGGTGCTACTGGCTGAAGGGCCGGCCGCCCGGCGTGGCGAAGTTCGTGCGGGCGGGGTTCGAGCGCGTCCTCGTCGCGCCGTCGCTGGCCTGCTACGGCTATCGCTTCCTGCCCACCACGACGGCCCTGGAGAACACGCGCCGCATGGCGCAACGGGGCGTCCGGTACGGCTGCGACGGGCTGATCAATACGATCTGGTGCCCCTACCGGTACGTCCAGGGGGCGCTGTACTACGGCATCGCTTACAGCGCGACCGTCGTATCCGGCAATGGACGCGCCGACCGCCGGGCGTTTAACCGGGTCTTCTCGAAGCGCGTGTTCGGCACCGACCTCGCCGCGCCGCTCGGCCGATTCCTGATGGACTGGCCGAAACTGGAGATCACCTCCCGCGCGTCCGCGCAACTCGTCAAGCGGCGGCCGGACTGGGACCCGGCCAACCTGGCGGATCTGGAGCGCGTGGCCGACATCGGCCGGCGCATCCTGCCGTTGGCCGAGCGGTACTGCCCCGCGCGGAACGCCGACATCTGGGACGCCATGCTCCTGGCCGGCCAGGCCGCGTGGCTCTGCGCGGAATCGGTGATGATCCGCCGGCTCAGGAAACCCTCGGCGGCGCGGCGCCGGACGTACAACACGTTCCTCAAGAGCGTCCGCAAACGCCTGGGCGAAACCTGGGACGCCACGCGCTTCCCCGATTCGCCTCAGAAACGCCGGACGAAGTTTCGCGGCACCGAGGGCCAGTACGCGCTGATCCTCATCGACCGCCTGCGCACCGTGAAGTGACGCAACCCGGACCTGCACGCCTCGCGCCTCACCCGGAGAACGCCGACATGTCGAAACGCCTGCTCTTGTTCGCGGCGGCCGCGCTGTTCAGCGCCGGGGCAACGGCCCTCGCCGACGACGCGGCGTTTCGCGTGCAACCGAACGAGGTGCTCGTCGTCTTCAACGACACGTTCAAGGACGCGGACGGCAACGGCCGAAGCGACTCGCGGGACGTGGCCGAGTACTACGCCGCGCGGCGGGGCGTGCCGGCGGAGAACCTCGTGCCCCTCGACCTGAAGGGCGCCAGGGGCAACCCGATCGGCGGCGACTACCCCGAGTTCTACGAGCACATCCTGACGCCCGTAGCCAAGAAACTCGGCAGCCCAACGGCCGACGGGACCGCCTTCAAGGCCCGCATCGTCTACATCGTCGTCTGTTACGGCGTGCCCATGCGGGTCAACACGCACCACGACGGCCAGGCCGGTGAACATCCCGTCCGGCCGGGCAAGAAGGTGAAATGGAGCGCGTCCCGCCGGTCGCTCGACCAGTGGCTGATCGACGTCCACGCCAACTTCGAGGGCGGCTACGACGAGGAGACGAAGAAGCCCACGCGCACGGGCGGCGGCGTGCTGGGCGGCAAGGCAATGGACATTCGCCACCCCGAGTTGTGGCGGCTCTACATCAACTCGGCCAGCGCCAAGCACTTCAAGGAGTTGAAACGCAAGGCGCCGGACCGGTTTCCCTACTACCTGGTGGCGCGGCTGGGTCTCGGCCCGGTGGTGGCGGCGGGTCAGGTGGACGGCGCGATCTACGCGGAGCGTTACCTGCGCGTGCCGTCGGACGACGACAAGGACACGGCGTGGCGGCCGCGGATCGTCCTGGACCATCAGCCGGGGTTCGCGGCGGACCACGTGGCGGCCCAGGCGCGCCTGGCCGGGCTGCTCGCCGGCAGCGGCACGGCGCCCCTTTTCAGCACCGACCATGCGGGGTTGCTGCGGCCCTGGCCCCGCACCGCCGACAACCAACGGGCCGAGATCGGCCAGCCGAACAAGGAGGGGGCGGCCCACCTGCCCACGCTCACCGCCGTCATCGCCGAGGACGGAGTCGATGCGGTCGGCCGGCTCGTGACGCTCGAGCGGGGCAGAGCGGGGCGCCGCCGACCGCCGATGGTGCAGTACTTCAGCCCCGGACTCACCGTGACGGCCTCCTCGGGCGGCACGGCGCGCATCGAGGCGATCGACGTCGCGAAGAACGCCCTCCGGCTGACGGCCGTCGATGGGTTCAAGCCCGGCGACACGATCACCTGGGCCTGGCGCGGACCGTTCCCGATCAGCGACGCCTTCTTCTACTACGGCTTCTACGGCCTCGGCAAGAAGTGGGACTGCTACCGGTTCGTGCCGGGCGCCATCGGGGTTCACGTGGACAGTTCGTGCATGAACTGGGCGCGCCGGCAGTTGGATCGCGGCCTGTGCGTGGCCTTCGGCGTGGTGCAGGAGCCGTTCAGCGCCGGCATCCCGTACATGGACCGCGGCTGGGCGGGCATCGCCACCGGGCACGACGTCTGCGAGAGCCTCTACGCGGGTCTCGCGCTCAACACGCGCTGGGCGGGCGTGCTCTTCGCCGATCCCCTGTACGCGCCGTTTCGCAGCCTCCAACTGATCGATCGGACGGCCCCCGTGCTGGAGAATGTCACGGCAACGCCCCGCCGCGCCGGCGAACTCGTCGTCTCGGCCGACCTGGCCGATGGCACGCCCGACGAGCGGGCCGATATCGCGCTTTTCAGGGTGGAATACGGCCCGACGCGGGACCTCGGCAGCGTCGTGCCCTACACCGCCTGGCCCGAACCCGGCAACACGGGGCAAGTGGCGGGCCGGCGCTACCGTTACACCCGCCGATTCCGCCACACGATCAGAAGCCTCAAGCCGGGGGTGACCTACCGCGTCCGCGTGAGCGCTCGCGACCCCCACGGCAACGAGAGCGACCCCTCCGACGTCACCGGGACAACCCGCTCCGGCGCCGGGCGCTAGATGAACCGCCACGATCCTGCAACATGGGTCCCCTCTCCCCCTCGGGGAGAGGGAGAGGGGTCGTCCTTGTCGGGCCAATAAGGCCGCGACCCTCACCCCGACCCTCTCCCTGGAAGGGAGAGGGGGCCGCACGCCTCCGCAAACGGGCACAATCGTGGCCGGTCATGCGGGGCGGCCACCCCATCACCGAGCAGACCGACCGAGAAAATCGGAAAAGTCCTGTCGCGCCCGCGGCTCGGACCGGATAGAATGCGAACCGGTCTCGGGGCCTGATCGGGTGGGTCGTACGTCCGTGCCCGAGGCGTCACAGCGATACAGCGAGGGAGACAGGGAGATGGCCGAGGCAGGCAAGACGGTTTTGGTCGTGGATGATGAAGCGGACGCGCGCATGTTCGTGCGCACGGTGGTCGAGGAACTGGGGCACACGGTCATCGAGGCCGAGGACGGTCAGAAGGGCGTTGAAGCCGCGAAGGCCCAGAGCCCGGACCTCATCGTGATGGATGTCCAGATGCCGAATCTCGACGGGTACGCGGCCTTTTCCGCCCTGCGGAAGGACGAGGCCACCAAGGGCATTCCCGTCATCATGCTGACCGCCGTCACCGCCCGGACGGGCGTGGACATCGACGCGAAGGACATGGGCGAGTACCTGGGGTCCGAGCCCGAGGCCTACGTCGATAAGCCCATTGAGCCGAGCGTGCTCAGTGAGACGGTGATCAGACTGCTCCAGGCCTGATCCTCGCCCGGCGCGCCCGGGGTGACCGCTTTGCTCCCGGAGGCGCCCGGCCCCGGGCCCTCGCCCATTCGCGCCATAACCGAGGCCGGGAGACTGAGGGGAAGCGGCATGCCTCGCCTGGTGGTGCAGTCCGGTCCGAACGAGGGGTTGTCGTGCGCCATTACCGGCGTTGTGATCGTCGGCCGCGATGAGGGGTGCGACCTCGTTCTCGACGATCCGCGCGTATCCCGTGAGCACGTCCGCGTTCGGTTGGAGGGGTCGCAGTACGTCGCCGAGGACCTCGGCGCGACGAACACCACCCAACTGAACGGCGCGCCCATCACCAAGGCGAACCTGCTGCCGGGCGACGAACTCAAGGTGGGCCGGTCGATGCTCATCCTGGAGGAGGATCAGCATCGCGGCGCCGGCGGATCCACCTTCATTCTCGAGAGCGACCAGGCCAGGATCCAGGCCTCGATGCCGGCGGAAGAGCAGGCCGGACTCGCCACCGTTGCCACCCTCGAGGAACTCCGCGAGAGTTTCGAGTTGTTCCGCCAAGTGGGCGAGGCGCTCGGCAGCGCCGTCGCCGTGGACGACCTTCTCCAGGGCATGTTGGCCGAACTGTTCCGCGTTTTCGAGCAGGCTGACCACGGGTTCGTGATCCTGGCCGAGGGGCCCGAAGGGCCCTTTCACATCCAGGCCCAGCGCTTCCGCCGTGGGCGGCCCGAGGAACTCGGACTCAGCCGCACCATCATCCAGCACGTCGTCAGCCGCAACGAGGCGGTGCTGTCGCAGGACGCCGCCGTGGACAGCCGGTTTCAGGGCGCACAGAGCATCGTCAGCCACAACATCCGGTCGGTGATCTGCGCCCCGCTGATCTGCACCGGCGAGACGCTGGGCGCCATCCTCGTGGACACCACCGACGCGCGCCAGCCCTTCTCGAAGGCCGAACTGGCCACGTTGGCCGTCTTGGCGCCCCAGGCGGCTCTCCGCATCCGACACGCCAAACTCGTGGAACAGCAGATCGAGTCCCAGCGTCTGGCGGCTATCGGCCAGACCGTGGCCGGCCTGGCCCACTGCGTCAAGAACATCCTCAACGGCATCCAGGGCGGCTCATACATCCTCGACCGCGCCCTGGCCGGCAGCGACGCCGCGCGCATCGAGAGCGGCTGGACCATGGTGAAGCGCAACACCGCCTTCATGAGCGATCTCGTGCTCGACATGCTCAGTTACGCCCGCGAACGCGAACCGGTGTACGAGCAGGTGAACCCGGTCTCCCTGCTGGAGAGCATCCGCGAACTGGCGGCCCTCCGCGCCGGCGGCAGCCCCGTGGAGGTGGTCTGCGACGTCGATCCGGGCGTCACCAGCGTCACGCTCGACGCCACGGCGATGAAGCGGTGCCTCCTCAACCTGGCCACGAACGCCGTCGAGGCGTGCAGCGACGGGGAGGGCGACAAACCGCCCCGGGTGACCCTCGCCTGTGCCCCGGGGCCCGCGCCCGGCGCCGTCCGGTTCACCGTCGCCGACAACGGCTGCGGCATCCCCGAGGAGCACCTCGAGAACCTCTTCACCATGTTCTTCAGCACCAAGGGCAGCAAGGGCACCGGCCTGGGGTTGGCGGTCAGCCACAAGATCGTCGAGGAGCACGGCGGCACGATCGACGTCGCATCCAGGGCGGGGGAGGGCACGACGTTCACCATCGACCTGCCGGCCGAGCCCGCCGCGGAGGAGCCCACGGCGAAGACGCAGGCCTGACCGCGACCCCGCTCCCGGCAGCGGCGGGAGTGTCAACTGAATGTGATTCACCTGGCGGGATATGCCGTCCGTCACCTCTCCCCTCGGGAGAGGTCGGCCGCCTTCAGGCGGCCGGGTGAGGGGCTCTTGTGTCTGCTCAGGCCGTTGCACACTTCCGCGGCCAACGCGCAAGCGGTCCTCCTGCCAATGGCAGGATGCATATCGCCGGAGCAGGTCCCGCTCGCCCCTCTCCCTCGAGAAGGCGTCTCTGACGCCTTCTCGCTCCCTCTCCCGAAGGGAGAGGGGAGGGCAGAAGCGGCCGCGGCGGCTGCCCGAACCGGGAGGAGGTGCCGCCATGCCCGATGAACGGCGATCCCATCTACGCGCGGAGTGCGACCTGGCCGTGTCGGTGTCGGGGGCGTCGGCCCGGGCCTTCGACGTGAGCGAAGCGGGCGTGGGTCTGCGGTTGCCGGCGCCGGTCGAACCGGGGGCCGCCTGTCGCCTGACACTGCGGTTGCCCCACGGCGCGGCCCTCCGCGACGTTCCCGCGACGGTTGCCTGGTGCCAACCGGACCCCCGTGGCGGGCCGCTTCCCCACCAAGCGGGCCTGGCCTTCGGCGACCTCGATCCCGCCCAGCGCACGGCGCTCGACTCCTTCGTCCGCCGCCAAACGCTCCGAACGGTGCGCCGGATGCGCGACGCCGCGCTGGGGCTCCGGCGGGTCAGCCGATTCCTCGATCACGTCACTGATCTCCGCGCCCTCCTCGAGGCCACCATGAAGGAGGCCCGGGAACTGGCCGACGCCGAGGCAAGTTCGCTCCTCCTCTGGGATGCTGACCGTGAGGAGTTGTTCTTCGAGGTGGCCCTCGGCGAGAAGGCGGACGGCGTCAGATCCGTGCGGCTGAAACTCGGCCAGGGCGTCGCCGGCGCCGCGGCGCAGACCCGGGCCGCCGTCAACGTGCCCGACGTCAACCAGGACGATCGGTGGTTCAGCGAGGCCGACGCCGCCAGCGGGTTCCGGACGCGGTCGATTCTGGCCGTGCCCATGCTCCGCGAGGATCGGCTCGTCGGCGTGCTGGAGGTCCTCAATCACCGGTCCGGCGGCGGGTTCACCGGTGACGATGAGGCGAACCTGTCCGTCCTCGCGGGCCAGGCGGCGCTCGTGATCGAGAACGCCCGGCTCCACGACGAGAAGATGCAGGCCGAGCGCATGGCCGTCATCGGGCGCACCGTCTCCGAACTGGCCCACTGCATCAAGAACATCCTCAACGGCATTCAGGGCGGCGCCTACATCATTGAGGCCGGCTTCGACAAGAACGACGCCGACAAACTGCGCGCCGGCTGGGACATGGTGAAACGCAACAACGCGTTCCTGAGCGGCCTCGTCCTCGACATGCTCGCCTACGCCAAGGAGCGCGAGCCGGCCTACGAGGATACCGACGTCAACGAACTCCTCGGCACGGTGGCCGACCTCCTCGCCGGCCGCGCGAAGCCGAAGGGCATCACCGTGCGGGCAGAACCCGACGAAGGCCTGGGCCCCGTCTGCATCGACCGGACCGGCATCTACCGGGTCCTGCTGAACCTGGGCGGCAACGCCGTGGACGCCTGCACCGAGAACACGGGGGAGGTGGTGCTCCGCAGACGGTCGGCCGATAGCGACCGGTTCGTGCTCCAGGTGCAGGACAACGGCGCCGGTATCAGCCCGGAGCACCTCGGCCGACTGTTCACCGATTTCTTCAGCACCAAGGGCAGCAAGGGCACGGGCCTGGGGCTTGTGGTGAGCCATAAGATCGTCACCGAGCACGGCGGCACGATCGACGTGGCCTCCGAACCGGGGCAGGGAACGACCTTCACCATTCACCTCCCGCTCCGACCGGAGGGCGCGGCGAAGGCGAACGGGTCGGCAGGGGGATGACATGGCGGACGACCCGTCCAGGACCGTTCTCGTCACCGGCAGCAGCAGCGGCTTCGGCCGGTTGACGGCCGAAACGCTCGCCCGGCGCGGGCACACGGTCTTCGCGTCCATGCGCGCCGTCGATGGCAGGAACCGCGACATCGCCGCCGACCTGCGTGCACTGGCCGACCGGGAGGGGATCGCCCTCCACGTGATCGCGTTGGACGTCACCGACGACGCCTCGGTGCGGTCGGCGGTGGATCACGTCCTGACGCGCGCCGGCCGTCTGGACGTGGTCGTGAACAACGCCGGCATCGGCGGCGTCGGTCACGTGGAGGCCTTCACGCCCGAGCAGGTGCACCGACTGTTCGACGTGAACGTGGTCGGCGCGCACCGCGTCAACCGCGCGGTTCTGCCCCACATGCGCGACCGCGGCTCAGGGCTCCTGGTCCACGTGACCAGCACGTTCGGCCGGCTCGTGGTGCCGTCGGTGGGCGTCTACTGCGCCACGAAGTTCGCCCTGGAGGCGCTGGCCGAGGCGTACCGGTACGAACTGGCCGCCGTGGGCGTCGATTCCGTCATCGTTCAGCCGGGGGCCTATCCGACCGGGTTCGCCGACCGGATCCTCCTGGCGGCCGACGCCGACCGCGCGGCCGGCTACGGCGCCGCCGCCGACCTGCCGCACCGGCTCGGGGCCGGCTTCGACGAGGCGTTCAGCGGACCAACCGCTCCGAACCCGCAGGACGTGGCCGACGTCATCCTGGCTCTCATCGAGACGCCGTACGGCGAACGGCCGCTCAGGACCGTCGTCGATCGCTTCACCGCCCCGGCCGTCGAAGCCATCAACGAAACCGCCGGTCGAATCCAGACCGAGATCCTCAGATCGATGGGGCTTGAATAACATGCGGCGTTGGGCGAACTATGCGGAGACAGACGATCTTCACCGCCGAGACGCAGAGAACGCAGAGACGGACCGAGGAACATAGAGCCGCAGATGAACGCAGATGAACGCGGATCAGTCAACAGATTCAACGATTTAGCCGCGCCGCTTGTCGGCGCGTGTCCGGACACAAGGCGGCCATCAGAGCCCATCCAAAATCCGATCCCATCCGCGTTTATCTGCGTTCATCTGCGGTTTCTTCTCTTTCCTTCTCTGCGCTCTCCGCGGCTCTGCGGTTGACGTCCGCCTCCGCTGCCATGGTGACATTCCCCGTGTCGGAGCACGCCCGTGACGAATCGTGAACGGTTGATGCGCATCTATCGCGGCGAGGCGTCGGATCGCCCGGCCGTGGTGCTCTGGAGCGCCCGACCCGGGCAGGACCTGCTGCACCCGGCGTACGCTCCGGTTCGTGACGCCGCGGTCGCGCAGACGGATCTCGTCCTGAGCGCGGGCGCGCCGTTTGATCTGCTGTGGGGCGCCGACGGCCCCAGAATCACCACGGACGAGCACCCCACGGATTCGCCCGAATGGGTTGACCGGGTGACCACCGTCGAGACGCCCGCCGGGCGCCTGCGCAGCGTCTTCCGGGCGAGCACGTGCGGCAAGCCCGGGTACCGGGTCGAGCACCTGGTGAAGAAACCCGCCGATCTCGACCGGTTGCTGAGCGTGCCCTACCGGCCCCATCCCTTCGACGCATCGCGCTACCGGGCCGCCGACCGCCTCGTGGGCGACCGCGGCATCGCCCGGTTCGGCCTCGACCACGCCATGTACGGTCTCCAGCGTCAGATCGGGTCCGAGAACTTCGCCCTCTGGAGCATCGATCACCGCGACGCCCTGCACGCGGTCATGGCCGCGTACGGACGGCGCATCCTGGACCACGCGAAGGCGGCACTGGCCGACGGCATCCGCGGCGCCTTCGGCTGGGTGGGGCCGGAACTGTGCATCCCGCCGCTCATGTCGGTCGCCGACTTCGACGACTTCGTCACCCGCCACGACAGACCCGTCATCGACGCCATTCACGAGGGCGGCGGACGCGTCTGGGTCCACTGCCACGGCCGGATGGGGCCCGTGCTGGAGCGGTTCAGGGACATGGGAGTGGATGTCCTGAACCCGCTCGAGCCGCCGCCCATGGGCGATGTGACGCTGCCCGAGGCTTTCGACCGCGTGGGCGATTCCATGGCCCTGGAGGGCAACATCGAGACCCACGACCTCATGACGCTGCCGGCCGACCGCATGCGCCAACTCGTGATCGACACGCTCGAGTGCGGCCGCGGCCGCCGGTTCATCCTCTGCCCCAGTTCCGGCTACATGGAGGACCCCGACCCCTCCCCGCGGTATATCGAGAACGAACTGATCTTCGTCAATGAGGGCGTCCGCCGCGCCGAGGCGATGGCCGCAGGGACGTGACCGCGGGCGGCCCGGACAGGGCGGGTGGCCCGGACAGGTCTTCCTGTCCGGGTTGCGGAGCAACAGGAGGCCGTTGGCAAGGCCTGTCTGGTACTGAAGGCCGTCTCTTTAGAGAGAGCCCCCTTGTGGCCCCTTGTCCTTCGGACCCGGACAGGCAAACCTGTCCGGGCCACCCGGTGCCCGGGAACGGCGGGGCGTCAGGGGCGGCGGCAGAGGTCGGCGACGTCGGCGCCGCAGTGGGTGCAGCGACCGTGGCGGCAGTCGGGGGTGGGCTCGCCGCGGCGTGACCGGTCGAGTTCCCCCAGCAGGAACGACTTGGTGACGCCGGCGAAGATGTGGTCCCAGGGCAGGACCTCGTCGGGCGTGCGCTCGCGTGCGGCGTAGAAGTCGGGGCCGAGGCCGCACGTGTCGAAGGCGGCCATCCACCGGTCGAAGTCGAAATGCTCGTCCCAGGCGTCGAACCGGGCGCCCTCGCGGTAGGCCGTCTCGATCACGCGGCCGAGGCGGCGGTCGCCCCGGCTGAAGACGGCCTCCAGATAACTGCGGTTCACGTGGTGGAACCGGAGCCGAACCGAGCGCATCCGGAGGCGGTCGAGGAGCCGGGCGCGGGCCTCCTCGAAGTACGCCCGGGGCGGCATGGCGTGCCACTGAAATGGCGTGTGGGGCTTGGGCACGAAGGGCGCGACCGACACGGTGACGTGGGCCGGGCCCTCGCCGATCTCGCGGCGCGCGGCGCTCACCTGCTGCGACAGGTCCACGATGGCCGCCACGTCGTCGTCGGTCTCGCCCGGCAGGCCGACCATGAAATAGAGTTTCACCGACTGCCAGCCGGCCCGGTACGCCGCCAGCACGCCGTTGAAGAGGTCGTCGTCCCGGATGTCCTTGTTGATGGCCCGCCGCAGGGGTTCCCGCGCGGCCTCCGGGGCGATGGTCAGGCCGCTCTTGCGCACGGTGCTTACGTACTGCGGCAGCCGGACGAGGCTCTCGTCCACCCTGAGCGACGGCAGGGCGATGTTCACGCAGCGGTCGTTGAACACCCGCGACATCCGCTTCACCAGGTCCTCGAAATCCGGGTAGTCGGAACTGCTGAGGGAGACGAGGGAGATCTCGTTGTGCCCCGTGTTGCGGTACATCTCCTCGGCCAGGCGCAGGAGCGTGTCGATGCTGCGATGGCGGACGGGCCGCTTGATCATCCCGGCGTGGCAGAACCGGCAGCCCCGCGTGCACCCGCGCATGATCTCCAGCGTGATCCGGTCGTGCACCACCTCCACGTAGGGCACCACCGGGGCGGTGGGGTAGTAGGCGGCATCAAGGTCGGCCACCACCGCCCGGCGGACGGGGAAGGGGATATCGTCGTGTGCCGGCTCGACCGAGGCCACGCGGCCGTCGTCCTCGTAGGCCACGGTGTAGAGTGCCGGGGCGTAGGCGCACGGCAGGTCGCGGGCGGCGCGGGCGATGATCTCGTGCCGGGGCACGCCCTCGGCCTTCAACTGCGCCACGAGCCGGGCGAAGGGCGCCATCACCTCCTCGCCGTCGCCGACGAGGAACAGGTCGATGAAATCGGCCATGGGTTCGGGGTTGAGTGCGCACGGACCGCCCGCGATCACGATCGGGTCGTCGGCCGACCGGTCCTCGCGCCGGAGCGGCACGCCGCCCAGGTCGAGCATCATGAGCACCGTCGTGAAGCACATCTCGTACTGGAGGGAGAAGCCGAGCACGTCGAAGTTGCCGACGGGCGTTCGCGTCTCGAGCGAGAAGAGCGGCAGATCGTATCGGCCCATCCGGTCGCACATATCCGGCCACGGCGCGAACACGCGCTCGGCGGCCACGCCGTCCAGCCCGTTGAGGAGCCCGTAGAGGATCTGGTAGCCCGTGTGGCTCATCCCGATCTCGTACGTGTCGGGAAAGGCCAGCGCCACGCGCACGGCCACGGAAGCGGGGTCCTTGGCGACGGCGTTCATCTCGCGGCCGATGTACCGCCCGGGCCGCTCGAC
>Ga0272441_10010170_pt1 | contig 14302 bp, 6 predicted proteins | sample SSMProp6N_FD_193582 | JGI IMG/M metagenome (GOLD analysis project Ga0272441, IMG submission 193582) | Marine sediment archaeal communities from Little Sippewissett salt marsh, Falmouth, MA, United States - SSM-Prop-6N | ecosystem: Environmental > Aquatic > Marine > Wetlands > Sediment ... | reverse complement strand
GACGCTGACCACCGTTATTGACGAGATCCCGGACGAGCGGACCACGCGCTTCAACGACGTGATCGCGGACCCGGCGGGCCGCGTGTTCTGCGGTACCATGCGCACCAAGGAGCGCCCCGGCCGCCTCTACCGGCTCGACACGGACGGCACGTTGACCAAGCTCCTCGACGGCATCGGCTGCTCGAACGGGATGGGGTTCACGCCGGACCGCAAGCAGATGTATTACACGGATTCGCCGAAACGCGAGATCTACCTGTTCGACTACGACCAAGCCACCGGCGCCATCACCAATCAACGCGTGTTCGTGCGGCTGCCGGAGGACGGCGGCGTGCCGGACGGTATGACAGTCGACGCAGCGGGCTACGTGTGGTCGGCGGTTTGGGACGGCGGGTGCCTCATCCGCTTCACACCCGACGGCCAAGAAGAGCGCCGCATCGCGTTCCCGGCAAAGAAGGTCTCGTGCGTGACCTTCGGCGGCGACGACTACACCGACATGTACGTCACCACCGCGGGCGGGGACAAGAAGGAGACCGAAGGCGCGGGCGCCGGGGCGTTGTTCCGGCTGAACCTGGGCATCCGCGGCGTGCCGGAGTTCTTCTCCAAGGTCCGCACTCAGGAACCACTATCGGAGTCGGTGACTTGATGAAAGCCCCGTGAAGGGGCCGCCCCAACGCCTCGGCGCAACAGTCCGCGGAGCGGACGACGGCGTGAAGCCCAGGGCGAGCGTGCGAACTCCCGTTCGCGAAGCGAGCCCTGGGTATGCTGAGCCATAGATAACAAGTCCCCGAAGGGGCCGACGGAAGCCAGGCGCGCCACTTCCGGATGAATCCGACCTCGTTCCCAGAGCTCGCCTGACACGCAGGCAGCATCAGCGGCCAAACGGCTCCTGCTTCTCGAAGTCGGGCAGGAAAAGGTCCGCGCTGTCGAGCCCTTGCATCAGCAGGTTCTCGAACCCGAGCTCGATGGCGTACGTGACGATCTCTTTGTACTCCTTCCGGGAGAGCCGAGCGTTCAGTTCCGCGAACTCGTACGCGCGATGCTGCGGGCTGTACTGGCTCATGAGACTGAGCGTCACGTCCAGCAGGCCCTCGTCCTTCAGCCACAACAAGAAGTCGTAGCTGCCGGCAAGGCCGTTAGGCAAGATCAGGTGCCGGATGATCACCCCTTTCCGCACCACGCCGCTAACCGTCTTGACCGCCCCAACCTGGCGGTACATCTCGAGGAGAGCCGGCTTCGCTACCGCCGGGTAGTCCTTGGCGCTCGAGTACTTCGAGCCATGCGCGGCATCCATGTACTTCATGTCCGGCAGGTAGACGTCCACAATCCCGTCGAGCAACGCCAGCAATTCGACGCTGTCGTAGCCGTTCGTGTTGTAGACCAGCGGCAGGTCCAGCCCATCCGCATACGCATCGCGCAGCGCAAGCAGGATCGGATAGATGTAGTGCGTGGGCGTCACCAGGTTGATGTTCTCGGCGCCGCGCGCCTGCAACTCGAGGAACCAGCGCGAAAGCGCCTCGTGCGAAACGTCAGCGCCCATCCCCTCCTGGCTGATCTGATGGTTCTGGCAGAACACACAGCGCAGATTGCAGTGCGTAAAGAAAACCGTCCCCGAGCCGCCCCGGCCCACAAGGATTGGCTCTTCCCCGAAATGCAGGTTGTACGACGAACACCGCACGTGATCGAGGTCCGAGGACGCGGTCCGGCAAAAGCCCGGGACATTCTCGACCCGGTTGACCCCGCACCGGTGGCCGCAAAGGCCGCATTCGGTCAGAAGCTCACGGAGTCGCGGCAATGTGTCGTCGATTCGCTTGGCCTTCCTGTCTGGGGTCAGGTCTTGCATTACGACATTTTGAGCTTTGCAGACGCAGCAATCAACCAGGCTGCCACACTCACGACCCTCACCCCAACCCTCTCCCACAGGGAGAGGGTGGAAGTCCACATGGCGGAATCTGGCGCCAAACCCTCCCCACGTGGCAAGGATCTTCCCGTGCCCTCTGCCCGCGTTCCTGGACGTCTTCTCCCTCTCGCCGTCGGAGAGGGACGGGGTGAGGGAAAAGAAGGCCTCCGCCCTGACCTTCTCTCCTTCGCCCGCAAGCGCCGCCGTCAGAATGAGCAGCGCTCGCCCTCCCAGGGACGCTCGCCCTCCCAGGGACGCTCGCCCTCCCAGGGACGCTCGCTATACCGTGATTGGCGCTAGAAGTCTTCGGCCAGGAAGGCGAAGGTCTCCTGGAGGGCGGCAACGGACGCCGTGACCGGCGGATCGCCGGGGTAGCGAATGAAGGCGACGTGACCGTCCATGTACAGCACGTTGCACCCGCCGGGGACATGGTTGAACGTCTCGACGTCGGTCGACAGCGCGTCGAACATGACGAAGACTTCGCTCTGGGCCTGGGCCGCGGCCGCGGGGTTGAAGATATCCGTGATCAGGAACCGCTCGACGCCTTCGCGCAGCCGATAAACCGTTGGCCCGCCCCCGTTACCGCAACAGGGGCCGGTGCCCTCGGGTTGCTGACAGAGCGCGATGTCCTGATCGACGACCTCCTTGTCGCCGTCTACGAAGAATTTGATGGCCGTGATTTCGAGACTCCTGGCAAGTTGGGTGGGAACATCGAGATTCTTGACGCTCTCCGGGTCTGGAACCGGAATCAAGTCGATGATCAGGTCCAGCCCGGCAAAATCACCAACCTTGGCAGTGTATTCGGGCTTGTTGTCCAGGCGATCCATCACCCAGCCGAAGTACCCGTAGCTCGCGTCTATGTCCCCGACGCCCTTGTCCTCGTGGGAGAAGTGCTTGGCGAGGATCCAGTTCCCGTCTTCATCCTTGAGGTCATCGACGGAGTCCTCCGCGTCCGACGGGCAGATCACGATCGCCGGGTCCGTGAGGTACTCCGGGTAGACCGTTCTGACCATCGGCCCGGTGGCGAGGTGGAAGTCCAGCAACTCGCCCTCAAGCTGCAGTGGCGGGAAAAGTGCCCCAGGCGCCTCGTTCGCGTACATCTTGAAGATCAACCCCCACTGCTTCAGGTTGTTGGCGCAACTGGCCCGCCGCGCCGATTCGCGCGCGCGTGCCAAGGCCGGCAGCAGTATGGCCGCCAAGATCCCGATAATGGCAATGACCACCAGCAATTCAATCAGCGTGAAACCCGTGCGCTTCATGGCTTACCCTTCCCTTCTCAACCCCGATGCATTACGGACGCTGTCTACCAGTTATCTAACGACAGACTATCGCGTTCGGCTCAATCCGTCAAGGACTTTCTCTACGAGCCTATCGAGGTGCTCTTCGTTGCCGCCGGGCTTTGTGGTAGAATCCGTGCCGTTATGTTTGCGTTTCTCCGGGGAATAGTCGCGCGGAAGGCCGTGGATCACGTCGAGCTGGACGTAGGCGGCGTCGGATATGAGCTATGGGTGCCGATCCCGGTTCATGGCAAGCTCGTCGTGAACCAGGAGGCCACGCTGCTGACCCACTGCTATATCCGCGAGGATGCGTTTCAAATCTATGGATTTCTGCGCGAAGAGGAGCGTGCGCTGTTTAGAATGCTGCTGGGGGTCTCGGGCATTGGACCAAAGGTGGCGCTGGCGGTGCTTTCGGCGATGAGCGTGGCGGAGTTCGGGTCTGCCGTCCAGCAAAACGACGTGGCAGCGTTCACGCGGGTCGGCGGCGTCGGCAAGAAGACGGGGCAGCGGCTCATTCTCGAGATGAAGGCCAAGCTGGGGCAGGACGCGGAACTGAGCGCCATCCTTGGCGCGCGCGAGGAGACGGCTACGCCGGAGAGCGACGACGTGGTTGCAGCACTGTGCTCGTTAGGGTGCACGCTGCCGGAGGCCAGGAAGGCGGCCGCGACCGCGCGCAAGAACCTGGGGGCCGAGGCCGCTGCCGAGGACCTGGTCAGGGCGGCGCTTCGGTCGCTCGCGAAGGGGTAGGGGCATGCTGAAAGACGAGGTGGTCAGCCCGCGGCCCGATGAAGACGACCAGGTCTTCGACGACCAGATCCGCCCGCAACGGCTCGACGATTTCCCCGGACAAGAGCCCATCAAGGAGAAGCTTCGCATCGCGATTCAGGCGGCGAGGCAGCGCGGTGAGCCACTCGACCACATGCTGCTGGTAGGTCCTCCCGGACTGGGCAAGACCACACTCGCGCGCATCCTGGCCAACGAGATGGGGGTCGACTTCAAGGCGTCGTCAGGGCCCGTCATCGAGCGGCAGGCGGATCTGTCCGCGATCCTAACGGGGCTCGAGGAGTTCGATATCCTCTTTCTGGACGAGATCCACCGCCTCAATCACGCGGTCGAGGAGACCCTGTACTCGGCCATGGAGGACTTCGCGGTCGACATCATGCTCGGGAAGGGGCCGACGGCGCGTTCGATGAAGATCAGCCTCAAGCCCTTCACCCTGATCGGGGCGACCACGCGCGCGGGCCTGCTCACGCCGCCGCTTCGAGCGCGCTTCGGGGACACGTGCCGGTTGACGTTCTATGCCCCGGAGGAACTCGAGACGATCCTGCTGCGCAGCGCACGCATATTCAACGTACCTACGGAGCCGGACGGCGCGTGCGAGATCGCCCGCCGATCGCGCGGGACGCCGCGCATCGCCAACCGTCTGCTCCGGCGCACGCGCGATTACGCCCAGGTTAAGGCGGACGGCAAAGTGACGCGCGAGACCGCGATGGCCGCGCTCGAGATCCTTCGCATCGATGGACTCGGCCTCGACGACATGGATAAGCTCATCGTCCGCACGCTCATTGAGAAATTTGCGGGAGGGCCGGTGGGCCTGCAATCGCTCGCCGTGGCCATCGGGGAGGAGCCGCAGACCGTCGAGGAGGTGCACGAGCCCTACCTGATCCAGATGGGATTCCTCAAGCGCACGCCTCAGGGACGCGTGGCCAACCCACTCGCCTACAAGCATCTGGGGATCGAGCCCCCAACCGCGGATCAGCCCACGTTGTTCTAGGTGCCACGGCCAAGCTCAGCGCGGATCTGCAGGCGGGACGCCTGCGCAAGAGCGCTCAGGCCCACGCGTTGCGGCGACGCGGGCGCTTTCGGGCGACCAGGAGCGTGCAGGCCGCCAAGGCCATGAGCAGGACGTCGCCACGGGCCCCACGCGACAAGCCCGGGGGCGCTGACTTCGTCAGGGACCCGCCGAAACAGCCGCCGCTTTCTTCGACCGTGACGTGATTGGTCTTGGTTTCCGCGTCGCTCCCCGCTATGTTGGTCACGGTCAGTCTGACGGTGTAGGTACCGGGATTGGCGTAGGTATGTGCGGGGTTCTGCTGCGTACTCGTTCCGCCATCGCCAAACGACCACGACCAACCCGTGATAGGCGACCCGCCGTCGAGGGACGTATCCGTGAATTGGACCGCCAGCGGCGGCTCACCTGACGCAGGCGTGGCTGTAAAGGCCGCGGTGAGTGGCGCGCCGCCGTGCGGTGTAAGCGGAAACAGCAGCGTGGAGTCGTCGCCCGCGTCCAGCGTGGCGGACTTGGCCTGGTCATCGTAGCCCGGCGCGGATACGGCAAACGTGTAGGTATTCGGCGTGAGGCAGACGTAGCTGTACACGCCGGTCTCGCTACCGGTGATCGGGTCGAACGCGCCCGGACTCAACTGGACAGTGGCATTGGCGATGATGGCTTGCGAATCGGCATCCCATACGGAGCAGTGCGCGCTGGCCGCGAGCAGGCCGCCCCCTTTCGCCAGGTAAGGCTCGAAGTCGGCTTCCCCGGCGATCTTGTCCTCGATCTCACCGGCCGCGGTGGTGTCCCAGTCGTTGTTCTCCATGACGAGTTCCTCGCCGGGCCGTTCGTTGACCACGGCGTACCCGTCAATGGTGCCCTTGAAGGTGTTGTAGCCGGAGTTCGGGTCGGTTGCACTGCCAAGCGAGCCCTCGGAGTCGGCTTTGGCGGCGGCGGCACGGATCACGATGGCGTCGCCGCTCAGATTCTCGAATACGCACCGCCGGATCACAGGGATGGCGCCAAGGATTTCGATGCCTGTGTCCAGGCCTGTGAATGTGCAGCCCGATATGAGCGAGCGCCCGGCGCTTTGGGCGTCGACGACGATCCCCGTGGCGTTGCCCGGCACAGTTCCCCGGAAGGTCACGTCATGCACGACCATCTGGACGTCCACGATCTCCAGCAGGGCGAGGCCGTCGCCGTCTTGGGCCAACTCGGCAAGCGTGAGATTGCGCACCATCGAACCGTCCGCGCCCGCGACCACGCCGTAGATGGCGACCCGCCCGCTGAATCCGAGCAAGGATGTGTGCGGTTCGAGGGCCACGTCCTCGTAGTAGTCGCCCGGCAGCACCAGCAGGGTCACAGGGGCCTCCTCGGTCGCGGCCACCTGGCTCAGCGCATAGCCAATGGAAAGCCAGGGTTGGGCAAATGACCCCGAGTCAGGAGTGTCCGTGCCCCGGCGTGCCGAAACAAAGTAGGTCCGGCGGGGCGACGTTGCATCGCGCGGGTCGGACTGCTCGCGATATTCCTCGATGTTGGTGAGGCCGTCTTGATCCGCGTCTTGGCCGGCGTCCGCCGGATCGTTGGGGTCTAGCTCATAGCCCACCTCGAATCCGTCATCCATGCCGTCACCGTCTGTGTCCGGGTTATCGGGATCCGTGCCCTGCGCGGTTTCGTCGCTATCGGTCAGACCGTCCCCGTCCGTGTCGACCGTGCCTCCTCCCTTGCGTTGAATGACCATGACGGTTATGGCGCCCTGCTGGATGCTTGTGGGGACAATACGAATCCCAGCCGTCCGGGGGGCGCGAGACGTGTTTGTCGTGTAGGAGACGGTAATAACCCCGTAGTTCGTGCCGCTGCTGCCCGAACTGATGGACAGCCAATCGCCGCCCCAGACCACCGACGCGGTCCACGTGGCCATCACGCCGCCCGAGTTGTTCACTTCGAAGGTGGTGGCTCCCGCCGAGTCGGCCACGTATTGCGTCTGCGGGGTCGCAAACAGGAGCCTCGCCTGAGGCACGCCCGCTTGGGCCACCGTGACGTCTACGGGACTGTCTACGGCATCGGCGGCTTCGACCCGAATCGTCGCCGTCCTTGACGCGGTGGACGTGTTTCCTTCGTACGAAACGGTGATCGTTCCGTCATTGGTTCCGCTCGCCCCGGTAGTGATCGAAGCCCAAGCTCCGCCGTCCGTCACGTATGCCACCCAATTCATGGTTCCTTCAGCCGCATTCGCAACGTTGAATGTAGTCGTGGCGGCCGCAGCCCCGACGGGTCGGGTGCGCGGCGTCACCGACAAGATGGCCTCAGGCACCGGGATGCCCTCCTGCGTTAACGTGGCGCTCAGCGGGCTATTCTCCGCATCGGGTGATTCGACGCGGAGTGTAGCCGTTCTTGGGTAAGGCGTAAGGTTCGCGGCGTATGAGACCGTTATCGTGCCGACGCCGGTGCCGCTGGCCCCGGCGGTGATCGATGCCCACCCGCCCGCGACGACTGAAGCCGACCAGTTCATGGTCCCGGTGCCCAGGTTCGTTACCCCAAACGTCGTGACGCCGGCCTCCGCACTCACAGACTGGGTCTCGGGTATCACGCCCAGGATCGGCTCCGGCGGCTGACCGCCCGCCTGCGTCACGGTGACGTCCACTGGGCCGTTAAGGGCGTCGGGTGATTCCACCCGGATCGTGGCCGTTCTCGGCGCCGTCGAGGGATTCAGCGCAAAAGAGGCCGTTATGGTCCCCGCATTGGTGCCGCTGGCCCCAGCGGCGATCGAGACCCACCCGCCCGCGATGACCGAGGCCGTCCAATTCATGGTGCCGACGCCCTCGTTCGCCACGCCAAACGTTGTGGACCCTTGCGTCGCCGACACCTCTCGCGCCGACGGCGTCACAAGAAGCACCGGACCTTCGCCTTCGCCCTCGCCCTCGCCTTCGCCTTCGCCCTCGCCTTCGCCTTCCCCCGGATACTCGTACGCGCCCATGTCCACCCCCTCGCCTTGCGGACGCGCCACGCCCGCGACGTCTATCTCCGGCGCGCCGTCCGAGGTCCCGGCGTCGATGCAGGGGGACTCAGACCTTAGGCTCAAGTCGCTGAGGGACGGGGAAGAGAAACGCGGATCCTGGGGGGGATCCAGATTTGCATCACCCGGGTACCCGCCTTGCACGTCACAGTACGTGACGACCGCGCTGCCTTCGCCCTCGTCGTATATCTCATCCGGCAAATCACTCCACAGAATGCAATTGACCAGGGTCGGCCCGGCGTCCACATTAAACAACGCGCCCCCGTATGCCTCCGCCTTGTTCCGGGAGATCGAGCAGTTCACCAGCACCGGACACGAGCCGGTACCATTGAACAAAGCTGCGCCCACGTAATCAGCCATGTTGTTCCAGAACACGCAATTCACGATGCGGGGCGAGGCGAAATCATCGTTGCACATGCCCGCACCTTGGGCCGCGAAGTTCGTCAGAAAGAGGCACGAATCCACTTCCGGCGACCCGGAGGCGTTATACATCCCGCCCCCGTTTTCCGCGGCCGCATTCCCCAGGAACACGCAATGCCGCACCGCCGGTGAAACACCGTCGTTGTACATGCCCGCGCCATCACCATATCCCTTCGAGGCTTCGCTGAACCCGCCGACGATGAGGAACCCCTCGATCTCACTCTCGCTGGCCCCTACGATCACGTGGCAAGCCGGCGACCCGCCCCAAGCCACTGAACCATCGATGTAGGTCGAGTGGTCGAGCCAGCCCCCTTGGGGACGCTCCACCTCGTTCCCTACGAACCCGCCGAACAGGCTGACGCCTGGCTGCATAATCACCGAGCCGGTATCGTTGTCCCGGATTTCGTTGTACGTCCCTTCTGCGACCCAGACCTCACCCCCGCCCAACTCGTACGCCGCGTCAAGGCCCTCCTGGATCGTCCTAAACGCCGTCTCCCAAGACGTCCCCGTGTGGTCGCCTGCCGTGTTGTCAACGTCCACGTACCACACTTCACCGAGTGCATTCGAAAACGCGCCGGCCAGGATCGCCAGCGACAATGCGCAATTCCTCATTACCTTGACCTCCGATTCCGTTCGTGACGCGAGAGAACACCGGACTCGAATGCGTGAGACCGCGGCCGTAGAGTCGTGGGGATGAAAAGAGGCGCTTTCATTCGCGATCTTCCCTCGTTGCTGACCCGCTGCCAACTACGCCGCGTATTCTCGCTTCTGCGACACGATGCTGTCAACTCATTGACCAACTGCCCGCCCTTCGTAGAACGTGCCAGATACCTTACAACTGGGCACAAAAGTCGTTGCGCTGCTGAATAGCATTCAGCATGCTTGTCGCGCCGATCTTGCCGACGACCTGCGGGGATGGTAGACTTCCTCGCGGTGCCGGGCATCAACGACAAGTCTGAGAGTGTGTTTGAAGAGTCGCAATTGGACAGCCGAGGGCGGCTGTCCCACACTTTTCAAACACGCTCTGAACGGGAGGAATGAAATGAAGTCGAGTTTGCGGAAGAGCGTCGGATTGGGTGGGGTGCTCTGCGCCCTGCTCTTCGCGGTTCCGGGATACGGAGCCACGATCACGGTCAACTTCGGCCAATACGAATCGGTCGAGCAGGCGGCCCACGATGAGGATAACGTCAACTGGCGCGACGCCAACCAGGCCGACGACACGGTCTGTACCGAGTGTTTTGCGGCCACCGAACTCCAGTATTACTTGCGGAAGGTGACGGGCGACCCGGAAGCGTTTCCCATTGTGGATGACACGGGCGCCGGCGGACCATCATCGCAACAGGGCAACGCGGCGGTCGCATTGCCTGGGGACGATTTTATCGTTATTGGGGGGCCGCGCTCGAATCTGCTCGCCGGCCTGCCCGGCGTGGGCACGCCTGACCTCGAGGAACTCGGGCCCGAGGACTACGTGATTCGCACCACGGACTTCCTGGGCCGCCAGGTGACCCTCGTGGCCGGGGGCGGCCGCGTCGGCACCCTGTATGCGGTCTACGACCTGCTGCACCGTCTCGGCGTACGCTGGTATGCGCCCGGCGAGGTCAACGAGGAGGTCCCGCACCAGGAACTCGCCCGGCTCCCCGAGTTCGACGTGCGGGAATCGCCCAAGCTGTTCACACGCGGCTTCCATGCCTGGGAAGACCGCGGAACAGTCGATTTCGTGCTGTGGATGGCGCGCAATCGCCTGAACTACTGGTGCGTCGACCAGGAGGAGAAGGGCTTGCTGCACAAGCTCGGGATCATGCTGGTCGGCGGCGGGCACGTCCTGACAACCTACTACCTCAATCCGCGCAACGCCTATCCCTACAACCACCCCCAGTTCGACGGCGACGATGACAAGCCGGAAGACCCCTATCCTGCGGGCGCCGAGTATCAGGGCGATGCGAACGCCGACGGCACGCTCACGTATTTCGAGGCCCACCCGGAGTGGTACGGTCTGCGCGGCGGCAAGCGCAGCGACAACATCCACGGCGACGGCGGCGACAACTTCTGCACGTCGAACATGGATGCCATGGGCGAATGGATGAAGAACGCTGTCGACGACCTGGCAGAGGGCCGCTACAAGGACGCGGACATTATGAACGCGTGGACGTTGGACGGCGGCCGGTGGTGTGAGTGTGAGAAGTGCCAGGCTTTGGGCTCACAAACGGACCGCAACCTCCAGTTCATCTACCACTACGACAAGGCCATCAAGAAGGCCCAGGCCGAGGGGCGCATCAACCGGCCCGTGCGGCTGCTCTTCCTCGCGTACGCCGACGTGCTCGAACCGCCCACGCACCCCTTGCCCGAGGACTTCGACTACGCCACGTGCATCGCCACCTACTTCCCGATCCGGCGCTGCTACGTGCACAACTTCGACGACCCGAACTGCACGCCAAACGCACGCTACCTCAAGCACCTCACCGGCTGGGCCATCGACCCTGAGCGGCACTACAAGGGCCAGCTCTGCATTGGCGAGTACTACAACGTGTCGGGCTACAAGTGCCTGCCGATCTGCTTCATGCACACCATGGCCAACGACATCCCCTTCTACTATGACAAGATGGGCGCGCGGCACTTCCACTACATGCACTGCACCGTCGGCAACTGGGGCAACAAGGCCCTGACCAACTGGCAGATGGCCCGCCAGATTTGGGACCCGGGCGTGGATTGCACCGCGCTTTGGGACGACTACTTCAGCGGACGCTATGGCCCGGCACAGGCCCAGATGCGGGAGTTCTACGCGAATCTCGAGAGGATGTTGTGCAATTGCAGCGAGATCAAATACGGCTTGGCGCGGCTCCTCGACCGCGGGGCCGACAACCTCTTCCCCACCACTCACCTCAAGTACGACAAGAGCGAGTTCGAGAAGGACGACGGGCCGGACATGGTCGAGATCCTCGAATCTGCGGCGAAGTGCCGCGCGATCATTGACGGCGTGCTGAAGACGGGCCTGCCGATGCGTGTAGCGCATCGCGTGGCTGAAGATGAACGGCTCTTCACCTACGGCGAGCGGACGCTCCAGTTCCACGACGCACTGTGCCGGACCTACTTCCTCGTGCGCGAAGACAAACGCGACGAAGCCCTGCAGGCCTTCAAGGAAGCGCAGGCACTGGCCGGGTTGCTCGAGGCCGACACCACGTCCACCACGCTCGCATCGAGCCACGCCAACGCGCCCAATGCGCTATCCGCCACGTACGCGAGCGGGGCACTGGCCATCCTGCCCAGCATGCTCGGCCCGGCCACGCCCGAGGAGATCAAGGTGTTCGACCCGAACGCACAGCCGCTCACGCTCACCGGCAAGGAGTTCATCGGCGGCGGCGCGCTGCGGTTCGGCTACGGCCTGCACGTCTTCCCGGACCGCACCAAGATCTCGGACGCCGGCAACTACATCTACGGGGTTGGCACCAAGCCCTTTGACCGCATCAAGGCGTGGTTCAAACTCGAAACCGTTCCCGAGGCCGGGCTTCAACTCGTGATGGTCGGGCTGAAAGCCCCGGAGCCCATCGGCGGCGATGTGAAAGGCCAAGTCCTCGTCAACGACCAGCCCATCTTCGAGGACAACGTGCCCTTCGCCGAAGATAAACTCACCAGCCACGCCGTGACCATCCCGGCAGACATTCTCAAACAAGGAGAGAACACCCTCGAGTTCCGCGACATCCAACCCAACGGCCGCATCGGCAACCGCCCCTGGTTCGGCATTGATCGCGTCGAGTTACGCATCGAGTAGCAGGGGCACCACCGAATAGTCTGGATGGCTTCACTAAGGAGCTTGATCGAAACAGCATCCCAAAGTTCGTTGCGGATAGGGCGAAGCCATCCGGTCCTCGCTAGAGTCCACTTGGCAACATTGTTTCGGCGCGCCTCCTTAGGGCTTTGTCGTTTGCTTGGTGAAACGCAACGCTGACAGGCCTGCGGCCAGCAGGGCCAGGGCCATGGGCCACCAGGCCAGCGGCAACTCGGCCGTGCTCGATGCGTCGTAGGGATTGCTGCCGAAAAGCAGCTCGAGCGCATCCGAGACCCCGTCGCCGTCCGCGTCCAGGTCGAGGAAGTTGCCCAGCCCGTCCCGGTCCAGATCCTCCTCGCCTTCCAGGGCGTCGATTAGACCGTCGCCGTCGCTGTCCGTATCGAGATAGTTGGCCGTGCCGTCGCGATCCGCATCGTCTGTGCCTTCGGCCAAATCTGCGATCCCGTCGCCGTCGGCATCGGCGTCCGCGGAAACCTCGCTTTCCTTGCACCCAACGATCACGGTGTTGCTGACGGTCCACGGACTCCAGTCCGTCCCATCGTTCACCCGCACCCGGAAGTACCAGTGCTCGCCCACCGCAGTCGCGCTCGACGGGAGCGTGGCCAGGTTGTCGTAGGCCGCCTGGTACACGGTGTCCTTGTACCACCGGATGCGAGAGGCGGCCTCGGGGTCGCTGTCTGCGTCGTAATAGGTGTAACTGGCAATCAGGTCCTGGTTCGTCGTGGGCGGGTCCGGGGTCAGTGTCACCTCCCGCGCCTCGGGGGGCGTGTTCGGAACAATGGTGACCTGGTTGCTCGCCCACCACAACCCCCAAGCTATGCCGTCGTGACAACGGACCCGGAAGTACCACGTCTCGCCCTCGGCCGTCGCGCTCGAGGGCACGTCATGCTGATTCGCCAAGGCCAGTTGGTCAATGCCGTCCTTATACCATCGGATCCGCTCGGCCATCTGTGCATCGCCGTTCACATCGTAGTAGGTGTAAGTGGCGGTCAAATCCTGGCTGGTCGTGGGTGGATCCGGCGTGAGCGTGGCCTCGCGGGCCTCGGGGGCCGTGTTCGGAACAACGGTGACCTGGTTGCTCGCCCACCACAACCCCCAGGCCGTACCGTCGTGACAACGGACCCGGAAGTACCACGTCTCGCCCTCGGCCGTCGCGCTCGATGGCACTTCACGCTGATTCGCCAAGGCCAGTTGATACGCGCCGTCTTTGTACCATCGGATCCGCTCGGCCATCTGTGCATCGCCGTTCGCGTCGTAGTACGTGTAGGCTGCCGTCAAGCCGGCCTCGGTATGCGGGTGCTCGGGCGCAAGCGTTACATCCCGGGCCTCGGGGGCTGTGGGGCCCGGGTCAGTGATCGTCACGTGGTTGCTGGCCGACCACGCGCTCCAGCCGCTGCCATCGTGGCAACGCACGCGGAAGTACCAGTCCTGGCCGTCAGACGTCGCCGTCCAGGGCAGCTTGGTCAGATTTGCATAGACCGGCTGATCCACCCCGTCCTTGTACCACCGGATCCGCTCCGTCGTCTTGGCGTCGCTATTTGCATCGTAATAGGTATAACTGGCCACCAGGTCGTCGCCGACCCAGGCCGGATCTGGCGTCAGTGTAACGTCCCGGGCCTCCGGCGGCATGGGGCCGGGGTCAATGACGGTGACATGATTGCTGGCCACCCACGCCCCCCAGGCCGTGCCATCGCAACAACCGACGCGGAAATACCACTCCTCGCCCTCACGCGTCGCGCTGGCTGGAAGCACACGCAGGTTGGTGTATGGCGCCTGATACAGGCCGTCCTTGTACCAGCGAATGCGCTCGGCCACCTGCGGGTCCGCGTTGGCGTCGTAGTACGTGTAGGTGGCCACCAGGGCATCGCCGACCCAAGCCGGTTGGGGGCCCAGGGTGACGTCGCGTGCCTCCGCCGGCATCGCGCCCGGGTTCACGATGGTCACCTGATTGCTGGCCCACCACGCGCTCCAGAGGACCCCGTCAAGCACGCGGACCCGGAAATACCACACCTCGCCCTCGGCCGTGGCGCTGAACGGTATCTCGGGCGCGTTCGCGTAAGTCGCCTGATACACCCCGTCCTTGTACCAGCGAATGCGCTCGGCCGCCTGCGGGTCGCCGTCCACGTCCCAATACAAG
>Ga0272441_10010169_pt1 | contig 14302 bp, 8 predicted proteins | sample SSMProp6N_FD_193582 | JGI IMG/M metagenome (GOLD analysis project Ga0272441, IMG submission 193582) | Marine sediment archaeal communities from Little Sippewissett salt marsh, Falmouth, MA, United States - SSM-Prop-6N | ecosystem: Environmental > Aquatic > Marine > Wetlands > Sediment ... | reverse complement strand
CCGTCAAGAGCTCCGCGCCTACATCTGCCGCCGCAAGCGCCACATTCTGTGTACCCATGCCGTTGACCCGGAAAGCTGTCACCGGTTCACGCGCGCAGCCATCCACATCAGTCATGGCAGCAGGATGAAGGATAAGATCTGGGTGGAAATCACGCGTTAGGTGCATAAACGCCCCGGAAGATGTGATGTCATGCTCAGGCAAATCAATCCCTAAGACTTCATGCTCAGAAAGTAAAGGAAGTAACGTACGTCCCAATTGTCCTTTGGAACCGGTGAGTAGAACTTTCAACCAATGCCTCCTCAAAATCTAAAAACTACAGGATAAAGCACAGACAAGCTAATGTTTGAACCCTGGTCACTGTATCACATTTCAGCAATTTGACCATTAAAACGGAAATAAGCAGGGGAGCAGCAACAGTGCCGCCACTATCATCAAGACCTGGAGCACAAGCCCCACGCGCGTATAATCCTCAAAATGATACCCGCCCGGCGCCATCACCATAGTGCTGCTCAGCGTCGCCACCGGTGTGGCAAACGCCGTGGAGGCTGCGACCGCCACCCCCATCAAAAAAGCCTGGGGCGTGACGCCCAGCGTGAACGCGGCCTGATACGCAACCGGCGCCATCAGGACAGCCGTCGCCGTATTCGAAACGAATAAGCTCAAAAACGACGTGATGACCAGCAGGCCAGCCATAACGGATAAAGGCCCCAAGGTACCCAAAGTCGTGATCAACGTATCGACGATAAACTGGATGCCGCCCGTTTTCTGCATCGCGGTCGCTATCGGCAGCAGGCCTGCCAACAAGACCAGGCTCTGCCAGTTCATCGCCGCATAGGCCTGTTCCATGGTCAGGCACTCCGTCAAAACCATCGCGACCGCAGCGACCAGCACCGCAATCACAGCCGGCACCACGTCAAACGCCATCATCAGCAGCATACCGACCATAATGCCGAGCGCGATCAAAGTATGCTTCGTGGAGCGCTGCAGATCCAGCATCTCCCGAGGCACACCCACGACGATAAAATTGCGATGCTCTTTCTGCAGCAGGCGAATGCGGTCCCAGGTTCCCAGGACCAACAACGTGTCCCCAAAACGCAGCGGTACCGCAGCAACCTTATCCCGCAAAGTCCCACCCAACCGCTTTACAGAGAGCACCGTCACATTATATTTATCGCGAAAACGGGATTCCTGCAGCGTCTGCCCGATCAACTGGGAGCGCGGCGGCAGCAGGAGCTCCACCATACCCATTTCCTGGGAAATCACCGGATCATTAACATGCGCGCGGGGCAAAATCCCCAGATCCATTTCCCGGGCCAGCCTGGCGACATCCGGCGCAGCCCCCTGCACATGCAGGACATCTCCGGACGACAGGAGCGTCTCCGGTTCGACCGGATAAGCGGGCTCCGGGGGTTTGTGCGTATCGGACCAGGGCTGAATTTCCAGAATCGTGACGTGATAGCGCGCCCCCAAGTCGGCCTTGACCAGGCTCATCCCCACGAGGGAGGAAGCCTTATGGATACGGACCTGGAAAAGGCTGTCCGGCAGATGGTACGCCTGGGCAAGCTCATCGAAAGAGAGTAAATCCTCCGGATCGGCATAACGGGTCGCCCCATCCCTTTGCCGCTGGGGCAGCAAACGGCGGCCTACCAACAGCATGAACCCGACGCCGGACGCCAGCACAAACAGCCCCACCGGCATAAACGTAAAAAAGCCAAAAGCTTTTTCTCCATGCAGGGCTAACTCATTGCTGACCACCAAATTAGGCGGGGTGCCGATAAGCGTGAGCAGCCCGCCTATCAAGGAGCCAAAAGCAAGCGGCATCAGGACTTTTGAAGGGCTGAGCTTGATGCTCGAAGCCATGTTGAAGACCACCGGAATCAGGATCGCAGTTGTGCCCGCGGAGCTCATAAACGCGGAGAGAAACGCCGCCGCGACCATCGTCACAACAATGAGGCTCGCCTCGCTTTTTCGCGTCAAGCGGGTCAGAATGCCCCCCAGGGTGTGGGCAACCCCGGTCTGAAACAGCCCGCCGCTGACCACAAACAAGCCGGCGATCATCAGCACAACAGGATCGGAAAAACCGGCCAGCGCCTCAGTGGGCGTCAGGATCCCGGAAAGCGTGAGAGATAGAAGCAGCAAGAGCGCGCCGAGGTCCAGCCGCAGCCGCTCCGTCACAAAACCAAAGACCGTGATGCCCAGCAATCCAAATACAAGCACTAAGCTTATGTTCACAAATCCCCCTCTGCTGCTTAACATAATACCACAAGCTAAAAATTCAAGCGCATACGCTGGACAGAAGGCTTAAAACGGCTATACTTGCAGAGAAATGCTCTATAGATAAAAGATTGCCTCAAACACCCATACGGCAATGAGGAGGAAAAACAATGGTGAAAAAAGATTTTCCCGGTCGCGGCAAGGTAGCGGTGGTCCGCACCAGCCCGGAGACCGTCTTAGAGGACTACGCCCGGCTGATGGACCTGGCCGGGTACAAAGAGGCGCTGCCCGCGCAGAACAAGACACTTCTGAAAATCAACATCTCCTGGCAGACCTGGTATCCGGCCTGCTCGACCACACCCTGGCAATTGGAAGGTGTGATCCGCACGCTGCAGGGGTCTGGCTACGACCTTATCGGCGTCCACAACGATACCGTCGTCGTAAACACCGCCGACGGGGAAGCCAACAACAAACAACGCTATGTCACGGACAAATACGGCGTCCCCTGCACCTATATCTACAAACCCGAATCCAAATGGGTCCACTATGAACCCAAGCAGCCCTTCTTGGTGTTGGACAAAGTCTATCCCGAAGGGGTCTACATCCCGGAAGTGCTGATCGGCAACAACATCGTGCAGATGCCAACCGTCAAAACACACGTCTTTACCACCATCACAGGTGCGATGAAGAACGCGTTTGGCGGTCTCCTGGGCCGGAAGCGCCACTGGACCCACAGCGTGATCCACGAGACACTGGTAGATCTGCTGACGATCCAGCAGGACATCCATCCCGGCTTATTTGCGGTGATGGACGGCACCTTTGCCGGTGATGGCCCCGGCCCTCGCGCGATGCACTGGCACGAGAAAAACGTCCTGCTGGCTTCAGCCGATCAGGTCGCCATCGACGCCACCTCAGCCTTGATGCAAGGCTTCGATCCCAAGACGCACCCCTTTATCCGCATCGCCCACGAATTAGGATTGGGTGTAGGTGACCCGCGCGACATGGAATTCGTCGGCGACGTCGACCCCCGCGAACAAAAGTGGGGCTTTATCCAGGAAGACACCTTCGCCAGCCGCGGCCAAAAGATGATCTATCACGGCGCGCTCAAACCTTTTGAATCGCTGCTGTTGCGCGGACCGATTGTCCCCTGGTCATACTTCGCCAGCAACTTCTATCACAATGTCTATTGGTACCCGTCCGTCGGGCGCAAACGCGTTGAGGCCGCGCTGAAAACCCCCTGGGGGCAGCTCTTCAGCCAATACGGCGCCGATGCCGGGCTCGAGGGCGCTGTGCTGCCCAGCGTCGAGAAGAAGACGGTTATGGAAGGCTTGGCTGTGCTGGCAGGCGGCGCGTTGGCCCTTGGCGGCGCGGCAGCCCTTCTGGGCCGCAAGTGCAAAGCTAAATAGACACACAACACAACCAGTAAGGGGAGAGCAACTATGGGCATCTTACTTATCCTGGCCTTGAGCTTCGTGCCCATGGCCATCTACGCGCTCTTTCTCTGGTGGCTCGACCGCTACGAGAAGGAACCTCTCCCCTTGCTGGCTGCAGCCTTTATCTGGGGCGCTATCCCCTCCATCATCCTGGCGCTGATCATGCAGGTCGTGCTGGATATCCCGATTGTGGCCTTCAGCCCCAACCCGCTGATGTACGACCTCTTGGGCGCATCAGTCGTCGCCCCCCTTACCGAAGAGGGCGTCAAAGCCCTGGCCGTCCTGGCGCTCCTCCTGCTCGTCCGGCATGAGATCGACAGCCCTATCGACGGCGTGATCTACGGCGGCGTTGTCGGATTCGGATTCGCAGCCGTGGAAAACGTCTTCTACCTCGCCGGTGCCTACACAGAAGAGGGTGCCGGCGCAGCCGTCGCTCTGGGATTCATGCGCGCCGTCGTCTTCGGACTCAACCACGCCATGTTCACCGGTTTCACGGGGCTGGGCGTAGCCCTCTCGCTTGAAGTACGCAACAAAGCCCTGAAGCCGCTGATCATCCTGCTGGGCTTTGCAGTTGCAGTGGGAGCACACGCGTTCCACAATGCCTTCTCCACCTTTTGGAGCTACACCGAAAACGGCGGTTCGCTCCTGGTCGCCCTGATTGCTGATTGGGCCGGCGTCCTGATCCTCCTGCTGGTCGCGCTCTGGGCCTACTTCCTGGAACGCAAGCGGATCACCGCCTACGCAGAGCTCCTCGTCAAAGATCAAAAACTTCCCCAAAGCGACGTCGCGATCCTTAAGTCCACGCGACAGCGCCATATAGCACGCCTGCAGACGTTGTTCGCGGGCGACACACAGCGCTGGTGGGCGATGCAGCGCTATCACCGCAAGCTGACCGAAGCTGCCTTTGCCTGGCACCGTGTGCGCGGCGGCGACAACGGCGCGCTGGAACGCTTCCAGCGTCTGGAAAGAGAAGCCCTGGCCCTTCGCCAGGCCTGACATCCGGCAGCGCAGCAGTCATAAGCAGACGTCAATCCCCATCCTGTGCGGTCGTCGCTGCGGGATAGGACCCTAGCAGCTTGACAAACGACGAACGCCGCAGCAGCCCCGATAACGCCGCTTCACATGCCGGGTCCTGCCAGTGGCCCTCGAAATCGAGATAAAACAGGTACTGCCAGGGCTGGGTACGCCGCGGGCGCGACTCGATCTTGGTCAGGTTGATCCCCCGCTTCGCGAACTCACCCAGACTGTCGTACAGCGCGCCCGGGCTGTGCCGTGTGGTAAAGACGAGTGAGGTCTTGCTCCGCTCCGCGCGCAGCGGGTCATCGAACCCCAGGACGAAGAATCGCGTGAAATTGCACGCAAGGTCCTCAATCCCCGCCTCGAGGATCTCCAACCCGTACAGCTCAGCCGCCAGCGCGCTGGCGATCACGCCTGTCTCCGGTTCGGGGTGCTCCGAAAGCTCCCGCGCGCTGCCTGCCGTGTCGAAATTGGAGACGGCTTCCAGCCCACGGCGCACCAGGTACTGCTCACACTGCGCCAGCGCCTGGGGATGCGACTTGACCCGCTTGAGGTCTCCAATCTGCGTCCCGGGCGCAGCCATCAGACAGTGCCGCACGCGGAGGATCACCTCGGCGCACACCCGCAGGTCGCGCGCCATCAGCAGCTCATACGCATGCGCTACCGACCCCGCCAGCGAGTTCTCGACCGGCAGCATGCCGTAGTTCGCATCCCCCTGCTCCACAGCGTCGAAAAGATCATCGAACGTCCGGCAGGGATACGGCACCGCGTCCAAGCCGAAATGCTGCCGGATCGCCTCCGCGGAATAGGCCCCGGCGATACCTTGAAACGAAACAGATGTCATCATACGCTCCTTTTTAAATGCGCCAGTTTCTCACCTAAAGCAAATAATAGTCCAATCTCAAAGATAATAAAAGACCTCCGGGGTTTGCATAACATGACTCCAGAAAACGGGATCGTCAGCATAAAATTGGTATTCCCGCCAATTCTGCGACAGAAACCCCGGAGGTCTGGTCATACCTTGACACACTAAAATTTAGCTGCGTACGCCCTGAATAACTTGTCTAACACAAAAAAAGAGCGTGAAGCTGACTGCTCCACGCTCTCTCATCTTATTCAAGGCTTAGCTAAATGCTTCCCTTTCCTCCAGCGTGAGGCAGTCTGCTCAAGTGACTAAAGCAGACAAAAAAGGAAGTCGTAAAGGCGCGCGCAGCAGGCGAGCACCCGTGAGGGCTTGCCTGTAGATGCTTATCGTGATAAACAGTCTCGCTGCAGATCATCCAATCGCTCCGTGCGCCAAGATTGCGCCATCATAGTACAAAGAGGAACATTGTCAAACACGAAAGATGGTTGTACACTATACACACAAACAACGTATCATGGATCGACATCGCACGCAAAGGGAACAGCGAACGCGGGGAGTGAAAAAGACACCTGACCCGGCCCAAGCTGCTCTGCTAAGCTTTCAGCACGCGCCTTCTCGCACACCCACTGCCGACAGTCCTATCACCGGCCCCCTGCAAAACGGGGGTGCCAACAGCAAAACGGGGGTGCCATACCATGTTAGCCAAGATCCGCAGTGCAGCCGTCCTGGGCCTGGAGGCCCTCCCCATTGATGTAGAAGTCGATTCCGGCCGCGGCATGGCCAGGCTGAACATCGTCGGCCTGCCCGACGCCGCCGTTCGCGAGAGCATCGAGCGGGTGCGCTCCGCCATCCGCAACAGCGGGCTGCGTTTTCCCGGCAACAAGCGCGTCACGGTCAACCTCGCGCCCGCCGACCTGCGAAAGGAAGGGCCTGCCTACGACCTTCCCATCGCCATCGGCATCCTGGTCGCAAGCGCGCAGCTTCCCCCCGGCGTGATGGACGGCGCCATCGCCATGGGAGAGCTCTCGCTCGACGGCACCCTGCGCCACGTGCGCGGCGTGCTGCCCGTCGCCGATATGGCGCGCTACGCCGACAACCCCACGCTCTACGTCCCCGCCGTCGACGCCCCCGAAGCCGCGCTCATCCCGGACACCACCGTCTATCCGGTCGATTCGCTGACCGCCCTGGTGGCCCATCTGCAGGGCTTCGAAGCGCTCACACCGCTCGCCCCAGGCGCCCAACTTGCCCCCCAGCCGCCGCCTCCCGTCGTCGATTTCGCCGAGATCAAGGGGCAAGAGAATGCCAAGCGCGCCCTGGAGATCGTCGCGGCGGGCGGGCACAACCTGCTCATGCTCGGGCCGCCGGGCGCGGGCAAGACGCTGATGGCCCGCGCGGTCCCGGGGATCCTCCCGGCGCTCACCCTGGAAGAAGCGCTGGAAGTCACACGCATCTACAGCATCGCTGACAAACTGCCCGCCGACATGCCCATGATCCAGCAGCGCCCCTTCCGCGCGCCCCACCACACCATCAGCCATGCCGGATTGGTCGGCGGCGGGCACTGGCCCCGGCCCGGCGAGATCAGCCTGGCCCACCGGGGTGTACTCTTCCTGGATGAAATGCCCGAATTCAACCGGCGGGTCCTGGAGGTCATGCGCCAGCCGATGGAGGACAAGGTGGTCACCATCAGCCGCGCCCAGGGCAGCCTCACCTTCCCCGCCGGGTTCATGCTCATCGCGGCGATGAACCCCTGTCCCTGCGGCTACTACGGCGACCCGGAGCGCGCCTGCTCCTGCTCCATGGGGATGATCCAGAACTACCGCAAGCGCATCTCGGGGCCGCTCCTGGACCGCATCGACATCCACATCGAGGTGCCGCGCGTGAGCTACGACAAACTGAGCAAGACCGCGCCGGGCGAGCCCACAGCCGCGATCCGCGCCCGCGTCGAGGCCGCGCGCAAGCGCCAGCAGACGCGGTTGGCGGGATCGGACCTCACCTGCAACGCCGACATGGGACCGGCGGAACTGCGGCAGTTCTGCGCGCTGCACGAGGACGGGCAGGCCCTGATCCGCACCGCCATGCGCCAGATGCACCTGAGCGCGCGCGGCTACCACCGCATCCTCAAGGTCTCGCGGACGATCGCGGATCTGGAAGGGTCCCCCGATATCCGGACCCACCACCTGGCGGAGGCCCTGCAGTACCGCACGCGGATATTGGAGCTATAGGGAAGTCGTCCCTTCCAACTCTCCTACCAGCGCGGCGAGGGTCTCCTCCCAATCCAGCGCCCGGCCCCGCTCCTCAGCAGCCGCGACGACATCCGGCGGCAGGGCCACAGCCGCGACGGGGCGCCCCACCACGTCCGCGAACCACCGCGAGTTAGCGATCATCGGGTAGCGGGATGCCAGTGCATACAGCGTCACCGCCCGCACCTGTTTCTCTTCCAGGCCGGTGAAGAGCAGCGCAATCCCGGGCAGGACAAACGCCAGCGAGACAAAGGTCTTGACTGCAAGCGCCAACCGCAAAGCCCGGAGCAGGTGCTGCTTTGCCGAAGCGAACCGCCCCAGCTTACATTCAGCATATCCCAGGAAAGCGATCGCCCAACTGAGCATCTCCTGCTGCGCGATATCCTGGCACGCGTCGGCACCTTCCTGGAACAGATAGAGCGCCTGTTTATGCGACCCCTCAACCAGTGCCACCCACCCCAGCACGACAAACGCAAAACCAAGCGCCTGCCGGTCAAAGGCCCGCGCTGCATCAAGCGCGATTTGGCCCCAGTGGCGCCCCGCTTCATAATGCCCCAGATGCACCTCGATGCTGCCCAACAGCAGATGGGGAAGGAGGTCAAAGTGGCCCAACTCATCGCACAGCGCTATGCTCTTCTCCAAGAATGCGTGCGCCTCGGCGAACTCACCCAATGCCTGGAGGCCCAGAGCAGCAATGGTAAGTCCATCAACAATATGAGCGCGCTCACCGATTTCCTGGTAGATGGCGATCCCCTCCCGCACCAGACGCTCTCCCTCGCACCGTCCCTGGTAGAGGGCAGCAATCCCCAACCACTGCAGCGCGCTCGCGATGCCCCTTTGATCACCTAATGCCTGGTAAATGCGCAGGCTCTCCTTGTAGGAAAGCTCCATTCTGTCATAAGCACCCGAACTCCAAGCGAGCCAGCCCTGAGCTTCCAGGACCTGCGCAATGCCCCAGCGATCGCCAAGGTCGCGGTACAGCGCCAGGCTCTGTGCAAACAGCGGCCCGCCGTCTTCATGGATGATCCCCAGCTTCAAGAGAACAAATGCCTTCGCCCGGCGCACATCCTGCCCGGCCAGCGCGGCACCTTCCAAAAGGCTCAGGCTCTGCTGCAAAAGGGGGACCATCCGCTCAGCCTCCGAGAAGACCCCCTGCCGCGCCAGCAGCTCAGCCAAGGCACTTTTCACCCAGCCTTCTCCCCAGCGCTGCACAAGATCGGGGTTGGAAAGGGCCTGCGCCGCAGCCCGGCAAGCGGACTCGCCCTCCTGATAACGCCCGCGCCATTCGCAGAAAAGAACCAAGCCCTCCAGCGCCAGGGAGAGCAAGGATAACTCCCCCTGGGCCACCATCCAATCCCAGGCCGCGCGCGCGTTGGCGATCTCAAGGTCCATCTCCGCCAGGGCGGCGATCTGCCCGGAACCTTTCAGGTCGACCGCCCACGCATGCAGCCTGTGTGCATAGTAAGCGCTGTGCCGCGCGCGGACCGCGTCTGCGTGCGCCAGCCTTTCCCCCACATAGTGACGCAGCAATGCATGCAGATCGTATCTCATCCCCACCCGGTGCACCAGGGAGCGATCCACCAGCCCCATCAAAGCGTGCAGCGAAGCCCCCGTGATCTGGTGGAAAGCGTCAAAGGTGAAGCCGCCGCGGAAGACGCTCAACGCAGCCAGCACCCCCTGCTCACGGCGCGTGAGCAGGTCCCACGAGTGATCAAACACGGCTCTCATACTGCGTTGGCGGGCAGGGACGTCGTGCCACGCGGTCTCCAGGAAATCCAGCGACCCACCGGCCGCGTCGGATGCCGTCCCCGCCAGTTGCGCCGCAATCTCAGCCGGGGTCAGCATGCGCGCCCAGCTCGCTGCCAATAAAATAGCCAGCGGCATCCCGGCGACGAAGCGGCAAATACGGGTCACGTGGATCAGGGCATCACCGGTGAGCGCCAGGTCCGGGCAAACCCGGCGTGCGCCCCACAGAAATAGCTGAATCGCGCTGTAGGCCTGTGCGGACGCGTCCGCTTCACCGGGCGGGAGCGCCATCCCGGCAAGCGGGTAAAGGTGTTCAGCCTGGAGATTCAATCTGGCCCTGGAGGTCACCAGGATTTTGACATCCGGGGCAGCGGCGAGGATCTCCTTCACCAACGCGACCCCTTCAGGCTGGGAAGGATCAAGCAAATGCTCGAAATTATCCAGAACGAGCAGCAGGCGCTTCTGACGCAGGTAATCGAGCAACTGCCGGCGCGGGTCGCCCTCCTGAGAAAACAAAAGCCCTGCTCCGTGGGCGATAGCGGGCACGAGCGACGCCGCCGATCGCAGCGGCGCCAGCGGGATCAGGCAAACGCGGCCCAGACCGTCCGGCGATGTATCAGGCCCCACAGCAAGCCTCTCCGCGACCGCTTGTGCCAGGCGCGTCTTGCCGCTCCCACCCGGGCCGATCAACGTCAGCAGATGACAATCGGGCGCGCGCAGCAAAGCAAGTATCTCGCGCTGCTCCTCTTCCCGGCCGATCAGGGGCGTGGCGGAGGAAGAAACGCCCGGTCCTGCCCCGGCAATGCTGCGTGCTGCCTGTGCACCATCGCGGATGCGCAGGAAAAGCGCGGTGGTCTCCTCCTGCGGCTCGACCCTCATCTCCTCGGCCAGCACCCGGCGGCAAGCCCTGTATTGGCGCAAGGCTGCCTCGCGCCGCCCGCTGAGCGCCAGGGCCGACATCATCTGCCGGTGCGCCTCCTCCTGACAACGCTCGAGCGCCAGGATGCGCTCGGCATAGCCGATGACCTGAGCATACGATCCCCGGATCATAGAGTGGGCGGAAAGCATGTGCAGCGCCTCCAGCGCAGCCAGCCGCAGCCGTTCCCGCTGCAATAATGCCCACTCCTCGAAAGCCGGAGCGCGGCGTACATAAAACCCGGTCAGGAAATCACCCTGATACAGATCGACAGCAGTCGCCAGGTTGGTGGCGTCCGCAGGCATCAATCCGGCCCCATGCGCAGCCTTGATCTCAACGATCTGCCGCTCGAAGACCGCGACATCTAACCAGTGGGGCTGTACGCGGTCGAACGCGACCTCCTGGCGGGTAATCAGCAGATACGGCGCGACCTGCCCGCGGAGATCAACCAGCACCTTGCGCAAGCCGGCCCGCGCATTGGACTCGGTCGCCTCCCCCCACAACAAGCCTGCCAGCGCAGCCCGGGGGTGCGGGCGACCGGTGACGGCCAGATAGTACAGCAAGGCCAGGGATTTTTGTTGAGCAAAACCCTCCACCGGCACACTGCCCCAGCTGACCGCCGGGCGGCCCAGCAGACTCAAACGCAACATATGTTCCATGCAACCCATCTCTTACTCATAGAAGACAACGCAGGTGATTTCAACTACGCCGGGAACCACAAAACTAGCATCGAGAAAACATTATAAAACGGAAATCACCACAAAGCCACCCTTTTGTACAGGGTGTACGCATCTGAGCTCTATAGTACCAAAGCACGGTTAGACCTCGGGGATTTCAGCCATGATACCAAGTGGAAAAGGCTTATTTTATGCTGATGATGCTGCTTTCACGAACGATATTGGTAAATCCCCGAGGTCTTTTAGCGTCAATTTGTTGAGATGCGTACGCCCTGCCCTTTTGTACGCTTTTTGTACGCTCGCGCCGTATACTGGGAACCAGGTGAATTACCCATGGAAACAGACAAAAAAGCGGCCACACCCCAAGATTACGAACCTGTCCCGCGATACCGGACCTACCTGCTGCGCTGTTGGGAAATGCGCGGTCAGCACCCTGACCACCCCACAACCTGGCGGTTCAGCCTGCACGATTCCCAAACCGGTCAAAAGCGCAGCTTTGCCGATCTGCAAGCGCTGACGGCCTTTTTAAAAGCAAAGTTAGGGCTGCAGGATGCGCGCGCACAAGAAGAATCAGAGTCCCCATGACGCAAAGGCCATCACCCATCCGGTATCCAATCAGGACAGGAAGTAAACAAAGAATGGGGATCATCAGTACGCTTATTTTCACCCCAGAAACCGTAATTCACACAAAAACACAGAGGAGAACATGAACAGATCCAAAAAATCAGTGCCTTTCTTCTATCTCACACTCATACTCATCTTGCTGTTGTCAGCTTGTGCCCCAGGGGGACAGGAAAACAGCGCCACAGAGCCTGCCTCGGCCCCCACACAAGCGGCAGGCTCCGGAGCATCCGGCTTCATCCAGGGGACCCTAAACATGCAAGCGCCCCCCACGCCGGCGATGACCGTCTACGCGCTTGACCCCGCAACAGGGGTGTGGGCATCGGTGGAGACAGCGGCGAGCGATGCCGCCGGCGCCTTCACGCTGGAAGTATCCCCGGGATCGTACCAGATCTTTACCAGCGCGGGGCTTGGGTATGCCTCGGAAGATGGCTGGTCGCTGGGGACCGTCACCGTCGCAGCCGGACAAAGCATCGCGGGGATTGCGATCAGAGCGCCAGGACAATCCGAATGTGGATCTATGTTTGGCATACCGGCATCCCCCGATGGGCGATTTGCTGCGATACCCGGGCCTGACGAAGCATGCAAAGCCGCCGTCCTGAGCGGGTCCTCGGGCGGCAGCGCCCAGGCACCCATGAACGGCGCCCTGCAGCCCCTGGACGATGACTGCACCAATTTGCAGGTCGCCATGGAAGCGACCCTCCAGGTGCCTTTCGCGATCGAGGAAATTGCCATCAACCAGAGCTGGAGCGGGCAGACCGGCGGCGGGTGCAAGCTCACCGGCCTTGCCAACGGCAACAACTTTGCGAATGTGCTTATCCCCTACGAAGGCGCCAGGGACTTGATGCTCGAACACGGCTGGTCGGAAAGCATAAGCTCACCCTGTTTGGGATACGGCGGCGAGGGACCCAACGCAGCGCAAACGTGTTTCGTTCGTGGCAGCGAAAGCTGTGAGCTGTTCGTCTATGGGGAACCTGTGAATATGGACCTGTGCGCCGGGATCGAAGGGCCGATCGGTGAATGTATGGACGCACTGACGCCTGAACAGATCCTCTATACCACCAACCTGATCTGCGCGCAAGGCTTTGAGGGTGCGGAAGTACCCGAGGAATCGGAATTCGATTTGTCATCCCACCCCATCGTCATCACATTCGAGCAGGGCGCCACCGACACAACCCTCCACGACAGCTTACAGCCGGGCGAACTCCACAGCTACATCCTCTCCGCAATGGCGGGACAAGAGATGACAGTCAGCCTCTATGTTACCATAGACGGGGTCGAAACCCCGGCCGGTGCCGTGATGGACATCGGGGTAAGGGGCTACGCACCCACGGCACTCAGCGTTTTGGATTGGTCCGGCATGCTGCCCTCAACGGGGGAGTACTTCATTGATGTGAAATCCATGGCCGATTTGCCGGTGGCGTACGCACTCCACATCAATATTGCGCCGGTCGAAGAGAACCCCGTGGACGAAATGACAGGAGCAGTCAGCGGCGGCATCGAGTACCCGGGCTCATATGTCCCCCTGCTGCATATCGTAGCCTTCAATCAGGACAACGACGATTGGCATTGGGTTGGTGTAAAAGAGAACACATACGGCTATACCCTCGCTAACCTGCCGCCCGGCCGCTACCACGTCATCGCCTACAGCGAAAATGAGCTGGTCGGCGCGTACGCCAGCGTCGGAGACGGGGAGCCCATCCCGGTCACCGTCAACGCCGGGGAGATGACCCAAGAGGTCAACATGCAGGTATGGCTGGAACGCGACAATCCCTACTTCCCGGGCGCGTCTGATCCTGTAGCCTGGTAACTATAGCCACCTAAGCGCCCTTTCCGCAAAGAGTCTCATCAGCAATGCGTACGCATCTGGCTAAGCGAGGTAGCCGCGCTTTCCATAGCGCGCAACACTAAAAGACCTCCGAGATTTACCTGATTGGATTCTAAAAACAGCATCACGAGCATGAAATCAGCATTTGCACCCAATCCTGCGACTGAAATCCCGGAGGTCTGACCATACCTTGATACTATAGCGTTTAAATGCATACGCCCTGCTCATTAGATATGGCAGGCTTTCTCAATAAGCCTATAATGGATACAAGCACGGATTCCCTTCAAAATACAGGTCTCGTACAAACCTCCTCCCCGTGGTCAGAGCATTCTGTGCCTATCATTTTTATTCCCAAAATCACACAAGCAGCTTCAATAAGGAGGATTTGATGAAAATGCGCATCCCACAGCAACTTCTTGCCCTTGTTCTGGGCCTCGCCCTCACTGCAGGGTTTCTGACCGGACTGGCCCTGGCCCAGGAGCCAGTCGAGGAGGCGGCGAACGGCCAGGTGCTCTGGCTGGTCCTGGACTCAGCCAAGCCGGTGGACGAGGTCTTACCGGCGCTGCTGGAAAGCCTGACCACGTCCCCGTCCGCCGGACGGCTCGTCCACTTTGACACGGTGCCGCAGACCAGCGCGCCCGGCGCTGTGCCTTGCGTGCGGGTGATCGTGATAGGCGAAACGGCCTGGCTGGAGAATCTGCCCGGCGTGCTGGCAGCCGTCGATGCCCTGCCCCCGGCGCCACC
>Ga0272441_10010168_pt1 | contig 14303 bp, 11 predicted proteins | sample SSMProp6N_FD_193582 | JGI IMG/M metagenome (GOLD analysis project Ga0272441, IMG submission 193582) | Marine sediment archaeal communities from Little Sippewissett salt marsh, Falmouth, MA, United States - SSM-Prop-6N | ecosystem: Environmental > Aquatic > Marine > Wetlands > Sediment ... | reverse complement strand
TCATCCGCAGCGAGGCTCTCTTCCTCTGCCTCAGAAGTGACTGCAGCCTCAGCTGGGATCGGGCTCTCTTCTTCCTCCGCCTCAGAGTCAACTGCGGTCTCATCCACGACGAGACTCTCTTCCTCCGCCTGCGTCTGAACCTGCGAGGTCGCCGGAGGTTCAGCCACTGCGGTCGCAACGCTCGCTGCCTCCAGGTCCCTCAATCGCTGAGGAATCTCAGCCGCAGCAGGGCCCACGTCTTGTGCCTGGGGGCCCTTCTCGCCCTCGGTAACGACATAGTCCACGCTTTGCCCCTCCGTCAGCTTCTTGAAGCCTGTCCCGCGCACGGAACTGAAGTGGACGAACACGTCGCCGCCTTGAGGTCGCTCGATGAAGCCGTACCCCTTGGCGTCGTTGAACCACTTGACCTTGCCGGTTTCGCGCTCTGCCATGATGGATCCTCCTCTTGTACTTCGGGGGCTCAGAGTAAGAGGCCCCGTGTGCTGAACTCCGCTATCAACCGATGTCGCATCTCCCTGCTTTCAAGCCACCGGATCTTTCCAGTCCGAATTCCACGCTCCAACAGCGCAGACACTCGAGTAGAACAGCCGTAAATCCTGGAGCTGCCGATACCCGGCCGCGGGTCGAACACCCTCATCCTCCGAGCGACGCGCGTCGAGTGCACACAATCGACCACTATTGCCGGCACATCCTGCTGCTCGGGCGGATGAGAGACTCACAGAGCCGCTCATCGCCCCGCGGGTTCCCCGGACTCATCAGAGAAGACTGCCAGGCGCGGCTGAGCCAACACTCGCCCTCGTTATGCACGCCCGGAGCAAGGGATGTCGCAGACTAGGCCGATGCGACGTGCCTTTCGCAGGTCCTGCGGAAGTGGTATCCGTAGATGGCAAACGTGACTGCCATCGCGAACTGCTTGGGACGGCGGAATGCCGTCCACACGAGCAGCTTCCAGTACTGGAGGCGCTCCCTCCCGAGAATTCCCAAGCGGACGATGGAGCGGAAAAACGCCAAGATGTGCCGCGTACTCAACGAAGAGGACTGAGTGGCTGGCGCCCTGTACTCTCGCAGGAATGTCCTCACGCGCTTGTAGTAGTGCTTCGGGGAATAGATGGTCCGAAGGATTCTCTCATACCCCTCGCGCAGTGCCGCAAGATCCATGACGGGGACGATGTTGGTGGTGCCATCTACATTGTCCCCGGATCCCTGCGCCAGCAGGCGGTCTTCCTTCTGGAGACGCTCATTGAGCCTCGTGCCCGGAGGAGCTTGCAGCAGCCCTACCATGGCCGTCACGATTCCGCTCTTCTGGATGAACTCGATCTGCCGCTGGAAGATGTCGGCGAAGTCGTGGTCGAAGCCAACGATGAAGCCGCCCTGCACTTCCAGGCCGGCTCGCTGCAGACGCTTCACGTCGTCGACCAGATTGCGTCCCTTGTTCTGCCGCTTGTTGCATTCCGAAAGGCTCTCCTCATCGGGCGTCTCAATCCCGATGAACACCGTACGGAACCCTGCGTCGACCATCATCTTCGTTAGCAACTCGTCGTCGGCTAGATCGATGGACAACTGGGTCTGAAGCGGGATGTCCTTGCCCTTCTGCCACTCGATCAAGGCCGGCAACAGGTCCTCCTTGAGAGCCTTCCGGTTGCCGATGAGGTTGTCATCCACGAAGAACACGCCCCTGCGCCATCCCGCAGCGAAGAGGCCGTCCAGTTCCGCGATGACCTGTGGAGTTGCCTTGGTGCGCCACCTGTGCCCGAAGAGGGTCGTCACGTTGCAGAACTCGCAGTCGTACGGGCAGCCTCTCGAGTACTGAATGCTCATCGAAGCGTAGCGATTCAGCTCAGCCAGCTCCCACCTCGGTGCGGGAGTTCGTTGAATGTCGGCGAATTCCTTCGTCTCATAGAGCCGCTTCGCGCAACCCTTCTCGAGATCCTCCAAGAATCTCGGGAGTGTCACCTCGGCCTCATTCAGCACGAAGTGATCCACGTCATCGAAACCAGCGTGCTCACTTGTGAACAGGGGACCACCAGCGACGGTCTTGACGCCGGCCTCCTTGCAGCGGGCGATGATCTCCCGTGCCGACTCGCGCTGTACAATCATGCCGCTGACGAAGGCATAATCGGCCCACGCCAGATGCCGATCGCTCAGCTTCCTCACCGTAGCATCCACAAGGCGGACGGACCATCCTGCAGGCAGCATCGCAGCCACGGTGAGCAGACCAAGCGGCGGAGAAGCCGCCTTTCGCCCAATGAACCTTAGGGCGCGCTTGAAACTCCAGAATGTCGGTGGCACTTCAGGGTAGATCAGCAGGATATTCGTGGCATTCCCTTCTCTAACTGACTCGCGTGCGAACCCGGTGCGTCGTGAGCCTTTCTAGGGCCCGGACACTCACGCCCCTTCCGTATCTGCTACGTAGCGCTCAACAGCCGTGCGGATGATCTCCGATTCCGAGACACCCTCCTTCTCTGACAACTTCTGCAGCTGCGCCAACAACTTGGCAGGCGCCATGAAGTTCTTCATCACGAGGGGATTCTTGGGATCTCGTTTCGGACGAGCCATGGTCGTATCACCCAGGAAACTATACAACTAATTAGTTAACTAGTCAATGGCCTCAGCCTTGCCCATCGACTCAGTCCTGCCCCAGAGCTACTACGCGCCGATCCCAAGTTACTCTACGAGTCATCCTCGCACCTGCCGAACAGCACCGCTCATCACGCAGCAGCTATCGAACGCACCCTGCATTCGGCGCCCAGGCCCCGAAGCACGGTCTGCATTAGGGTCCATACCTGCATCTCAGCGCCGCTCTTGAAGCTGTCTTGCGATCCCCTACAATGGTCCCGGTCCAAGGACCCGCCGTTGCGGTGAGCCGCGAGGATTGCGAGCACGGCGCGCTCATGGGGGACCTCATGAATGTTCTGCTGATCTACCCTGAAGTGCCACCGACATTCTGGAGCTTCAAGCATGCGCTCCGCTTCATCCGGAAACGGGCCTTCTCGCCGCCGCTCGGACTCCTAACGGTCGCTGCGATGTTGCCGCCACAGTGGGGGAAGCGCCTGATCGACGTCAACGTGGAGACGCTGACCGACAGTGAATTGGGGTGGGCGGACTATGCCTTCATCAGTGGCATGACGATCCAGCAGGACTCGGCACGGGAGATCATCGTCCGCTGCAAGAAGGCCGGTCTCACCGTCGTCGCCGGCGGTCCGATGTTCACGACCGAACCAGAAGGCTTCCGCGAGGTCGATCACCTCGTTCTGAACGAGGCCGAGCTGACCCTCCCGCTGTTCCTGGCGGATCTCGCTGAGGGTCGTCCTAAGCATGTCTACTCGACAGCCGAGTTTGCAGACATCCGTCAGAGCCCCATGCCTCTGTGGGAATTGGTCGACATGCGACAGTACGCCTCGATGATCATCCAGCTCTCGCGCGGTTGTCCGTTCAACTGCGAGTTCTGTAGTGTGACCGAACTCTTCGGACACAGTACGCGACTCAAGGCCGCCGACCAGATCATCGCTGAACTGGATGGGCTCTACGCATTGGGGTGGCATGGCCCGATCTTCTCAGGGGATGACAACCTCATCGGCAACGTGCGATATCTGAAGGATGAGCTCCTGCCAGCGCTGAGCGAGTGGCGGAAAGGCAAGGAGGGTGTGCAGTTCGCTACCGAGGTCTCCATCAACCTCGCCGACGACGATGAGCTGATGCAGATGATGGTCGATGCGGGGTTCGCCACGGTCTTCATTGGGATTGAAACGCCGGATGAGGCCAGCTTGGCCGAATGCGGCAAGAGGCTGAACACGAACCGCAACATGATCGCCGACGTCAAGCGAATCCAACAGGCTGGCCTGCAGGTACAGGGAGGCTTCATTGTCGGGTTCGACAGCGATACACCCTCGATTTTCCAGCGCCAGATTGACTTCATCCAGCAGAGCGGGATCGTGACAGCGATGGTTGGCCTGCTCCAGGCGATCCCTGGTACGAAGCTCCACGAGCGCCTCGGCAAGGAGGGGCGGCTGCGAGACGACGTGACGGGCGACAATGCAGACGGAACGACGAACTTCGTCTCAAAGATGAGTTTCGAGACGCTGCAGGCGGGATACCGCAGGATCATGCAAACCATCTACTCTCCACGCCTGCATTACGGACGCATCAAGGTCTTTCTGCAGGAGTACACGCTCCCGAAGAATAAGACGCATCTGGACCTCCAGCATATTCTGGCCTTCTTCCGCTCGATCTATCAACTGGGGATCAAGAGCCGCGGCAGGCTCCTCTACTGGAGGCTTCTGGTGTGGGCGGCGTTTCGCCGGCCCAAGGCGTTTCCTCTGGCAGTGACGCTTGCGCTGTACGGCTATCACTTTCGGAAGAGCTTCAGATGACTGTTCTTCCAGGGGTCCTCTGGTCCGCAATGGCGGCGTAGGAAGCTCATGCAAGCTGCGGTGGAGTCACTCCGACAACACAGATCATCGCTGCGAGACAGGCTAGAAGGCGCGCTCTGCATTCCGTCCTGAAGATTCTTGACTTCGCCTCGCGATGGCGGTTTGCTCTACTTCCCCAGACGCTAGTATTCCGAGCCGCGCCGCGGTAGGGTAAGCGCTCGAACAGCTACGGTTTGACTCCTAGCCTCAGAGGCTAGTGTGGCTGGCAAGACGTTCGAAACTCAACCATCTGTTTCAGAACTGGCCGCGCGGCACCGTGGCAACGCAGATCTAGCTGGATCGACAAGGCGCTCCAGCACACTCGCCAACTGGCATGTAGGTTCGTGATGGCTCACCAGGTCTGGTTCTCAGGCATTCTTCCGGGCAGGTGGCGAAGCAGATTGGCGCGGCGGCCTCTTGCCATCCAGGGCGATCTCGTGGGAACCCCGGATCCGCACCAACGGACTGCAGCGACTCGACGGGGGGGGATGTTCGGGCAAGATCGACGGCGTACGCGCTCTACACTTCGTTCCAGACTCAGACGTTCTTCCTGCTCCCGATTCCGATCGGCCCCGCGAGCGTGTCTGACACACGCACCGAGGCGAAGATGCCGAGCGGATCATGGCGGAATCGGACGCAGTTCTCACCACCTGCGCAACAACCGCGCAGACACCCTTCGCAGTGCTCGTCGAGAGTGACAAGCTCTCCTTGCCAAGCCTCATCTAGGTCAGCCACGGTATCTCCATTCTCGTTAAGCCGAACGGTTCTACGTTCTTGATGAATGTAGAAGAAGACGGGTTGTACAGAAAGAGCGCTGGCGCTCTCGGCAAGAAGCTCTTCAGAGTCGACTTCGCGTTCATCTCGCACGGACACGCGCACCCAACGGTGCACTGTGACATCTCCTCAACTCGAACCCGATGGCTGCTATCTCTACAGGCAACTATGCCGTGCCGGACAAGCACTTCGGTTGGATTGCTGGCGTGATTCGGAGGGAGATTCCCTGGGTCCAGCACGCATCGATCGATCCCCGGGACGCCTAGAAACCCGTTACGTCACGGGGGACTCCGCCGCCTCGGAGGCATACGACATCCCGGAATCGATCCGCGGGGATCGGGTGGCCTTCGACGTCTCCGCAGGGAAGCAGTCTAGACTGCAGGCCACCACTCAAAGTCGCCAGTCCACAGGATCACGACGCCGCCTCACGCGGCCTTCGTCTACGGGGAGGCATCGCCGCAATCGGAGAAACGCTCTGCCGGCACGGGTGATGCCCGGCAGATGATCTGAGCCCATGATCCCGACCAAAACTCCGTTCCCAAGATCATTTCGGAGTAGCGACCCGTGGCATCCGCTGCCCCGTGAAATGCAACGAGATTCATGACGCATCGCACATCCTCTGCGAACAGCGCTCTTGACATTGGCTGCAGATTGGTATATAGGTGATCCCAGCCCAACAGGAATACACAGGAGCCAGAACGGCGATGAACCCCAGTCGAGTTCTTCGAGTGAGCAATCCTCTGTCTGTTCTGGTCCTTATTGTCGTCCTCCCGCGTGGGGGGCCATGACCTGTCGGGCATAACTCTTTGGGCCTACAGGAAGGGGCCGCCCAACAGGGCGGCCCCTTTTTCTTTTTGCCTTGCGCCGTAGTCCGAAGAGATGCGGGCGATGGAGAGAAACACGCCAAAGGAGGTGTCACGATGCGAAGAACGGGATCAGAGATCGTCTGGGAGATGTTGAGGCAAGAGGGTGTCGAGATCGTCTTCGGGATTCCCGGCGGGGGGATCATGCACACGTACCATCCTCGCCAGGATTACGGCGTCTACCACGTTCTCGTCCGACACGAGCAATCGGCCGCCCATGCCGCCGATGGCTATGCTCGCGTTTCAGGGCGCGTCGGCGTTGCCATCGCCACATCAGGACCGGGCGCGACGAATCTCGTCACCGGGATCGCGACAGCAATGATGGATTCATCTCCGATCGTCTGCATCACCGGCCAGGTCGCCACATCGGTCCTCGGAACCGACGCCTTCCAGGAGGCTGACATCACCGGCATTACCCTCCCGATCACCAAGCACAACTACCTCGTGACGGATGTCGACGACCTCGCAGCCACGATACACGACGCCTTTCGGATCGCCCGCAGCGGACGCCCCGGCCCGGTTCTCGTCGATCTGCCGATGGACATCCAGAAAGCGGAAACCGATTTCACTCCGCCGAAGGCCGCGACCACCTACGCACCCAGAGCCCTTCCGACAGCCGACCCGGAGGCAATCGATCGGACGATCGAGCTGATCGATCGGGCCCATCGCCCGGTCATCCTTGCCGGCAGAGGCGTGCTCTTGTCCGGAGCGGTCGAAGAGCTCGCCGCGTTCGCCGACAAGACCGATACACCAGTCGCGCTGACCCTGCTCGGCAAGGGCTCCTTCTCCCCTTCGCACCCTCTCTACCTCGGGATGATGGGGATGCACGGCCACGCGTCCGCGAACCATGCGATCCAGGAGGCGGACCTGCTGATCGCACTCGGAATGCGATTCGATGATCGAGTTACCGGAAACCCAGCGACGTATGCACCGCAGGCACGAAAGATTCACATCGACATCGACGCGGTCGAGCTGAATAAGGTCATCCACGCCGACGTCGCAGTTCACTCCGATCTTCGCCCGGCACTCGCCCAGATCACTGGGCTGGTTCGCGAGAGGCAGCACGCAGACTGGGTTCGTCGAATCGAGGAGTGGCACAGCCAACAAGAGCCTCACGACGCACTGCACCAGCAGACGAACGGTGCGCTCCCTGCACCACACATCGTGAACGAGATCTTTGCTGCGACGGGCGGCAAGGCTCTCATCGTCACCGATGTGGGGCAGAATCAGATGTGGGCCGCGCAGTACTTCCCCACCCAATGTAGCCGCCCGTTCCTCTCTTCCGGCGGCTTGGGGACGATGGGCTTTGGCCTTCCGGCTGCAATCGGAGCCCAGTTCGCACGCCCTGATGACGAGGTGTGGGCGATCGTCGGTGATGGTGGATTCCAGATGAGCCTTCACGAACTCGCAACGCTCGTCCAGGAAGAGCTGCCGGTCCGCATCGCGGTGATCAACAACCACTGCCTTGGAATGGTGCGCCAGTGGCAAACGATGTTCTTCGACGGGCGTCACGAGGCGACAGATCTGTTGAATCCCAACTTCGTACGCCTCGCCGAGGCCTTCGGAATTAAGGCGCTCCGCGCCGGGAGCCTCGCCTCAGCGCGAACGGCCATCGACCAAGCCCGCCAACATCGGGGGCCTGTGCTGGTTGAGTTCGAAGTGGCTCGCGATGGAGAACCTTCGCACGTGTATCCGATGGTGCCGACCGGAGCGGCGCTCGATGCGATGATCCGCCGCACGCCCATCACCGCCGGAGTTCCCATGGGGAGGTTCTTGTGGACCGAACGCTGATCGCGACCGTCGCCGACCACCCAGGTGTGCTGAACCGTGTGGCTAGCCTGTTCCGTCGCCGCGCGTTCAACATCGAGAGCCTCACCGTTGGGCACACCGAGCGGAATGGCATCTCGCGAATGACGATCGTCGTCGACAGTCGGCGAACCGATGCGACAAAGGTGGCCCAGAACCTGGAGAAGCTCGTCGATGTGCTCCATGTCGAAGACATCACCGACCGACCCGCGATCCTTCACGATCTGGCGCTGATCAAGGTCCAGGTATCCGACCGCGCGGCGCGATCAGAAATCCTCAAGATTGCAGACAACTTCCAAGCGAGGCTCGTAGACATGTGCTCACGTACCGCAATGATCGAGATCGCCGGAAGCGAGCGAAAGATTGACACCGTGGTCGAGGCCCTCCGGCCTCACGGGATTCTGGAAATGGTGCGGACCGGTCGGGTAGCGATGATCCGAGGCAAGAAGGACAGCGAGCCTGAAGACGCGGTCTCAGAAGAGATAGATGCGGTTGATTCGGAGCAAGGAGGCACCCGATGGCAAACATGAACTTCGGCGGGGTCATAGAGGAGATCGTGACCCGCGAGGAATACCCCCTGGAGCGCGCTCGCGAAGCGCTGCGCAACGAGCGAATCCTCGTTGTCGGCTATGGAGTTCAGGGACCGGCACAGGGACTCAACCTTCGCGACAACGGATTCGACGTACGAGTCGGGCTGCCCCCGGAACGGGCCAGATCGTGGGAGAAGGCGCTGCGCGACGGCTGGGTCCCCGGCGAGACGCTCCTTCCACTGGAAGACGCGCTCCCCAACGCGACGATCATCCTGCTTCTCGTCTCGGATGCCGGTCAACGCGCGCTGTGGCCGGCGATCGAACCTCACTTGAGCCACGGAAGCGCCATCTACTTCTCGCACGGCTTCTCGGTGACCTACGCCGACCAGACCGGCGTCGTGGCACCGCCTTTTGTCGACGTCATCCTCGTCGCCCCGAAAGGATCGGGCGCGAGCGTCCGCGCCAACTACCTTGCCGGAAGCGGAATCAACAGCAGCTACGCCGTGCATCAGGACCACACCGGCCGGGCAGCCGAGCGTGCGCTGGCAATCGGAATCGGCATCGGCTCAGGGTTCCTCTTCCCGACGACGTTCGAGAAGGAGGTCCACAGCGATCTGACCGGAGAGCGGGGTGTCCTGATGGGAGCGCTCGCCGGGGTGATGGAGGCCCAATACGAGACGCTGCGCGCCCATGGCCACAGCCCGAGTGAGGCGTTCAACGAGACGGTCGAAGAACTGACCCAGAGCCTCATACGGCTCGTCGGGCAGAACGGGATGGATTGGATGTACTCCAACTGCAGCGCCACGGCCCAGCGAGGAGCCCTCGACTGGAGGCCGCGATTCAAGGAAGCGGTCACTCCTGTCTTCGAAGAGCTCTACGCCCGTGTCATGAGCGGCGAGGAGACGCGCGTGGTTCTCGAGGCGAACGGTGCGGACGACTACCAGGATCGACTCAACGATGAACTACGGCAGATGCGAGAGTCGGAGATGTGGCAAACGGGAGAGGTCGTGCGATCGCTGCGGCCGGAGAGCGCCGGAACGTAGAGCGCGATCCTGAACGAGGAGCGTACGTGAAACCGAAAGAACTCGACGAGATCCGGATCTTCGACACGACTCTGCGGGATGGCGAGCAGTCACCCGGCGTCAGCCTGAGCGCTGCCGAGAAGGTAGAGATTGCTCGCATGCTCGCAAGGATGCGCGTCGACGTGATCGAGGCTGGCTTTCCGGCCGCCTCCCCCGACGATTGCGCCGGCGTCGCGCGGGTGGCCCGCGAAGTCGGGCGAGACGGCGGGCGACATGTCCCGACGATCTGCGCACTGGCCCGGGCCACGGAGACAGACATCGATGTCGCCTGGGACGCCGTCCGCTCCGCCGAGAGGCCTCGTATCCACACCTTCCTTGCTGCTTCGGAGATCCACCTCGACCACAAACTGCGAATGACACGTAGTGAGGCAATCGAACGGACAAGAAGATCGGTCGCTCGGGCGAAGACCTGCTGCGAGGACGTGCAGTTCTCGCCCGAGGATGCCAGTCGGGCCAATCCCGACTTCCTTTGCGAGATGGTCGTCGCGGCAGTCGAAGCTGGCGCAACAACCATCAACATTCCCGACACCGTTGGATACGGCACGCCAGAGGAGTTCGGCCGGCTAGTCGAGCGCGTCGTCGCCTACGTGCCACCCCACGAGCGCGTCATCGTCTCCGTGCACTGCCACGACGATCTCGGCATGGCGACGGCGAATACGCTCGCGGGCTTGCGCGCCGGCGCACGACAGGCCGAAGTCACGATCAACGGAATCGGCGAGCGCGCAGGAAACACAGCACTTGAAGAGGTCGTAATGACCCTGTCCACGCGCCGCACGCACTACCGCCTTCGCACCGGAATCGATGCGACCCGCATCGCGCAGGCCAGTCGGATGGTCAGCCATTACACCGGGATCCCGGTCCAGCCGAACAAGGCAATCGTCGGTGCAAACGCGTTCGCGCACGAGTCCGGAATCCATCAGGATGGCATCCTCAAACATCAGGCGACCTACGAGATCATTCGGCCTGAGACGATCGGGCTCACCGACTCGAGCCTCGTCCTCGGCAAGCATTCGGGCCGACACGCATTCGCTGAGCACATCGGCAAACTCGGTTACGAACTCGCTCCCGAGCAGTTGGGGGCAGCGTTCAATCGCTTCAAGGAGCTGGCGGGAAGAAAGCGGGAGGTGAGCGACGCCGACGTCGAGGCACTAATTGCCGATTTGGTCCATCGATCCGACGATGCCTATCGGCTCGTCGATCTGCAGGTTGTCGCCGGGCGGCCCGGGCTGTCGACGGCGACCGTTCGACTCCTCGGGCCCGATCAGCAGGAACGAGTTCTGGCCAGCGTCGGAACCGGACCGATCGACGCAATCTACCGCGCCATCAGTGACATCGTCCGCGTCCCGAATCGCCTCGAAGAGTTCCACATCCACGCGATCACCGAGGGAATCGACGCGCAGGGCGCGGTCAGTGTCCGCGTCAGCTCCGACGAAGTGCCAATGCGGATCGGTGGCTACGGCGCCGACACCGACATCCTTGTCGCCAGCGCCCACGCGTACGTCAACGCACTCAATCGATTGGTCGAGCAACGAGCCGCAAGGCCGCAAAACGGCGAGGCGGAAGATCAAGACGAGCAAACAGATGCGAGGGAGCAGGAATGAACGACCAAGATGCGAAGGGACAGGAAGCGGAAGACGCCGAGAAGGCTCAACACCGCATCGAGACGCTGATCAGTCCGTCGCGCCGTGAAGCAACAGAGATCGAAGGCTGGGCACTACAATGGGACACCTACGCGCTGCGAAAGGCGAGCCTCGCGAGAAGGATGCGCGACTTGCGAGAATCATCGGACGATCGGTAGGTCCATCGTGAGGAACCTGACGCTGGCAGAGAAGATCCTGTCGACCCACGTCGCGACGCAGAAGCCACCGCGCGGAGAGGCCCACCCGGTCCGGGCGGGAGACCAGATCGAGGTCGTCGTCGACCTTGTTCTCGCGAACGACATCACCGCCCCCATCGCGATCCGTGAGTTCCACTCGCTCGGAGTGAAGGAAGTCTTCAATCCTGAGGCGATCGTCTTGGTTGCCGACCACTTCACCCCAAACAAGGACATCGCTTCGGCCGAGCAGGCGGCGAGCATGCGCGCGTTTGCTCGCGAGCAGTCGATCACTCACCACTATGACGTGGGCCGAGCCGGGATCGAACACGTCATGCTGCACGAACTCGGGCTCGTTCTGCCCGGCGACGTGATCGTCGGTGCCGACTCGCACACCTGCACAGCAGGCGCACTCGGCGCGTTCGCCACCGGCATGGGATCAACCGACATTGGCGTCGCGATGGCGACCGGCTCCGTCTGGATGCGAGTCCCCGAGACGATCCGCGTCGATCTGAATGGCGAACTCCAGCCGTGGGTCGGAGGCAAGGACGTCATCCTCGAGGCGATTGGCCGACTGGGTGTCAGTGGTGCAACCTACGCCGCGCTCGAGTTCGGTGGATCGACCCTCAATCACCTGTCAACCGACGCACGGTTCACGATAGCCAACATGGCGATCGAGACCGGTGCCAAGGCCGGCCTCTTTCCAGCCGATCGAACGGCCCTCGCCTATCTTGCCGGCCGGGCCTCCCGAGACCCGACCGCGCTTGCCGCCGATGAAGACGCAATATACGCTGAGAGATTGGAGATCGACGTCGCCGCGCTCGAGCCGCTCGTCGCCCTGCCGCACCTCCCGGAGAACGTCCGCCCCGTTCGGGAAGCGGGCTCGATCCCGATCGACCAGGCGGTGATCGGCTCGTGCACAAACGGCCGTCTCGACGACCTGAGGATCGCAGCCAAGATCCTCCGCGGTCGACAGGTACATCACGACGTTCGCTGTATCGTCATCCCGGGGAGCCCGCAAGTCCAGCTGGACGCTGTTCGCGAGGGGTTGGTCGATGCATTCCTCGAAGCGGGAGCAGCAGTCAGCACGCCCACGTGCGGCCCCTGCCTCGGCGGCCACATGGGCGTCCTCGCGGCGGGCGAGCGTGCCGTCAGCACGACGAACCGCAATTTCCGCGGACGCATGGGATCCCTCGACAGCGAGGTCGTGCTCTCCGGGCCGGCGGTCGCCGCCGCTTCGGCGATCGCCGGCCGTCTGGCGCATCCCGAGGAGGTGCTGAGATGACGATTCGCGGACGAATCTGGGTCTTCGGTGACCACGTTGACACGGACGCGATCATCCCCGCGCGCTACCTGCACACCTCCGATCCGCTCGACTTAGCCCGGCACTGCATGGAAGGCCTCGACGCCGACTTCCCCGACGCAGTGCGCCAGGGCGACTTGATCGTCGCCGGTAAGAACTTCGGCTGCGGATCGTCGCGCGAGCATGCACCGTTGGCCATCAAGGCAGCCGGCGTCGGCTGCGTCGTCGCCGTGAGCTTCGCAAGAATCTTCTATCGAAACGCGATCAACATCGGCTTGCCGATCGTCGTTTGCCCGGGAGTCATCGCGTCTGCGATCGCCACAGGATCCGCCTTGCCGGCCGCGTGCATCACGGAGGAGGGCCAAGAATGGGATGTCGATCTGGAGAGTGGCCTCGTCCGTAACCTGGCACTCGGGACGGAGATGGATTTCGCGCCGGTTCCGCCATTCATGACGCAGCTGCTACGCGCCGGCGGCCTCACCGCGTATACCAGGACGCGAATCGCGGCCGGCGATCTGCCGCGGGCGAGGTCGAAGCAATGACGCCCATCACACTCTACGACACGACACTGCGCGACGGTGCACAGCGGGAAGGGCTCTCGTTCTCCCTGGCTGACAAACTGAAGATCACCGAGTGGCTCGATCGTCTTGGGATCGACTATGTCGAGGGGGGATGGCCGGGATCGAACCCGAAAGATCGAGCGTACTTCGAACGCGTTGGCGACCTCCAGCTCTCCCGCGCACAGGTGACAGCCTTCGGAAGCACGCGGCGGGCCGGAGTCGCAGTCGAGGACGATGCCCGTGTCGCAGCGCTCCTCGAAGCACACACGTCGGTGATCACCGTCTTCGGGAAGAGTTGGCTGCTCCACGTCACCGAGGTTCTCCAGACAACGCCGGAAGAGAACCTGAGCATGATCGCTGAGACGATCACCTATCTTCGCGAAAGCGGGCGACGCGTGATCTACGATGCGGAGCACTTCTTCGACGGGTACCGCGATGACACCGCCTACGCAGTGGAGACGCTGCAGGCCGCCGCTCAAGCAGGGGCGGAAGTCATCGTACTCTGCGACACCAACGGTGGGGCACTTCCGTCGGAGGTCGCGTCCGTTGTCAGAGCGATCGCCCGCGCGATCGGCAAGCCCCTAGGAATCCACGCCCACAACGACATCGAGACCGCCGTCGCCGCATCGATCGCCGCGGTCGAGGCCGGCGTGTCACACATCCAGGGGACGATCAACGGCTACGGCGAACGGTGCGGCAACGCCAATCTCTGTTCGATCATCCCCACGCTGCACCTGAAGCTCGGCCACCGCGGGATACGGAACGATCAACTCGCGCACCTGAGCGAAACAGCACACGCTATCAGCGAACTGGCAAATCAGCGCCTCGACCCGCACCTCCCCTACGTCGGGAGAAGCGCCTTTGCTCACAAGGCAGGCATGCACGTCGACGCGTTTCGCAAACACGCTGGCACATATCAGCACGTCGATCCGAGGCAAGTCGGGAATCGCTCCCGTATCGTCATCTCCGAGTTGGCCGGACGGAGCAGCGTTCTCCACAAGGCGGAGGAGTTCGGACTGGACTTCGAAGGCCACGACTCCGCCACCGCGGTGCTTTCCCAGATCAAGGAACTCGAGGGGCGCGGCTTCCATTTCGAGGGGGCCGAGGCCTCGGTCGACTTGATGATCCGTCGAACCGGCGAGACCTATCGCCCACCTTTCGAG
>Ga0272441_10010166_pt1 | contig 14306 bp, 14 predicted proteins | sample SSMProp6N_FD_193582 | JGI IMG/M metagenome (GOLD analysis project Ga0272441, IMG submission 193582) | Marine sediment archaeal communities from Little Sippewissett salt marsh, Falmouth, MA, United States - SSM-Prop-6N | ecosystem: Environmental > Aquatic > Marine > Wetlands > Sediment ... | reverse complement strand
TTCAGAATCAAGATGGAGATCCACCACTCTCGAATGGATCAGGCCGTTGCCGCAGTGATAGGTTTTGATGTCTTTGCCATTAGAGGAAGTCTTGGTGAGGTTGTAAGCCGCATTCCAGATTGTGTCACCCTCCAGCAACATGGTGTCAGCGTATATCCCACCCTTATCAGCGGTAGACACGCTTCCACTGCCGGATTCCGGACTCCAGCCGCCGGAGTGAGGCCAGTTGTTAATAACGCCTAACACCTTGTCGAATTTGGATATACCAGTGTCCAGACCCAACCAGACGTGATCTTCGCCGGCGTCTATAGCCACTATAGAACCTGCCAGCATTCCATCTTCTTCGGTGTAATTAACGAAGCCAGAGCCGTTGAACCTGCTCAGTCCCTTCATGCTGCCAGCCCATACCTGGCCGTCGTCCACACCTACTGACATAACATCATCATCCAGCAGGCCGTCGGCTGTTGTATACGTCACAGCCCTGGAAGGAGCCATTGCAGGGAACTTGACCAGCCCTTCGCTGGTTCCCAGCCAAACGTCATCGCCATTAAGGTCAATATCGTTGACTGCCGCATCGGTGAAGAAAGGCGTCCACACCTCTTTCCGCTTGGGTTCGTAGACCGGGCTTACCCGGGGAGCCACGATGTTTACGCTGGCATTGTCCGGGGCCGGGGCCAACGCATCGGCACTAATCATCCCCTTGATCTTCATATTGTAGTCATCCACAGACACCTCTACCAGACACCATTCGTCCTGCTTCTCGATCATGCTGACCTCAGTGCCTGTCGGGAGAGTTCCGACGATCTCACTACCTTTAAAGAGCTTGGTGCCGCCGTCTATGACGATCATGGGGGTCATCTCCTCAGCGGCCTTGTTGGACACTCCGCAGCCAAGTGCTATCATGCCAAGGATGATCAGTAAAATGACAAAAAGTGAATATCTACGCATGAAGACATACCTCCTTGGATTTCTATCCCCACCCTATCGGGTGGAGATCCCGCTATTTTGGCTTTCCAGAATACGCATTTGCTTATGCAATTTCTGTGCCTATCCATCACCTCTTCGTATGTGAATTCAGGAATCTTGATATTTTAACGAAGCTATTGCCTCCCAATAGGACATGCCTTGAGGCATAGTTCACAAAGGCTATCGCGTCGGTGTTCGTAGCATAGTCTCACATCAAACAGATCCGACCTTTCAACGCCCTGCGTCCAATTTGCTCCCTTAATAGCTCCTACCGGACAGGCTTCTACGCACAAGTTGCAGTCGCCGCAAACGCTATATACCACAGGCTTATCGGTCAGAAGCGAGCCATCTGTTAGCATTGCTCCCAATCTCACCCGGGGCCCGTAATCCGGCGAGACCAGAAGCGATGACTTGCCTATCCAACCCAGGCCCGCGAGAGTGGCTATGGCCTTCTGAGGAAGCGGCTCTGGTGGAAATGGTGGTTCTCCCGGCAGAACACCGGAGGAGATTCTGGTATAGCCATATCCCCAACCGTCGAGAACCGTTGCCATGATAGCATAGATTTCCTTCACCTTATCCTCAACGTCAGCTTTCATACTCAGAAATGGTTCTTTATGGGGGAGACTGTCCACCGCATCCAGATCGTATTCCAGAGCAAACCCGATCCCGACAGGATAACCTTTTGTTGCCTCAGGACTCAGACAGGATAGGTCAGCAAACCCAACGAGACACGCACCTGCTTCCATCATAGTCCTTCGCAGGCTTCCGGCTCTGCTTTGAATATCTCCAGCCTCCGCCCCCATGATTTTCTCTTTCAGGTAACCAGCGCCTATGGAATATTCCATCGCTCAACGGAGTATTTTGATCTGTCCTGAGCGATCGAAGGGCAGATTGACCTGCCCCAGAAGTGGTACAGAGGTGGCAAGATCAACATTGCCGCCAAACTGATAATTTAGGCTATCATTCCCGGTAAAAAGCTTGTAAACAGACCGTCCCACTTCGAGAAAGCTTATGGAAATGGGAATATTGATAAAGCTATCACCTTTTTCCATGATCTGTGTGTTTTCTCTTGCATCTCCTGAGATCCATCGCGTTTCATTGATCTCAAGCTGGTACTGGAGACGCTCCATCATCATTGAAAAGGCGTTCGGATTCGTCAGTCCAACCCGCAATTCCAGATCTGCGCCGGTCAGACTCAAATTTCTAAGTCTAAGAGCATCCAGACTCACTTTAGGGAGTTTGAGCAAAGGGAAATCGCCGGTTTTGCTAACCGGGATATTCACTACACCCAAGACTGGAACGTCGAATGAGAAGCCGCAATTAATCTGATATGTTGACCTATCCTGATCCCGAAGGCTCTGAAAAGTTTGGTATAGCTCGACAAAACCCAGAGAAATGGGCAGTTGAACTGTGCTTTCACCCTGGGCTTCGATCTCAATACCCTTATCCTGCCGTCCTTTGATAAAAGAGTTGTCATTAATAAAAAAATCATAGTCAAACCCGGCCATCTTAACTCCCATGGAGTTAGGATTCCGGATTTTCAGGTCAAACAGGAAATTTGCTTTGCTGAATGACAGTCCGTCCAGCTTACCTCCCGCGAATTCGACCTGTGGCTTTCTGACCTTCGCTTTGCCAGCAAGATCACCGAGCATCGAACAGGAGTTTAGAAATACCGTAACGAGGATCAGGCATATGATTGTGAAAACCCTCGATCCTGTGATCCTTTCCATAATCATCTCCTTACCAGCTTATAGCTATATATACCAACAGCTAGCCATCCTTCTTAATCTCCCCAAGCCGCTGGCGCGCAGTATTGGTGTATTCTTCATCAGGAGCTACCATTATGGCCTTTTCATATTCCGCGACAGCTTTTGCTGTATCGCCAACAGCTTCGTAGGTCAAACCCAAAGTAATATGAGCGCGGGGATGATTCTCATTCAGGGCCACGGCCATCTCCAGCGGCTCTACAGCTTTTGAGTATTGCTTCAATTTGTAGTAAGCCTCGCCAAGATTCGCTTGGGCATCGCCAAAGTTCCCATAGATCTCAATCGCCTTGGTAAATACCGAAACTGCTTCCTCAGAACGATCCATACTCATATAGGCCATCCCCATGTCATTAAAAGCGAAGACATAATCAGGATTTATCTTCACCGCTGCTTTATACTCATCAATAGCCGACCTATATTTCCCCTGTGCATAGTGTACCAACCCGATCCCATGATGTGGTGGGGCCATTTTGCTCCTGAGCTTCAAAGCCTTATCATATTCCGTCAGAGCTTCCTGATACTGCCCCTTTTTGCGATAAACCTCAGCTTTGTCATAATGCCCATATGCCTTTTGTGCTACCATAAGGTCGCGTGTTTTGGCTTTATACTCGGTCTGGTTCAGATTGTCTTTCTTTTGTTCGGCTGGGATCTGGGCTATCTGACCATTGACAGCCTCGATGCGCTTAGAGGAACTCGGATGAGACATGAAGTATTCCTCAACCCACCAGGGTTCCCGATCGTGCATGCTCTTTAAGACCCCAAGTAGCTGCACCATCCCTTCAGGACTGTAGCCGGCTTTATAAGCATAGGTGGTTCCTAATTCATCAGCCTGATATTCATTCGCACGGCTGTACCCCAACGAAAGCGTACCAATGGCAACAGTTCCGACGGTCTTTATGATCGCCTGACTTTGCTGATGGTCTTCACCTCCGGCTATTACGTGTACCGCGGCGGCTAGCAGCAAATTGGAACCGAGCATGGACTGCAATCTCTTAACGCCGTGCCTCGCGGTCACATGCCCTATCTCATGCCCCAGAACAGATGCCAATTGAGCTTCGTTGTCCAACATGGTCAACAGCCCTCTGGTAATGTAAATATACCCTCCCGGAAGAGCGAAAGCGTTGGCTATAGAACTGTCGACAACAGTGAAATGGTACTGTATACCAGTTCGATGGGAAACCGCTGCTGCTCTTTGTCCAACGCTGTTTACGTATGCTGCGAGCTGTTCATCATGATAGACACCGCCGAACTGCCACCTGATGTCGGGATCAGCGTTCTTTCCCAGATCGATTTCCTGTGCATCGCTGAAAAACATTACCTCCCGCTTGCCAGTTACGGGATTTACGGCACAGCCGATCACCAGGGATAAAGACAAGACTATAATCGCTGCACAAACAATGTATCGCATATACAATCCTCTCTTGGGCTTTACACTCTAATATACCATATACGAACGAGAAATTCAAGGTTGAAGAAGGCAAAAACGTTTCAGGGCTAAAGGTAAGATTGTCAGGCTGAGAAAAACCTGTCTAATAGAAGCGCCCCGGATGCGGCTTATGATATTGCCACTTTTGGTGGCAATATCATAAGTTTATTACCCATATTAATGGGAATCAGTTTCACGATCCCTCTGAGGCCATATGCACCACATGCTGTGGGAAAGGTATTTCGATACCGCCCTTATCAAAGGCTTCCTTGATCTTGTGTGTAACGTCAAACTTCACAGCCCAGTAATCTGCCTTATTCACCCAAGGTCTAACGACGAGATTTACGCTGGAATCGGCCAACTCCGAAACGGCCACCATAGGCTCTGGCTCTCCGAGAATTCGCTTGTCCGCCTTCATTACACTCAGAGCAAGGTCCATCGCCTTCCCGATGGGAGAATCGTAACTAATGCCGATCACCATATCCACTCTTCTGGTATCGTTGCCGGTGACGTTCTTGATAACATCGCCGGTAATCTTGCTGTTTGGCACGATGACCCTGATATTATCTGGTGTGTCTAATATGGTGTTGAACAGGTGGATATCCTCTACAACGCCAGCCACACCAGCAGCGTCGATGAAGTCACCTATCTTATAGGGCCGGAACACGATGATCATTACACCAGCAGCGAAATTGGACAACGATCCCTGTAAAGCAAAACCAACGGCAAAAGCGGCAGCGCCGAGTATTGCTACAAATGACGTTATCCCAAACCCAAACTTCTGCATGACTGCCAAAAGGACGGCAATCATGACAAGGGTATAAACCATGCTGGCCAAAAAAGAAACTACAGTATCGTCTATCTTCCGCCTGTTCAGCAATCTCCTCACAAGACTACGGGCTATGCTGGCTATAATACGACCCACGATCAGGATCAATATCGCGCCGACGATCTTTAATCCATAATTAGTGGCGAATGCAGTTAACTGATTGACAAATTCATCCATAACTGTTCCTCCTGTTCTCCGTTAAATTGAGAGTAACTCCAAATCGATTGCAGCCTAAGACCATTTGATCTACGTTGAATCACCTCCGAATATGGAATGCAATGGTTCTTGATCTATGCTCTTGATAATCAAAGATCACATATTGCAGACACATACTGCCAACTCGACATAACAGGGCCTAATATCAAGCTTTCATCCAGACAGACTTAGGGATTTATGCCTGCCTAAACAACCGCTGGTTATCCACTTGCGTACTCATGACACAGAGGATAATTTTGAATAGCACCAAATAATTTAAAAGAGGAAGATTTGTCTGTCGGAAAGTAACGCACAACCCCCATACCTCTGAAATCAATTCGCACAAACTTGAGAAATCCAACTGCAGAAGCATTATGTATGATAGAAACAACACGGAAGAAAGGTGAAAAATTCCAGAAAATGGGATCAAAAAAGGCGGCGCATCAATGTTACCTGTTGCGTCGCCTTTTGGGTTTGGCTGGAGCTGACCATTATTCTGTTTCGATTGTAATTTTCTTTGGTTTTACTTTTTCGCGTTTCGATAGTGTAGCGGTCAGCACGCCGTCGTTAAGCTTGGCGGAGATTTTCTCCGGGTTTATCGTGTCAGCAAGGGTAAACGTGCGATAATATTCGCCGTAAATACATTCGTCTACCAATGTTTCTCCGTCGTTATCCTGTCTCTCAAATGTACCTTTTATGGTCAGTTCGCCCTTATCTATGTCTATCTGTAGGTTCTCTTTTGTTGCGCCGGGAACATCAGCCACTAAGACTACATCGTTTTCCGTTTCATATATATCCACTGGCGGTACGATCCGCCTGACATTCCTAGTTTCCTCGGTCATGGATCTCACCCCCCTTTAGTCTCCCATTTTTCTTACTCGACTATAACTTTTTTCGGTTCAGCCTCTTCCGCTTTGGGCAGCGTAATCGTCAGAATACCGTCTTTATAAGAGGCTGAAATGCTATCCCGGTCAACGGAATAGGGCATATCGATCAGTTTTCGGAACTTTCCATGCGGTCTCTCATGCCTTATATAGTTTACTCCTTCTTCCGCTGGAAGCTTCTTTTCACCTGCAATAGTCAGCGTGTCTCCCAATACACTGAGTTCAACCTCGTCTTTATTTAGTCCTGGGGCTTCTGCTGTAACTATTATTTTATCGCCTTTGTCCACCATTTCTACCGGTGGATAGGAAGTTCTGCTCCGGGGTGGCACGCTATGAACAAGATAGTTTGCTGCTCTCTGGAGAGCGTCTACCTCTCTGAATGGGTCCCAAACTGCAAGTCTCATTATCCTCACCTCTCGATAGACCAGCACATAGCTTGTGATTATGTATCTCACATGCTATGTGCCGCAACTGGTATATGATAGTCAAGCCGTCAATGGTCTATTCTACGTCGATCTTGATCTGCTTCGGCTTAGCTTCTTCAGCCTTGGGAATGTTTACGTGAAGCACTCCATCCTTAAAAACGGCTTTGGCCTCGTCTGCCTGTACCCCCGTTGGAAGGCTGATGGATCGCTGGAAACTACCATAGCTTCTTTCAACTCGATGATAATTCTCTTTCTTGATCTCTTTCTCTTCGCTCTTCTCACCCTTTAGTGTCAGGACGTCGTCAGCGATAGTAATATCCACATCATCCTGCTTGACGCCGGGGAGTTCTACTGTAACTACTACTTCGTCATCAGTTTCAGCTACATCAACGCTGGGGGCCCATTCGCCTTCCAGCAGTCCCCTTCTCCGTTCCGGCATTCCGCTGAAGAAGTTATCAAATAAACGGTTCATCTCTTCTCGAATATTGACCAAATCTCGTGAAGGTCTCCATCTCATAAGCGACATGCTACTCACTCCTTCCTTGTTGGTTTTTGTTATACAGTGATGTGTAATCTTTTATATGACTAACTGTGCTACCCTTGCACACAGCCATATTATAGCAAGACCTATGCCAATTCCTCAAATGCTGAATATAGGCGGAAATAGGCTCATTTAAGCACAGTTATGGAAACGGGAGGCATGTCAAAATGACATACGGATAGCATGTCATGTCAAAATGGCAGGGATAGTATGCAGTTTTTCTATAAGCGTAATGAGCAAAACGTAAGAGCCGCCAACCTTTATTTCACGCTTCACACTTTACGTTTCACTCATTGCGCTTGTTACGGATCAATGGAAAACCACAAGTCTCAAAGCGAAATTCTATAGCAGGATTTTTCTGAGGAAGCTGCCGCACAGAAGGAAACCTTCATTTCTTCGGTCGCCGCTGAAAATTGGGTCCTCATGTTCTATGACCATATTTCCTGTATATCCGGCCTCATACAGGATGCAGAAAAACCGATGCCAATCCAGTTCACCAAATCCGGGAAGCCTGTATGTCCACCAACCGCGAGCGTGGTTGCCAACCCGCTCCAGCCTTTCGTAGAATATTTCGGTATCCTTCAGATGAACCATGAAAATGTGATCCATGAAGTCCTTCGCGGCCTGATAAGGATCGATCCACTGCCACATGAGGTGGGATGGATCAAATTCCAAACCGATAAACTCGGCAGGTAAAGCCTCAAACATTAGTTCCCAGGCCTGGGGCGTGATGGGTAGATTGGCTCCATCGCCAAACGCGCGACGCCCGGGCCAGTTTTCAAACGCGACCTGTACGCCCTTCTCGGCAGCGAGTTCACCCACCGGCGAATAGACTTCTTTGTAAGTTGCTACATTATCAGCCAGACTCTTGCTGATATCATAACCCGAAGGCCCTGCGCCAGTATACACAGCGCCACCCATATCAACACAGAGATCCATCACCGCGGCCATATTTTCCAGTTGGCCTTTCATCTCCTCTTTCGACATCCGCAGCGAGGGCATTGACGCCATGATGGAAGCGATGAATACATTGCTCTCCTTAAGAAGCTTCTTCGCTTCTTCCCGGGCTTTGTGGGCTTCATCGGTGTCACCGAGCAATTCTCTGGGCGCTCGTATTTCCAGACAATCAAACGGGCCGTCGGATGCTAGTTTCACATTTGCCTCTGAATATGATTCAAGAAATCCCAGCTTCATTATGATTACACTCCTTTCCGGTTAATGTCTATCCATAAACTTCAATGGTACCCGCGGCAGATCATATCACATCCGGATCGCTTCGTCAACGCTGTTGTGAATTTGCGAGGAATGTGTCTGTCTCAATCTACTGGGTGAAAGACAAATTAGCCACTGATTGGCACTGATAAACACTGAAAGCTATCTATCAGTGTTCATCTGTGGCTATTCCCTTTCCTTCCATATATACCAACCCAGTAATTTGGAACAGTCACGCGAGGAATGTTAAGTCTATCCCAAGAGCCGCGTTTGTGGTATAATATATTGTGAGGATATATTGCAGGGAGATAAGGGGAGAAAGATCGCGATGACCGCACTACGCGTTGGCCTATCCTTGTATCCGAGATCGCCGGATGGTCTTCTCATAGACGAGGATTCATACTGAATCATGGAAAAAACGAAACCCAAACTGCTTCTCCACATTTGCTGCGCTCCATGCTCTACGCATGTGGTAAGGGTACTGAAGGAAAATCACGATCTTACCGGCCATTTCTACAACCCCAATATACATCCTAAGGCAGAATATCTGAAGCGGGAAGAGGAAATGAAGCAATATGCCCGGAAGATCGGTCTGGAACTGGTTTGCGCAGAATACGACGATTCCAGATGGTTTGATATAACCAGAGGTATGGAAAATGTCCCGGAGGGTGGGGAACGCTGCTTCCTATGCTACAGGATGCGATTGGAAAAGGCGGCACAATATGCGGCGGAGCATGGCTACCAATTCGTCGCGACTACGCTTTCCATCAGTCCGCATAAGAACGCGGCGAAGATCAACGAGATAGGCTCTGAAGTTGCGGATAGTTATGGATTAAAGTTCTATACAGCGGATTTTAAGAAGGGCGGGGGATTTGAGAAGAGCGTCCGCATGAGCAAAGAGGCCGGGTTGTATCGTCAATCGTACTGCGGGTGTATATTCAGCCAGAGGGGAATGAGGGAGTGAGTGGGGGAGGTAGGAAGCGAGAGAGTGGGGGAAGCGGGGGAGGGGATCCAATCGACTTACTTAACCACTGACCCTAATCCACGGTCTGCGTTGAAAAATCTTGCAGTGTGTTTGTCTTTTAAGGAGGGGTATGAGATGGAACGGCTGGAATCTGTTGCGGAACTGGATTTTACACCTCAGGATGATATTTTCCTTTCACCACGGGATTGGCGGGACGTATTCGTCTATTTTCTCTTAGTAGACCGCTTCGATAATAATAAGGAAGACCTCCCCGCCTATGATTCTGTCGCGACTCCCAAAGGCCGATGTCCGAGTCAGGGGAGGGTATTTCAGGGCGGGAATCTGAAAGGCGTCACCCGTCGGCTGGACTATATTCAGGGACTTGGTGCGAACGCAATATGGCTGAGTCCTGTGTTCAAGAACCGTCAGGAGAAAAATGATGCCTATCATGGCTATGGTATCCAGGATTTTCTGGATGTAGATCCCAGATTCGGCACGAAGGCAGATCTACAGGAGTTGGTCAGGCAGGCGCACGAAAAGGGTATGTACGTTATTCTTGACATCATTATCAACCATACAGGGGACAACTGGGGGTATGAGGGCGGCCCTAAGACATACTCCGGGGAGACCTACGAATTCGGCTTCTGGCGAGAGGTCGATCTGGCGCGCGGGTTCCAGAAAAATGATGCCGTCTGGCCCAGGGAACTCCAGAATCCCGATTGCTACAAAAGAAAAGGCAAGATCGATAACTGGGAGGATCGCGATCAGGCCATTCATGGCGATTTCCATAGCCTGAAGGAACTGGATATCACCCAATCCATTGTTCTGGATACTCTGATCAAAGCCTACAAGTATTGGATCAGTATCACGGACGTGGATGGCTTCCGCGTTGATACAGTAAAGCACATGGAAAGCAGCGCAACGGCTATATTCTGTAACGCTGTGCGTGAATATGCCAAACACATCGGAAAAGACGATTTCTTTATCTTCGGCGAGGTAGCGGCTGGCGATGATGAACTCATACACGAGTATATAGGTCGCAACAGCCGCATTTCCGGGACGAGTGAGCGATTTCCATCGCTTGACGCCGCTCTGGATTTTCCGCTCTATCATGTCCTGGAAGACGTTATCAAAGGCTTCCGTAATCCCTGGTATCTGAGGGATAGGTACGAGCAATTCAGAACGCTGTATTCGGATCACGGGGAGGCCGGGCGCTATTTCGTCACGTTCGTGGATAACCACGACCGGAACCAGCGTTTCCTGCACAATAATCCCTTCACCAGACAGATGGTGTTGGCTATGGGATACCTGCTGACCAGCCAGGGCGTGCCGTGCATCTACTACGGCTCCGAACAGGGCTTCGACGGCGGTGGAGACTACGATGGCTATGTCAGAGAATGTATGTTCGGCGGCCAATGGGGTGCTTTTGACAGCAAAGGACATCATTTTTTCAATCAAGACAACCCGGTATACCAAAGCATCCGCGAGATAGCGGCTGTCAGGCAAAGCGAACCGGCGCTACGCTATGGCAGACAGTATTTCCGGGAGATTTCAGGTAACGGGATAGATTTCGGGCATCCTGTTGACGGCAACTGCACGCTGGCATACTCAAGAATACTGGACACTACCGAGGTTCTTGTAGCCATGAACTTGGATAATGATCCCCGGAGCGACTTTGTTACTGTGGATGCCAATTTGAGCCCGGTAAACGGGAGTCTGGCCGACCTGCTTGGCTCTGATAAGCGGGTGACTGTGGAGCAGTGCGGCTCAAGACACGCGGTCAGAATCCCGCTGGAAGGCCATGAAATGGTTATCCTGAAATCCTGTTAGAATGTCTGGGAGCGCGGCAGTATAAGGAGTAATGCAGGCAAAATGCCCGCGCTTCCGGAGAAACGTTTATCTTCTGAAAAACGAGAGGAGACATATTGTGAGCAGTTCACCCAAAAACACTGATCTTTATCCACATGCACCTGATGTTCTTGAGCGTGAGACCGCAGATAACGGTTTTTCCAAAGGCTGGGGGTTCCACTTTCAGACTTCAGAAAAATATTGGATCGACTGTCACGTCCACGTCCGACGCAGCCCGGATTTCCGGGAGTATGTAAACAGATGGTTTGATTGGTCTCTGGCATGGCGACAGTCGAAGTTTATCGCCCTTGACGCGCGCCCCAAATCTTCGGAGCGGAGTTTCTCATATGAAGAACTGGCTGAAATCGTGAAAGAGGATGACCGACTGGCGTTCCTGTATTATCCGGGCATAGATACCCCGGATGCTGAACATCTGGAAAAGGCTCTGGAACTGGGGGCGCGCGGGGTGAAGCTATGGAGTCCTACATTCGTTATCGAGGGCCGACCAGCCGACGAGTTCGAGCACCCAAAATGGGACAAAGTATTCAGGATCGTCAACGATAAGGAGCTTCCCATCGTCTGGCACGTCACACAGCGTGTCACGGATTCACCATACACCGGCGGCGGCCGGAACGCATACTGGGGCGAAGGATGGAAGAAGGGCGTTACATATACTAACGAGGATTTGCTGCAAAGCTTCCTTCGCATAGCGAAGGCGCACCCGAAGGGGTACTTCATCGGCGCGCACCAGCTTCACGTGGGATGGGATCGGCTGGAAGAAATATTAGAGGAATACCCGAATGTATACATCGACACCAGCATCGGCTGCTTTGTCCGGTGGGGCGACACGATGTACCCGGAAGATCAAAAGAGGCTTCGGGACTTCTTCATAAAATACGCCGACAGGATACTCTTTGGCACGGATATAGGCATAGGGAAAGGCCCGAACATAGAGACCGAACACCTCAGCCTCATGGGACATATACGCTTCATCCGACAGCTTCGTCTGCCATATGATGATCTTCAGAAAGTATCACATCAGAACGCGGAGAAGCTGTTCCGGCTGGAAGAATCCAGCGACGTTCGCACAGGGAATATCAGGCCATAGCTGTCGTCGATTACAGCCAGGAGGTAAAGTTGAGTGAAGATCGAATACGATCCAGCGCGTGATCTACTTTATGTCTGGTTCGGCGAGATTGGCACAAAAGCAGCGCGGACGGTCACCGTTGCTCCGGGCGTTCATGCTGACCTGGATGAGCGCGAAAAACTGATTGGTCTGGAAGTACTGGACGCGGCAGAGGTTTTGGGCGAAAAAGTGCAGTTTGAGGTGACGCTACCTTCCCCTGAGACGGTCGAAGTCTCAGGGGATTGATCTGTAAGGCTTGCTGAGCAGTTTACGTGTAGTGCCCGTACCGGTCAACGGCATCCAGAAATGCTCTGATGTTATCCAGCGGCACTTCCGGCTCCAGGACGTGCGTGGGAGCGATTATCAATCCGCCGCCCTTGCCGACGGTTTCGATCATGTGCTTCACTTCGCGATCTACGTCGTCGGGAGTGCCGAAGGGCATAGTGGTCTGGATGCCTATCGTCCCGTCAAAACACAGCTTATCGCCGTACTGCTTCTTCAGATTCACTGGATCCATACATTCCGGCTGAATGGGGTTCAATATGGTGACGCCGATCTCGATGAGGTCTGGTATGATAGGCTCGATAAATCCGTCGCTGTGATATTTTACATGGATGTTGGGGTTATGCTCCCGTGCCGCTGCTATGACACTGGCAAATCTGGGTTTGAGCCATTTTCGCCATTCGTCCGGCGACATCATCATACGTTTTTGCATTCCCACATCATCGCCGGTGCCGAGTAAATCCGCGCCGGCTATGCCAGCGGCTCTTGCGCTACGGATGCGGAAGCTGGTTAGCTTGTCCAGCAGAGCGGCAGCCAGGTCCTCGTTGAGTATAAAATCGGCGAACAGGTTGTCCATCCCGCGCAGATACCACGTCGCCTCAAAAATAGATCCTCCATTGCCAACGGCGATGAGGTCTCGCGACTTGATATCCTCAGCCGATTTCTTCAGTGCTTCGTGATAGGTGTCGTCGTAGGGCGGTTCCTGCGGCCAGGGGTATTCCTCCACGTCCTTGGGGGAAGTGAAGTTGCGCATGGGGTGAATTTTTTTCTCGAAATGATACTTCGATCCGGGTATAAACGCCGCTCCCATGCCATCTATTCGCGCGCCCTCCGGGAGTTCCATATCAGCGTAGTATTTGGAGAAGTCGCGCTTATCCTCCTTGCGCTCCCAGGGCGCGCTTATGCCCGCGCTGGGAAACGCATGATGCCGCACGGAGTCCGAGACCGTTATGTTTTCCTTTACCCTCCTCTGAAGATCGGGAGTATAGGATATGCGATAAACCACCCACTCCGGGTTGTCCCTGTTCATCACTGCGAGGCAGTTTTCCCGCCTTGTTAGTGCCATGACTCAACTCTCCTCTTTGAAAAATCTTCTAATCAAATCCACCGCGCGGGTCGCGTCTTCAGCGTATCCATCCGCTCCGATCCTGTCGGCGTATTCCTGCGTAACCGGCGCGCCGCCGATCATGACCTTCGCCCGATCCCTGACACCCGCCTCCACTAAAGCATCCATAGTCTCCTTCATGGACAGCATGTTGGTGGTAACGAGAGCGGACATGCCGATCACCTGTGCGCCATCATCGGCTATCGCGGACACGAACCTCTCCGGTTCCACGTCGTAGCCCAGATCATTTACCTCGAAGCCTGCGCCTTCCAGCATGGCCGCGACGATGTTCTTGCCAATGTCATGCGTATCGCCCATCACCGTGCCAATGGCGACTTTAACCGACGACCTGGTTTTGGAGGACGTCAACGCAGGCTTCAGGATGATAAGCCCGGCCTTCATAGCCCTGGCGGAAACAATCAGTCCGGGCAGGTAGATCTCATAATTCTTGAATTTCTCGCCCACCACGTCCATGCCCTTGACCAGCCCGTCGTTAAGGATTTTGAGCGCGGTCATACCCTCATCGAGAGCCTTCCGGGTCAATTCTTCCACCTCTTCCGCATCGCCGGCAACTACGCTCTTCGAAAGAGCGGACAAATCTATCATTTATAATACCTCCACTGGATGACAAGGTAGCACCACACTTAAACGTGGAGTATGTGAAAGTTGATGAATTGGCGTCATTTTCAAGCGCAAACAGACAAAGGCACATTGAAGGCTGTCATGCAACTAAAGCT
>Ga0272441_10010165_pt1 | contig 14307 bp, 12 predicted proteins | sample SSMProp6N_FD_193582 | JGI IMG/M metagenome (GOLD analysis project Ga0272441, IMG submission 193582) | Marine sediment archaeal communities from Little Sippewissett salt marsh, Falmouth, MA, United States - SSM-Prop-6N | ecosystem: Environmental > Aquatic > Marine > Wetlands > Sediment ... | reverse complement strand
AGGCATTTGTGTTAACCAGGAATTTCCTTTCGATTTCAATCATGCTATGGTGCTTTTATTTGGGTTTTTGCCCCAGGCTTCCCGGGCAATACTGCGGATCAGATCCGATGGGACTCTGGGGTCCTTCCTGGGATGATCGGCCAGGTGATGCATGGCTTGGGCAATGTCTTCGGGCTGGATCATACGATATTTTGCCAAAGGGCCAAGGAGCAACGGGTCCAGAAAACGCATGAGGCCTTGTGCAAACCGCTCTCCTTTCCGGACCGCCTCCCGGTTCCCCCCGATAAGTGAGGGTTGTAATATATGCGTCTCCTCCAGGGCATATTCAAGTACCTCCGCCTCCATTTCCCCTTTCAGGCGATTGTAGAAAAAAGGACTTTTTTCTGAAGCCCCAAGGGAAGATATCACCTGATAGGCAGGGATGCCATTTTCCCTGCAAAGTCGGGCTGCCGTGACGGGGATCCCGTAATCCACTTTTCTGTAGCGTTCTTTGTCCGGCGTTTTCGCCCTGGTAGTGCCCACACAACAAAAGACCACATCAGCCTTGAAAACGGGCTTTTGGGCATAAAGGGAGAGCAAATCCGCCCGGATTTCTTTTAGTTTGCTGTGAGATATGCCTGTTGGCCTTCTGGTGAAGACAAGGACTTCGCCATACTGCTCATCCTCAAGGATTCTCCGGGTCAGGCAATTTCCAACCAAACCAGTGGCTCCCAAAACAATGGCCTTCTTTGGCTGCCGTTCCATCGCTTAAATATATAGTAAATTTGATTATGGATTCGAGGGTCCCGCTTCGCAAGATTATCCATGTGGATATGGATGCATTCTACGCCTCCGTGGAACAGAAAGACAATCCTTCCCTGAAGGGAAAACCCCTTGCCGTGGGAGGGGGCTCTAAAAGAGGTGTGGTAGCCGCAGCGAGTTATGAGGCCCGAAAATTTGGCGTCCGTTCTGCCATGAGCGGGTACCTTGCCCGTCAGAAATGCCCGGAACTGGTCTTTGTAAAACCGCGGTTTGACCGCTACAAAGAAATCTCCCTTCAGATACGGGAAATCTTCCTGGAGTATACGGATCTGGTAGAACCGCTCTCCCTGGACGAAGCATACTTGGATGTAACCGAGAACAAGATCGGATTTCCGTCAGCAACGCTGATTGCGCGAGAAATTCGCAAGAAGATCTTTGAAAAAACAGGCCTGACGGCTTCCGCAGGCATCTCCGTCAACAAGTTTATCGCCAAAGTTGCCAGCGATATTGAAAAACCCAACGGACAAAAAACCATTCCTCCCGAGGAGGTGGAGGCCTTTCTCTTATCCCTGGAAATTCGCAAATTCTATGGTGTTGGGAAAGTAACCGCTGAGAAGATGCATAACCTGGGGATCTTTACCGGGGCAGATCTCAGGCGCCAAAGCCTGGAATTCCTCAAGACGCACTTCGGTAAGAGCGGCAGGCACTACTATCAGGTGGTTCGGGGTATACATAACAGCCCTGTACAGCCCAGAAGAACTCCTAAATCCGTGGGGGCGGAACGCACTTTTTCAGAGAATCTCAGCAGTGAGGTCTTTATGCTGGAACGGTTGGAGCGGATTGCCAAAGAGCTCGAATCCCGGCTGAAAGCCAAAAGCAGGGCAGGGAAAACGGTTACCCTCAAAATAAAATACAGTGATTTCCGCTTGCAGACCCGCAGCAGGACACTCCCCTATTACATTAGCAGAAGGGAACTGATCCTGGAGACAGCCCGGGAGCTGCTTTATCAGGAACCCCTTCAAAACTCGGTGAGGCTGCTGGGCATCTCGCTATCCAACCTGAATACTGAAGAGGAACAAAGGGAAGCCGACTCCGGCGCTGTTTCTGTACAATTGCAGTTTGAATTCTGACAATGCACGGTTCCCGCGCGGGACTTCCCGGATGAACAGACTGTGAAAGAGGCGAATTGGAGCGGCCTAAGGCGCCTCATCATTACACGTGCGGCTTTACTCAGCGGGATTCAGGGACCCTAGAGATTGCAGCTTTCGATCTCCGTCACCCGCAGCGTATTTACCATCCCCTTGTCTTTGATCGGCATGGCGGCAAGGCTGATCAGCATGTCTCCAACGTCCAGGAAGCCTTTTCTGCAGGCTATCCTGTTAACATCCTCAATGGTTTCATCCGTTGAAACAAACCGATCGTAATAAAACGCCTTGACCCCCCAAAGCAGGTTGAGCTGTGAGAGGATTCGCTTGTTCGATGTAAAAACCAGTATGTGGGCACTCGGACGCCAGGCCGAGATCTGAAATGCAGTATATCCACTATTGGTCAGCGTGGATATTGCTTTGGCTTTGATCTCGTTGGCCATGGTGGCGGCATGGTAACAGACCGCTTTGGTAATATATCGCTTGGTACGCACATGGGGTGGTTCCTGGGGTACGGTGATCAAATCAGAGTTCTCCACGCTTTTGAGGATACTGGTCATTTTCTCGATGACCTGTACCGGGTAATTCCCCACGGAGGTCTCCCCTGAGAGCATCACCGCGTCTGCACCGTCCATGACGGAGTTCGCCACATCATTCACTTCCGCCCGGGTCGGAACCAGGCTGGTTATCATGGATTCCATCATTTGGGTGGCAATGATGACGGGAATCCGCGCCTTCTTGGCACGCAGTACAAGTTTCTTCTGGATCAGGGGAACCTCCTGGGCGGGAACCTCAACCCCCAGGTCTCCCCGGGCTACCATCATTCCATCGCAATACGCAACGATCTTGTCGATGTTCTTGACAGCCTCCGGTTTTTCGATCTTGGCGATGATAGGGATTTTATACTCGGAATGCTTCTCTATGAGTTGCTGAAGATCGATCAGGTCCTGGCTGTGACGAACGAAAGAAAGGGCTATCCAGTCCACCTTCTGCGAAATCGCAAAGATGGCGTCCTCAATGTCCTTTTCCGTAAGTGCTGGGAGTGAAATATCTGTATTGGGCAGATTCACTCCTTTCTTCGACTTCAAAGGCCCTCCCTGAATGACCTTTGCACGAACGCTATCCTTTCTGTTGGTTTCCAGGATCTCAAAGATGAGCTTTCCGTCGTCCAACAGGATCCTTTCCCCTGGATTGACATCCATCGGGAAGTTCTTATAATTCATATAGACCTCCTCCGCGCTTCCTTCGAAGGGTTCTCCTGTTCTGAACACCAGCTCATCTCCGGGCGCCACAATTACCTCCCCAGACATGACCCCAACCCTAAGCTTGGGCCCCTGAAGGTCCGCCAGGATCGCAGTATACAACCCGAGTTCTTCCCGCAATTCACGAATCATCTGGACTCGTGTTTCCACGTCCTTGTAGTCGGCATGCGAAAAATTGATGCGGAAGACATCCACGCCTGCTTCCATCATCTCTTTAAGCACTTCCCTTTTGCTTGTGGACGGACCCAGGGTAGCGACGATTTTAGTCTTCTTTTTGTTGGGCATTGGATCTAATACGTTATTAGGTTGTGTCTGGATTTTAATTTAGAGGGGTCGAGCCTGTAGGCCGTGATCACCCTTGGAATTGAAAGCAATTGCGGCAATATCCTGAGTCCCTGTTCCTCTCCTTCCAATTTAAGGAAGTAGTCCACTTCCTTTTTTTCAGGAACCAGAAAAGTCCTGTTCATTGCGGGCTGGTCGACAAATAATCCTTCTGACACCCCTGCAACCGCTTCCCTCCCTGCGTTCCGGAACAGGGTCCACTCCCGGTAGCAGTTTTCATCCTTCCAGCTGAAAACCAGAAAAGACCCTTCCTGATCCAACTTCAGATCTTCAGGGGTCCTCTGAAGTTTCAGCCCACAATGCTGATTCAACACATAGGCCAAGGTGAAATCAGCTGCATTGCTGTGAATGGCAAAAAGACTGTATGCTGTTGCATCCAGAAGATCTTCCCATAATACCTCCAAAGCTCCCATTGCAATAACAAGAAAAGTAAATATAAAGGTTCTCACGGAATCCACCTATTACGGCTAATTGAAAGCCAGGCACTGGGCCTTACGAAATCGATGGAGATTAAAAACTTATTTTTTCTTTTTCCCCTGCAATGCATAGAATGCCCTTTTTGAGGCTTTCTCTTCTGCCTTCTTCTTGGAAGTTGCCCGTGCTTTGGCCATGATCTGACCTTCGATCCACAGCTTTACTGCAAAATGCTTAACAGGATCATTGCCGGTGTCCTCATATACCTCATAATGAAACTCCTTCTTTTGTTTCTGGCACCATTCGATGACCAGGCTTTTATAGCTGATCACCTTTCCTTCCAGTTGTTCGATATCCACGTAGGGATCAATTACCCGGCTTTGGATGAACCGCTGGCAGTACGCATAGCCCCGGTCCAGGTAAATAGCCCCGATCAGGGCTTCAAAAACATTGCCGTAGATATTTTCTCCAAAATGGTCTTTGGGGATGCGGCTCTCCACGAAATGCAGCAAACCAAGGTCTTTACCCAGTTCATTGAGGTGCTTCCGGCTGACGATCTTGGAGCGCATCTTGGTGAGATACCCCTCATCTCCCGCCGGCACTTCCGTGTAAAGATGTCTGGAAATGATCGTTCCCAGCATGGAATCCCCGAGGAACTCGAGGCGCTCATAGTTCATGGGGTGCCCCTCGCTGTCCTTTTTGTTGAGGGATCTGTGGAGAAAGGCCCGTTTATACAGGTCAAGTTTTTTTGGTTTAAAGCCCAGGATTTTAGTCATTCCCAAAAAAAAATCCCCATCCTCCTTCGAATGGGAATTAAATAATTTGCCGGGAAATGTCATTTGCCCTTTAGCTTATTTTCTTAAACAATACACAGGCATTGTGCCCTCCGAACCCAAAAGTGTTACTCATGGCAACCTGTACATCCCGTTGTTGTGCCTTGTTAAGGGTTAAATTTAATCTAGGATCTATTTCCTCATCTACCGTGGTATGGTTAATCGTTGGTGGCACTATACTGTGTTTCATGGCCAGTATGGATGCAATCGCCTCTATGGCTCCTGCAGCCCCCAGAAGGTGACCGGTCATGGATTTGGTTGAGTTGATATTGATATTGGGAGCATGGTCCCCGAAAACTTGGCAAATCGCTTTCAGTTCCGCTGTATCTCCCAGTGGCGTTGAAGTCCCATGGGTGTTAATCGCGTCCACTTCTTCAGGAGCAATTCCGCCATCCTTCAGACAATTCTCCATCACCTTGACGACCCCGATTCCTTCAGGATGGGGGGCTGTCATATGATAGGCGTCACTGGAAAGACCTCCTCCGATCACTTCTGCATAGATCTTCGCTCCCCTGGCTTTCGCATGTTCGTACTCCTCAAGGATCAACGCCCCCGCACCTTCCCCTAAAACAAAGCCGTCGCGTGTGGCGTCAAAGGGCCTGGAGGCTGTCTCCGGACTGTCATTCCTCGTGGAAAGGGCATGCATGGCGTTGAACCCTCCCATTCCCGCGATGGTAACTGCGGCTTCGCTTCCTCCCGTAACCACCACATCACAGTATCCCATGCGGATATAATTTAAAGCGTCTATAAGTGCATTGGCTGAAGAAGCACAGGCCGAAACTGTGGTGTAGTTCGGACCCATGAAACCGTGTTTGATGGAAATATTTCCCGGGGCGATGTCTGCGATCATCTTCGGGATAAAGAATGGATTGAAGCGAGGGGTTCCATCCCCCGCAGCATAATTCAATACTTCGGTTTGAAAAGTTTCAAGCCCCCCGATCCCGGCACCCCAGATCACCCCTACCCGAAACTTGTCGACCGTATCCAGGTCCAACCCTGCATCTGCAATGGCCTCATCGCTGGATACCAGTGCATATTGTGAGAAGCGATCGAGTTTTCGGACTTCCTTCCGGTCAAAGAATTCACTGGGGTCGTATCCTTTGAGTTCGCAAGCAAATTTCGTTTTGAATTTCTCAGTGTCGAAATATGTGATAAATGTGCTTCCGCTCCTGCCATTTACCAAGCCTTCCCAGTAGGCTTCCACACTGTTTCCAATTGGGGTAAGAGCTCCCAGACCAGTAACTACTACTCTCTTTTTCTGCATGGAATGAATCTCTTTTTGAACCGTCTAACCCAAGCGTAAATTAAAAAAAATTATCCATGCAGCCTGATTACCGCATGGATAATTTAATTGCCAATGAATATGTGATCATTAATTCTTTGCCTCTTCAATATAACTGATGGCCTGGCCAACGGTTGCTATATTTTCTGCCTGATCGTCAGGGATTTGAATGTCAAATTCTTTTTCAAATTCCATAATCAGCTCCACGGTATCCAGTGAATCCGCACCCAGGTCGTTGGTAAAGCTAGCCTCAGCAACCACCTCATTTTCGTCAACACCCAGCTTATCTACAATGATAGCCTTTACTCTTGATGCAATGTCTGACATATTTTAAGGTTTTAAATTAGATTGTTGGCAAAAATAAAAAACTTTGGATTAAATACACCTTCTGCCGATAAAATGTCCTGTAATATACATAATTTATCTTCGGCAGCAGTACATTTGCATACCGCCCACCACTTAGCTCTCACCCATGAAAACCCCAAAGAAACTAGTACTATTCGCCTCAGGATCGGGATCCAACGTGGAGAATATTTCGGAATACTTCAAAAGCGATCCCAGGGTAATCGTAAGCGGGGTACTGTGCAATAATCCGAAGGCAGGTGTCGTAGAACGGTGCGGGCGCCTGAAACTTCCCCTCTTTTGTTTTAACCGCCCAGCCTTTGCCCAACCCAAGGGGTTGATGGGCCTGATCCGCAGCCTGGAACCGGATTTGATCGTACTGGCTGGCTTTCTTTGGAAAATTCCGGAGCCATTGGTGCAGGAGTATCCGAACCGCATTATTAATATACACCCTGCCCTGCTCCCAAAATTCGGGGGAAAAGGCATGTATGGGATGCATGTCCACAGGGCTGTCCTGGAAAAAGGAGAGACCGAATCCGGCATTACCATTCACTTTGTAAATGAAGCCTATGATGAAGGAGGAATCATCCTTCAGAAAAAAATAGGGATTCAGCAGGGAGAGTCCCCGGAGGATCTTGCCGGGAAGATCCACCAGTTGGAATACCAGCATTACCCCCCTGCAATAGCCTCCCTTTTATTCCCCTGATCTATGGGCCAAAAGAAACGATTTTACGTAGTCTGGAAAGGCAAAACCCCAGGGGTTTACGCTACCTGGGAGGCCTGTAAAGCGGAAATCGACGGTCAGGAAGGAGCGCAGTATATGGCCTTTGACACAAAACAAGAGGCGGAACTGGCCTTTAAGTCCACATACCGCGAGATCCAGAAATCCAGGAAGAAGCAGGAGCGTGCTTCCCTGAAAAAAGTGGGGGAGCCCAACTACCATTCCATTGCCGTGGATGCTGCATCCAGTGGAAATCCGGGAGTCATGGAATACCGGGGGGTCGATACCGCTACCCGGAAGGTCCTTTTCAAACAGGGACCCTTCCAGGAAGGGACCAACAATATTGGAGAATTTCTCGCCATCGTTCACGGTCTTGCCTATCTTAAAAAGAACCAAAGCAACCGTGTAATCTACACGGATTCCAGAACCGCCATCAGCTGGGTAAAGAAGAAAAAATGCAATACGCGCCTAAAGCCTTCCGATAAGAACAGCGACCTTTTTGAGCTCATCCAAAGGGCTGAGGCCTGGTTGCGATCCCACTCCTACAGGACTCCTGTAGTCAAATGGGAAACAAGGGTTTGGGGAGAGATCCCGGCGGATTTTGGGAGAAAATAGCAGGGTAGCCCATGCCGCGTGTTTATCGGATTTCAAAACCGTATATTTGCAGCAAATTTTGAAAGACGGTGGGGAAATTGCTCGTAGTTGGTACGGTGGCATTCGACGCTATCGAAACCCCTTTTGGAAAGACTGACAAAATCCTTGGTGGAGCGGCTACCTTTATCGGCCTTGCCGCTTCCCAGTACCAGGTAGATACAGGTATTGTCTCAGTGGTGGGAGATGATTTCCCTTCGAGGTATATCGACCTATTCCGGGAACGGAACATCAATCTGGATGGATTCGAGGTAGTGCCCGGAGGGAAAACATTTTTCTGGAGCGGGAAGTACCAGCACGATCTCAATATGCGAGACACCCTTGCAACCGAATTGAATGTCCTGGCGGATTTCAATCCTGTGGTGCCAAAGGAATTCCTGCATGCCGATGTCGTTATGCTCGGAAATTTGCACCCCGAGATCCAGGCCAGTGTCCTGGACCAAATGCAGGGCGTTCCAAAGCTCACCATCCTGGATACCATGAATTACTGGATGGACCATACCTGGGATTCTTTGATGAAAGTCATTAGCAGGGTAAACGTGATTGCCATCAATGACGAAGAAGCACGGCAATTGACCGGAGAGTACTCCCTGGTGCGGGCCGCCGACAAGATCAGTGCCATGGGCCCCGATTTCGTAGTGATCAAAAAAGGAGAGAACGGAGCCCTCCTCTTCCACCAGAAACAGATTTTCTTTGCCCCTGCCCTGCCTTTGGAGGAAATATTTGACCCCACTGGGGCGGGAGACACTTTTGCCGGTGGTTTTGCAGGTTACCTGACCAGAACCGAGAACATATCGTTTGGGAACCTGAAGAATGCGGTAATCCATGGGGCTAATCTCGCTTCATTCTGTGTGGAGCGGTTTGGCACCGAACGACTACTGGACCTCAAATCCGAAGAAATTGCTGCCCGATTGCAGCAATTCAAGAATTTGACCCAGTTTGATTTTGAAGTTCAATAACCCCAGTCGAAAGGGGTTTTTTTAATACATTGTCTGAATGAGCGATGCTATCAAACACGAATGCGGGATCTCCCTGATTCGACTCCTCAAACCTCTTGACTACTACAAGGAGAAATACGGTACGGCCTTCTACGGGGTCAATAAAATGTACCTGATGATGGAAAAGCAGCACAACCGGGGGCAGGACGGTGCCGGATTCGCAAGCATAAAGCTGGACATGGACCCCGGGGAACGGTATATGAGTCGGATCCGTTCGATAGAATCTCAGCCGATTCAGGACATCTTTGACAGGATCAACCTCCGCATCAACAAGGCTATGGTGGAATCCCCGGAAGCTGCTTCTGACACGGAATGGCTCAAAAAGAACATCCCGTACATAGGGGAAGTCCTGCTCGGACATGTGCGTTACGGGACTTTTGGCAAGAACAGCATCGAAAGCGTTCACCCCTTCCTCAGACAGAACAACTGGATGCATCGCAACCTCATTGTGGCCGGTAATTTCAACATGACCAATGTGCGGGAGCTTTTCGAAAACCTGGTCTATCTGGGCCAGCATCCCAAGGAAATGGCAGACACCATCACCGTTATGGAAAAGATCGGACACTTCCTGGACGATGCCGTATCCAAGTTGTACAAACAAATCAAGAAAGAAGGGTATAACAAAATGGAAGCCTCTCCGATGATCGCCGACCGGCTTAAGGTTTCCAAGATCTTGCGTAAATCCTCAAAAAACTGGGATGGCGGATATGCAATGGCTGGGATGCTGGGGCACGGAGACGCTTTTGTGCTGAGGGATCCTTCAGGTATCCGCCCGGCTTATTATTACCAGGATGACGAAGTAGTGGTAGTGGCATCGGAAAGACCGGCCATACAAACCGTCTTTAATGTTTCCTATGATGCGGTCCACGAACTTCCTCCGGGCCACGCAATTATTATAAAAAAGGATGGAGGGGTTTCCATAGACCATGTACAGGAGGACCGCGAGCGAAAAGCCTGCTCCTTTGAACGCATTTATTTCTCGCGCGGAAATGACCGGGAAATTTACGAGGAGCGAAAGGAGCTGGGGCGGTTGCTTTTTCCGCAAATATTGAAAGCGATCGACAACGATATCCGAGGGACCGTGTTCTCCTATATCCCGAATACAGCCGAAACTTCCTTCCTGGGAATGATCCGCGAGGCGCAATCCTTCCTCAATAAAAAGAAGGAAGAACAGATCCTTGCACTTGGAAAGGACCTCAGCAGCGAGGCCCTGCATGAGATCCTGGATGTGCGGCCGCGCATAGAGAAGGTCGCCATAAAGGACGCCAAGCTGCGCACCTTTATTACACAGGACAGCAGTAGGGACGACCTGGTGGCCCATGTTTATGACATCACTTATGGTTCCGTTGAAAAAGGCGATTACCTCACCATCATTGACGATAGTATCGTTAGGGGTACCACCTTAAAGAAAAGCATACTCAAGATCCTGGATCGGCTCAATCCGAGAAAGATAATTGTCGTATCCTCAGCCCCTCAGATCCGTTATCCGGATTGTTATGGGATCGATATGGCAAAACTGGAGGACTTCATCGCCTTCAGGGCAGCCCTTGCACTCCACAAAGAGCGGGGGACCGAACATATCATTGATGAGATCTATCAAAAATGCAGGGAACAGACCGAACTTCCCGATGCCGATGTAGTCAACCACGTAAAGGGTTTTTATGCGCCTTTCTCGGCACAGGAGATTTCGCTGAAGATTGCCGAAATACTGGCCCCTCCAGATATTAAGTCAGAAGTAGAAATCATATACCAGACCATAGAGAATCTGCATAAGGCTTGCCCAAAGAACCTGGGGGATTGGTATTTTACAGGCGACTACCCAACCCCCGGAGGAAACCGGGTGGTGAACCGGGCTTTTATCAACTTTTATGAGGGCAAGAATCAGCGTGCCTACTGAGGCTGATCGATAAAATGCATACAATTATGCATTATATCGACAATATGTGTAGTTTATCGGATTTATACAATCTTGCTTTGCCTGCCGAGTACTTTAGGTCCTGCCATAGCATAAGTAGGTTAAGTTCATGGTAAGATTTGGGGCAAAAAAGGTGGATTAATTTCCACCTTTTTTATTTTGTAAAATGACCTTCGTAGGAATGACTACGGACCCGGAAAGTCCTCCTTTCAGCTTGCGTACTACTTCTCCCACAAAGCTTCAAACCCCCTGTATTTCAACGTTTAATAAGGGTTTTTATCCAAAAGCTTTTTGATTTTATACACCTCACCCTACTTTCGAAGAACCATAGCATAAGTAGGTTAAGTTCATGGTAAGATTTGGGGAAAAGGCAAGGGTAAAACCTTGCCTTTTTATTTTGCCCTGATGCTTACTGCCCCACCTTAAAAGGGCCTTAATTTCAGCTCGTTATTTCGATTTTCAAAGTCCTGACGCGACAATTTTTGTCAAATTCTCTTTGTTATTTCCCTAAATACCAGTATTTTAGTCTTGCCATAGCATAAGTAGGTTAAGTTTATGGTAAGATTTGGGATGAAAAGGGTAGAGTCTTCTCTGCCCTTTTCTGATTCCGAAAGACACTAAAAAAACCCCGAAGATCGGGGTTTGTGTTTTTAGGAAGCGGAGGATGCTTATTTGTGAGCTTCAAATCCTTCAGCCACCTTGGACCAGTTGATCACATTGAAAAAGGCCTGAATATAATCCGGACGGCGATTTTGGTAATGCAGGTAGTATGCGTGCTCCCAAACATCGATCCCAAGAATGGGGTATCCCCCGCATCCGGTATCTGGCATTAGGGTGTTGTCCTGATTCGGGGTAGAGCATACTTCCAGTTTCCCTCCTTTGTGAACGCATAACCAGGCCCATCCGGAACCAAACCTGCTTCCCGCAGCACTGCTGAAGGTATCTTTGAAACTTTCAAAAGAACCAAAAGATTGGTCTATGGCGCTCTTCAGGTCTCCATCAGGGCTTCCACCCCCATCTGGCGACATGACCTCCCAGTACAGGCAGTGATTGAAAAACCCACCTCCGTTATTGCGAACTGCCGTATTCGACATGTCCAGATTCGTCAGGATTTCTTCTATGGATTTTCCCTCAAGAGCAGTTCCCTGAATAGCTCCGTTCAGTTTAGTGGTATATCCGTTGTGATGCTTCGTATGATGGATTTCCATGGTCCTCGCATCGATATAGGGTTCCAGAGCATCGTATGCATAAGGTAAATTAGGTAGTTGGAATGACATAGTATGTGGTTTTTGTTAAAAATCTTGTTCATCAAAAATAAAGATTTTAACAAACGCTTTGCGCTAATTAATTGTTAAGAACCACGACAGAATCCTTATTTTGCAGTTTATGGCAGAAGCGCAATCGCCTTTCCGGATTTACAACGCCTCAGCGGGGTCAGGAAAGACGTTCACCCTTGCCAGGGAGTACCTGATCTTGTTGCTCCAACCGGGCGCAAATCAGGCCTATCGGCAAATCCTTGCCATTACTTTTACCAACAAGGCCGTTGGAGAGCTAAAGGTGAGGATCCTCAGAAGCCTCATGGCATTTTCGGTTAGGAATGGTTCTGCAGAGGCTTCCCCAATGTTCCAGTCGATTAAGGAGGCGCTGAACATTGACGCTGCTACCCTGCAGCTCCAAAGTCAAAAAGTGCTGCAAGAGCTGCTTCACAATTATGCTTTCTTCGATATTTCGACCATCGACAGATTCAACCACCGCATCCTGAGAACCTTTTCGCAGGACCTGCAGCTCCCGCCCAATTTTGAGGTGGTCCTGGATACGGACAGCCTTTTGATCCGGGCGGTTGATTCATTGATCGCAAGGGCCGGGACGCATCCGAAACTGACAGAAACCCTCGTCAACTTTGCCCTGGAAAAAACCGAGGAGGACCGGAGTTGGGATATCAGCAGGGATTTGTTTGAAATGGGCAGACTCCTTTTTGACGAGAATCATTACGATTATCTGGAGGTATTCCGGAATAAGGAAATGGATGACTTCCTCGCTTTGAAGAAGAACCTGGCCGCCAAGCGAAAACGGGAACGGGAAATCCTGGTCCAAACAGCTTCCGGTGTTCTGGGGTTGCTGGAATCCAATGACCTGGGAATTCAGGATTTTAAGGGAGGTTACTTTCCAAAGTTCATCGCTAAAATAGCCGGAGGGGATTTCAAACAGGACTTCACCGCCAGGTGGAAACAGGAATTTGGGAAAGAGCCCCCCTACCCCAAGAAGACGTCCCTCTCCAAACAGGAACTGCTGAGTGGATTGTTGCCCAGGCTGGTTGATGATTTCGAAAAGATTCGCCACGCGATTCACCGACTGGGCTTTCTGGATAATGCCTATCAAAATATCGCCCCATTCACTGTGTTGGGAATGCTCCAGAGGGAATTGAACTCCTTGCGGGACGAAGGCGGCTTCCTGCCCATCTCATCTTTCAATGCCATAATCGCCAAAGAACTAAAGGACCAGCCCGTACCTTATATTTACGAAAGACTGGGGGAGCGCTACCGCCACTACTTTATCGATGAGTTCCAGGACACTTCCCTTCTCCAATGGACCAATATGGTACCCCTGATAAGCAATGCCCTGCAGGGGGTTGATGACCAGGGACAACAAGGGTCACTGGTCCTGGTTGGGGACGCCAAACAGGCCATTTACAGGTGGCGTGGCGGGAAGGCGGAACAATTCCTCAGTCTTATTGACGGAAGCGAAAATCCCTTTGCCATGGAAGCCCAAAAGGAAATGCTTCCCAGGAATTTCAGAAGCCACAGAACCCTGGTAGCCTTCAACAATGATTTCTTCCACAGCATTAGCAAGTATTTAAACCAGGGCAACTACGCCTCCTTATTCCAGGAAGGATCCAATCAATTGCACCACCATGACCGCCCGGGCCTGGTCCGTTTTGATTTTATTCCCAGTCCATCGGATTCCCCTGATGACGCCTATATGGACAGGACCCTTGAAATAATAAAGGATCTGACCCAAAAGGGGTATGCCTACAGGGATATCTGTATCCTGACCCGCCGGAAGGGAGAAGGAATACTCATTTCCGGCCATTTGATAAGGTCCGGGGTGCCTGTGATCTCTTCGGAGACGCTCCTTTTAAAAAATCATCCGGGTATTCAGTTCCTTATTCATCTGATAAACTATCTGCTCGCTCCGGATGATCCCAATCACGCATTCGGGATATTGTTCCACCTAAGCATAGACAAAGACGAAAGACACCAGTGGATACAGGAAAACCTCAGCCATGTAGACCGCCTGCTTCAGGATGCCTATCATTTCAATACCGGGAAGTCGAGACTAAAACCAATCTACGATTTGCTTGAAGAGGCCATACGGCAGTTCGACCTTGGGTCCGGGGAAGATGCCTACTTGATATTCCTTATGGACCTTGTGATGGAGGTCAGCCGGGAGAAGGGTTCTTCCCTGCAGGCCTTCCTGGATTACTGGCATGCGAAGGAAGATCAGCTAAGCATCCTCTCTCCGGAAGGCTTCGATGCCATTACCCTTATGACGATCCATAAATCAAAAGGACTGGAATTTCCTGTGGTGATCTACCCCTTTGCAGATTCCTTGATCTACTACGAAAAGAACCCGAAATTATGGCTACCGGTCGACCAGGCAC
>Ga0272441_10010164_pt1 | contig 14309 bp, 15 predicted proteins | sample SSMProp6N_FD_193582 | JGI IMG/M metagenome (GOLD analysis project Ga0272441, IMG submission 193582) | Marine sediment archaeal communities from Little Sippewissett salt marsh, Falmouth, MA, United States - SSM-Prop-6N | ecosystem: Environmental > Aquatic > Marine > Wetlands > Sediment ... | reverse complement strand
CACGGGCGTCGGTGAACGCACCCCGTTCATGGCCGAACAGCTCGCTTTCCAGCAACGTCTCGGCAATAGCCGTGCACGTAATGTTGACGAACGGCTGCTGCGACCGGGGGGAGTTGTAGTGGATGATCTTGGCCACGAAGTCCTTGCCGGTCCCGCTGGCGCCTTCCAGGAGCACCGTTCGGGCCGGCGAGGCGGCCACGCTGCGGACGGTCTCCTTCAGGCCAACCATCGCCGGAGACCGGCCGATCAGCGCCTCGAAGCGGTAGCGCCTGCTCACGTCCGACTGAATCCAGCGGGCCTTGTCGCGAAGACGCTGCGCCTCCAGCGCCCGGCGGATGCAGAGCACGATCTCATCCTGATTGAACGGCTTCGTGATGAAATCGTTGGCCCCGAGCCTCAGCGCCTCCGCGGCGATATCCACCGTCGAAAACGCCGTCACCACGATGACCACCGTTGCAGGCAACCGTGATTTGATCTCCCGCAGGATCGTCAGGCCGTCCGTGTCCGGAAGACGGTGGTCCACCAGGACCACGTCGAAGTCCGTCCTCTCGAGCAATTCGCGGGCGCGGGCTCCGTCCGCCGCCTCGCTGGCGTGCATGCCCTCGCGCGTCAGGCGGCGACAAAGACTGTCGCGAATCACCTGCTCGTCTTCCACGATGAGAATCGAGGTGGGTGCCATGCTCGAGGCCTTGCTCCTAAGCGCTCTTACGGATCGGCTCGACTCAGCGCACCCAAAGTGTACCAGCGAACCTTCCAGGGAGCAAGGAGGACCTTGCCACGGTCGGAGCACTGCCGCTGATCGCCTGCGGCCAGCGCGCCGCACGTCAGGCCCCGCGCCGCGCGAACCGCTGCCCCGGGACCGCGCGGACGCGCCGCTTCAGCTCCAGCAGCGTCAGTTGCGACGCCACCGCCGGCACCGACAGGCCGGTCCGCTCGGCGATCTGGTCCGCCGTCAACGGTTCGCCGTCCAGGGCGCCCAGGATGGCTTCCTCCTGCGGATCGAGCTGCGGCCCCAGGGGCAACACCCCCTCGGCCTGCGCCGGGCCGCCGAGGCTCGCAAGCCCGACGTCGGGATACTCGTCGAGGATGTCCTCAAGACTGTGGACCAGCTTGGCCCCGTCCTGGATCAGCCGATGCGTGCCCGCCGTGAACGGCGTGTCGACTCGCCCGGGCAAGGCGAAGACGTCCTTGCCCTGCTCGGCGGCGCTCGAGGCCGTGATCAGCGCCCCGCTGCGCTTGCCCGCCTCGACCACCAGCACGCCGAAACTCAGGCCGCTGATGATCCGGTTGCGGCGCGGGAAGTTCTCCGGCGCCGGCTGCGTCGCCATGGGGAATTCGCTGATCACGGCCCCGTGCTCGGCGATCTCGTTCGCGCGGCGGGCGTGCTCCGGCGGATAGACCGCCGACAGCCCGTTGCCCAGCACCGCGATGGTCCGTCCCCCCGCCTTCAGGACGCCCTGGTGAGCGCAGATGTCAATGCCACGGGCCAGCCCACTGACCACCGTGAACCCCGCCCGGGCGAGTCCCGCTGCGAACCGCTCGGCCTGCTCCTGACCGTAAAGGCTCGATCGCCGCGACCCGACGATCGCGAACGCCCGGCTATCCTCCGGAACCAATCGCCCGCGAACGTAAAGCACCGGCGGCGGCGCTGCGAGGTACGTCAGGGCCACCGGATACTCAGCGGCGCCGTAGGGCACGATCCGCACACCGCGCTCCGCCGCGGCCGACAACTCGGCCTCCACGTCGATCCCGCCGCGGGCCCGCACAATCTCCTCGGCCCGTTTCCGGCTGAAGCCGCGCACCTCGGCCAACTGCGCCGACGTGGCACTAACCACCGCCTCGGCCGACCCGAAGTGGTCCAGCAGCGCGCGAAACGACACCCCGCCAATTCCCGGAGTCAGCGCCAGGCTCAGGATGGCTCGCGTCGAGTCCTCTGGCATCGAAGTGTTCGGCGTCCCCCAACTCGAATGGCCGGCACCCTGGCGGGAGCGACCATGTCGCTTTCCCGTGACTACGGCTGAAGCCTAGACAGCACGTCGACGAGTTCCGCGTCGGTCACGTCGTCCACGATGTCCACCGTGCCGACGTCCGTCGGCAGGACGAAGCGCAGCCGCCCGGCTCGGACCTTCTTGTCGTGCCGCATCGCCGCGATGAGGTCTTCAGCCGCCAGCGGCGCCGCCAGGCACGACGGCAGACCGAACGCCGCCAGCAGCGCCTGCTGCCGCGCGTGGACCTTGTCGCCAATCCCGCCCCGCAGGCGGGCCAGGTCGGCCTCGGCGTTCATCCCCAGGGCCACCGCCTCGCCGTGGGTGTACGCCCCGTAGGACGCAACCTGCTCCACCGCGTGGCCGACCGTGTGGCCGTAGTTGAGAATGGCCCTGAGGCCCGATTCGTGCTCGTCCGCGGCAACCACCTCGGCCTTGATGCGGCAGTTCCAGGCCACGATCTCCTCCAGCGTCGAGGCGTCGCGGGCACGGAGCCGCGCCGAGTCGGCCTCCAGCCGGGCAAACAGCGCCGCGTCGCGGATCATCGCGTGCTTCACGACCTCGGCCATCCCGGTTGCGACCTGCCGGTCGTCCAGCGTGGCCAGTGTCGCCACGTCGGCCAGCACGAGCGACGGCTGGTGAAACGCCCCGACCAGGTTCTTGCCCCCGGGCAGGTTGATGCCCGTCTTGCCGCCCACGCTGCTGTCGACCTGGGCCAGCAGGGTCGTCGGGACCTGCACGCACGCGACCCCGCGCAGGTAGGTGGCCGCCGCGAAACCCGCCAGGTCGCCAACCACGCCGCCGCCCAGGGCCACGACCACCGAGCCGCGCTCCAGCGACGCGCGGTAGCACGCATCGTACACCCTCAGCAACTGCTCGTGCGACTTCGACGTCTCACCCGGCGGCACGGTCGCCACCGACACGGCGAATCCGGCCTCGCGCAGCGACCGTTCGACCAGTTCGAGGTAAAGGCCCGCCACCGTTTCATCGGTCACGACGAGCGCGCGGCCCGGGCGGAGCGCCTCGGCGACGTGGCGTCCCGCCTCGGCCAGCAGCCGGCTGCCGATGAGTATCCGGTAGCTCCGGTCGCCCAGGGCGACCTTGACGGTGTTCATGTCACCTCACAGTGCCGCAGCGCGGGCGTCAGGCGTCGGGGCCGGGCGCCGGCGGCATGCCGCGCGACCTCTCGGCCTCCTCCAGGAAGCGCAGACGTTCCTGGAGTTCCTCGGCCGTCAACTCGTCCGGTGGCCGCGTCGCGGCATACGTTTCGCGGCGGGCGATGAGTCGACGCAGGAAGAAGAATGCTATCGCCACCAGCGCGACGAATCCTGCGACGGTGGTTGCGAGCAGGAAATCCGTGTACATCCCGCGTGGCGTGGCCTTGGCCGGCTCGACCTCCAGGTAGCGCGCGACCACGATCGGGCACGAGTACCGATACGCGACGTTCTCGCCGAGGTCCTCGCTATAGTGGTTCGTCTCGTAGTCGCGAATCCGGTAGAAGTAGCCCCGCGCCCGCACGGCGGCGCCCGGGAGCAGCGGCCCCGGGTTGTCGAACACGAACACCGTGCAGACGTTGGCCAGGTTGCCGGCGGTCCGCTCGTACAGCTCCACCTTGTAGAAGTGGTCGAAGCCGGCCAGCGCCGGGCGCGGCACTTCCCACTTCGCAGCGCCGCCGACCGCGCCGCTGACGGTGATGGGCACGCCGCGAAAGCTCTGCGGCATCGACAGCAACTGGTCGTAGTCCACTTCGTCGTCGGGCGGCCCCGGCTTGAAGGCCTCGCGCGGCAGCCTGGCCACCGTGCGGATCAGCCAGTAGAGCGCCGCCTCGTCGAATTCGTAGACGTCCTTCCACGGGTCCGACGCCTCGGGCACCGGCGCGTGGTCATGAACATCCTGAAGCAGCGTCTCGCCGTGCTTCCAGTCGATCTCATAGCGTTTCAGGATCGGCAGGTCGGCGTCGCTCGGCCACGGCAGCGGGGGAGGATAGCCTTGAGCGTCGGCCGCCTCACCGGTGTCGGCCGCGGTTTTCGGCGTGGGCGCCTCCGTGGTCGTCGAAGGCTCTGTCCCAGGCTCGTCTGCGGGAGGCGTTTCAGCCGGTTCACCGGTGTCAGGCTGTGACTCCGCGGCCGCGGCTGGCGCCTCCTGCGACGGCTGAACGTCCGCGGTTGCCGACGGCGCAGGCAGCCAGGTCTGCTCCGTTTCCATCTCCGGCACCATAAAGAGCAACACCATGCCGCCCAGAACGAGCACCAGCAGCGCCAGAACCAGCGACAGCCTCCCGGCGACGTTCAGTCCCGGCCGCGGTCGCGGATGCCTCCTGCCCTGCGACGGTTCCATGGCTCATCCTTTCCGACGCTGCAACAGACGATTCTAGGCCCTCGGCGGACCGGGTGTCAAAATGTTTCTCGCCCGCTTGTTGCCGGTCGCCGTCCGTCATAAGATACGCACCGTGCGGCCGAAGGTTCGCCGAATAGCCGAACCATCCGGTCGCGCGGTGCGGACGCATCGTTCGGCGGATTCCTATGAACGAGCAATTTGCGACATATGACGCGGCCATCAGCTGGCTGATGCAAAGCACCGACTACGAGCGGATGCGCCGCGTGCGCTACAACGCCGACACGTTCAACCTGGACCGGATGGCCCGCCTGGCGGCCGCCGTCGGCAACCCCGAGCGGCGATTCCGCTCCGTGCACGTCGCCGGAACCAAGGGCAAGGGGTCCACCGCGGCGATGATCGAGGCCATCCTGCGCGTGCACGGGCTGCGGACGGGCCTCTATACCTCGCCGCACCTGGTGGACCTGCGCGAACGCATCCAAATCGACCGGCGATGGATCGACGAGGACGCGATGCGTCGCGCCGTCCGGCGGGTGGCCGACGCGCGCGACCGGGAGCTGCATGGTGAGTCGCCCACGTTCTTCGAACTGCTGACGGCGATCGCATTCCTCTGCTTCGACGATGCCCGCGTGGACGCGGCGGTGGTCGAGGTCGGCCTGGGCGGACGGCTCGATTCGACCAACATCATCACGCCCGAGGTGTCGGTCATCACGCACGTCAGCATCGACCACGTTCACCAGCTCGGAGCGGACCTGGCCGGCATCGCCCGCGAGAAGGCGGGAATCATCAAGGCGGGGGTGCCGCTCGTGCTCGCGCCGCAAGCCCCGGTGGCCGAGGCCGTCATCGACGAGGCCGCCCGCAGCGCCGGCGCCCCGGTCATCCGTCTCGGCAAGGACGTTCGCGTCGACTGGTGGAAGGCCTTCGACGCCGCGCGGCCGGCCAGCCGCGTCGCCGTGCACACGGCGCAGTCGGTGTACGACGACCTGCTCATTCCGCTGGCCGGGCGCGTCCAGGGGACCAATGCGGCCTGCGCCATCGCCGCCGCCGAGACCTTTCTCGGCGACCGTCTCGACGTTCGGCACGTTCACGATGCCCTGGCGGCGCTCGACTGGCCGGGCCGCATGCAGGCCTTCCCGGGCGAGCCGACCGTCGTCCTCGACGGGGCCCACAACGCCGACAGCTTGCGGCAGCTCCTGGTCTCCGTGGCCGAGTACTATCCCGGCAGGCGGACCGCGATCGTCTTCGCCTGCGCCGCCGACAAGGACATCGCGGGGATGATGCGCGTCCTGGCCGACGACGACGCCCCGGTGATCTTCACCCGGACGGACAACCCGCGCGCCGCCGACCCTGAGGAACTCGCCGACGCGCTGCGCGCCGCCGGTGGCACAGTCCTGGATGCGTCCCCCGAGCCCGCCGATGCCCTGCGGTCGGCCCGCAGGAGCGCGGGGCCCCGAGGCGTGGTCGTCGTCTGCGGCAGTCTCTACCTTGTCGGTGCCGTGCTGGCCGCACCCGACAGGTTCGGCCTGGCTTGAGCGCAGCCGGCCTCCTACCGATACGAGCCGTGTTCCAGCGCGGTGTCGATGTAGTCGTAGGTCGGGTCAACAGACCCGACAGCATCTCCTCAACCGCAACATCCGGGCACGGCAGGCCGTGCCCCTACGACCAACGGCCGGGGACGGTCCCGATGCCCATCCATATCGGGATCGAGACGCCCTTACCGATACCGGCCGTGTTCCAGCGCGGTGTCGATGTAGGCCATCCAGTTCTCTTCGAGTTTGCGGTTCAGCGGAATGGTGATGGGCTCGGCCGCCGGCTGAAGGGCGAAGCGGCCGCCGGGCATGCCGTCGTCAAGCGTGCGCCGCGTCAGCGCCACGACCTCGTCGCGCGGCAGCGTTTCGAGGTCCTTGATCTCGAGATTGCCGAAGATGGCGAGGCGACCTCCGACGATCGCCTTGGCCTCGGCCAGGGTGACGTCGCCGTCGGGCGGGGGCTCCACCGGGTCGGTCGCGTCGGCGCCCATCGCGATGAGCTTGGGCAGGATGTCGCGGACGCGGCCGTGGCAGTGCACCCGCGCGAACGCCCCGGCCTCGTGCATCCGGGCAATCATCTCACCGACGTACGGCACCACGTAGCGGTCGAACAGCCGGGGCGGCAGAAACGGCGGCGACGCGTACTCCGGCCCGTAGATGCGAATCCACCGGACGGGGCCGGCCAAGAGCATCGCCTCCAGGCGACCCATCACCCGGCGGTGGCACCGGTCGAGAAGTCGCGTGAACAGTTCCGGCTCGGTCATGGCCATGATCGTGTACGTGCCGAAGTCGAACAGATCCGCGGCCACGCACAGGGCGTCGGGCGTTTCGCCGAGGACGAGCCCGGCGTCGCCGATCGCGCGGTCCGCGTCGTCGAATCCCGACGCGTCGAAACGGACCGGCTCCTCGGGCACGCTGAGCAGCATGTCGACGTCGTCGGTCGTCTTCAGGTAGTGCTCGACCTGCCACTGGGTGGCTGCGCCCGGCACCCGGCGCGTGCGGCGCGTCAGCGTCCCACGCTCCGTATGCAGGGTGTCGGTGCGCTCGGCCCCCCCGTCGGGCAGCGAGGAGGTCTGCTGTTGGACGCGTGCGGCCGGCGACGACGTGGCCGGCGCGGTTTCGTTCAAGGCACGCGGTCCCCACGACAGGATGCCATCGCACCGCTCGCGGCAGAAGCTGACGAGGTCGCGGTACGACGGCTCGCGGGCCTTCCAGTCGTCGGCCCATTCGTTGAAGTGGCCGGTCAGGACCGGCACGCGGTCGGTGGGCTTGCCCTGGAGCACGGCCAGCAGGCGCTCACGTCGCGTCATCTCGTCCATAGTCGTTCTCGATAGGCGGTCCGGCACCTGGCGGAGCCGCCTTGCCGTCGGGCCGCCGGGCATCATAGCAGCGAGGTCCGCGAGGACAAGGCCGATTTGTTTGGGCCCCTTGGAGCGTCCATGTGCCCTGATTCCCGCCGAAACGGCGTTTTTCTTTGACTTTCGGCCCCCTTTGGCTATGCTGATTGTCTTGACCTGAGTCTGAGGGGACGCCAGAGTCCCCGGGGAGCCGGTTTTGGGCAGTGAGGGTATGTCCAATCCGAATGGCGGCGACTTGTCGCTCGATGCCGCAGACGCCCGGTTGTCGGAGCTTCGCAAGAAGATCGACGAACTCGACGAGCGCCTGGTCCGCCTCATCAACGAGCGGGCCGAGGTGGTCGTGGAGGTCGGCCTGCTCAAGCGGGAATCGGGGATCATGCAGATCTACAGCCCCGACCGCGAGCAAGCGGTGCTGGAAAACGTGCGCCGGCTGAACCAGGGGCCGCTGCACAACGAAACGTTCGTCGCCGTCTACCGCGAACTCATGAGCGGCAGCTTCGCCCTGGAGAAGGCCCTCAAGATTGTCTACCTGGGCCCGGACGGCAGCTTCAGCCACCTGGCGGCGAGGCACCATTTCGGGGCCTCGGTCGAGTACGTCCCGGTCCGCGACATCGCGAGCGTGTTCGAATGGATCGAGCGCGGCCACGCGGACTACGGCCTGGTCCCGATCGAGAACACCACCGGCGGCAGCATCACCGACACCCTGAGCAAGTTCCTGCACACCACGGTGACGGTCTGTGCGGAGCTGGCCATCCCGGTGCATCAGAACCTGTTGGCCAACTGCTCTGTCGCCGAGGTCGAGCGGGTCTACTCGAAGCCGCAGGTGTTCGACCAGTGCCGGACCTGGCTGGCGCATAACCTGCCGCGGGCCGAGCTGGTCGAGACGCCGAGCACGGCCGTGGCGGCGCAGCGGGCCGTCGAGGAGCAGCGGGCCGCCGCCATTGCCTCCGAGCTGGCCGCCGAGCTGTACGACCTCAAGGTGGTCTACGCGTCCATTGAGGACAACAGCCAGAACCTGACGCGGTTCCTTGTCATCGGGCGCGAGGGGCCCAAACCCACGGGCGACGACAAGACGAGCATCCTGTTCAGCGTCGAGGACCGCCACGGGGCCCTGGTCGAGGTGCTCAGCGCGTTCCACAACATGGGCATCAACATGACCAAGATCGAGAGCCACCCGTCGCCGCTGAAGAAGTGGGAGTACCTCTTCTTCGTCGACGTCGAGGGCCACCACCAGGACGCGATCATCGTCGACGCGATGGCCGAGATACAGAAGCATTGCAGGTCGATCGAAATCCTGGGCTCGTATCCGCGCGCCGTGACGCGCGAAAGCAACGGCTGACGCCGAGGAACCCGACGCCCCATGATCATTGTCCTGAAACCGCACACCGACGACCGCGACCTCGAAGAGGTCCTGCGACGCATTGAAGAGGCCGGCCTGAGGCCCCACGTCAGCCGCGGCCAGTTCCAGACCATCGTCGGAGCCATCGGCGACGAAACGAAGATGGACCCCGAGCGCTTCCGGGGCCTGCCCGCCGTGGCCAGCGTGACGCGCATCATGAAGCCCTACAAGCTCGCGTCGCGCGACTTCCACGAGGCCGACACCGTGGTGGACGTCTGCGGCCGCAAGCTCGGGGGCCGCTCGCTGGCCGTCATCGCCGGGCCCTGCTCCGTCGAGAGCCGCGACCAGCTCATGGAAACCGCCCGCGTGGCCTCGCGCGCCGGGGCAGCGTTTCTGCGCGGCGGGGCCTACAAGCCGCGCACCAGCCCCTATGCATTCCAGGGGCTGGGGACCGAGGGGCTGGAGTACCTCCGCGAGGCCCGCGAGGAGTTCGGCCTGCCGGTCGTCACCGAGCTCCTGGACCCGCGCGACATCGACGCGGTGGTCGCGGTGGCCGACGTCATCCAGATCGGCGCCCGCAACACACAGAACTTTCGCCTGCTTACCGAGGTGGGCCAGACCCGCAAGCCCGTGCTCCTGAAGCGCGGGGCGTCCCTGACGGTCGCCGAGCTCCTCATGGCCGCAGAGTACGTCATGAGCGAGGGCAACCACCAGGTGATCCTGTGCGAGCGCGGCGTGCGGAGCTTCGATCCGTCGGTCCGCAACATGCTGGACCTCAGCGCCGTGCCGAACATCCGGGCTGCCAGCCACCTGCCCGTGGTCGTCGACCCGAGCCACGCCACCGGCCGGCGCGACATGGTGCCCCCGCTCGCGCTGGCCGCCGTGGCCGCGGGCGCCGACGGCGTCATGGTCGAGGTCCATCCGCACCCTGAGGATGCCCTGACCGACGGGCCGCAGAGCCTGCATCCGGAGGAGTTCGAGGACCTGATGGCGCGGCTCGTGCCGCTCGCGGAGCTGATGGGCCGCGAGGTCTCGCGGGCCGAGGCCGCCGACGTCTGATGTTTTCCGAGGAGGCCGGTGAATGAGAAAGCCGTACGTTGCGGGCAACTGGAAAATGAACATGGACGCAGCCGGGGCCATCGCGTTGGCCGCCGGCATTGCCAAGGGGGCCAATACCCAGGGGATCGACGTCGGCGTGGCCCCGCCGAGTGTCTGCCTGGGACTGGTTGCCCTCGCGGTCAGGGGATCGGGCCTGCACGTCATGGCCCAGAACACCCACTATGAGCCCAATGGCGCGTTCACGGGCGAGATCAGCCCCGCCATGGTGCTCGACGTCGGTTGCGACACGGTCATCCTGGGCCACAGCGAGCGCCGCCACGTCTTCGGCGAGAGCGACCAACTGATCAACAGCAAAGTCAAGGCCGTGCTCAAGACAGGCCTCCAGGTCGTCCTCTGCATCGGGGAGACCCTCGAAGAGCGCGACGCCGGCCGCACCGAGGCCGTCTGCGAGCGGCATGTCCGCGAGGGGCTCAAGGGCGTCGTCGCCGAACAGATGGCCCACGTGGTCATCGCGTACGAACCCGTCTGGGCCATCGGCACCGGCCGGACGGCCACGCCCGAGCAGGCCCAGGAAGTCCACGCGTTCGTCCGCCCGCTGGTGGCGTCGCTCTACGGCCCGGCGGTCGCCGACGCCCTGCGCATCCAGTACGGCGGGAGCGTCAAGCCGGACAACGCATTCGCCCTGATGAACCAGGCGGATGTCGACGGCGCCCTGGTCGGAGGGGCCAGCCTGAAGGTTGATTCGTTCCTGGCCATCATCAACGAAACGCGCAAGGCCAAAGGCCTGGCGTCGAACACGTAAGTCCGGAGCATCAGCAATCACGAGAAGAGGTGACCCGTGCTATCCATTATTCTGATGGTTCTGTTCCTGGCGTGCTCGGTCCTGCTGATCCTGTTGATCCTGATCCAGAAGGGGCGCGGCGGGGGGCTTGCGGCCGCTTTCGGCGGCGGCGGAGGCCAGAGCGCCTTCGGCACCAAGACCGCCGACGTCTTCACCAAGATCACGGCAGGCATGGCCCTGGTGTTCTTCCTGCTGGCCGTGCTGACGGCTGCGCAACTCTCAGGAAAACGCACGGCACTCACCACGCCGACCCCCGCGCCCGCACCGGCGCCGGCAGGGACTCCGGGCGGCGGGAGCCCTGCACAGCCCGAGGACACCTCCCCGCCGGATACCGGGGGCGTCCCATCCGACACCGGTGGCGCGACGGAGGACGGCGACAGTGAATGACCGCCAGATCCTCGAGCGGTTCGTCGACGCCGGGGCCCTGCTCGACGGCCATTTTCTGCTCTCGAGCGGCTTGCACAGTGCCCGGTATCTTCAGTGCGCCCTGGTGCTTCAGGATCCGCCGCTGGCCGAGCAACTGTGCCGCCGGCTCGCCGACAAGCTCGGCAACCTGAAGGCGGACGCCGTGATCGGCCCCGCCCTGGGCGGCGTGATCGTGGCGTATGAGTTGGCCCGCGCGCTCGGTCTGCCGGGCATCTTTGCCGAACGGGCCGACGGCCGCATGCAGCTCCGCCGTGGATTCCGCATCGCCGAAGGCCAGCGCATGCTCCTGGCCGAGGACGTCGTCACGACCGGCGGATCGCTCAAGGAAGTCATGGCTGTCGTGCGCGAGGACGGCGGCAACGTCGTCGGCGTCGCCAGCCTGGTCGACCGCTCGGGCGACCGCGACCCGGCATTTGGCGTGCCGTTTGTCAGCCTGCTCAGGATCGACGTGCCGACGTGGTCGGCTGAAACGTGTCCCCTGTGCCAAGACGGCGTGCCCCTCGTGAAGCCGGGGAGCCGCGCACGCGCCTGAGCCGGCTGTCTCGCGCTGGCGTCCGAGGCGTCCGGAGAGAGGAATCGAACGATGATTTACAGCATGACCGGCTACGGCGTCGCCCGCAAGGAGGCCCCCGACCTCAGCATCACCGTCGAGATCCGGTCGGTGAACAACCGGTACCTCAAGTTCGCGTTCCGGACGCCGGACTTCCTGAGCGGCATCGAGCCCGACCTCGAGCGCGTCGTCCGATCGCGCATCTCGCGCGGCGCCGTCACCGTGAGCGTCCACTGCGTCCGCCTGGGCGACCTGGCCGTGCCGCCGGTGAACGAGGATGTGCTCGATGCCTACGTGCGGAAGCTGAAGGCGGCCGCGGATCGCGCCGGCGTCGGCGTCGACCTGCGGATCGGCGACCTGGCCGCTCTGCCGGGCGTCCTCGACGAGCCCGGGGTCGCCGCGGACATCGACCCGCTTCGCGACCGCGTCGTGGCCGTCCTGAACGAAGCCATCGCCGGTTTCGAGTCGATGCGCCGGCAGGAGGGCCACGCCCTCGAGACCGACCTCAGGCAGCACGTTCAGTCCGTGCGGGCGTCGCTGGAAGGCATCGCCCGCCTGGCCCCGGCGGTCGTCGAGGAGTATCGCGACCGGCTCATGGAGCGGATCAATCTGCTGCTGAAGGACTCGCCCGTCGAGATGGCCCACGAAAGCCTGCTCGGCGAGGTGTCGCTCTTTGCCGAGCGGTCGGACATCAGTGAGGAAGTCGCCCGGCTGCGGTCGCACCTGGATCAGTTCGAGGAGATGCTCGACAGCGATCAGCCGGCAGGCAGGAAACTGGAGTTCGTCGCCCAGGAGATGCTCCGCGAGGCCAACACGATGGGGGCCAAGTCGGGCCACGTGGAAATCGGGCGGCAGGTGGTCGACGTCAAGGCCGCCATCGACCGCATCAAGGAACAGGTCATGAACGCAGAGTAGCCCCCTGCGACGGGACGGACCGGATGCCCATCGAAATGATCAACATCGGCTTCGGCAACACCGTGGCCGTGGCCCGCGTGGTCGTGGTGGCCCGCGCCGACAGTTCGCCGCTGCGGCGGCTGATCGACAACGCGGCCGGCGAGAACCGGCTCATCGACGCCACGAGCGGCCGCAAGACGCGCAGCATCGTCGTCACCGATTCGCATCACGTGATCCTGTCGCACCAGAGCCCGGCGACGATCCGCGACAAGCTCATTGGCCGGACCGAGGCCACCGCCGAAGAGGACGAGGCGTGAAACGTCTGCGGAGGACGATCGGGTGACCGATGGCCAACGCCGCGACCCTGGAAAGGATTTGGTCGTCGTCAGCGGCCCGTCCGGTGTCGGAAAGAGCACTGTCGTCCGGGCCCTGCTCCGGCGGATGCCGGGACTGGCGTTCAGCGTGTCGGCGACGACGCGCCCGCCGCGCGAAGGCGAGGTCGACGGCAAGGCGTATCGTTTCCTCAGTCGCCGCGAGTTTCAGCAGCGCGTGGCTGCCGACAGGTTCATCGAGCACGCCGAGGTCTTCGGCGACCTGTACGGCACGCCGGTCGAGGAGCTCCAGCGCGCGCGGCAGGACGGCAAGGCACTGCTGCTGGAGATCGACGTCCAGGGCGGCATCCAGGTGCGCCGGAAGTACCCGCGGGCTTTGGCGATCCTCGTGACCGCCCCGAGCCTCGACGACATCCGGGCGCGGCTCGCGGGGCGCGGCACCGAGAGCGACGAGCAGGTGGCCCGGCGATTCGCCAAGGCCGAACGCGAACTCCGCATGGCCCGAGAGAGCGGAGCCTATGACCATGAGGTCGTCAATGACACGGTCGAAAACGCCGTCAACCAAATTGAACACCTGATCAGCACACACGGGAGGTCGTCGCATGATCGAAGCTCTGAAGAGTGACGTCATCGTCAGGAAAGTCGGCGGGCGGTTCAAGCTCGCGGTGCTCGTGCAGAAGCGGATGGTCGACGTCGCCTTCGGCGCGCCGCTGCTGGTCGACGCCGGGGGCAAGACCATCATGGAAGCCATCGTCGACGAGGTCCTCGAGGACAAGATCTCGCTCGACATGTCGAGCGGTCTGATGGAGGTCGCCGCCGACGGCGACGCCGGATCCGAGGACGCCGAGGACAAGTAGCCCGGCCGTGCTCCGGTGCGCATCACGCATCGGCCTCAGGGGAGCGAGCCCATGGCCAAGACACGTGCAGGCAAACCCAGGCGGGCGAAGGACCCTCTTGCCGGGCGGAACGTCCTGCTCGGCGTCTCCGGCGGCATCGCGGCCTACAAGGCCGCCCTCCTGGCGAGCATGCTCGTGCGGCGCGGCGCCCACGTCCGCACCGTCATGACCGAGTCGGCCACCCGGTTCATCGGGCCGATTACCTTCCAGGCGCTCACGCGCGAGCCCGTCTATCGCGACCTGTGGGCCGCCACCGAAAGCTACCGCTCGGACCACATCGGCATGGCCGAATGGACGGACGCCTGCGTCATCGCGCCGGCCACGGCCGACGTCATCGCCCGCATCGCCTGCGGCCTGGCCGACGACCTGCTGACGACCACCGTCCTGGCCCTCCAGGCGCCGGTCCTGCTGGCGCCGGCCATGAACACCCGCATGTGGGCGAAGCCCGTCGTCCAGGAGAACGTCGCCAGGCTCAAGGCATGGGGATACCAGTTCGTCGGCCCCGCCGAGGGCCGGCTGGCCTGCGGCGACAGCGGCCCCGGACGGATGAGCGAACCCGACGAGATCATCCGGGCGCTCGAGGCGATGCTGGCCGGCGCGTCGTAGATAGCCCCCCTTGTAGGTGCCCGGCCGCTTCCGTGGCCGTTGCCGGGTACAGACCGGGGACATGGTTTACAGAACAGACCGGGCACATGGTTTACACATTCCGCGTAGGATGCATGGGCGAAATGAGCGTGGCCCATGCCGTGGAAGGAGACCTGTGCCA
>Ga0272441_10010163_pt1 | contig 14309 bp, 9 predicted proteins | sample SSMProp6N_FD_193582 | JGI IMG/M metagenome (GOLD analysis project Ga0272441, IMG submission 193582) | Marine sediment archaeal communities from Little Sippewissett salt marsh, Falmouth, MA, United States - SSM-Prop-6N | ecosystem: Environmental > Aquatic > Marine > Wetlands > Sediment ... | reverse complement strand
CCCCCCCCCCCCCCCCCCCCCCCCCCCCCCCCCCCCCCCCCCCCCCCCCCCCCCCCCCCCCCCCCCCCCCCCCCCCCCCCCCCCCCCCCCCCCCGCTGCTCATGTCAGTCTTGGAAGGAGGTGACCGGGGGACAGTCCCCCTTCAATTCAAGGGGGACAGTCCCTCGTGACATTTCAATCTGTCGAATAGACGATTGTCTGGTTGGATTGCTTCCGTCTTTATGGTAGATTTTGCTGACATCTGTTATGGAGGCGGTATCAATGATGTGGAACTTACACTGCTGGACTGGTCGGAGCATTCGTTGCGGCGCCTATGGAGTGGCTATTGCAGTTCTCTTCTCGATTGCCGTTGCGGGCCTAGCTCTGGCACAAGAGAGTGAATCTATAGAGGACATGGTTGCAAGATTCACAGACCTAATCTCAACCGAGTTCCGAGCTGTCGTCTTGAATGAAATCGAGATGAACGCTGAGGGAAACGACAATTCGCAGCCCAATGATTGGATAGAGCTCTACAATCAAGGGAATGCTGCAGTAGATCTTTCTGGTTGGATTCTCGCAATGGGAAATGGGGATCGCGAGTGGTTTTTCGAACCCATTCCAGAAGGACTAGTGATTCAGCCTCATGGTTTCGCTGTAATCAAGCAAGCTGGCAACTGGCTTCCGAACAATACTTCTACTGTTGTACTATTGGCCCAGCTCTCTGACGGGAGCTACTTCCCGGCGGACGCTGCATTCGCATCTGGAGATGGATTGGGGCATGACTCACCGAAGGGGCCCAATCCCTACGCGCTGCCTCTCAAGGACGAGGCCAATGACAACCGTAGCTGGCAGCGAGTTCCTGACGGCGGATGTGATAGCTGGGACTTCCTTCCCTCAACAGAGGGAGAGCCAAACGGCACGCCAGCAGGCAACACTATCGTGTTCAGTAGGATCGAATTTGCCCCAAGCCTAGGAGAAAGCCAGTTCCATGAGTACGCGGAGATTGTGAACCTTACGAGTGAAACCCTCGATCTCGGAGGCTGGATCCTCAAGGACCGCAATGACGCGAACCAGTCGTATACTCTACCGGCTTTCGAACTCGAGTCGCAGCAACGGGTGCGCATCTATACATACGCTGTTCCAGAAGGCTCGAATGGAATTCCATTGGGAAGAAATGCTCCCTTGTGGAACAACAAAGAACCTGATGTCGTTGAGCTATGGCGGGAAGATGACTTCCGCCTTGCGGCAGCCAGCTACTGGACTCCATACTCACTGGCGCAGGTAATGCAACTCATCCCCATTGATGAAATGCCAACAGGGTAGGAGTAGTTCCTGAAGGGCACTAGGTGGCGAAGAACGACAAGAAAGCGAAGAGTTCTGGGGAAACCCTCTGGCAGGCGGCGGACAAAATACGCGGGCACATGGACCCGTCGGAGTACAAGCATGTGGTGCTCAGCCTGATCTTCTCAAATTCGTCAGCGGCAAGTTCGAGGAACGAAAAGACGAACTGATTGCCGAGGGGGGCTCGAATGGCATCGGCATTTGAAGCGAAGTCCCGTCAGTTGTAAGATCCCCTAGGATTAGTCAGCAGAGAGGAAGTAGACGAATGTGACTGGCAACGCGACAGGCTGTGTCACGGAATAGACGAGGCCTCGGAGCACCGCTCTAGGGGCGTTTTGGTTTGTGGGAGGATGCACTCTGCCAGAGTATCCCAGGAGGAGCCGAACTCAGAGGAGAGGATCTGTAGACTAGTGGACATGACCACGCCGAAGTCATCTGAGCCGACATACCCACCAGCCTCGTCATCCCAGCCTTCTGTTGTCAGAGAGGTAGATATCGAACTCGCCTTCATCGACAAACTGCGCGATCTCAAGTACGTCCATCGCAGTGACATCCACAACCGCGCAGCCCTTGAACAGAACTTCCGCCAGCACTTCGAAGCCCTCAATCGCGTCCAACTCACCGATGGCGAGTTCGCTCGTCTGCTTGACGAGATCATCACGCCCGATGTCTTTACCGCCTCGCGCACCCTGCGCGAGATCAACAGCTTCACACGCGACGACGGAACACCGCTCAACTACACCCTCGTCAACATCAAGGACTGGTGCAAGAACACCTTCGAAGTCGTGAATCAGCTCCGCATCAACACTGGCAACAGCCATCATCGCTACGACGTCATGCTTCTGATCAACGGCATCCCCACCGTTCAGATCGAGCTCAAGACGCTCGGCATCAGCCCCCGCCGGGCCATGCAGCAGATCGTCGACTACAAGAACGACCCCGGCAACGGCTATACGCGTACGCTCCTCTGCTTCGTCCAGCTCTTCATCGTCAGTAACCGGACGGACACCTGGTACTTCACCAACAACAACGCCCGTCACTTCGCCTTCAATGCTGAAGAGCGCTTCCTTCCCATCTACCAGTTCGCCGCCGAAGACAATAGGAAGATCACGCACCTCGACGACTTCGCCGAGCAGTTCCTCTCGAAGTGCGAGCTCGGCAGAATGATCAGCCGCTACACCGTCCTCGTCGCCAGCGAGCAGAAGCTACTGATGATGCGTCCCTATCAGATCTATGCCGTCCAGCGAATCGTCGACTGCATCGAGCAGAACAGCGGGAACGGCTACATCTGGCACACGACCGGTAGCGGCAAGACGCTGACATCCTTCAAGGCGTCCACACTCCTCAAAGGCAACGACGATATCCACAAGTGCCTCTTCGTTGTCGACCGCAAGGACCTCGACAGGCAAACCCGCGACGAGTTCAATCGCTTCCAGGAGGGCTGCGTCGAAGAGAACACCAACACCGCGACGCTCGTCCGCCGACTTCTGTCCGATGACTACGCCGACAAGGTTATCGTCACGACTATTCAGAAGCTCGGACTCGCCCTCGATGAACAGAGCAAGCGTAACGTGAACCGCCAGAAGAGAGGCCGGGCCAAGTACTCAGACCTCCTTGAGCCCCTCCGCGACAAGCGGATGGTCATCATCTTTGACGAGTGCCATCGCTCGCAGTTTGGCGACACCCACAAGACCATCAAGGAATTCTTCCCCAACGCCCAGCTCTTCGGCTTCACCGGCACACCCATCTTCGAGCAGAACGCCACCGTCAAGCAGATTGAGGGGGATGTGCAGACGCTTCTGACTACCGAGGACCTCTTCCAGCAGGAGCTCCACAAGTACACCATCACTCACGCCATCGACGATGGAAACGTCCTCCGCTTCCACGTGGACTACTTCAAGCCCGATGGCGAGAACGCCCCGAAGCCTGGCGAGCCTCTGGCCAAACAGGCCATCGTCGATGCTATCCTCGAGAAGCACGATGCCGCCACTGCCGACCGCCGCTTCAATGCTCTGCTCGCGACTGGGTCGATCAATGACGCCATTGCGTACTACAACCTCTTCAAGGAGATTCAGGCGGAGAAGCAGGCCGAAGACCCAAGCTTCGAGCCGCTCAAGGTCACCGCCGTCTTCTCGCCGCCCGCGGAGGGCAACGCCGATGTCAGGCAGCTCCAGGAAGACCTGCCTCAAGAGCAGGCGGACAACAAGAAAGAGCCAGAGAAGAAGAAGAAGGCACTCACCGCCATCGTCGCCGAATACAATGAACGCTACGGAACCAACCACTCCATCAACGAGTTCGACGACTACTACAAAGACGTCCAGCAGCGCATCAAGGATCAGGAGCATCCCAATGAGGACCTCCCACGCAATGGCGATGAGAAGATCGATCTGACCATCGTCGTCGACATGCTCCTCACCGGCTTCGACGCCAAGTACCTCAACACGCTCTACGTCGACAAGAACCTGAAGCACCACGGCCTCATTCAGGCCTTCAGCCGCACCAACCGAATCCTCAACGCCACCAAGCCCTACGGCCACATCCTCGACTTCCGCAGCCAGCAGGCCAGCGTCGATGAAGCCATCATCCTCTTCTCGGGCGACAAGCCCGACAGTGCCCGCGAGATCTGGCTTGTTGAGACGGCTCCCAAGGTCATCGAGAAGTACAAAGAAGCCAAGGCCGACCTTGACGGCTTCCTTGAGTCGCAGGACCTCGAACCGACGCCCGAGGCCATCGCCAACCTCAAAGGCGATGATGCCCGCGCTGGGTTCATCAAGCGTTTCAAGGACGTCCAACGCCTTCAGACCCAGCTGGATCAATACACAGATCTCACCGAAGAGCAGCAGCAGGAGATTGATCAGGTTCTAGACAAGAACACACTCCGTGCCTTCCGCGGGGCCTACCTCGAAACCGCCCAGCGACTGCGCGAACAGAGAGACAAGCCCGGTACGGACACCACTCCTGCCGTCGAGAATCTCGACTTCGAGTTCGTCCTCTTCGCCTCGGCCACGATCGATTACGACTACATCATGAACCTGATTTCACGCTTCACCGATCAGGATCCCAAGAAGGTCAAGATCACGCCCGAGCAGTTGATCGGACTGATCGCGTCCGATGCGAAGTTCATGGACGAACGCGAGGAAATCACCGAGTACGTCCATTCACTCGAAATCGGCAAGGGTCTTGACGAAGACCAGGTCAAGAATGGCTACAAGCAGTTCAAGGACGAGAAGCAGGCGAAGGAAGTCGCGGAGCTCGCGAAGAAGCATGGCCTGACAGCAGAACGCCTGACGAGCTTTGTGGACACCATCCTGCAGCGCATGATCTTTGACGGCGAGAAGCTCGTCGATCTGCTCGCGCCACTCGATCTCGGCTGGCGGGAGCGAACGCAGCGCGAACTCGCGCTGATGACCGACCTTGTCCCCCTCCTCAGGAAACGCGCTACCGGCAGGACCATCTCCGGCTTGAGCGCCTACGAGAAATGAGTTGGCACGTATGAGCAAAGACAGCAAACACCACGCGCTCGTTCCTCGCCTGAGATTCCCGGAGTTTCGGACAGGTCCAGCATGGCTGCAGAAACCACTCGGAGACCTGACGAAACCGATTACGGAGCGAGTCGGCGACTCCGACTGTGTTCCCTACACCGTCACTTCAGGTGAAGGGCTCGTCAGCCAGGAGGAGAAACACGGACGAACGATCGCGGGCAAATCGCTGAGCAACTACTACCGGCTCGAACGAGATGACTTCGCATTCAACAAAAGCGCTACGAAGCTCTTCCCGCAGGGATACATCGCTCGATTCCAAGGGGACGAGCGCGCCGCAGTTCCCAGCAGTATCTTCACGTGTTTCCGGATAGCCGCTGAGAATGTCGATGCCGCATACCTCGACTACCTGTTCCAGGGAAACCTGCACGGTCGATGGCTCAGGGACTTCATCAGTGTCGGAGCCCGTGCGCACGGAGCACTGAACATCAGCGACGACGATCTCTATGCGTTGCCGGTACCGCTGCCCGAGGGAGACCAGTCGCTCGTCGAGCAGGAGAAGATCGCCGACTGCCTGGGTTCGCTGGACAATCTGATCACGGCGGAGGGGCAGAAGTTGGAGGCCCTGCTGGATCACAAGCAGGGGCTGATGCAACAGCTCTTCCCCCGCGAAGGCGAAACCCAACCCCGCCTCCGCTTCCCCGAATTCTGCGACGCACCGGGATGGATTGAGGAGAGCACGAACTGTGTGTGCGAGAGGGTGATGGACGGAACTCACTTCTCGCCGCAGTCAACTGATGGACCGCGGCCGTACCTCACGTCCAAGAATATCCGGAACGGGTATCTCGACCTATCAACCGTAACGTTCATAAGCGAAGAGGATCACCGCGAGATCTACGCCCGCTGTCCAGTTCGGAAGGATGACGTGATGCTGACGAAAGATGGAGCGAGCACAGGGAACTGCGCGATCAACTACCTTGACTATGAGTTCTCGCTTCTGTCCAGCGTGGCTGTGCTCCGTGGGAAGGCAATGAAGGTTGTGCCAGCCTTCCTCTACTACACCGTTGCCTCACCGCGGTACAGGAGACAGCTCTTCGACTCTATTGCGGGTCAAGCGATTACGAGGATCACACTGACGAAGATCAAGGAGTACACCGTTGTCCTGCCCAGCCTAGAAGAGCAAAGCCGCATCGCTGGCTGCCTCGCTGCCCTCGATGATCGGACTGCTGCGCAGGCGGAGAAGCTCGACGCTCTCCGCACCCACAAGCGTGGCCTAATGCAGCAGCTCTTCCCCGCTGCGGGAGACCTTGCCGGAGGCAAAGCCTAATGGAGTCGTTCAACGGACTCTCTGAACTCGCGACACATCTGCGCGGGAAGCTCGAACCAGACCCGCAGAGCAAGAAGAAGTTCGTTCTGCTGTTTGCCTATAACGGCACAGGCAAGACTCGGCTGTCTGGGGCATTCAGGGATCAGGGCAAGCAAACGGACGAAGACGGTGAAACGACCGCACGTGACACATTGTATTTCAATGCGTTCACGGAAGACCTATTCACCTGGTATAACGATCTGCAGGGGGACACGGACCGCGTCCTTCAACTTAACAGCGAGTCACGCTTCTTTGATGGGATGCAGGAGCTAGAGATGGACAATCGGATCGGACCGCTACTAGAGCGCTATACCGATCTGCGTTTCTACATTCAATACGAGGATCGCAAGAAGGACGAGAACAAGCGTGATGATGAAAAGCCATCCATCCCCTATGTGATCTTCTTCAGGGAACGCGATTCCGAAGGCAACCCAATTCCACTCAAGCCTTCCCGCGGCGAGGAGAACGCTTTTGTCTGGTGTTTCTTCATGACGATCGTGCAGCTTGTTCTCGACGGAGCTGAGGCGTACAACTGGGTCAAGTACATCTTCATCGATGATCCAGTGTCCTCTCTCGACGAGCATAACGCGATCCTCGTGGCGAATCATCTCGTGCAGATTTACCGTGAGGCTGAGGCTGTCGGCGTCGGAACGGTTGTCTCAACACATCATCAGCTCTTCTTCAACGTTCTGCACTACGAACTGAAGAATAGCTTCAATCGCCCCGCGCAGTACGTCCTCAGTCGGGACCGTGGAACAGAGACATACCGATTGACCGAGCAACGTGGTGACACTCCGAGCTTTCATCATGTAGCGTCGCTAGTCGAACTCGATAAGGTGGCCCGTGGCGGGACAATCCATACGTACCACTTCAACATGCTGCGGTGCATTCTTGAAAAGACGGCTCTGTTCCACGGGTACACCCACTTCGCCAAGTGCATCAGGCAGAGCGATGATGATGCAGATGGTATACTTCATCAGCGATTCGTAGACATACTGAGCCACGGGAAGTACTCGCTCTTCCAGCCCACAGAGATGGGCGAAGAAACTCGCAGCCATTTCCGCAGGATCTTGCGCGACTTCCTTGACCGCTACTCGTTCAATGAAGAGCTCTTTCCGGTAGAGACAATTCCCGAAGGTGATCCCACAACATGACATACGACGACCAGAAGCAACTCGGCACGATTCTCTGGAGCATCGCCGACGACCTGCGCGGGTCGATGAACGCCGATGACTTCCGCGACTACATGCTTGCGTTTCTCTTCCTGCGCTACCTATCCGACAACTACGAGACCGCAGCGAAAAAAGAGCTCGGCAGGGACTACCCCAAACCGGATGCCGCCGAAAACGGCGGGCGCACGCCGCTTTCGATGTGGTATGAGGAGAACCCCGATGACGTCGCGACGTTTGAGAAGCAGATGACTCGTAAGGCCCACTATGTCATCGAGCCCGAATACCTCTGGACGAACATCGCCTACCTCGCCCGCACACAGAACAAGGAGTTGCTCAACACCCTTCAGGCGGCGTTCAAGTACATCGAGAACGAGTCATTTGAGAGCACCTTCGCGGGGCTGTTCTCGGAGATCAACCTCAGCTCGGACAAGCTCGGCAAGACCTACGGTGACCGCAACGACAAGCTCTGCACGATCGTCACGCGGATCGCCGAGGGACTGGCCGAGTTCACGACTGATTCCGACACACTCGGCGACGCCTACGAGTACCTTCTCGATCAGTTTGCTGCCGGTTCGGGCAAGAAGGCAGGCGAGTTCTACACACCGCAGAGGATCTCCGACATTTTGTCGGGGATTGTCACGCTGGACAGCCAGGCACCGGAGACGGGTCCGCGAAAGCACCTAGAACGCGTGTACGACTTCGCCTGCGGCTCGGGGTCGCTACTGCTGAATGTGCGACGCCGGATGATCGAATCCGGTTCCGAGAACGGAATCGGCATGATCTACGGCCAGGAGTATAACGTCACCACGTACAACCTCGCGCGAATGAACATGCTGCTGCACGGGGTGAAGGACACCGAGTTCGAGATCTACCACGGCGACACGCTCAAGAACGAGTGGGACTGGCTGCGGGAGACCAACCCAGCGAAGAAGCCCAAGTTCGATGCCGTCGTCGCCAATCCACCCTTCAGCTACCGCTGGCAGCCACGTGATGAGGCCAGCGAAGACATGCGCTTCAAGAACCACGGCGTCGCGCCGAAGTCTGCCGCCGATTTTGCCTTCCTTCTGCACGGATTCCATTACCTCAAGGACGACGGGGCGATGGCCATCATCCTGCCGCACGGCGTGCTCTTCCGTGGCGGGGCTGAGAAGCGCATCCGCACCAAGCTCCTCAAGGACGGCCACATCGACACCGTCATCGGACTGGCACCCAACCTGTTCTATTCAACTGGCATCCCCGTCTGCATCCTCGTTCTCAAAAAGTGCAAGAAGTTCGACGACGTGCTCTTCATCAACGCCGAGAAGGACTTCGAGAAGGGTAAACGACAGAATCACCTCACGGACGAGCACATCGACACGATCATCAAGACCTACAAGGAGCGACCGGAGAAGATTGAGCGGTACGCCAGGCGTGTGGAGATGGACGAGATCGAGGAGAACGACTTCAACCTCAACATCTCGCGGTACGTCAGCACAGCAGAGCCCGAACCCGAAATCGACCTCGCAGACGTTCACAAGCAGCTAACCGAGTTAGAGGACGCCATCGCGAAGGCCGAAACCAAGCACAACGAGTACCTCAAAGAGCTCGGATTGCCCCCATTGCCCGGGTCCAAGGAGAGATGAATGCTCGTATCGGAGAGTGAACAGCTCTACAGTGCACCGTTTGAGTCAGAAGCTGAGCTTGAGAGAGTCGTGTGGGAGTACTCGGAACTGCTCTTCGGCTCAAGTGCAATCTTCCTTCCAAAGGCAAGGATTGGGGTCTCTCACGTCGCGCAGACAATCCCAGATGGATTCGCAATCGATCTTGAATCGAACAGATGGTTTATCGTCGAAGCCGAGCTGGCATCGCACGGAACTTGGCATCACATCGCACCCCAGGTCTCAAAGCAAATCACTGCCCTTGAGGCGCCGGAGACTCGCGAGAAGATCCTGGGAATGGCGCTAGAGGTCATCCAGGAGAATGAGCAGCTGAAGGACGCAATCGAAGATCTCGGCATTCGGGAGATCGAGATTCACGGGAGACTGCAGGCCGTCCTGAGGCAGCCTCCTGTCGTCGCCATTCCTATCGACGCCATCCCGAAGGATCTTGAATCCTGGACACGCTCTCTGAAATACGACGTCCAGATATGGATCATCGAGAAGTACGTCACACTTGACGGCACACGAATCATGTATTCGCTCCCGGAGCAGGACAGCCCGACACTGCGCCCAAGAGACAACGGAGCAGAGGGCGAACCCGTTCGCAGCTCGCAGCCCTATGCCGATCTCATCTCAGCCGGCTTCATTCAGGCGGGTCAAGCAGTCCACATGACCTACGGCCCCCGAGGGAAGCCAAAGATGCGATTCGAAGGCATCTTGAGAGATGAAGGTGTGGAATTGGAAGGCACTGTGATGTCGCTCAGCGCGGCGGCCTTGGTGTGTATCAGAAAGACAAACAGCGAGCGCAGATCTGTCAATGGCTGGAAGAAATGGAAGACAGATGATGGTGAGACGCTAAACGAGGTATACAGCAGATACGAACAGACAGCTGTCGAGACGAATCAAGAAGGTGCGTAGCAGCGGCATCTACGAGCTCAACAGGATCGAGGCAGTCGGTTGCTGGCACCGAATGAGACGCTAGACAACACAGTGCCACATGCGTACACTGTCCGTGTATGTAGGAGGGTTATCTCATCTATAGGGTAACGGAGGTGGCATACTGTGGGTTTGCTGTTGACTTTTGACCACATTCGCAGTAGTCTTCGTACCTTGTTTGCGTGCCTACTCGCACCCTTGGAGAGAGCAACCGCCCGAGGAGGATGTGTTCGCGTCTGGGACAATACCTACCCGGGAGACCTCAATGGTGCACAAAGGGGTTGATTTTCATGCCAAAGCTGATTCGCAGATGGAAGAGAGAGAGGGTTTCGACAAACCTCTCAGGGGAGAACGCCGCAGCTCTACATGCGCTTGCATCTGAGCTCGGGGTTCCTTTGGGTAGGATTATCGATCAAGCCCTCGACAGATTCTTCCTTGACATTGAAGTACGGACTGAACGGTCGACTCCACCGTATGATGCCGAGCATCTTAAGGACACGGTCCGAAAAATCCTTGAGAATGGGGATGACCTTAGGCCGGAGCAGTAGACAGGCCAGGGTCCCCAACGGAGTCGCCTCCCGGCCAAACGCCGGGAGGCATATTCGCTAACCGATTCATGGCTACCAGAGTCCCCATTCATTCATGTAGGCGGAGAACACTTCATTGAGAGCGAACCAGACATGAATATCGGAGACCACGCCAGCAGTTCCCTCAAGGCACCTAACGATGCTGAACACCGCCTCTTCCCGAAGCTCGCCAGCTCCGTAGATCTCGAGACTCGGCCACAGCAGATCCACGCAGAGGCCTGGATAGGGATACGCAAGCTTGTTGCGCAACTCGTCAGCTTCCTCGCGCAGCCCTTCGCTTCGCATAGCTGCAATCCACGGAAAAGCGTTCAGAAACCTGAGAGTCCTGGAGTATGCCGCGCGCTTTAGCCTCCTCCATTCCCCGAATGTGGCATCCAATCGCGGATCAAGCGGCAGATCCTCAGGTGGGTCGACTAGCTCAGGCGATTGCTGGAAGTAGTCTGCACCCACGAACCTTGCTGTATCGGCGTGCGCGAAGCATTCTCCGATTATGTCCATGATCAGTACGGCCATCGGTTCTCCCGCAATCTCCAGAATCGTTTCCCACAGCGAAACATCGGACTCAAGGAACAGCGTGAACGTCAGGTAGTAGTGTGTGATCTCATGAATCACGCGCATCGCCAAAGTCCGCTCTACATCGTCAGTCTCCGCTGCGGGAGGACTGAGGATGAGGCACGGGAACCTCGAACGTCCATAGTAGAACAGGCATCCACGCGGGTAATCAGGAAGTCTGTGGTTGTCCCTCAAGAGGTAGTACCATTTCACGTACGAGAGAGGATCTGCGTTAGGATAGGCCGCAAGGATACCACTTCGCGGATCATTCGTCAGCAGCACCGTGTGGAATGCACTCCCGAACCCTGAGCTGACTAGGATGTTTCTAATGGTTCCCAGGTATCCGAGACAAGTCTCCTCATCAGGGTAATCCCCCCTCTCGGTTGGTGTGATCTGATGCAGATACCGCGTGCGGAACGTGAGGATTTGTCTTTCATCAAAGAGCCTATCAGGCTCTGCTGGGGCTCGAATGAACTCGTACCCTATCCTCCCTAATGTCTCAACATACAACGCATCTGCCTCTGCATCTGAGAGGTTAGTTGCAGCCTCAGCTGTCATGCCTGCAGTGCAAAGCACTGATTCCTGAATCGTCCTTCTTGTGAGAGTCCCCGCTCTTCGTATTGCCAGCAGGAACTCACGTGGTGTAAGCACACGATCGCACAATGCTATGCCACTCCCTTCCGGTATGTAATCACAATGCTATGTCGCTCTCCTATCGGATAGTCAACCCACTCTAGCATGTGTCTCGCGTGTTTCCAATGGATGTATGTACTGATGCACAGCAATCCCGCCGCACGCATCTAGCCGAAATCCCGGGACGCAGTACGGACCCAAGGCGCGGATCGGGGACTCATGCCTCGACTCACATCATCGCCTGGGCCAGAGCTTTATTTTCGAATACCTATCTATGAAGCCTGCCAATGTTCATCTGACCCGGAAGCTTGTTCAGCAACGGAGGGTCAGGTCTCCATTTTTGGTGTCGGCGACGGGACTAGAGCTTTAGATTTTAATCGCGGGCAGGCCAACTCCAGGCAGCCTGGGTGAAACGACGTCAAGCCTCCCGAATCTCGAGGGCGATTAGCTTCTGAGTGGGTATGAGACCTCAGGACACATACCCCAATTCACATCACGACGGATCGTCGTCGTACAGGATGAAGAACTCGGCCCAGGCGGGGCAGTGGTCGGATACGCCGCCCATCGCTTCTACTTGGAAGACCTCGCCATCGGAATGATGCATCCCCCCCCATGCAACGTAGCTATCGAGAGGTAGGCCACGAGCAACCGCGAAACGCCGATGACGCGGGCCTACTGGAAGCAGATCTGCGGGACACTGATCGAGGAGTCTCCGGCAGTGGAAGGCTCTGCAACTTCCGGATCTCGCCGTCTGGACGTAGTCATCCTGCCCAAGGGGGAGCATCGGATTGCCCATTGGTCTGAAGTCGAGATTGAGGATCAAGACATCATCATCGTGCAGACGAAGGTGCAACGTCTGGGCATGTACCTCATGGGCCAGGCCCTCTTCTCTATCGAACTCATGAGACCTTTTGCGCCGCGTTCGATCCGATCCGTTGCGCTCTACATCAAGACCGACTCCGTTCTCGAACCGCTACTCGACAGATACTCCGAAGTCGAGGTCGTTGTCATGCAGGTCGTCTACTAGCCAGTCCTTCTTCTTGAGTTCCACTCGCCGCCGCATCCGTGTAGATCTGCTCGTCATCGCGGCACTCAAGGAGATCGAGCTCGGACTCTACAGTAACCGGATTCCGCTGCGGCGTGTCTCTATCTGAGGCCTCCCCGATCCTGCCTTGCCGATCCACGCAGGCCCAACCCGAACGTGCTGTCCGGTTGAGTATCCCAGGGCGGATGCGTTTCTGAGATCCGTCACTTCGACTGAGAAATTGGTGGGGCTGTCCGAGTCCAGGCGCTGATCGTAGAAGCAGACTGATCGGCCACACTCCCCAACGCCCTCCACATGCACTGTCACAATGGCTCGACGCCCCATATACTTGTATGCGGTCGGGGCCTCGATTCGGTGTGCGACTGGCCATCCGAAGTACCAGGAAGCTGCGCCAGCGCAAGCCAGCAGGAGAAGGCAGATCACCAGTCCGCGCACGGCACGCAGTCTTGGCTGATGACGCTCTTCGTCTCGGCGATCGGTGGGGTTGGCAGGGCGGTCAGGCTTGCCTGTTACAGTCGGTGTATCGCCGTGGGAATCACTCGATTTCGGAAGCTCAGGTTGCAGCCGCAGGAGGAATGCAATCTCGCGAACGACTCCTTCCGTGAAGTCGAAGCATCTTCGCTGATTGCGCCATGCAGGATCCACTAGAACCGAGAGCAACTCGTCTTCTCCGATTACATCTCCCTTGCTCCCGCTCAAGAAGCTGTTGCTCGGGAGAACGATCTTCCCTCTAGGATTCCTGCTCGGGCAGAAGACGACGAACTTCTTAATGTCCCACCATGCCTTCACATCTTCTGTAGCGAGAACGTGCTGTTCGGGCAGAAACGAAGCACGGTTCTCCAGAAGCCACTCGCGAAATGCGTAGTACTGCCTTCCCATCTGCTCCAGCGGATTGGGTGCAGCCCACACCTTTCCTGAGTCGCAGACCCAGGCTCCGCTAGCGTTGCCCCGAACAGGCAGACCCTCGGTGTTCTTCAGTTCAAGAACGAAGATCGTCTTATCAACAAGCACTACAATGTCGAGCTGCTGAGGCTTCTGGGCCTGCGGATAAATGGGAACATTGGCAAGAACAAAGAAGTCGTCAGGCTGCCTTGCAAGACCTTCGCACACCTTCCTGACTACCTGGAGCTCATAATCGTACTCAGGAGGAGCTGACCACCACAGCTGAACAGACACTCAGATCACCTCCCCCTAATCTACTACCAGATCCTGCCTAGGGCTAGGCGAGATTAGCTGTATTTGGCTGCGCTATAGTCCTAAGTTATGCGGAGTTATGATTTGCGCTTGAGTTCGCCAGCTTGGGTCTACCATTCTTACTTTGTGCGGAGACAGCCACACCTCGGTTGAGGTAAACTGACTTTGACGGGGGTGGCTTTGGGGTCGCTCTGGCGCCGCTCCGGGGCCAGGTCTTGCAATGCCACATTGAGAAAGGGACACATGCTCTTCGCAGGGACCGAAAGGCTTCGGGGTCTACCATTGGATTTTGTACGGAGACGGGCGTGCCCTCGTTGATGTAGACTGCTTTCGACGGGGGTATGGCTCCTGGGGTCCGCAGTCCTCGACTGCTCGACTCTGAAATGCC
>Ga0272441_10010162_pt1 | contig 14309 bp, 15 predicted proteins | sample SSMProp6N_FD_193582 | JGI IMG/M metagenome (GOLD analysis project Ga0272441, IMG submission 193582) | Marine sediment archaeal communities from Little Sippewissett salt marsh, Falmouth, MA, United States - SSM-Prop-6N | ecosystem: Environmental > Aquatic > Marine > Wetlands > Sediment ... | reverse complement strand
GGAGGGGATCTCCCCTCCCCTTGAACCCCTCCCCGGTTGCGATATGTGGATTAGTCGGTGCAGGGTGTTATCGCAGATCACAAATCCACCATTATAGACACAAACCGGAGATGCTTTTGAATCTCCACCCGGCCGATATCTGTTTTATATTTCAGGAGAAATCTAATTACATGAAATCCCGGACGGTCCCGATGGACGCGGTCATTTTTTGTGGCGGAAGGGGCACCCGTCTCAGCGAGAAGACACGCGAGATGCCAAAACCCCTGATCGAACTTGGGGAATACCCGATCCTCTGGCACATCATGAAGTTTTATTCTCATTTCGGTTTTGATGACTTCGTGTTCACACTGGGCTACAGGGGCGAGATGATCATCGACTACTTCCTGCACCAGCACAAATACCAGAAGAGTTTTTCGGCCAACCTTGCAGAGGCGGAACCTGAACTCGCGGCAGAGGACTGGAATGTCGCATTCGTCCAGACCGGGCTGGAGACGAGAACGGCAAAAAGGCTCCTCTTTTCAAAGGATTTTATAAAAACCCCAACCTTCATGGCCACCTATGGCGACGGTGTGGGAGATATCGACCTCAACGCCCTGCACAGCCGCCATCAGGCGCTCCGCGAATCTCACGACGTGATCGCCACGATCACCGTAGCCCAGCCCTGTTCCAAATACGGTATCGTGGAGTTCAACGGGGATATCGTGGAGAGCTTCATCGAGAAGCCGAAGATGAAGGACTATATCAATATCGGCTACATGGTCCTGGAGAGGGAGGTCTTTGATTATATATCCGAAGACGAGGACGTGATGTTCGAGGATACCCTGCACGATATCGCAAAGGATGGGAAACTGGGGTATTATATCCATGACGGCTTCTGGCACCCGATGGACAACTACAAGGATTACGAGGAGCTGAACAGGATGTGGAAGGAGGACCCACAATGGAAGATATGGACAGAGTAGATTTCTGGAACGGGGCAAGGGTGCTTGTCACCGGCGCCACCGGTGTCGTGGGCACGAATCTCGTGAACAGGCTGGAAGGATATGGTTCAGATGTCGTAGCACTGGTGAGGGACTGGGTGCCTGCCACCCGGACACTCGGAAGGTGGCTGGACGGAAGCCACAATGTTTCGATCGCGAGGGGCGAACTTGAAGATCTGCATTTTGTCGAGAGGGTGATTGCAGAATATGAGATCCAGTATATATTCCACCTTGGTGCACAGACGATCGTAAACGTCGGAAACAGATCGCCTGTCACGACCTTCAGGGCGAATATCGAGGGAACATGGAACATCCTTGAAGCGGCCAGAATTCTCCAGTCCTACTCGGATGATATCCGGGCTGTTTGCGTTGCTTCGTCCGACAAGGCATACGGTACGAGCCTGGCCCTCCCCTACACCGAGGATATGCCGCTCGAAGGCGAGCACCCCTACGATGTCTCCAAGAGCTGCACCGATCTGATCGCACGGAGTTACGCAAAGAGCTACTCCCTGCCCGTAACCGTGGCAAGGATGGGCAATATATACGGCCCAGGCGACCTGAACTACAACCGGATCGTGCCGGGTACGATCAGAAGCGTGGCTGAAGGAAAGGCACCGGTGCTTCGAAGCGACGGCACCCCGGTAAGGGAGTATTTCTATGTCGAAGATGCGGTTGACGCCTATCTCACGATGGCCGAACAGTCAGGCAGTGATGGCGTAGCCGGCGAGGCATTCAACTTCAGCAGCGGGGAGAGGCTCACGGTTCTTGCGGTTGTCGAGAAGATCCTGGATTTGAGGGGTTCGGATCTCTCCCCCGAGATCCTCGGCACCTCCAGGAACGAGATCCAGGACCAGTACCTCTCCATCGAAAAGGCGCGATCGGTACTTGGGTGGGAACCGGCAACTCCCTTCGATGAAGGCATCCGCAAAACAATTGAATGGTACAGGGACAATATATTCTCATGATTGACGGAGTCCAGGTCATACCCCTGAGAACGATACTTGACGAGAGGGGATATGTCAGGCACATGATGAAGTCTACCGACCCGCATTTCAACGGGTTCGGTGAGATCTATTTTTCTGCAATATATCCGGGTGCAATAAAAGGCTGGCATGTTCACCGTAAGATGGAGCTCAACTATGCGGTCGTGAGCGGCAACATCAAGCTCGTGCTCTATGATGCGAGGAAGGATTCCTCTACGTACGGCGAGATCCAGGAGATATTCATGGGCGAGGACAACTACGTGCTCGCGAAGATACCCGTGGAAGTGGTCAACGGTTTTAAGGCGATCGGCAACAGCAAGGCGATCGTGGCGAACTGCTCGACAATCCCGCATGATCCGGACGAGATCGGGCGTTTCGATCCGTTTGACGAGGAGATCGGCTACGACTGGGATATCAGGCACGGTTAGGCGATTCAGATCATGTCACGAAGGATACTCCTGACCGGTGCACACGGTTTCATCGGCTCACACCTCACGAGACGGCTTGTTGCGGGAGGTCACGATGTGGGCATTATATGCCGGGAACAGTCAGATACCGGAAGGATCGCCGACATAATCGACGATATTGAAATATTAAATTCCGATATACGCGACCTTGCCGCTACATCAGGGATCGTCTCGTCATTTGCACCTGATGTGGTTATCCACCTCGCCACATCCTATGCGGTGGAGCATACACCGGCAGAGATCGGTGCGATGATGGATACGAACGTAAAGGCGACGGTAAATCTCATCGATTCATCCGCAAGGAGCGGGGCGGGATTGTTCATCAACGTGAGCACCTGTGCGGTATACAAGGATACAGGACGGAAGCTTTCAGAGACGGACCGGCTTGCCCCCCAGAACCTCTATGCACTCACGAAACTTCACTCCGAGGAGGCGTGCTCGTTCTACTCATCATACGAATCGCTCCCCTGCACCACCCTCCGGCTTTTTCCACCATACGGCCCTTCAGACAACGCAAGGCGTCTCCTCCCGTACCTGATCAGGTGCTACCAGGACGGGGTGTCGCCCGATCTTACGACCGGGAAGCAGAAATGGGATTTCGTGTACGTGGAGGATATCGTCGACGCCTTTGTTCTTGCGTTTGACAGGGGAACGGGGGGTGCCGGCCATGAGATATACAACGTGGGCACCGGGGAACCGATCGCCGTCAGGGACGTGGTGGAGAGCATAAAGTCGATCATGGGCGTAGACGAGGAGTCGAGATGGGGTGCACTCCCGCACCGGAAGAACGAGGTCTGGTACAATTCAGCCGATATCGAAAGAATTGGATCTAAACTCGGCTGGAAACCGTCAACTTCCATCGAAGACGGCCTGAAAAAAACCGTCGAATGGTTCACCTCGTCAAGAGAATAGAATAAACCTGATTATTTTCTGAAAGGAGGCACGATATTGAAGATATGCCTGATTGCAGACGGGCGGAGCACGCATACCCAGAGATGGGCGGAATATTTCAGCGACCGCCATGAGGTTCACCTGATCACCTACGATCCGGTGGGATTCGGGATTTCAGGGGTGACCGAGCACGTGGTGCATTCGGCGTTTTCCAATCTCTACCTCTCGTTCTGGCCACGTCACATGAAGATCAGGCGCCTGATCAGGGAGATCGATCCCGATATCGTGCACGCCCATTTCATCACCAAGTACGGCTTCCACCTGCCGAAAAAAAGTGGCAGGAAGTTCCCGGTGGTGGTCTCCGCCTGGGGCGACGATATCCTGATCCTCCCGAAGAAGAGCAGGATCATCAAATATTTTACAGGCCGGGCGCTTTGTTCGGCGGATCTCGTGTACGCGGTCTCGGAGGACATAAAAAAACACATCCTGGCGAAATATCGTATCGAGTCATCGAAAGTGCACCATATGCCATTAGGAGTGGACACCTCCGTATTTGCACCCGCAACCGGCACCGGTGCCCCGGACGGTGACGAGATCATCGTCTTTTCAAACCGTGGTTTCTTCCCTGTCTATAACATGGCGACAATGATCAGGGGATTTGCCCGTGCATGGCGCGAGAATGGCAGGCTCAGGCTTGTTCTCAGGGGCGAGGGTCCCGAACTCGCTGATACCAGGAGACTTGCCGAATCGGAGGAGGTCTCTGGTGCGGTGACTTTCCTTACCAGGACCGGAATCGACCAGGTACCACTCGATTACCGGCTGGCCGATATCTTTGTCAGCACCGCCGTATCCGACGGCACACCTGTATCATTGCTGGAGGCGATGGCCTCCGGCCTCCCCTGCATCGCGACGGCGGTGGGAGGGGTGCCCGAATGGATCGAGGACGGGGTCAACGGTGTGCTCATCCCGCCACGCGATCCCGCAATCCTCGCGGAGAAGATCTTGCTGCTCGCCTCGGACCGTGAGATGGGAAAACGCCTCTCCGAAAGGGCCCGTGATCTGGTTGTTGAGAAGGGTGACTGCCGTTTTCTCATGGAACAGGCGGAAAAGGATTATGATGGCCTGATCAAACTTTATAAAGGAGACTGAGATGAACTGGCAGGGCAGGAAAGTTCTGGTGACCGGGGCGGGGGGTTTTATCGGCAGCCACCTCGTGGACGCACTCGTTGACCGGGGCGCCGAAGTGACCGCATTCGTGCACTATAACTCCAGGAACGACTGGGGGATGCTCGAAGAGAACTACGGTGACGGAACTGATCGTATATCGGTCATCATGGGTGACGTGACCGATCCCTTTGCGGTTGCAAAGGCGGTTTCAGGGAAGGATGTCGTCTTCCACCTGGCGGCACTGATCGGGATTCCATACTCTTACGCGGCACCCCAGTCATATGTCCAGACCAATGTTACAGGCACGCTCAACGTGATGCAGGCCTCTCTTGATGCAGGCGTTGAGAAGGTGGTCCATACATCCACCAGCGAGACCTACGGCACTGCCATATATACGCCAATCGATGAGAAACACCCCCTTCAGGGCCAGTCGCCGTATTCGGCAAGCAAGATCGGGGCCGACAAGATCGCCGAATCGTTCTGGTGCTCGTTTGAGCTTCCGGTGGCGACTCTTCGCCCGTTCAATACATTTGGCCCCCGCCAGTCCGCTCGTGCGGTTATTCCCACGATCATCACCCAGGCCCTGACCTCTGACGAGATCAGGCTGGGATCGCTCACTCCGGTCAGGGATCTCACCTTCGTTGCAGATACGGTCGGGGCATTCCTTGCAATAGCTGAATCTGATAAAACCAGCGGGCTAACGATCAATTCGGGAACAGGAAGGGGAGTGACCATAGGTGATCTTGCCGGGAGTATCAGGAAACTGGTCAACCCGGATGCACGGATCATCTGTGAGGAGCAGAGGGTGAGACCCGGTAACAGCGAGGTGATGACCCTGATCTGCGACAACTCGCTTGCCGCCGAAAAGATGGGATGGCGGCCCGAACATTCCCTTGAAGATGGCCTTTCCATCACCATAGACTGGATGCGTGAACACATCTCCGGGTACAAGCCGGGGCAGTATAACATATAGGAGCTATATCATGCAGGCAGTGATTCTTGCAGGAGGGAAGGGCAGGCGCCTTCATCCCTACACGACAGTCCTACCAAAGCCACTGATGCCGATCGGGGACTACCCGATCCTCGAAGTCATACTGAGGCAGCTCAAAAACCGGGGTTTTGACGATATCGTCATCAGCACCGGCTACCTCCACGAGATTATCTGTGCATACCTGAAATCCGGGAGCCATACGGATCTCCCCGTGAGGTTCAGTCACGAGGACGAACCCCTCGGCACGATCGCACCACTTCACCTCATAGACGGGCTTGAAGACGACTTTCTTGTGATGAACGGTGACATCCTCACCGATCTGGATTACGGGGAACTGATGAGATACCACAAGGACAAGGGAGCCCTTGCCACCATCGCGACCTACCAGCGCGATGTGAATATCGATTTCGGTGTGCTGGAGGCCGATGATTCGGGCAGGATCAGGAAGTTCATCGAAAAGCCCGACTACCACTTCTCGGTGAGCATGGGTGTCTATGTGTTCAGCAGGGAGGTACTCTCCCATGTGCCCGAAGGCGTGCATTACGGCTTCGACGACCTGATGGAGGACCTGACCTTGTCGGGCTCTGATGTATACAGCTACCCCTACGACGGATACTGGCTTGATATTGGAAGGCCGGACGATTATGCCCGCTCGGTGGAGGAGTTCGAGAGGTACAGGGACAGGTTTTTGAGATGAGGATTCTTGTGACCGGGGCGACTGGTTTTACCGGTGGATATCTTCTCGAAGAGCTTGCTGTTGCCAGCCCTTCCGGTCATGAGATAATCGCCGTATCGAGAAACAACAGTGGCAAACTGCCTGAATCTGTCACCTTTTATAAGGCGGATCTCACCAGTTACCGGGAGACGCTTGAATGCGTGAATGCCTCGAATCCGGATGCCATAATTCACCTTGCAGGCATCAGGGCAGGGGATTTGGGCGACCTTCTTTCAGTAAACGTGATGGGCACGAAGCACCTGCTTGATGCGGTTTGCGAGTCAGGTATCGATCCGGCAGTTCTCGTCACCAGTTCATCGGCGGTGTATGGTTATGCAGGAGAACTTCCGATCACGGAAGATACGCCCTTCAGGCCGGTAAACGACTATGGTGTATCCAAGGCAGCACAGGATGCTCTTGCACTATCATACCATTTCAGGCACGATCTTAAGGTTTCAGTGGCCCGGCCTTTCAACCTGACCGGCCCCGCGCAGGACGACAGTCTCGTGCTCGGTAAACTCGTCAGGAGATGGGTGGAATCAGAGAAGGGCGGGGAAAAGGTAGAACTTTTCAATACCGGTTCTATGAGAGATTTCATCGACATCAGGGACGCAGTGCGTGCTTATCGCATGATCGTTGAATCTCCATCGTTCCCCGACCTGTGTGCAGGAAAAGTCTTCAACATCGGCTCGGGAAGGCCAAATTCGATCGATGATGCAATCGGCCTCATGAGAGAGATCACAGGGAGCAATGTCGAGATAACGGCTACAGACAGCGGTTTTAAGGAGCCGGTTCCCTCCCAGCAGGCTGACATCAGGGCCGTCCGGCTACTGGGATGGGAACCTGAAATACCGTTTGGAAAGACTCTTCTTGACATGTATATACATATGGTTGGTGGAATGAAATGAACGATGATCAGCTCGTATCTATCTGCATCCCCACATACAACCGTGCCAATAGTATCGGGGATACGATAAAGAGTGCGCTTTCCCAGACTTATGAAAATATTGAGGTAATCGTTGTTGACAACGCCTCCACCGACAAGACGGAAGAGGTGGTAAACTCTTTTGATGATCCGAGGCTCAGTTACGTGAGAAACAGGAGAAACCTCGGTCTTTTCGGAAACTTCAACAGGTGCATAGAGCTTTATTCCGGCGAATTTCTGCATATCCTCCACTCTGATGATACCATCCCGCCGAATTTCACTGCCACATGCATGGAATTCATTGCCGCCCACCCGGAGGTCTCCCTGACCTGCACCCCCCCGCTTACACTGTCAAGGGACGGAAATGAGATCATCTCACGCCGTTTTGATGAACCTGCGATATTCATGCCTCCGGAGGGCATGAGCGTGATACTCTCGGGACGGAACTTCATCGTCTGCCCGTCGGTGATGGTGAGAAGGGGTGTCTTCGAACAATACAACGGATTCTCGATGGAGTACTCCTATTCATCTGATTATTATCAGTACCTGAGGGTTGCACGGGACTACGTGATCGCGTATATTCCGGACACTTACCTCAGTTATTCTACAGGGGAGCATACCGAGTCATACCGCCTGCTCTTCAGGTCACCTACCGGATATCTTGACACGCTCAGGATTTACATTCAGCTCATCCAGGATCTGAATGATGAGTATCCTGCTTACAAGGAAGAGATCAACAAGTCGCTCTTCACCTTTGCAGGAGACTGCGTTTTTGCCGGGTTCACGCGTGGTGAGGAGATGAAACCATTTATCCCCCGGATGTTCAACGAGCTTGCTGCGGATGCACTTATACTGATCAGCCCGATCTCTGCCGGTGAGGTGTTTAAAAAGATGGGGTGGAGGATTTTTGTTACCCTGTCCGGTTTTTCAATGAGGTTTGGATTCTTCAGGAAAAGAATTGGAAACCGTCTCCTGAGAAGGTCCGGCGATCATCTCTACTGAATATCAGACGATCCCCATCTCAGCAAGTCTTGCAGGCAGGTAATCTTTTGTAACGAAATCAAGGCCCCTGCTTGCAAACGCCTGCTGTTCGGACTTTACCCCGAGTTTCAGCTGGAGTGCGATCTGTTCCCGCCAGTAACCGGTATCAAACCTTGGATCAGAGAGTTCGGACTTGAGTGCCGAGATGTCGCCATCTGTCAGTTTGTCGGATGGAAGGTTGTATTTGCTGATGTCTGACGGCTGTACGCCCACGAATTTTGCGTCTGGTGTGGCCAGCACCTTTGACATGTGCGCCGCCTTGATTGAGCCATAGGCGATGCTGCCGTAGATCCTGTATGACCAGGGGTCACCGTCTGTGAATACGACAACAGGGATGCCTGCCTCGGTATTCAGCCTTCTCAGCAGCCGGCGAGTCGATCGTGCAGGCTGGCCTGAGAGGTGTACGAGCACAGCGCCATACTCCTCGTCAAAACCATTCTCCATGAGCCTGCCGTACATACCACCGGTCTCAATGGCGATCACAAATTTTGCATCATGCTCGACAAAATCAAGCTTGTCCACGTTGTTCGGGATCGTATATCCTGCCTCGCCCACATCGTCCTGGCAGTGGATCTCGCGGTCCCCTCTCCGGGTCTGCTCCCTGATCTTTACCGGGCCGTAGACCGAAGCACCGCTCTCTTCCGGGCGCAGGTGAAACGCCTCCCTGGCCTGATCGGTGACGATCTCGAGATCCTCTATCATCAGGTTGCTCTCGTCCTGCGTAGAGAATTTTCCGCGATTCCAGGCTTCCGAGATGTAGTACATCTCCCTCAGCGTCGATGACCGCCCTTCCTCAAGCTGCTGCTTCAGAAAGCCGATTGTGTATGCCATCTTCAGCAGGTGGAGTGCGCTTCCCGCACTGCCTGCCGACCTGGTGCTTGATTTTTCGCCGTATTTCCAGACCCGGAGTTTATCATCATACACGATATTCTGCTTGGTTCTTGTGGGAATCTCCAGGAAGGGGATGAGGCTGTCTTTCATCTGTCCATACCAGGTCTCTGCTATCCCGCAGAGCCGTTTCTTTGTAGTACTGTCCAAATCCTTATTCGACATCCAGATCCACCACCATCTTCTGTTTTTCTTCGACACCCCTCAGTTCGAGCGATCCTCCTCCCTTTCCCTTATATGAAACGCTCCATGCTTCTCCAGGTTTAATATCACATCTCCAGACCTTGTTGTATTCATCCCCGACAGGATCGACGAAGTCCGGCTTTTTGTCCGCACCATCTCCCTGATCTCCGGAGATGTTGTATATAGTCAGGCCGGCCGGCTTATCCGAATAGTTGCTGACCGTAATCCCCACCCTGCCGTTCCGGGTAAACTTTTTTGCCACCACCTTCTGCATGATCTGGCCTTCGAGCGGCGATATGTCCACGAGCGGCTTTTCGACAATCTCCGATACCTTTTCCGCAATATCCGGGAGTATGGAACAGAGCGCACGGGCCCTGTCCTCCTTCTGCCTGTTACGGTCTCTCCTGCTGAGATATTTTTTAAGGTCCCTCGCAAGATCCTGGAGAGCGAGCACGATATCGCGTTCGATCTCCGTTATGCCTGCAACCGCGTCCTTGCTCTCGCTGGTAAACGGGACGTTCGTTGATGCTACGTGAACCAGGATGAGGAGCGGGCCCGTGGGAAGGCCCTGCTGGGATATCCCGTAATTCCTCCAGTTGATCTCGGATATACACTTCGTAATGGCACAGGCCCCCGGCTGGTAGAGAAGGGGCACCCGGTTTGCAAACCTCATGATATTCGCCGTGCCCTCGGATTCAAGCTTTCCCCCGTACCCGATCGCCGCCTCTACGATGAAGGGATGTCCGGAGAAGACATTGCTCTGCCTGGTCCTTGCCTTTACGAAATCGAGCTGGAACTCCTTTTCAATCCCCTGTATGATCAGCTCCCCGCCGATCGGGGAGAGGCACTGTGAGGCAGGAGGCGGAGGGACGTTTACGGATTGCATCGCCTCAAGGAGGGTTTTCAGCTCGGTGCTGTTCAGGGAAGAGGCCTTCTTTGACGGCTTCAGTTTTGCGATGCCAAGGATCTCTGCGGCGGTCTTTTTTCCGACCCTGCTGAAACGGTTGACAAGGAAATCCTCCATCTTTGCGTCTTCGCTCTCCGTCATGCGCTTCAGGTTGCCGATCTCCATGCCGTGGGGATGCGGGTTGATCGCCTCCGGGCTTTTTATCACTTCATCGCTCACGCGGTCAAAGACGTAGGGTTCCCCTTCTATATCGGCGGTGATCTTTGCATGGGGGTTTACCACCGAGGTATACCTGAGGTAATCAAGCAGCCGCTTTTTTGCGGTCAGGGTGCTCCTGAACTCGATCTCCACCCTTGTGCCGTGCACCCTGTCCCAGCGGATCTCCTCCTCTGAGATGATCTGGGGTTCGTTCAGTGACGTGTCGATCATCAGGCTGAAGCAGTGCGCCGGTTTCCTGACACCAGTCCTTGATATGACGGTGGTGGGAATGCCGGTGGTAAGCTGGGCATAGAGTACCGCGGCACTTATGCCGATGCCCTGCTGCCCCCTGTTCTGTTTGATCTGGTGGAAACGGGACCCGTAGAGCAGTTTACCAAAGACGAACGGAACCTGTTCGGGAACGATGCCGGGCCCGTTATCCTCCACGGTTATCCGGTAAATCCCATTTTCGGTCTTTTTTATTGATACGAAAATATCGGGCAGCACTTCGGCGTCCTCGCAGGCGTCAAGTGCGTTGTCCACTGCCTCCTTGATCGTGGTGATGATGCCACGTGTCGGGGAGTCAAAACCAAGCAGGTGCTTGTTCTTCTCAAAAAATTCGGCTACACTGATGCTCCGCTGTTTTTTTGCCAGATCCTCAGCAAGAGCCAAATTTTTTCACCTCCGATGCGACATCTTCCGGAGAGACCTCCTTCTGTTCGCCGGTGGCAAGATTCTTGAGGGAAACCATTCCCGATTCTGCTTCTCGTTCTCCCACGATTGCTGCAAATTCCGCGTTCCTGGCGGCATGTGAGAGCTGGGCGCCCATTCCCTTTCCAGAGAGGTTTACAACGGTCCGTATGCCATGCTCCCTGGTGATCTTAGCCACTGAAAAGGCATGGCCGTGTGTTTCAGGTGTGGATATTACGGCGACCAGGGGCTCTTTCTTCTTTTCAGTCTCTCCCAGTGAGACCATCACCCTGTCAAAACCGATTGCAAACCCGCACGAGGGGGCATCGTCGCCGCCGAATAATTTGGCGAGCCGGTATGTGCCTCCACCGAGCACCTGGTTCTCCGCCCCGAGGTTTTCAGCGAACGCCTCGAATACGGTTCCCGTATAATAATCAAGCCCGCGTGCGATCCCGAAATCGGCGGTATAACCGGTGCCTGCCGAGTCCAGTATCCCGAAGACGTCCCTGATCCTCTCCATCTCCGGTATACTGCCGGTGATCTCTTCCATCTCGTCTATATCCGAACATCCCGTGAGGGCCACGAGATCATCGTTCAGGTTGCCGAGGCCGAAACCGTCCAGCACCGCTTCGAGAGCCCCGAAGTCTTTCTTGTCGATGCAGGCCATGACCTTTCGCTGGTCTTCGAAGGATATGCCGGACAGAAGATGCTTCATTGGTGCAAGGTGTCCGACGTGCATCTTGAATTCAAGTCCGGATGAAGAGAGCAGGTCATCGGCAACCATGATCGCCTCTGCGTCCGCCGGTGCCGTGTCGGCGCCAATCAGCTCGATACCGAACTGCCAGAACTGCCTGTACCGGCCCTTCTGGGGCCGCTCGTACCTGAAGCAGTCCGCCACATAGTACCACCTGATCGGTTTCGGGAGATTCCTGCCTTCGTTCACGTAGGACCTGAGCACCGAAGCGGTCACTTCAGGCCGGAGCGTCAGTCTCCTTCCGCCCTTGTCCTCGAAGGCATACATCTCCTGTTCTATCCCTTCGCCTGACTTGGTGGTGAACAGTTCAAGATGCTCGAATGTCGGTGTGCAGATCTCCCCGTATCCCCACCGTTCGACTGCGTCGCGCATTCCTGATTCTATCTGCCTTCGTTCTTTCATTTCGCCGGGCAGGATGTCCCTTGTTCCCCTTGGTTTCTGAAGCATGATTGTTCTCTCCTTATTGTGTGTTTTTCTTATTTGTCTGGTTGTCTCTCCTGCCAGCGGCGCCAAGCGCTCTTATTATGGCCGGTTCTTTTCCTGTGAACACCTTCTCCCGTTCCGATTTTCCCTGGAGGTAGAGTGCAAGAAGAATGACGCCAAGGCCCGGGACTTCCCAGTTGTATCCGGCAAAGGAGAGCCATAGCCCGAATATCGCCAGTGCGACACATAATACGCCCTTTTTTGCGGCTTCCCTGTATCCCGGCAGTCCTGTCCTGTAATAGATGCGCATGTCCCTCGCCCAGAGGAAAAAAACCGCGGCAAGACCGAAAACCGCTATGTAAACAAGATATGTCATACAGCTGAAGAATTATTATACTTACACCCATATCTTCATTGTCAAAAATGAATCCTGAAATGAGTCTGGAGCAGTTGTTGGTGTCGTTCAGGGATGGCAGTATACCACTGGACGAGGTCATGCGTGCAATTACGGGCCTTCGTCTTGACACCATAGACGGTCTTGCCCGGATAGACACGGGCCGCATGAACCGCTGCGGCGTCCCGGAGTTCGTACTGGCGGAAGGCAAGAGCGACGGCGATCTGCTGGTGATCGCAGGAGAACAGCTGAAGAATTCCGGCAGATCCATCATTTCAAGGATTGATAGGGAAAGGGCGATCACGGTTACTTCTTCCCTGAATAGAGTACCGGATTTCAACTGGGATTACAATGAACATGCCCGCCTGCTGGTGATTGCACGCGACGGTTTTGAGCCGGTGCATACCGGTGGCAGGGTGGCCGTGCTCTCTGCCGGAACTGCCGATATGAGAGTGGCGGAGGAGGCAAGGGTCGTTGCAGAACAGATGGGCTGCACCGTCAAGGTCGCGTATGACGTGGGTGTGGCCGGTATCCACCGGCTCTTTCCTGCACTGAAGGATCTCTCGGATGCGCATGTGTTCGTGGTCGTTGCTGGCAGGGAAGGCACTCTTCCGTCCATCGTTGCGGGGCTCGTGGATCAACCGGTAATCGGGGTGCCCGTGAGCACCGGCTATGGTTACATGGGCGCAGGCGAGGCGGCGCTGGCATCAATGCTCCAGTCGTGCACCATGATATCGGTTGTCAATATCGACGCAGGACTTGTTGCGGGGGCGCAAGCCGCAAGAATAGCTAACATGGTGGTATCCGAATGACCAGGGGATTATATATAGGCAGATTTCAGCCGTATCACAACGGGCACCAGGCGGTGCTGGAGCGGATATGCAGTGAAGTAGATGAGATCGTGATCGGGATAGGGAGTGCACAGCTGAGCCATGAGCCTGAAAATCCGTATACGGCAGGTGAACGGGTGCTGATGATCACGCGTGCGCTGAAGGAGATCGAGTGCCCGTATTATGTCATACCGCTTGAGGATGTGCGCAGAAACTCACTCTGGATCGCACATGTGAAGGCGATGTCCCCGCCGTTCGATCTCATATTTTCATCCAATCCGCTTGTGATCAGGCTCTTCAGGGAGGCCGGTATGACGGTCATGTCTCCGGACATGTACGAGAGGGATACCCACAGCGGAACAGAGATCAGGAGGAGAATGCTTGAGGGAGGCAAATGGCGGGAACTCGTTCCTCCGTCTGTTGCCAGGGTAATTGACGAGATCGACGGAGTGCAGCGGTTGATTGACATATCGGGGACCGATTGATATACATGGCCGGATTTATAAAACGCCTTTTTTCAAAACCTGAACCAAAAGTATTGCACCTTTCTTTTGATGAAGTGGGCGGTTATCTTGAAGATAAGGAGAAGGAAGCGAGCCTGATCGTGGAAGGGGCCGCTGAAAGGGCAAGGGCGATCTGTAACGACGAGAAGGAAAAACTCATTGAAAAGGTGCATTCAGTCGCAGAAAAGGAGGTGCGGCAGGATTCTCACCCCAGCCCCAAGGTCAGGAACGTCACCGAAAAATCGATCCCGCGATTTTCATCATCGATGGAGAAGGCATTATCCCACCAGCTGACATCCGATCCGGAGCTTCTGTATGAGGATATCGTCGGCATGATCCGTTCGATAGCCGATTCGATGAAGAAGCACGGGAGATATAT
>Ga0272441_10010160_pt1 | contig 14315 bp, 12 predicted proteins | sample SSMProp6N_FD_193582 | JGI IMG/M metagenome (GOLD analysis project Ga0272441, IMG submission 193582) | Marine sediment archaeal communities from Little Sippewissett salt marsh, Falmouth, MA, United States - SSM-Prop-6N | ecosystem: Environmental > Aquatic > Marine > Wetlands > Sediment ... | reverse complement strand
ATCGGTTTACGACGCCGCCGGCGAAGAGCTGCCCGCCGCCACCTGGGGGACCATAGGGCTGTGGTTGCATCATGAAGTCGCGGTCAGGGAGTGTCCGCATACCGCCGCCGTACGGCCTAGCGTTCGGACCGGCGATCCCGCCATATCCGCCCCCATAGGGCTGTGGTTGCCCCATGCCGCCGCCATATCCGCCCCCATAGGGCTGTGGTTGCGCCATGCCGGGGCTGAAGGGGTTGCCGCCTCTGCCGCCGTTAAAGTGGCCACCATAGGCACCGTATCCTGGGTTCATTCTGCCATGAAGGACGTTGGCCGCAGCGCGTTGCCTGGAGGCCATGTCTGGGCCAGGTTGGGGCATGCCATTCGCAGTAAAGCGTTCAGCGTAGTTGGGTGCTGGATTCATTCCTCCAGTGCCGTAAAACATATCCATGGGGCCCATTGATGGTTGGGCGTTGGGGCCAGCGATGCCGCCAGCCATGCCACCCCGGCCACCCTGTCCGGGCGCGAAGGAGGGACCAACACCGGCCTGACCAATGTCAGCAAGACTTCCACCCCTTGCGGGCACAAGGCCCCCTCTGGGCCCCTGAAACGGCTCAATGCCAGAAGGCGACGGAGACTTAGCGATGCTGCCGAGACCAAACTTCGACGGTGGCGTCGGGTTTAGTGGCGGCGCTTGCTTGATCGGCTTCTGAGCCGTAGCGGCCATGAGGCCACCACCACCGGTGCCAGCACCAGAAATTCTGTTTCTCTTGAACGGTGGAGCCATGCCGACTGACTGGCCGCTGAGGCCGGGGCCCTTCGACGCCATCTCTCCATCCGCGAACTTGTCGTACTGTTGTGCTTGATTTGCTCCGAAAGCCATCACTTACCTCCCGATGTGCTTGTTGATGTTCCTACACTAGACTGAAGCATCCCCATCGGTCCCATCAGAAGCTGCTCTGCAAGCCCCTGGCGTCGGAGATAATCATCGTACTGAGCGTCGTTCGCCTGCTGGGCGATGTCTCTGAACTGCTGTCCGTAAGACATGCCGCGATCCATGAGATCCATCCTCTTCTGATTGATCCTGTCGCCGCGACCCATGAGCGCTTCGTTGGCAGCGATCTCATTCTGAATACCCATATTCTTACGCATATCAAGGTTGTCGCCGATCGACTGGGTTCCACCAACAAGACCGGCCTGGTTCTGGAAGGCATTAGCAGCCTGGAACTGCCCAGCCATCCGGCGGTCAATGTCAGCGCCCTCTCTGGCGATTGCGTCCTGAATGAACGGAGTTGAATTCTGTGTCCAAGAATTAGCCAGCGCCTGACCGGCTCCGCCGGACCGCCCAAGCCCCATCATTGAGAACTGGTCCTGAATCATCGGCTTCGATGTCTGCGCCCATGCGTTCTGGGCAGCCTGTAGGGCCGGGTCGTTCTGGATATACGCACCCTGGTTCGTCGCCCGTGCGGCAGTCTGACCGGCGCGGATGGCTCCCTGCGCTCCACCGTAAGCTTGAGCGTATTTCTGGCCAGCATCCCGCTGGTAAGGATTTACGTTGTTATTGTACTGCTGCATTGCGGCCCTGGTGGCGTGACCAAGCCCCTGGCCTGCGTTCTCCCAGTCTCCCTCCATGATCGGTGTGCCGCCAGCGCCGATTGACGAAAAGTAGCTGCCGACCATATCCATTATGGAAGACGGGCCAGCGATGCGGCGGGCGTTGGGTGAACCAAACCCCATCTCACCGCCGTCCATTGGATTGTTGCTCACATTTGGAACCCAAGGTGAGTTGCCCCAGCTTGCGATGGGGTCACCGGACGTACCGGCCTGGGCCGGGGTTGGGTTTGTTGGCAACCATCCGTTATAGTTTGATCCCCCAGAAAGCGTGGGGTCCTGCTCCCAATTTACTTCCCAATCTTCCGGATAAAGATCCATTATTTACTCCCAAGCGCACTGGTTGTCCTGTCAACAAGATCCCGCGTTCCCTGCGGTAGCTGACTCCAATAATCTGTTCCACCACCGCCACCCGACGATGTGGTTTGGCTTGCCTGCTGGCCCTGTTGGCTGGACGGCTGGGTTGTTGGCTGGGTGCTGGTTCCACCAGGCCTCAATCCACCACCTGGTGCTGGTGCCGCAACGCCACCGTCGCCGGGCGGGTTTGTTAACGGTGCCGGGTCCGGGGCCTCAGACGATGAGCCACCAGACCCACCGGAGTGACCAGGCCATGAGTAAGCATAATTGTCCTCAGGGTTGCCTTCTGGCTGCCTGCCTGTGCTGTGCCATGATCCGTCGCCCCACCTGTTTGTCGATGTGTCGTACCCTGCCGCCTGTGCGGCCTGGTTGTACGCCTTGTTTTTGTACGCCCGGTACCCTGGATGGGTAGGAGAGACGGGGCTTTGGTAGTTGTCCCTAAACCAAGCTCCGAACGACTCCTGGTTAGATGGTCCATTATATCCACTTGGAGGGGCACCCAAGTTCTGCTGCGGAAGCTGCATTCCCTCTGTGTTTCCTCCGCCTGGTGGAGGGGCCTGAGTGCCACCGTGGCCGCCGCCATGTACGCCGCCACCACCACCACCGCCTCCTGGGACTGTGACGTTGCTTGGCGGGGGTCCGCCTGGAGGGGGAGGCTCCGGCCAGCCGGGATCTTGGACTCCACCACCGTCTCCGCCACCAGAGCCTTCCCCGCCGCCAGTGTTGGAACCACCTGGGTTGGAGCCCGGCTCTTCGCCGCCCCAATTGCCGCTTCCCTGACTCCCCTGGTATCCACTACCGTTCCATGGTTGGCCGACTGTGCCGTAAGCATCAGGTGGCGGGCCTACCGGGTGCTGGTCACCGTAGGCAATGGCCTCCTGCGGGTAGTTGTAGTTTGCGACCTGCTGGTAGTAGTATGGGTTGGCGGACGCTCCATGAGCGCCCCTGCCCTGTGCCGTCCAGTAGGCAGACGGCCCAATAAGGGGCAAAGCAGCCTGACCGATCATCCAATTCTGAGCCGTGCTTCCGTAAAGCGGCTTTAACTCAGCCGGGATTTCCGACTGGGTTACCTGAGTTCCGCCTCCCTTTCCCATGATTCCTCCTATGTAAAGTCTTCCATTTGCATAACGACACGGCCGGTGTCCTTAAACCCAAGCCTGCCGAGGACCCTTGCAACGGCACTGTTGCGTGCCGACATTCTTATTTTTGTAGCCTTGTTGGCCTTTGCAAGACCGATGACAAGCTCAAAGAACCTGTCGTAAAGCTCACCTGGTATCTGTACACCCTTGTCTTTCCAGAACTGCGGAATGTTGATCGTGATGGTACCGTAGTAGTTCTCCACAGTAACGATTGCGTGAGCAACAACCTTACCGGCGTCGTCAACAACGGCGAACGAATACAGCCCTGGGTTCTCCCTGAAGTACGCCTCAGCAACAGCCTCACAGAAGATGTCGGGGTTGGCGTCGGATTCAAACTGTATACAGAAGTTCCGAACGCGCTCCATGACCTGGATAAGATACCCGGAATTGAAGTGTGAGTTAACTATTACCAGATTCATGTTCGTCGCTCCCCGTTAGTAATTTGATCTCAGCGTTAACCTTGACCAGCTTGTTTCGAACCCGCTTGGCTCTCCGCAGCGTGTTTCTCAGGTCCAAGAAAAGTTTTTTCTGATCCCTCCGCAATTCATCAAGAGTCTTGTGGGTTCGAAGGCGTTGGTCCATTTGTCCTCCTAGAATGTCCCGCTAAGGACGTTGTGATCTGTGTCGTCTGAGATTAGAACGTACTGACATGACCCACTGATGTAGGTGCCGCCGGATAGATTGACGTAGAAGTAGGGGCCGGCGGTGGAGGCGGTTCCGCCACTCCCCAGGGCGACAGTTTCATTCATGGTCGGGGTGGCCGCTGTGCCAGCACTGCTGCGGCAGATGGCCGCACCCTTCCATGCAACGCCGCCGCTTGAGCCGTAGCAGTAGGTCCCGTTGTACATAATGAAACCCTCAAGGACTCCAGACCTGCTCCAGTCGTATGTGGTGCCTAGGGCACTGTACTGCACCTTTAGGGTGAAGTGGACGGTAAATCCGATGGCGTCCCCCGCTGCTGATCCGCCCCACTTGAAGAAGTTCGCTGGGGTGTTGTTGGCCATGTTCTTGACCTTGGTGGCCTGGAGGTGCTTGGTATACACCGCCTCATCGGCCTCCACGGTTGCCTCTGTGTGAATCAGCGCGTCACCGTACTGGTTAATGTCTCCAGTGATGGAATGGATCTCAGTGTAGTCGGCGACAGAATCATTCGGACAGTGCAGCCCACCGCCAGCATCGATCTGAGCGCATGTGATAACACCGCCGTTGTAGTTAAGCCACGCCGCCCATGCTACTCCGTTCCAGTACCGCATCGAAAACGATGAGCTTGTGAGCAACAGTCCTGGCGTGCCACCGGTGGTGCCAGCCATGTAGATGTTGTTCCCATCCATGACAATATCGCCGGTCATGGTGCCACCGGAAAGCGGAAGATACCCGCTTAAATCCATGTCATCAAGCGTCTCAAGGGCGGTCTGAACGTCAGTGTCGGTGGCGCTGAGGGCACCATCAAAGTTGGTGACGTCTGTGCTAATGGCTGACGCTGGGTGCTGGTCGGGGAGGTCTCTGTCGGACGTGTTGGGGTGAGACGTTGGTGCCGACCCCTGTCCAATCGTAGTTGAAAGCCAGCTAACAAAGTCGTCACCGTCGTCTGTCGACTTGATTCTTGACTGCCATGTGTTGCTGTATCCGTTTCCCGTTTGGTAGATAATCGTTGCAATGGGGACAAATTCAGCTTCTGGAAGGCCAGTCAAAATCAGGCTGGCGATCTCATCAGCCGCACCCTGTCTGGCTTGACCCAGTGTAGGGTACTCTGCTTGACCAATAACACCAATAACGCGATAGGCAGACCGCAGGTCATTTGTGGCGAACAGGTGGGTAAGAACAAAGTCGTTATTGGTTGCTTCGGTCAGTGTCCAGGTGCCGCCTGTGTACTCATTGAACCTGGCACGGCCCGATCCACCGTTGTACACCGGGGCGTTGGTTGCCGCTGCCACCCTCCAGAGGCCGCTTGCACCAGACTTGTAAAGCAGCGGGAACTGGGCCGGTGAAGACTGTGCTGGGATTGTGTGGAAGATATCTTCGTCGACAATCACACCGGACGTGATAGACATTGTTGCGTGGGAGTCATCGTCTCCTGAGCCGTCCGCAGTGATCGCCCCAAGCGCAAGACCGTTGCTGTACTGTGCCTTCTGGAACAGATGCAGCCAGAGGTGAACCTGCCACGGCATCAGTCCGTGACGCTCATCACCAACGGCGATTGCCATGCTGTTGTCTGCATCCCAGTTAATGTTCGCAACGTACACATCGTCCCTGATAAGTTCCTCAGTGGTTGGTAATGTGCTTGTCTGGATCTCTCCGTCAGCATCAAAGTAGATTTGGTGGATGCCCTCAGAGTCCGGTATCTGCTGTGTTACGGCTGCGGTAAACGTGTACGGAGTTCCGCTGTGCAGTATGGTAAAGCTGTCTCCTACTGGGGTCAGCGTCAGTGTTCTTGTCCCGTCGTCCCAGCTCATCGTTGTTTCAGTAAAGTCAACAAAGCCTGTCGGGTCGTTTGTTGCTTCGGTGTTGACTGACCCGTACGCCAGGATCTCCCATCCGGTGTCAAGGTCGATCCAAACAACACCGGTGTCGGTGTCGTACCAGATCATCGAAGACCCGGTTGAGTCCGGCCTGTCGGCCGTGGCACCGTACTGAATGGTCTGCTGGATTCCAGTCTCAAGGTAGAACAACGCTGCGTCTAGCTCGGCAATGAATGCGTTTGCCCAGGACATATAGTCATCCCGCCCAATCGGCGATGGGAAGCTCCTGTATGATCCTTGCCAAAAATTAGACATTATCTACGCCCTCTGCCTTTTGCCGTGGCCTCAGAACCAAGCCACTCAATATGAGCGCTCACATCTCCGCTTATCACAAGGGAGATAAGCCTGCCGGTATCTCTGTGGTATGTGATGAACGGCGGCGTGGTGAGTGATATGGTCTGCTGATTAGAAAGGTTTGACGTCTCACCGCTGATGGAAACATACAACTGGACATCAAGCTCCTGACCGGTGGACTGCTTGAATAGGTGGTCGATCTCCTTGATGGTTTTGTACCTGCGTACCTCACCAAGGTCGTACCAACCGGTTCTTGCGTACACCTCAATGTCATCACCGTCGTCGGTGGAGCCAGACAGGTAGTAAACCTTACCCTCAGCGGAGTTGGCCCTTGGTGTGCAGAGGATCGGGTTGTACTCATAGGACCCGTACGATCCGATCGATCCGGTCATGCTACCAAGGTTTGCATCCGGCGGCAGCGATCCCCACGTCGGTGTTTCGTTGCTGAGGATTGTGTTGCCTGCTGAAACCTCACGCTCAAAGCGGATCGGCCACAGGGTCGGCTGTGACGGGTTCGACATGTTGATGATGACACCGTTCTTTACGTAGTCATCACTGTACCCAGCAAAATAGAAATGTAGCTCCTTCTTGGAGGAGTTGTAGAACCCAAAAGCAAGGCTCTGTTTACCGAAGTCCATGTACTGCTGGAAGTATGCCTGTAGGTGGGCACCAAGCGACCTTGCCTGGGAGCCATCAAACATGACAACATCACCATCAGATGCAAGGTAAACATGGAACCCATCAACCTGGATAACGGTCTTCGGTGACACCGGTCCAGCAATACCAGAAACCTTGAGATCAAGTCTGAACGGGGCGTTCGGCTGGCCGATTGCGCTCAACAGGTAGATCGCGTCTGTCTTGTAGATCGCCGTGGCCCTGTTGCCGTACTCAAGCATTCCCACAATGTAGCCCTGGGTATCAGCAAGACGGATGATGTTTATCGGGTTCCACTCATTGAACTTCAAATACTCAGTGTAGATAATGGCGTCGGGGTAGGTGTCGGTGCCTATCCTTACGTTCCCGTAGACAACCCTGTCAAACGAAACAGTCACACACTTGGCGACCATGTTGTCGGTGTTGCCGGTGTATGTGTTCGTAATGTCGGAGTACTCAGAGTCTGTTGATTTCCAGTACTTCGCAATGTCGCTGCCGTTGGTACCGATCAGGTATGTATCAGCAGCGCCACCGTCTTCTGGGTTGGAAGCATCGATGGAGCGGAAAATCACATGGTCGTCGTCGTCGCCGGTCAGTTCGTTATCACGGTCTGTGATGTCAACCAGCGTCCCATCGCCGGGGATAAACTTCCACCACCCGGTATCCGTCCCAATTACTGTGATGCTTGTTGCCTGGTCTGAGCCAAACGAAGTGATCCCAAGCGGCCGTTCGGGCGTTGCGTCGTCGTTATCAAAGTAGTACCCAGTGGCAGTTTTGTCGTACAGCCCAGGTCTGGAACGGAACTTTCCGTTTCTGTAGAGAAAGTTTTTCGCATCTACAAGCCCGGTTGCACCGATGGTGCGGGGGTTCTGGTTGGCGATAACACCATTGACTGGGATGGGGATTGGGATGGTCTGTGAGTTTGTTGCCATGAAAATCCCCTAACCAATTTTTCTAACAGAAAACTGTTCGTAGTAGCCAGGCGACGTACAAGACAGGTCAGTACCTTCGCGGTACGCCTCTATTTCTATCTCATCATCGACCTCAAGATACGCAGTGGATTCAAGCTTGACATAAAGAGTGTACGGGGTTTGGTTGTTTGCTGCGTTTCCGTCGTAGTACCTAAGGGCAATATTTGAGGACTGGTTTTTTCTGATCCTAACACCAAGAATCCAGGCGTCGTCACCTGGAACAGAGGCGTCGCACCGCATGACATCGTGGTACCTGATCTGGTAGTACCCGTCTTCTTGTATGATTATCTGTTTCCCGGTGTCGGTGTCTGGATCATGCATCGCATCGTCGTCAAACACCTCTCCGTCAAACTTCTGTGTGAACCACGTCTCATGCGTTGGTGCGCCACCTGGGAAGGCGTCGGACGACTCAGCAAGACAGAGGTTTCCCCCAGCAAAGTAGCCTGAGGAGGGCCACGATGACCAAACTGGATACGAAGCAACCTTCACGACCATCAGAACCTCACCGGAGTCTCCACCGTCTGTTGAAATCTTGGCTTCGGCGTCGATATCGTTGGACGCGATGTGCTGGTTGGAGACCGCACCTGAGGCGAAGTGAACCTCTGTAATATTCCAGCTAGCGATGTGGTCAGTGTTGGTTCCGATTTGTCCAAAGCTTGCGGTGGTTCCATCGGTGACAATCGCAAGCCCAGAGGCACCGGCTTCGACCTTTGACGACGGTACCGATGCATCGGCAAGCTTGCTGCCAGAGATGTCAGCCCCAGTGGCAACCTTTGCGTTTGTTACTGAAGACGCGCCAAGCTGTGTGGTATCAATCCCACCGTCATCAACGGCCAGCGTTACAACGCCGTTTGTTCCTCCACCGGTGAGGCCGGTTCCGGCAGTGATTCCGCCGATGAAGGTAAGCGGATTCCCGTCCTTGTCGTATATGTCATCGTCTGTGACTGTAATGGCGGTGGTGTATGAATCGGACAGACCATCCTTGTACTCAAAGATAATCTTGTTTAGGGCTGTAGATGCGTCAGCTCTGATGCGCCACGTTAGATCGTTTGTGGCGTCCTTGATGACAATACCGTTGTCCGTCTCCTCACCGATCGCTGCGAACTGGGTGAACAGCCCGTCGGTGGTGTCGAACGACGCCATGGCGACCTGGACCGTCTGTGCCGCAGAGCTGTAATCAACGCCAAAGACGTCCGCGATTATCTCAAGCGCATCCATAATCCTGTCTGGGACATCTGGTCGCATCGTTGAGTTTGAGATCAACGCCGTCGACCAGTTGCTGTTTGGTAGAGCCATAGTTACTCACCAATCTTGAATACGTCAATGAATGTTTTTGACGCCGATGAAGTTACGTCCGTTGATCCACCTGAGGCAGCATCAAGCGTAATACCAACCCGCACATATTCACCGTTTGATATGTAGACAATTCCGCATGCCTGGACGCAAAACCTGTTGCTGGCCGTTTCTGAAGTGACAGAGATTGCATTGTCACACGATCCGGCGATTAGCAGTGACATGTTTCCAGAAGCACCGACTGTGTAGCTGTCAACCGTAACCTGTACGTTGACCCAGTAGTACCCAGCATCCGACGCAGACGCGACGGTAAACCTGTCTGGGTTAGTTACTGTGCTGTGAATATTGGCCGTATCGTACGCTTCAGTGTCCCACTCAAGATACGTCGTCGTGCTGTCGATGAGGGTTGGAGGCGAAGTAAAGTAACACCTTGCAACAACAGGGTCCCACCCGTCTCCCGAAGCCGGGGTATCCCACTCAACGGAGGTTCCTTTGTGTGTTAAAACCTGACCGGATAAGCCGCCTGAGGTTGAAATGTTTGTGTTCTTGATCGCCCCCGACGCAAGCTTTACGTTCGTCACTGCACCGGTGTCAATCTTTGCATCAGTCACAGCGCCATCAGCGATGCCTGCGGTGCCAACAGACCCCCATCCGGCGTCAGTGCCGTCAGAAACAAGAACGTATCCAGACCCGGCGGAGCCGTCAAGCTTGGCCGGGGTGATCGAACCAGCGGCAATCTTGCTGCCAGCGATCGCTGCATCAGAGGCCACCTTGGCGTTGGTGACTGCTTCGTCAGCAAGCATGTCTGTGTCGATCCCGCCATCGTCGACGCTCACCTCAACTGTGCCGGATGTTCCACCACCGGTGAGGCCGTCCCCGGCCGTAACTCCCGTGATGGTACCGATGGTGTTCCCGTCAAACGAAAGCCCTTCGTCGGTGATGGTGAAGTACTCAACGTACGCATCGGTTTCCCAGCGTTCAACAATCAGTGAGCTGTCTCCGCTGCCGTCAGCTCTGATGCGCCACTGCTCATCATTGTCTGCGTCCTTCATTACAAAGCCGTTGTTCGCGGCAGCGCCCTTGGCAATGATCTCATACCACCTTCCGTTGGTGGCATCAAACGTGGCAAAGGCTTCTTGTACTGTTCTCTGACTTGAGATGTCAACACCAAGCATGTCAGCAAGGAGCTGGAGGATAGCAATAACCTTGTCGTCTGTAGAGTTCACAAGGGTGCTATCAGATATCAGATTTGGATCAAAGCTGTCGTTTGGAAGTGCCATCTATGCGTCCTAAAATCTAGTCTCAACACTGACAGGCCGTGAGCTGCCAGTGTATCCTCTGGTTTGGTCGATAAGAAACCGTCGGAAACGTTTCTCATATTCGGATGAGAACTCCATGATCCGGTCCTGTTCCATGAGATATTTTGCTACCTCAGCCAATGTCCCATAGAGAATAACGTCCCATGCGCGGTCCAAGAAGGTGTTTGTGTCGGTGTCATCCTCAAGGAGCGTCGGGTACTTGAAGTTAAGAATCGAAATCTGGTAGGCACCAGCAGGGGTTGGACCTATTTTTATGGTGCCTGCCCAAAGCGTGTAGTGACTTTCTGATCCGGTTGTGGTTGAGCTTGAGTACATTGCGTCAAACTCAACCGGGTCAAGATACGTCAACCAGTAGTTGTCACCGCTGTTCGTAACGTAAACACCAATGACCCTGCCAACGGTTGAGGGCAGGGTATAGGCCTGGGTGCCTGAGACGGTCGTAAGGGAGGTATCTGTGTCTTGCATGAACATGAAATCTCCACGTCGGTAGAGGTCCCTGCATACGTCGTTGATAATCCTTTCCAGAGGAGCGTCTGCAAGCCTGACGTCATCGACGTCAAACCATAGCCTAACTTCTGTCTTCATTGTTCCAAGGTCATTGGCCATAACTAAACTCCAAGTTGGAGGCGGATTGCCCGCCGAAGTTTGGAGACCGTCTGATCGGTCTCAATGCCAAGCCCGGCAGCAACCTCCTGAAGGTCGGCCTTCCGCATCTCAAGGAGCTGCGTTGCGTTGTACGGCTTGGGATCTTCGCCCGCCACAGGGGCCGGGGGCGGAGCCGGTGTTTCGTCGTCGAACAGGTCTGACAGGTGAGGTCCAAGAGAATCGTCAGGAACAGGTTCAGCCTCCTCCACCGACGCCAGGGCAACAGGCTCAATTGTCGGTGTCGGAAGGTCTGAAGTGTCAAGTCCCTTTTCTAGTCTCTTCTGGTGTTCTTCGGCAATAAGCTTAGCCTGAAGCTCAGCTACCCTATCCTCCATTGCAGAGTAAGCCTGATGTTCCAGCCTTTTTGCCCTGTGGTGGGCTGGGACCTTCCTGAGGGGCTTGGTGTCCTCTGGGATGATCATGATGTGGCCCTGATTCCACGGCCTTGAGTTCTCAACGACTTTCTGCTTTTCGTCTTCGTCTGTCGAAAACCTGCCATGTCGAAACTTGACCCCACCTGAAAGCCGGAGTCCCTGGTACTTACTGCAAAGGTAGTGTTTGGTTGCCATGGTTAATAATCCTTCCTAGATAGCTTCGTAGCGCATCCTCAGAACCACCCCGTCAAGGGCGTCGATCGGCATGGTCGGGCGGGTAGCGACAACATCAGCCTCACCGGGCAGCACACAGAGAATGTACTGGTAGGTTTCGGTTGCGTCGTCATCAATGTACACGGCCACTCCATTGGAAGCGGCGTCCGCGTCATGTTTGACGATGATGTTATTGCCGTCGCTGCACGGGACCATAATGTCCTGACCGTTCGGCGACACACACAGAAGCTCTGCGCCGTCCCCACCGTCTTCGTCACAGTAGACCTGGACGCCGGTTGGGGTGCCTTCGTTGTCAAAGACGGTGACAGTCGGCCCGTCGTCAACAAGCTCAGGGGTGACATCTGCGTTGTGGGCAAGCTCAGACTCAAAATACCCACCGCCAGCCGCATTGGCAACAAGCAGTGCGGTACCAGGAGTGGACGCGTCTGCGATATAGGTAATCGTGAATCCAACAGAATCGTCGTTCGAATACCCGTTCTTGACGGCCTTGAGTTTGCCATTCGCATGGTCCCACTTGATGTCGAATCCCGGCACGGGTTCGATGTCGTAGTGGTAGATTGAGCTGATGTTTTTGTTGACGGTAGCTTTGGTGAGTGCCCACCCTCCGGCGGGATAAGCGTCGTCAAGAGTTACTGTTCCGTACCCAACGACCATTGCGGCCTTCTGTCGGTCAATGAACGAAGCGGTACGTGAATAACTAATAGCCATGTTTCTTTCTCCTTGTTAAGTAAGGAGGGGGCCGAAGCCCCCTCCGTTGTTCTCAATGGTTTACGGAGCGAACGAAGACACACCCTTGATGATTCCGTGGGTGTTCTCATGACGAATCTCCCAACCGGCTTCGGTCAGGAACTCATGCACAAGCTTGTCATCTCCGGGCGACTGACGGTCAGTCAGGTATTTGGTGTCGCGGTTCCGAAGCGGACGATAACGGAAGTTCGCCATGTCCACAGCGAAGCCCCAGCCCTTGAACACCGACGCCTGCGAAAGCAGCGGGTGACCCTTGAGGTACAGGGTACCGTAGGGGGTTTCCCAACGCGACAATTTCAGGCCGAACGCTTCGTCGGTCGGCACCAAGTTGATGTCACCGTAGGAACGCGCCATCTGGTTCATAACGGTCAGAACCTGATTGCCGCAGACCAACAGCTTCTCAGACTTGGAGTTGGGGACCAAGAACAGGTCCTCAAGCCAGCCCTCAAAGTCGCTGATGCCAAGCACGCCAGCGCTGTCGGACGCAACGTCATAGACGTTGGTCGTGACGAACTGGGTGAAGCCACCGGTGTACCGGGTGTACTGGTTGGAGCCAGTACCAGCGCCGGTCGCGGAGGCGACGGTGCGGAGGCGGAGGCCCAACAGGGCGGACCATTCCATCTCAATCGCGTGACGCTCAGCGGCCTCACGCTTGAGTTCCTTCTCCACCTCACCAGTTCGGAGATAGGTCTCCTTCATGGTGCCGGTGAGTTCCAGCGGGGTACGGAAAATCTGGGTGTAGTTGTACACCTCAGACGCCGTGGTGCTGGTCGAACCAGGAACGGACGCGCCCTCAGCGAAGGCTGAACCAACGATGGTCAGTACTTCGTCGTCGGCGATGGGATGGTCTGCAAGGTCCTCATTGATGTCACGGACAAGAACCGCATCGGTTCCGTCGGTCACGGAGGTGACCCGCATATACTCACCGGTGGTCTCATTGAAGAGGACCGAACCGGCACGCAGGCCAGCCGTGGAGTCAAAGGTAACGGTGGTGACGTCTTCGTCGGCGCAAAGGCCGTTGACGGTCACCTGGGTCGGGGGCAGCCCCTTCTCAAAGAACGTGAACTTAGGATCGTCCACGCTTTCAGACTGAAGCTTACCGGACAGCATCGTCATAATGGCGGGGCTGTTCGGATAAAGGCGAAGGATGCCCTCTCTGAAGTTCGTGGGGCGCTCATTGCCCCACTGGCCAGTGCCACGCAGGCCAAGGATCGTAGCCATGTTTATTTTCCTTTACTGAGGACTCAATCCAACATGTCAGCCCAACCTGCCTCAGTGCCTGGGATCGGGGCCTTGGATTTGGGTTTGCTGGCTTTGGTGTTAGCAGAGCCTTCGCCAGTTACCAAGCGCCTTGCGTCTTCGGCAGAGACGGTTGAGCTTTTCTTTTTCTCCGTTGCGATCTGAAGAAGAGTCTCATGGTTCTTAGCAAGCCAAAGGTTCCTAAGAATAGACGGATCTTCAACGATCGCCTGGAGAGGCGGATTTACTGTCCTCTGAAGTTCGGTGATGAATTCACCGCGTATCTGTTTGTCTTGGAGCGGTTCAAAGATGCCGCCCTCACTGGCAATCCCGTCAAAGATTTGGTTAACCTGTCGACGGGCCTGCTGAAGACTTGACTCATGGGCCGTTGTCTGCTGTTGGTACTGCTGCTCAGAGGCATAATTGATCAGTCCGCTGACCTGTTGTTTAAGGTTCGCAATTTCGGTGAGGAGGGAATCCCTGAGGTAAAGCAAACCGGCAGTGGTGTTCGGATAGAACTCCTTGACGTCTCCGTCAAGCCAGCCCTCTTCGACCATCTGATCGATCTGCCTCCCGTAATGCCCTTTCACTATGTCGGGAGTAATCTGAGGCTGTCCCTGCTGAGCTGCCTGCTGCTGCCGTGCCTGAGCTTCGGCCTCCAGACGCATCTGACGTTCTTGCTCAAGAGCAACACGTTCCTGAATCTGCCTCTGTAGCTCCTCTGCTTCCTGCCGCTGCTTCTCATACAGCTCCTGATAGTGGGACTGTTGGTTAGCACCAGTGATAACCTTTGTGAAAAGGTCCGGGTCCTTCCTTAGATCCTCAAGTGAGTACTCCTTGTTGCGGTACTTAAACGTTTGGACTTCTTCTTTGCTCTCAGCTTCGGGTTCGTCTTGGCCTTCCTCTGGTGACGCTTCGACGGTATCGGCCGGGCGATCCTCAC
>Ga0272441_10010159_pt1 | contig 14318 bp, 11 predicted proteins | sample SSMProp6N_FD_193582 | JGI IMG/M metagenome (GOLD analysis project Ga0272441, IMG submission 193582) | Marine sediment archaeal communities from Little Sippewissett salt marsh, Falmouth, MA, United States - SSM-Prop-6N | ecosystem: Environmental > Aquatic > Marine > Wetlands > Sediment ... | reverse complement strand
AGGAGGAGCACGAGAAGCGGTACAGGAAGCTGCTGGAGAACGTTGAGAAGGGTACCGTCTTCAAGAGGGATGTGGTGGTGGAGTGGAAGTGCAGGAACTGTGGTTATGTGCACCATGGGAAGGAGGCGCCTGAGGAGTGCCCCGCCTGCAAGCACGCCAGAAGCTACTACGAGATCCACGCAAAGAACTATTAGATATTTTAAACTTCATTTTTTTCTAAACACTAGCAACAACGTTTTTTATGAAAGAATAGGTGTTGGGGAAGGGATTTCCACACGTTTTTACTATTAAAAACGCCTTAAGTATGCTTGTTACTTGAGATGCTGCAATTGAATTTCTCGCACAGTAATAAAGAATAAGATGATGTGAGAATACTGTTGGACGTGGAAGAAGCAAACAGTAAGAAGGCTAATTATATAGGAAAAAACAAGACAATTCTCACACACAAATAAGCCGTGTGTACTCTTAAAAATTATCGTATGTAATTACAGCCATATTTTTGCTGTGTTTTTTATTCTCAATAATCCCCTACCCTTCATCCGGCTCACTATCGAGAATACTATTCTTATGTATATATGCAAGAAGAACAGTCGACGAATATGGTCTGGCGCTAGGAGACAGTTTGTAATACTCCGTGATCCCGATAGAACTAATGACTAGAAGGTAGCACGAGGTTAATGGAGCATGAGAAAAGCATTATATATCGAATCAATCTACGTCGTTTGATGTCTATTTATCGAGAAGTGTACAGAAAACTGCTATATACGTTCGTTTCAATGTCTATGATACTGGCATTATGTTATCCAGTCTATTTTAACAGCATTAACGCGGTACATGGATCTGAGTCATCGTCCTTAGTTGTCTGGGCTAACGAAGGAGGAGACAAGGTAACTAGAGACGAGTTAAGGGCATACATAGACCCTGCTTCTGTGATAAACTCTGTTTGGGATGGAGAGGAGATCTCATTGTTTGGTGCTAGAAACGAGGTGGTGTCATTCAACCTCGTATTAGAGGCGCCGTATTCAGACATAGTCGACGTTGATGTTGGTCTAGATGTGCTGGAAGGGCCGGATGGAAACAAGATAACGACTCGCTCTGCCTCAGGAGACGATTTATTCAACTTTGTAGGTCGCAACATCGAGCTATTCTACGTGAGGTACCTCGAGATCGAGGGGTTGACCACCAATCTAGCTTTCGCTGGAGTCGACTACGATGAGCGGCATGTACCAATACGTTTCCAGCGTCCATATAACGAGGAGTATGAGGGAATCGGTGTCTGGGAGGATCGTCCCGACCATAACAAGATGTACCCCGATATCGCCGTTCCCCTTGAACTGGAGTCGCCCTTCACGATCGAAGCAGGGACATCTCAATCAATATGGGCTGATATCTATATCCCAAAAAACACTCCAGTAGGTGATTACGGGGGTGTAGTCTCCATCCTTTTAGATGGAGTAACGGAGCTACAAATACCAATAACCCTTACCGTCCGAGGATTTACACTGCCTGATTACCCCAGCGCCGAGACTATGTTGGCTTATTCTCCTGAGAACATCAACAGCCGGTACCTCGATGACGAGTATCCCACCTTAGGAACCAGTTCATATACCCAATCCATAGAATTACATAATAGACACTTTCAACTCGTGCATCGCCACAAGATCTCTTTGATAAACGACTGGGATTTTGACGTTACTAACGAAACACTCAACGACGAGCTGCTTGACGCATGGGTATCACGCCTTAATGGCGACCTCTTCACCCCCGAGCATGGATATGAGGGGGTCGGTGAAGACGTCGGCAACAATGTCTTCTCAATAGGAACCTATGGTAGCTGGTACTGGCAGGGAGGCACAGAAGAAGAAATGTGGGAAAACACCGACGCATGGGTTAACTGGTTTGAAGGCCAAGGCTTCTCAACGCCAACAGAGTACTTTCTCTATCTTGTAGACGAGTCAGACAACTTCCCCCAGATCGAGCGATGGGCAGAATGGATAGAAAGCAATCCCGGACCTGGAAAGAATTTGATGTCAATGGCAACCATCCCTCTCACGGACGCGGTGCGCTACACGCCATCTCTTGACGTACCGACTTCAGAGGGCACGTTTGGGATCACAGAGCGATGGGAGGACGCCCTCGAGACGCACAGGGCCAAGTCTGGGACCAGGTTCTATATGTATAACGGACAACGCCCAGCAACCGGTTCTTTCGCCACCGAGGACGACGGGATATCCCTACGTGTTCTTGCCTGGGGACAGTACAAGATGGGTGTCAACCGCTGGTTCTACTGGGAGTCAACTTACTACGACAACTACCAAGGAGACATGGGCCCCACAAACGTGTTTCAAACCGCACACACCTATGGCAGCTATGATGACTACGACGAGGTACTGGGGAAAACTGGGTGGAACTACTTCAACGGAGACGGTGTATTACTATATCCTGGAACCGACAGGAGCTTCACAGAGGAAAGTTATGACGTTAACGGGCCATTCGCCTCTCTTCGCTTAAAGCACTGGAGGCGAGGCATACAGGACGTCGATTACCTCACGTTAGCAGCCGAGATAGACCCCGAACGCACCGCCGAGATCGTAGAGGAGATGGTCCCCGTCGTATTATGGGAGGTAGGATGCGAGCTTTACAAAGGCGAATGCGATGGCTGGATACAGGCAGACATCAGTTGGCCAATCGATCCCGACGTCTGGGAGGCGGCGAGAGCGGAGCTAGCGGATATAATAGAGGGAGATGAGAAAACAACTGAACCTGAGCCGGAACCCGAGCCAGAGCCAGAACCCGAATCTGAACCAGAGCCGGAACCAGAACCAGAGCCGGAGTCTGAGGAAACTGGTTGGATCCCAGGATTCCCTCTATCCGCCTTTACTCTAGCATTATTTGCCATAATATACCTATACCACATAAAACCCAGAAACAGTGCACGCCCACAGAACAGTTGACCCCCATATGTCTTGATCAACATGGCTACCGTACATACGCTGCACATGTACTAATATCGTGAAGGAGAGACTTTTAGAAATGTGTTTGAAAATGATACAGTATGCTGTTCGTACTGCTCGTCAGTTATTGAGTGCAATATCTAATGATTAACGTACCAATCGAGACTTCATCGCCCCCAGTTAACGCTCCGTCTCGAGTTTTTCCTGCGAAATAATCACTCCCCAACATCGTTGGAGTGAAACTGAGTATCTATGCAGAGTTTAATCAACTACATGGAAGAACACCCAGAACTAACAACTTAATCGATGATTTTATCCTCACTTTACTTAATTCATATTGAACCCCCGACACTTTTCACGTGTGAGAGGATTCGAACCCTCTAAAGCCTCAGCTATAGAGTCTTGGGCCTCTATTCACAAACGAAGGGGGTCTAGAGGAAGTCTCTTCGACCGCCGTCAACCAGCAGTATCTTGCCTGTGATGTACCGGGATCTGTCGTTTGCGAAGAAGAGCACCGCGTTGGCGATGTCCTCCGGCTTGCCGACTATCCCCAGGGACGAGCGGTCTCTCCTCCCTTGCAGAACCCTCTCATACTCCTCGTCGCTCCTGCCTCCCTTGAGCATCACCGTGTCAACCGCCCCGGGCGCGACGCAGTTCACGTTGATGCCGTACCCGCCCAGGTCGTACGCGGAGCTCTTGGTGAGCTGAATCACGCCAGCCTTGGAGACCCCGTAACTGGTCTCCCCGTCCATGGCTATCCCGAAGCCGGAGTTGGACGAGATGTTCACTATCTTGCCGTAGCGCCTCTCCACCATGTGCCTCGCGGCCACCTGGGAGCAGAGGAACACGCCCTTGAGGTTGATGGCCATGTGTCTGTCCCACACCTCGTCCGTGGTCTCCAGGATTGAGCCTCCGGCGGATATCCCGGCATTGTTGACGAGGATGTCCACCTTCCCATACTCCTCAATGGCGGCGGCAAACATGGCCTCGACCTCGTCTCTCTTCGAGACGTCGCATTGAACGGCTATGGCTCTGCCACCCATCTCCTCGATGGTGTTGACCACTTCGTCCGCCTCCTCCCGGCTCTTGCTGTAGTTTACTACCACAGGGCAGCCTTCCCTAGCAAACGCCAAAGCGATGCCTCGACCTATGCTACGAGATGCCCCAGTGACGACCGCTACCTTATCCTTGAAATCTGACACTCGAATCCCCTTTCGATATGATACGCTTGGATCTTGATAATAAACTAGCGTAGAATGAAGAAAAATAAGCTAAAGGTGCGGGGGGAGGGATTCGAACCCTCGGAAGCCTGAGCTACAGGATCTTGAGTCCCGCCCCTTTGGCCACTCGGGAACCCCCGCACACCAGAAACATACAGCGACAAGCCGCTTAAAACCGTTCCCCAAAAAAACCATAAACACCCACAACCCACAACCATACCATGAAGATATCCCTGAGCCTCGGCGGAAGCCTCCTCACAGGCAAAAACAAGGAACCATGCGTGGAGCTCACACCAGAAAACTACCGCACCTACGCCGAGACCCTCAAGGATCTACACGGCCAAGGCCACGAGATCATGGCGGTGTGCGGCGGAGGCAAACCCGCCAGACACTTCATAGACGTGTCCAAGCAGCTAGGCGGAACCAGAATCATCCAAGACCTCCTCGGCGTCAAGGCGAGCCACGTCAACGCCCTGCTCATGATGTCCGCCCTCGGCCACCACGCCGACCAGAACCGCATATACCAGAGGGCATCAGACCTCAGGTACGCCCCGACGGGCAAGATACTGGTGGGCGGCGGCTACAGGCCGGGGAGCAGCACCGACTACAGGGCCGTCATATTCGCGGAAAAGATGGGCGCAGACCTCATCATAAACGCGACGGACGTCCCCGGCGTCTACGACAGGAACCCCAGTAAACACCCTGACGCCGTCAAGCTCAAGGAGCTGACCTACGACCAACTGGAGAGCATAATCAAGGAGAACACGAGGCAGGCCCCAGGCGAGTACGGGCTCTTCGACCTGAAGGCGGTCAAGCTGGCGAGGAAGGCCGGGATACCGGTGGTGTTCATCGACGGCACAGACCCGGAGGAGATAAAGAGAGCCGTGGACGGGACCCACGGCGGAAGCACAGTGCAATGATGAAAGCGTTCACCCTGATTCGGCGACGCAGAACCCTCCCCGACCGTGATCGACAGGATATAAGAACCTTCAAATACAGTACCCCTTTTAGAGTCTCTACTCGGTGAAACACCATGTCCGGTAACCCCACCCTCGACAGATTCAGGTTCAAGCGGATGCTGGAGAGGCTCCAGAGCCTAGAGGGCAGAGGCACCGAGCTTGTGACGGTGTATGCACCGCCCACGAAGCAGGTCCACGACGTCATGCAGGACCTCAGGAACGAGTACGGCACCGCAGTCAACATCAAATCCAAGACCACCCGGAAGAACGTCCAGGACGCCCTCACCAAGGTCATGGAGCAGCTCAAGCTGTTCAAGGAGATCCCCGAGAACGGCCTCGCGTTGTTCGCGGGCAACGTGGTGGGGGACACCGAGAGAGACGACGACATGGAGACCTTCGTCCTCATACCCCCCGAGCCCATAGGCATCTACTACTACAGGTGCGAGCACAGGTTCATGCTTGACCCCCTCTTCGAGATCCTGGAGGCGGAGGACACCTACGGCATCCTCGTCATGGACTCCAAGGACGCCACCCTGGCCACGCTCAAGGGGCAGCGGGCCGACATAGTCAAGGACATGACCAGCGGCGTCGCCGGGAAGACCCGCGCCGGAGGCCAGTCCGCCAGACGATACGAGCGGCTCAGGGAGATGCACCTCAACGAGTACTACCACAGGGTGGGGGACATGATGACCGACGTCTTCCTCAACATCGAGAGCCTCAAAGGCATCATCGTCGGCGGCCCAGGCCCCACCAAGGAAGACTTCCTGAAGGGCAACTACCTCCACCACGAGATCAGGGACAAGATACTCACCACCGTAGACACAGGCTACACGGGCCACGAAGGCGTCAAGGAGGTGGTGAACAGGAGCCGCAGCTTCCTCGAAAAAGTCCGGTACATGCAGGAGCGGGCAGCCGTGCAGGAGTTCCTCAAACACATCGGAGAGGACGACGGCCTAGCCACCTACGGCGAGCAGGAGGTGCTGCGAGTCCTCAAGAACGTGAACGTTTACACGCTTCTGATCAGCGACTCCATCAGGCGCTGGTACGTGACCCTCAAGTGCAGGACCTGCGGCTACACGGAGACCCAGATAGTCGACATGGATGAGTGGGAGGAGTTCGAGGAGAAGGTCTCGGGCATGACGTGCCTCAAGTGCGGCACGGGCCAGTACGAGATCCAAGATAGGGAGGACCTTATAGAGGTTCTCGTCAGGATGAGCGAGGAGGCCAACGCCAACATGGAGATCATATCCACCCACACCGAGGAGGGGGAGATGCTCTACAGGAGCTTCGGGGGCATCGCCGCCGTAACCAAGTACAGGACGTTCTAGGGTTCCCTCTTCTCCAGGAACTCACCAATCAACGGGTCGACGTGGGACCAGTCCCGTCCCTCCTTGAAGTCTTCCCTGTCCTTCTCAGACGTCGGCACCGTATCGAACTCGCAGTGGTCGTGGCCGAGGATCATGCACATGGTGTGTATCATCTTCTGGCCCGGGTCCGCGGCCATCACCTTCCCGGGGTCGATGAGGCAGTACATGGCCCCTATCCCGGGCTCCCCGTACTCCAGCATTATCTTACCGAGCTCGCACAGAGGCGGCTTCCCCTCCCGTCTCTCCCAGAAACCGTACTTGGGGAGGCTCTGGTGCCCCTGCTTCGTGCGCTCGGCGACGTACTCGCTGTAAAGCTTGATGGAGTCAAGGACCAGCTGCTTCCCCTCTTCCCAGCCAAACCTGTCTACCAGGGTCTTGGCGTAGGCGAGATGCAGCAGGGCCAGCCTGTGCGTGGTCACCTTGACCTCGTTCTCGGCCTCGGATAACGGAACCATCTCTTCAGTCATGACAAGTCAGGAAAAGTGTTCTGCAGAAAAGTATAAGGGGTTTCCTAGAGGGTGACCGTGAACCCGATCTCCGGGTAGTCCTCCAGGTTCACGTCGCCGCCGACGCCTGCGGCTATCTCCAGGGACTCTATCTTCAGCGTGTCCTCGATGTCTGTTGAGCCCAGCCTGAGCGCCTCCGCGTACTCGTCCGGCGCGTAGAGCCGGACGCTCTTCATGGACGCGTTCAGGCTCACGCCCATCCTGTTCTTCTCGCGGCGGATGTCGCCGATTGCGGCTATGATCACGTCCCCCGTCTTCTCGGCGTCCTCGTCCACCATGGACTCGTCGTACCCTGGCCACGCCGAGACGTGTATGCTGGCGTCGGGGTCGTACATGGTGCGCCATATCTCCTCGGTGATGTGGGGCGTTATCGGCGCCATGAGCTTGATCATCCGCTCCACCGTGTAGAGGAGGGTCTGCTGTGCAGCCTTCTTCCCGTCTCCGTCGCCGTAGAGCCGCGTCTTCGCCGCCTCCAGGTAGTGGTCGCAGAAGATGTGCCAGATGAAGTTCCTCGTCGTCTCGGTGGCGTTCATGAAGTCGCAGCTCTCCATGGCCTCGGTGGCCTTCTTCACGGTCCTCTGGAGCTTGGACACTATCCACCTGTCCAGGAGCCTTGGCTCGACGCCTTCACCTGGGTCGTAGTCCTGCAGCCTCATGCCCGTGAACCTGCAAGCGTTCCAGAGCTTCCTCATGAAACGCCAACCGTACTCCACGTCCTCCCACCGGAACGGTATGTCGGTTCCCGTGCTCCCGCCTGCGGCGGCCCACTGCCTGGGCGCGTCCGCGCCGTACTTGGGAAACACCTCCGGCGTCGAGACGTAGTTGCCCAGGCTCTTGCTCATCTTACGCCCGTCGCCGCCGAGGACCATGCCGTTGATGAGCACGCTGTCGTAGGCGGTCTCGTCGAACAACGCCAGATGCCTCACCATGAGGTAGTAGGCCCAGGTGCGGATTATGTCCTGGCCGCTGGGGTGTACGCTTGCCGGGAACTGTCTCCGCCAATTCGGCTTATCCGGCCAGCCCGCGTGTATGGCGCACGTAAGGCTGCTGTCGAACCACGTGTCCATTACGTCGGTGTCGGGCACGAACTCGGTGCCGCCGCACTCACAGACGTCGTCGATGGCGGTCACCTTGGGGTCCACTGGCAGCTCCTCGGGCCTAGCGAGCCTTATCCTGCCGCAGCTCTTGCAGTACCACGCGGGCACCGGGGTGGCGAATACCCGTTGCCTGCTCAGCACCCAGTCCCAGTCCAGGCCGGTGGCCCAGTCGATGAGCCTCTGCCTCATCCAGTCGGGGTACCAAGTTATCCGTTTAGCGGTCTCGACTACCTTGTCCGTGAGGCTTATGGTGCGCATGAACCACTGCCGCGCCGTCACCACCTCTATGGGCGTGTCGCAGCGCCAGCACAGCCCTACCTCCTGATCCAGCTCATGCTCCTCCCTGATGAGTCCAGCCTCACGCATGTCCTCGACGAGGGCCTCCTGTCCCTCGGCGATGGGCATCCCGGCGTACTTGTCCGCCACGGGCTGCAGTATTCCTCGTCCGTCGATGAGCTTCACCACGGGCAGGTTGAAACGCGCCACGGCGACCACGTCCGCCTTGTCGCCGTATGTGCAGATCATCATTGCCCCCGTGCCGAACGTGGGGTCCACCTCGTCGTTGGCTATGATGGGCACCTCTTGACCAAACACGGGCACCCTCGCCTTTCCGCCGATGAGGTGACTGTAACGCTCATCGGCCGGGTGGACGCCCAGAGCTACACAGGCAGGCAGGTACACGGGCCGGGTGGTGGCTATGAGCACCTCCCCGTCCCCGGTGTAGAACGGTATGGTGTATATCCTGCCCCGCTTGGTCTCGTGCTCCACCTCGGCGTCCGCGATTGCCGTCTCGCAGCGGGGGCACCAGTTGATGGGGTGCTCCCCCTTGTAGATCATGTCCTTCTCGTAGAGCAGGAGGAAGCTGAGCTGAATCTTCCGCATGTACTCCGGCTCCATGGTCCTGTACTCCGTGGTCCAGTCGACGCTGCAGCCCATCCTGATCACCGCCGTCTTCATGACGTCGATGTACTGCTCTATCCACTCCTCGCACATCCTGCGGAACACGTCGGGCGGTACGTCGCTCTTCCTTATCCCCTTGGCCTTCTCGACCCTGACCTCTGTGGGCAGCCCGTGGCAGTCCCACCCCTGGGGGAACAGCACGTTGTAGCCTCTCATACGCATGTACCTGGCCCTCACGTCGAAGTAGGTCCAGTTCAGGAAGTTGCCCATGTGGAAGTCGCCGCTCGGGTAGGGCGGAGGAGTGTCTATGCTGTATACCGGCTTGGTGTCGTCGTCCCAGTCGTACCTGTGTATCCCCTCTTCCTCCCAATGCCTCTGCCACTTCTCCTCCATCTGGAGGAAGTCCATTCGTCTCGGTAGCACGTTCATCTCGATTTCTCCCCTACATTCTGCGGACCAAGCGCGGTTGATAGGCTGGATATCCCTGCCTCTTTCTTTAAAAGGTTGTCCGACGCGGTCTGTCCCCTAGGCGTGTCCGGGTCTTCAGGTGATCCCCGCCGGGGGATCGACAAAACAATACCCCATTTGCCTCTCCTCAGACACCGAATCATTCAGGGTGGTCGGATAAAAGCTTTCAGATTTCGGAGTCATACATCGAATATTAAAGGCTCGTCCCGTTTCCTCGGCCCCTGGATCACCAGCTGATCCCCGAGGGTGGCCTTCATGCCGTCAACCGCCGCCGCCACGGGTATCCCCGTCTCCCGCTGCAGATACTCCGCCTCCTTGAAGGGATCGGCTTCCAGCATCCTCCACCCGAAGTGGGTTATAACCGCCAAGGACGGCTGGGCCTCACTGAGCACCCGTAGCGCGTCGTCTGTGCAGAGATGCATCTTAATCGGGTTACCCCTCGGCCAGATCACGCAGAGTATGAGGAGCCGTTGACCCTCGTGCTGCTCCCCCAGGCCCTGGAAGTACCCTGTGTCGCAAGTGTAGCCGACGGAGCCGACGCCCGGGGCGTCGAACCTGACGCCGGTGGAAGCGGGGTCCGAGTGAAGGGCCTTCGTAGCCGTGAACTCGACGTCGTTCACGCTGAACCCCGTGCCTGGCTCCAGCTCGACGAGTTCACCCACCAACCCCTTGTGGTAATCGGAGACGCATGGACCGAGGCCGCCTAGCCCCCGGGTCACGCTGGGCGGCGCCGCGAACAGCCCCTTCCTGCTTCTCGTGCCGTCCGTCATGGCCTCTATGAAGACCTCGGCGTCCGTGTAGTGGTCGGGGTGGCAGTGGGTCACCACGAGGCCGTCCAGCCTCCGGGGGCTGAGCCCCGCCCAGTTGGAGAACACCAGGGCGCCGGGCCCAGGGTCGATGTGCACCTGCGTCTCTCCTTGCACCACCCTGATGCCGGCGGTGCGCCTCCTCTGGGTAGTCATCACGAACCTGCCGCCGCCTGTGCCCAGGAAATGCAGCTCAAGGGGCTTCAGAGGCTACCCCCTCTCCTCAGCACCCTCCCCGCGAGGGCGCCCGTGTGCTCCCCGTCGCTTACCGCCAACTCACCGTTCACGACAACGTATGGGATTCCCTCCGGGTACCGGTGTGGGTCGCTGAACGTCGCCACGTCCTTCACTGTCTCGGCGTCGAAGACGACGATGTCCGCCGCCATGCCCACCCTCAGAAGCCCGCGGTCCTGGAGCCCAAGCCGCTGGGCGGGCATGCTCGTCATGCGTCTAATCGTCTCCGCGTAGGTGAACAGCCGACGCTCCCGCGCGTAGAGCCTTAGGTACCTTGGGAACGCCCCGTAGCAACGCGGGTGAGGCTTACCCTCACCGAGCCTCCCGTATGGCGCGTGGACCCAGCCATCGCTGCAAGGCATCACGCAGGGGTGCCTGACCAGCGTGTCCACGTCCTCCTCGACGCCCCAGAAGGTGACGTTCATGGCCTCGGCGTCCTCCTCCAAGAGGAGGTCGCACAGCGCGTCCACCACAGGCACCCCGCGCGCCTCGGCCACCTCGGCGACGGTCATCCCCTGATACCTCTTGTTGGCCTCAGACTTCACATACGTGACCAACACCTTGTTGAAGTCCCTACCCTTCTGGTCCCTGACCTCGGAGAACTCCCTCTCCAGCCTGCGCCTGATCTCCGGGTCTCTGAGCCTACCGAGCATCTTCTCGACTCCCCCCTCGTGAGCCCAGTCGGGAATCACCTGCGACAGCAGGCTGGACCCGGCGGTGTACGGGTATATGTCCGCGGTGACGTCGAGGCCCCGCTCCCTCGCGTCGTCCAGCGCCTTCAGCGTGGTCTCCCCGTGTCTGCCCGACAGCTGCTTGTGGGACGCGCATGAGCTGCCAATATGCGACACCTCCACGGGCACCCTCGCCTTGAAACCCAGCTCGATGGTGTCCATGAGGTTCTCGATGTTACCGCGCATGTGAGTCGAGTACAGCCCCCCTTTCTCTCTCAGGACCCCGCACAGCTCCACCAGCTCTTCGTCCTCGGTGAAGACCCCGGGCGGGTAACCGAGCCCGGTTGACATCCCGTGTGCCCCATCGTCCATCGCCTCCCCCAGCAGCCGCTTCATGGCATCCAGCTCGCCGGGCGTGGCGTCCCGATCCTGGAAACCCATGACGTTCACCCTTATGGAGCCGTGGCCCACGAACGGCACGAGGTTGATGCCGACTCCCTCTGCCTCTAATAATCCCAAGAACTCGGAGAGGGTTCTCCAGCCCCAGTCAAGGTCCAGCCCAGACGTGAAAGGCTTAAGGTAATGGATGAGGGCCTCTCTATGTTCGTCGTAGAGAGGGTACATGGATAACCCACAGTTACCCATGGTCACGGTGGTCACGCCCTGATGTATGTAGCTCTCGCACCGGACGCTGCCTAGAACCGTGTGGTCCGCGTGCATGTGCACGTCTATCCATCCGGGGCTCACGCATAGACCCGAGGCGTCTACCACGTGGGCGTCCCCCGTGTCACGGATTGAACCGACTTTTACTATTTTTCCGTCTTTGACCGCGACGTCAGCGTTTATCCACGGGCTTCCTGCTCCGTCGAAGAGCCTGCCGCCTTTTATGACGATGTCGTACGACAAATGGATTCAATGGATACATGGGTCTTCATCTAATCTAGTTTTTCTTCCCCATCACAGGTCAGACGTTTAAAAAAATGGATTAGATAACGGATAGAGGCCCATCGAGTTTACTAAAAAACCATTTTCTGATATTTAATTTTAAAAACATATAAACATAACCGATTAAAACCTTCTGTCACAAAGACCCAAAAAAATATGTAAATAATCCTAAAAAAATTCGACGATTCATCTCAAATAGTAATAATGAAAAATAGCTTAAGCGCCCCTCTGGGTCTACTAGTCTTAATCAACATTCTAATAGCCATCCAGCCAGCGACGGCAGAAAACTACATCTTACACAGTTCCTGGCTCAAAACCCCTGTCTCTGTTGACGGAAAAGAGACGACGACCAAAGAATGGTCAGACGCAAACACATACATCATCACCCTAGGGCTCAACGAGGGGATGAGCCCACCATACCTAAGAGCAAAGATCTGGGTAAAGAACGACCAAGACAAACTCTACATACTCATGAAGATAGCGTACCTAGACAAGATACCGGGAGACAAGGAAGACCAGGCGTTCCTATACTATCTATGGTCGACGCTGGCGGGCACAGACTGGGATATAAGCGACGCCGCGTGGCTCTACCAGCTCGGATCACCAACAGACCTCACCAACTACGACGGCGACACATGGCAACAGGACACGTCAGCCACACCCCCCGGCGACAACAACGTCCAGGGAAGAGGATACCACGACACCACGTTCTACTGGTTCGAGATGGCGAGGCCGCTGGACAGCGGAGACCAGTGGGACTGGAGCATAGCCCCCGGCGAAACCATCGGCCAAGGCAACATGGAGCAGACGGGCGACCTCCTGTACATAGGAATCCACGACGACTCAGAGGGACACCGAATAGAGACCAGGATAACCCTGACACTGGCGAAACAACCAGAATACAACTACCCGGTCGGCGGAACCCTCGAGGAACGTGAAAAGACGCCAACGTACCTATCAGCCATCGTGGTCACACTCGTAATCGTTGCAGGTCTCATTGCGTCTGCTAGACCACGAAGATAGTCGGAACCCCCCAGAGTTAAATATTTAATAGAGATGTGCATTCAATGCTGTTACAGGGGCCCGTGGCCTAGAACGGCTAAGGCGTCTGACTGATAATCAGAAGATCATGAGTTCAAATCTCATCGGGCCCACCAATTTATAAACGAATAAACCGGCTGACTACCTTTGCACATCCATGTTAAATATTACCTATTTTAGGTTAGATTTTACTGTAAACTAGGTTCAATCATCTCCCGCTCCGCGGGCCTCACACAAAGTATATATTATATATACGTGATCATATTTCATTAAGCCTGAGAAGGTGAGACAAGAATGGACATGGAAGTACTCAAGAAACACCTGGAAGACGAGGACTTTGTGAGAATACTCAACCACTGCCGGGAGCCCAAAACATACAACGAGATGAAGGGAGCCAATGTTAAGCAGGGAAAACTCTTCAAAGTACTCAAGGAACTGAAGGTAAACGAGGCCCTACTCTTCGCGGACGGAAAGTACTACTCTTCCCCCGAGGCCTTGGCGCTAATTTAACCCAGTTCTATCTCCATATTTTCTTTACACCCATCGAGTTTACTGTAAACGATACTAGTTCTGGCGTCCCAACGTCTCGGGAAACGGCGTCCATTGCTAAAATTTTTATTTAACAACGGGGGACGGTACTGGATGCCCTCCAAGCCGAGCACTACTAACCAGCTATCCTGGGCGAAGAACCGATCCGAGTCGCTGTACGCGGAAATACTGCAGCAGATCGAAGAAGTCCAAGACCCCGAGACCAGGGACGTGCTGGCCAAGCTGGCACGGTTGACACAGATAAACCAAGAGCTCCAGACCCTCGGCTTCATAGAACTTCTTTCAAGGATCACCGAGAACCAGACGGCCATCGACGACGAGCTCATGCAGATAAGCGAGTACGTCGAGGCAATTGTCAGGGTCCACCAGGAGGAGGCGAGGAACCTGGAGAAGGTTCTCTGAAAACGTTATACTGACAAAGTAATAAAAGCCGTTCCACGTCTTTAGACGTGGTATGCGTAGAAGCCGTAAACGTTTCCACGACCGCGTTTTGGCCAAGGCGAGGAAGCTGGTGCGTAACGGGAGGGTGGAGCGCCTCGACGGGGAGAGGTTCAACGTCATAGGCGACCACGGCACCTACAACGTGGTGCGGACACCCAGG
>Ga0272441_10010158_pt1 | contig 14318 bp, 11 predicted proteins | sample SSMProp6N_FD_193582 | JGI IMG/M metagenome (GOLD analysis project Ga0272441, IMG submission 193582) | Marine sediment archaeal communities from Little Sippewissett salt marsh, Falmouth, MA, United States - SSM-Prop-6N | ecosystem: Environmental > Aquatic > Marine > Wetlands > Sediment ... | reverse complement strand
GTGTCGCAGCAGAAGTGAACTTCGTGTTCGCCGACCATCATCCCCATGCGCAGTGCGTGGACGCCGATCTGGCCCGCTGGCCGTGGCCCACATGTACCACTCCGGTCAAAGGTCACGGTCGCGTCGGGGTGTTCGTCTCTCGCACGGCAGATGGATTCGAGCAGGGCGTGGGCTGTTCCGCTCGGCGCGTCGAGCTTCTGCCGATGATGCGTTTCGCAGATCTCCACATCCCAGGACGGATCGAGCCGGCCGGCCAGATCGGCGGCCAGGGCCAGCATGAGGTTGATACCGACGCTCATGTTCGGCGACCAGACGATCGGTATCGATTCGGCCGCCTTTTGAAGGACCTCCTTCTGCTTGTCGCTCAGGCCGGTGGTGCCGCTCACGAGCGGGACATTCTGATCGCGGCAGCGGCGGACCCACGTCTCGCAGCCGACAGGCAGCGTGAACTCGATGGCGACGTCACACGGCCCCGTGATCTCCGTTGATACCGGCATGTCGAGAGATGAGACCCCGGCGACGCAGCCCGCGTCCTGGCCCACGGCCGGATCGCCAGGTGCGGTGACCGCGGCCGCCAGGTCGCAGGCGGGGTCTGCGGCGACAGCTCGAACGACGGCTTGCCCCGTTCGCCCGGTGCAGCCGACGACCGCGATGCGAATCGACTTCATGAGAGGCTCTCCAGCGTCTTCTCCATCTCACCGGCGGTGTGCACATCTCCAGCAGCGCGCGCGACGTTGACACCTGTGCGCACCGTGTCCTTCGCGGCTTCCCGTTGCCCGAGCTTGAGTTGGACCCGCGCCTTCTGCGTGTACGCGGCGGCGTAGTGGGCGTCGATCGACAATGTTCGCTCGAATGCTTCGAGTGCCTCCGTCCACAGCTCGAGCTGCATGCACTCGAGACCGACGCCGTAGTGGGCCAGCGGGTCATCCGGCTGGGCCTCGGCGAGCTTCTGGAGCTGTTTCAGGCGGGACATGGTTGCGATTCCGTTCGAGCGGGGTGTCGACCGTGATGGCGGTCTAGAATCTCTGGCTCAGGCAGTCGCCAAAACTGTAGCCGCTACCGGTTTTGAAGTATTCCTTGCCCAATTCGCGGATACGGGCGAGCAAGGGCTGGGTTTCGTTCGCTGACGAGAACGGCTGCGTGGCGAAGAGCATGAGGTCGCGCTGTCGCTGCCGGATGCGGCAGTCGATCCCCTGCGATTGTAGATGATCGCGCGCTGCGGTTGCTGCTTCGCGGGCACGCCGCGGGAAGTACTGGATGACCACGTAGTGCGATCCTGGGGTGAAAGAGAACGCCTCTTCCCGGGGCGGGGGTGGTTCGGCAGGCTCCGGCCTCGTGGGGGCCGGCGAATCGTCCGTGTCACCGCTCACCGGCGTCAGGATCCCTCCGTTGTCCGGCCGATGGTCGGGCAACGGCGGCCGAGCGGGTGTCTCGTTGGCGTCATCATCAGTGGGCAGGCCGAGGAAGTCGCCATCCGCCGGCGCCTCCGCGCGTGGCTGTGTGCTTCGCACGCCGGCCTGGAACGTCGCGATCAGCACGACGGCCACCAGCCCGATGATGACCAGGGCTTGCGGCCAGCCGACGGACAGGATCAGGCGGCCCTGAGCGACTCGGACCGTCGGCCGAGCGACCGGTGTATGACTTTTTTCGTGCGGCGTCGGCGTCGGGGGAGCGGCTGGCGGTGCGCTGCTCGGCTGCGAGGTCGTCGGCGTGACACGGTGCGCCTCGGAGTGCGCACGGGGCCGCTTGCTACGAGAGACGACTTCGTACAGCACGGGGCGATTCTTGCGTGAGGGCACGGGCTGTCTCCGCATGCCACGCGCGGCTGCAACCGTGCGCGTTGCCTGGCCAGACCGTCGTTGATTGTAAGTGGTTCCTCGCGGTGCTCAACTGGTTTTTCGCCTGCTCTCGGTCGATCGGGTTTCCTCGGAGACACGAATCTGCCCGGGATCCTTGCGAAACAGGGCATGGTGGGCGTAAATAGGCATGCCGCGTGAGCGCGCGGCCGATTTTTGCCACGGCGACAGAAGAGTGGAGCTCATCATGAAAATTGGAATCGTCACGTTTACCGACGGACGCGCGCGGATTGCGAAGAGCACCGAGAAGGACTGCCGCATGTTCCAGGAGCGGCTCGTCTCTTACTTCAAGCGCAAGAAACACGAGGTCGTGCCGGCCAAGAAGATCGTCTGGAACTATGAAACGGCCCGCACCGAAGCCCGGCGGATCGCACTGACGTACCCCGACGTGGTCGTGTTCAACTTCTGTGTCTGGTCATTCCCGGACCTGACGGCGCAGGTTGCCAACCTGATCCCGGAGGTGCCCATTCTCCAGGTGGGGAACATCCTCCCGTCACATCCGGGCTGGGTCGCGTTCTTCGCTTCCGCCGGCACCCTCGACGAGATTGGCCGGCCGTTTGGGCGTGTGCTGGGCGACATCCGCAAGGCCGACGTGCAGAAGCAGGTCGAGCGTTTCCTGCACCGGCATAACCCCGACGAGCGTGCCCGTGGCGAGCGCGCCGCGGCCATGTTGCACGGCCAGCGCTACGGCGAGTTCGACGGCCCCTCGATGGGCATGTACACCGGACACGTCGACCCGTCGCAGTGGATGGAGCAATTCGGCGTGCACGTCTATCACCGCGGGCAGTTGCACCTGTGGCAGATGTCGCGGCGGATTGCGACCGATCGCGTGGAAGCCGGGCTGAAGTGGATCGAGAAGCACGCCGGCGTTATTCACTGGGACGAGAAGAAGCTCACACCGGGGGTCGACGGCACGCTGGCCCGGCAGGTGCGCATGTACCTGGCGATGAAGGACTTCTGCCGGCAGGAGGGGATCGACTTCTGCGGCCTGACCGGGCAGCTCGATATGACCGAGTGGCCGGATCTCTGTGTCGGCGATCTCCAGGAAGCGCTTCTTAACGACATCGCCGACTGGGAGCAGACGGACAAGAAGCCGCTCGTGTGCGCCACCGAGTGCGACAGCAACGGTGCCCTGACGATGCAGCTCATGCATCACCTGACCGGGACGCCAGCGTTGTTTGCCGACCTGCGTCACTACCACGAGAAAGAGGACCTATACGACCTGGTCAACAGCGGCCAGCACGCGCCGTGGTTCGCCAAGCGTTCGTCGAACTTCAGGCGAAACTGGAAAGAGTGCCACATCCGCCCCGCGTCAGATTTCTATTTCCGCGGCGGCGGCGGGAGTGTGCAGTTCTACGCAGCGCCGGCCAAGACCGTCACGTTCGGTCGCATCGTGCGGAAGACTGGCCGGTTCATGATGTTCATCTTCACCGGGTCGTTTGAGCAGTTGTCGCGGCAGAAGGAGGAGAAGCTCGCGAAGCAGACCACGTATGAGTGGCCACATGCCTTCGCCCGATTCGACATCTCGCTGGCGACCCTGCGCGACAACTACAGCAGCAACCATATCCACGCGGTCATCGGCAACCAGGTAGGCGCGCTGGCCGCCGCCTGTGAGTTCCTCGGAATCGAGCCGATCGTGCTGTCGTAACGCCTTCGTCGCGCCACGGAATCAGCGATAGCACCGCGTGCGGTTCACCCCCCGTCCGGGTCACCAGGATTAAGCGGCCCGGCGGGGGGTCGTTCTGCGCACAGACACCTGCCAAGCCGGCAGTGGCCAGCGGAACGTCTGCTGGATGGCTGTCGATGTCTCGGCCGTTCTACCGGTGTATCCGGACTCGGCGGTGGTGCCGCGGAGAACAGGACGAGTGCTGGTAGACCCGTCGCGAGTGGTGAACCCGCGGTTGGGAGCGGTAGTAGACGCGTCGCGAGTGGTGAACCCGCGGATGGGATCGATAGTAGACCCGCCGCGAGTCGTCGCACCGCGAACGCTTGATGTAGCTCTTTGTTGTCCTGTGGTGGCGCACCACGCGGTCGCGATGAACGATCGTCCGTGGCTCGCAAGTGCGGCGGTAGACACGCGTCGGAACACGCCGGTACACCCTGACGACGCGGCTGCGGGTCGGGGTGTAGCCGTAAGAGCCATACCCGCACGACGCGTGACTGCGCGCATAGCATCCGTCGCCGTCGCGGAATGTGATGCCGAAGCTCTCCGCTTGTGCCGAGGTGCTGAGTGCTGCGATGCATGCGCCGCCGACCGCGAAGAAGGCGGTTTTCAGAAGGGACATGTCAGAATCCTCATTACGGGCCGCCCGAGGTTCTGTACACCATCATGATATCACACAGGTTAGGACACGTGGGGGGCGTTTGGGTTGGGCCGGCGCTCGAAAAAGGGGGGGCATGGCGGCACAGGCGGCATAAACTCTTATTGTGGATTGACTTATGGTGTATCGCTGTTGCGGCGGGCAGCACATCCCCGTGGCGATTATCATAGCGCCACGATGAGCCCCGACATGACCCGACAGTGGATCGTGCACGAGGTGGCGTGGCCGGTGGACACGCCGAGTGCGGCGGCTTCGTTCGCCGGCACAGGCGAGATCGCATGGCTCGACAGCGCTGCGGATATCGCCAGGTACCCGCACGGGAGCCGCTATAGCTTGCTGTGTGCCCGGCCGATCGCGGTGCTCGAGCAGCACGACCGGCAGGTGGCTCAGCTCGTCTGTGGGGGAGCCCCCATCGCCACCGATGTCAGCGGCTGGCGGCTGTGGCGGCGCGTGCACGCTCGTTTGCCGTCGTTGCCGGCGTTGGCGGCGGACGTGTCGCCGGGCTGGGTCGGTTACGTCGGCTTCGAGATGGTGCGGCAACTCGAACGACTGCCCGCCTCTCATGCCGAGGATCTGGGCCTGCCGCTACTGCGGCTCGCCTTGTATGACTGTGGCGTGGTTCTGGACCATGAGCGCCGGCAGGCCTTCGCCGTGCGCGCTCCTGGCGTTCGTACAGCCCTTGGGCTGGATGACCAGCCGCATGATGCCGACTGGCTGGCGCGTTGGGCGATGGCGGCGGAGGCCCGCCAGGTCTTCCCGCCGGTTCGGGCCCTACTGCGTTACGAGATCGACCGGGCCGCCCACGAGCGGGCGGTGCGGCGGGCGTTGGAATACATCGCCGCTGGCGACATCTACCAAGTTAACCTGGCTCAGCGGTTGCGCTTGGAAGGTATCGGCGACGCGCTCGATGCCTACGCCGGCGTCCGGCGCGCCAACCCGGCCCCATACGCCGCCGTGTTGCGATGGGGTGAGAACGCGATTGCGTCGGTCTCGCCGGAACTCCTGCTGCGGCTGCGGGCGGGCCGTGTGCTGACACGCCCGATCAAGGGCACGCGGCCGCGAACGGGCGATCCGGTTGCCGACGGGGATTTCCGCCGAGCACTGCTGGCCTCGGACAAGGAAGCGGCGGAGTTGACCATGATTGTCGACCTGCACCGCAACGATCTGGGGCGGGTGTGCGCATACGGCAGCGTACAGGTGTTGTGCCCGCGGCAGGTGGAGGCGCATCCGACGGTACTGCACACGGTGGCCGACGTGGTTGGCCGGCTAGCGCCGGGGCGTGACGCGCTGGACCTGTTGACAGCGTGCTTTCCGGCCGGGTCGATCAGCGGTGTGCCGAAGGTGCGGGCGTTGCAGATCATCGATGAGCTCGAACCGGTGGCGCGGGGCGCCTACACCGGTGCGATCGGGCTGCTGGGACTCGACGGGCAGATGACCTTCAACGTCGCGATTCGCACTTTGCAGATCCGGGCTGAAACGGCGACACTTCACGTCGGCGGGGGCATTGTGGCGGACTCGGACCCGGCCGCCGAGTACGAGGAAACGCTGTCGAAGGGCGCGGGGATCCTGAGCGGTCTCGGGATCGGGCCGCTGTTGCGGCGTGAGTTGCCGGCGGCCACCTGCGAGGGATGATGGTTCTGGTGCAAGGAGCGCCGTTTGCGACACTGGGTATCTCTGAACGGCACGCTTATGCCGGCCGAAGAGGCGCGGGTCAGCGTCTTCGATTCCGGCTTCATGCAGGGCATCGGGCTGTTCGAGACGATGCGCTCGTACAACGGGCGTGTCTTCCGGCTGCAGCAACACCTTGATCGCCTTGTGAAATCGGCCCGCGATCTGGGCTGGACGGTTATCCCCGACTTCGACGAGTTGGCGGACAACACCTACCAGGTGCTGACGGCGACCGCCGGCGCCGACGCCCGCGTGCGTCTGACCGTGACGACCGGTTCGCTCCACGCCGCGGCTGAGGATGTGCCGGCGCTGACCGTCGTCGCGACCGCGGCGCCGGCGGACAGTTACCCTGACGATGTCTATCGAAAGGGTGTGACGGTCATCTCGTCGAGCAGCCAACAGAATCCGACCGACCCCACCATCGGGCACAAGACCACCAGCTATTTCGCCCGGCTGGCGGCGCTCCGCGCGGCGCACGCCGAGGCGGCGTTCGAAGCCCTGTGGTTCACACCCGATGGCCACCTGGCAGAGGCGTCGATCAGCTCTGTTTTCGTCGTGCGGGACGAAGTGCTCCTGACGCCGCCGCTGGATGCACCGGTCCTCCCGGGCATCACGCGGGCAGCGGTGATCGAGTTGGCGGTGCGGCAGGACATTCCGGTCCGCGAGGAGCGGCTGACGTTGCGTGAGGTCGTCGATGCCGACGAGGTGTTCCTCACCAACAGCATGATCGAGCTGATACCGGTCGTGCGCTTGGGACGTGAGCCGATCGGGAACGAGAAACCCGGCGACATCACGCGACAACTGGCACTGGCCTATGGAGAGTTGATCGCCGAGGAGTGCGGCGATGGCTAAGCGAGGTTCTCGCACGATCTCAGCCGCCGCGGGGTCAACGGCTGCGGACGTGTGCGCGGTGCTGGATGAGCTGTCACCGTTTGAGCTGGCCGCGGAGTGGGACAACGTCGGCATGCTCGGTGGTCGGCCGGAATGGCCCGCGACGCGCGCCCTGTTGGCGATCGATTTGACTGACGCGGTGGCCGCCGAGACCCTGGCCAAAGGCGTCGACATGCTGGTCGTGTACCATCCGCCGATCTTCAAGGGGATTCGCCGTGTCACACCCGACGCGGAATGCCCGACGACCAGGCTGCCCGACTTGCTGGCTGCCGGCGTGTCGATCGTGGCTCTGCACACGGCGCTCGACGCGGCTGTGGGCGGCACGAACGATGTTCTGCTGGATGTTCTCGAGCCCATTGAGCGGCGGCCGCTGGAGCCGGTGATGCGCGATGGCAGCGTGTACAAGCTCATCACGTTCGTCCCCCCTGCGGAGGCAGACGGGCTGCGGGCCGCGTTGTCGGCCGCGGGCGCCGGTGTGATCGGGCACTACACCGAGTGCAGCTTCGAATCGGAGGGTCGCGGAACGTTTTGCGGGGACGAGACCACGCGGCCGACCTTTGGCCGCTCGCAGACGCTTGAGCGCGTCCACGAAGTGCGGCTGGAGATGGTCGTTTCGCGTGGGAAGCTCGGTGGCGTCATCGCGGCGTTGTACGCCAACCACTCGTACGAAGAGCCGGCGTTCGACCTGGTCCCGTTGCACGAGCCAGTCGCGCGGGGCGAGGCGGGCATGGGGCGGGTTGGGCGGCTGCGCCGACCCCAGACCGGGACGGCTCTGCTCAAGCGGTTGGGCGAGCACGTGGATCTCTCGTGCGTGCTCGTTGTTGGAGATCTGAAACGCCGATTTGATTCGGTGACCGTGGCGGCCGGTGCGTTCGGCGTGCGGTCGTTTCATGATCCGCAGTCCCTTGTGATCACCGGCGAGTTCAAACACCACGACGCGCTGGAGTTGTGTCGGCGCGGGATCACGGCGGTGCATCTTGGGCACTACGCCAGTGAGCGTCCGGTGCTGGATGTGGTCCGTGCGCATCTGAAGCGGCGAGTGCGCGGACTGCGCGTCGGCATTGCCCGGGCCGATCGAGCCCCGTTTGTGCTGCCGGCCCGTTAAGGTGGACGGGGTGCCGTCCGCGTGCCACGCGACCCGTGGCCGCTGGGGCGATACACTGGTCCCGCCCTGAGTTGGAGGTATGTCATGCACGATGCAAAGCGTGCGACGAAGTTGACGGCGTTGCTGGCCGCGGCGGCCGTGGCGCTGATTGGTGGTGGATTCTCAGCCCAGCCCGCATGGGCCGCGGACGGCGATGCGGTCGCAATTGTCAACGGCCGGCCGATCACGAAGCGGAAGGTTGTCGATGTGCTGATGGAGGCGCACGGCCTGCAGATCATGCAGCAGCTCATCGTTCTCGAACTCGCGAAGGGCGAGACGCGGCGGCTGAAGATACGCGTCACGCGGGATGACATCGACCGCGAGTTCGAGCACGCTCTGGCCAGGATCGCGCCGGAGAGCGATGCCCACGGCGAGAAGCTGGATGAGCCGGACAAGCAGCAGGCGCTCGAGATGCTTTTGCAGCAGCGCGGAATCACGATGGCCGAGTTCAAAATCGGGATGGAGCGCAACGCTCACCTGCGCAAGGTCATCGAGAAGAGCTTCCGCGTGGACGAGGCCACGCTGCGCGAGGAATACGCGCGGATGTACGGGGAGAAGGTCGAGATTCGCCACATCCAGGTTGGCGACATCGAGGGCCTTCATGAGGCGCTGAACCTCCTGGAGAAGCAAACGGACTTCGCCGAGGTCGCGCGCCGCGTGAGCCAGAATGCAGAGACCGCCGCCGAGGGTGGCTTGCTGCCGCCGTTCGCTTTCAACGACGACAAGATCGCCCCGTTGCTGCGCGAGGCGGCGTTTGCGCTAGGCGCTGGGGAAGTTTCCAAGCCGATCAAGGTCGGTCGCTGGTTTCACATTTTGAAGCTGGAGCGGCGTCTCTCACCCAACGATGTTTGGTTTGACGATGTGCGCGACGAGGTCGAACGCTCACTGAGAAACAGGGCCATCCCGCAGGAGATGCGGCAGCTCATCGGGAAGCTTTTCCGAAAGGCAAGTGTCCGCGTGCTCGACAGCGATCTGCGCGAGCAGTACGAGAATCTGCTCAAGGACAACGCCTTCGCCGACCCAACGCTCGCGCCGTAGCAGCTCGTTGCAAAAGGGGGCTGTTTCAACGGACTGGCAGAGCGCTCATTACGGCGTGCCCGGCAAATCCGGGTCGGGCTGCTGCACGCCGTCTTCATCGATCCGCAACGTTTCGGTGGCGAGGCGAAACTCGAGGATGGCGCTCCAGCGGGAGGTTTTGGCCAGGTTCAGGCGGTTCCGGGCGTTGGTCCATTCGTTTTCCGCCTCCACCTTGTCCCGGTTGCTGATGTCACCGATTTCCTCGAACCGATACTTCGCGTACTCACGTCGGCGTTCGGCCACGAAGACCGCCCGGCGCTGAATCTCCAGCGATCGTTCCTGAAGCAGGATCTCGTTCACCGCTCCGCGCACATCGACGCGGATGCGTTCCCCTTGCTGCTGGTAGGACCGGTGCGCGCGGCGCAGATCGATCAGCGAACGTCGCAACTGGTTGCGCTCGGCTGTTCGCTCCAGCGGCAGGGAAAGGACGACCTCGGTTCTCCAGTTGGCCCGATCGACGTGGAACCCACCGAGCTTGTAGTGGTCCGGGTCGGTGTCGAAGGTGAGCGAGGAAGTCCAGTCGAGGTCCGGCAGAAGGGCGTTGCGGCTGATGTCGACACCGCGGCGCGCGTCGTCGATCCGGTTGCTGAGTGTCCGCCGATCGAGGCGTCGTTCCAGGGCCACGTCGAGCGCCCGACTCTCGTGGTCGATCGCCTGCGGCCGGGCTAGCAGCGGGTACGTGCCGTCCGCGATCCGACGTTCAATCGTCTCGATGTCCTCCAGATCGCTGCGCGGGAGCGGTTCGTCGACCGGCATCCCGATCTGCAGTTTGAAGCGGTCGGCCTGCGACCGGAACGCCTCGCGCGCTTCTTCGAGGCTGTTCTCAGCGCTGAGCATCGCCTGCTCGGCGCGCTGCGCATCGAGGAGCGTGCCCTGCTTGGCGTGATACTTGGCCGTGGCTCGCTCGAAGTCGTCGATGAAGATGAGGTAGCTTTGTTCGCTGTCCAAAACCTGTTGTTTCGACCGCAGCAGATCGAAGTAGGCTCGGGCGACGGTCACCATCTGCTCTCGGCGGAAGCGCTCGAACGTCCGAACAGAGTAGGTCAGCTCGCGTTCTAGTTGGACCAGCCCTTCCCGCGCGATGTGCCCCGCGTTCCGCAACAGCGGAATGTCCAGATCGAGCGAGACCGCGCTGCCCTCGGACGCCGTGATCGTACGCTTCACGTCCCGGATCAGCGTGCTGACGGCGCCGGCGGTGAACTCACCGCCGTACGGCAGCCGTTGCGAGACCGACAGGTCCGCCACGAAGCGCATGGCCTGGTCGAAATCCGTGGCCTCGCCGAAGTTTCCGTATACGGCTCTCAGATCGGAGGCAAAAATCGGGGTCCACAGGTGGCGCTCCAGCGTCAACGCCAGCGCGGACAGGTACAGATCCTCCTTGGCGGTCTGATACTCGCGGCGGTGCTGCTGAGCGTAGGCCAGCGCGTCGGTGACAGTGAAGATGCGGCCACGCGATGTGATCGGAGCGGTCGCCGTCGGTTGGCTCGTGGGGCGGGACGCCGCGACCCCGACCGGTTGGCTTGTCGTGTCGGTCGGCTGCGACGTCGGCTCAGCGACCGTGGTCGTGAATTCCTCGGGTACGCTCGTATCTGTGGGATTCGGGGTGTAACGGTACGCCGAAGGCCCGGGTGACGGGAGTGAATCGAGCTCACCCAACTCGATCGGGATCGGTTCGCGCAGGGCTGCCTGTTGACGCTCCCTGATCACGGCTGCGACGTCCCGGTCCGTCTGACGCACGATTTCGTGACAGCCGGCGACGAGCAGAAGGGCGGGCACCAGTGGGATTGCCAGCCATCGAACAGGTCCGCCGGGCACGACACTCCTGGGGCTTGCCGGGGCGCGTACGATTCTTCCACAAAACGACATCATCGTGGCCTCAGTGCAGTCCAGGGTAGGTTGCACTTCATCCGCCGCTGCTCGGGGATTCACACGGCAGACCGGCAGCACCGCGTTGCCGGGAGTGCACTATACGGCGGCCGGCTCGCACACGGCAAACGCGTCCCGGATCGCTACGAGTTGACGTCCCCGGCGCGACCGGCGCCACCACAGGCGTGTTCCGCTTATAATCCGGTCGTTTCGTTTCTGCGGACAGGTGGCAATCGAGGCCCTGCGTGCGAATTTCTCTGGCTCGCAAGTACCGGTTTCTCTTCGGCTTCGCGGTGCTGCTCATCATCGGTGCGGCGCTGGCGGTTCCGTGGTACTACATGGAGAGCCTCGTTCTTCAGCAGCCGTTCCGTGAAGCGCAGAGCATCGCCGAGAGCTATTTCCGGCTGGTCATGCCAGCGCCGGACGCGGCGGCGCGCGGTAGCGGGGGCGCCCACGGGGGCAAGTCGGGGCTGCTGCCGGAGCGAGCGATCGGGGAGCCGCAGTTTGTGCGCATGGAGCTCAACCCGGACGATGCCGCGTCGCTCCTGAACCAGAGCGACAACGATCCCTTCCTGCTGGAGGCGTTCAGCGCGCTGCGCAAGCATCCGACCAAGGAGTTTTACTACCGCACGACCTGGGGCGACCGTGGTCGCCGCTTCCAGTATGCCCACGCGATCTGGGTCAGCCGCGGCTGCCTGAACTGCCACGGTGAAGGCCGCAGCGCCCGGCCCTATCGCGAGAACCAGTTGGCCGGGATCATCCGCGTTGATCTGCCCGCCGAGTTGAGCCAACAGCTTCTGATGCTCAATCGCGTCGTCATTGTCGCGGCGGGTGCGCTGGCAGGCATCCTCGCGGTGCTCGTGTTTTACCTGATCACGACGCGCTTCATTCTGGCTCCGATCGACGAGTTGCGCTCCGTCGCCCTCCGCGTCTCCGATGGCGATCTGTCCGTTCGCTCCACGGTCCGAACCGGCGATGAGTTCGAACAGCTCTCCCAGAACCTCAACACGATGTTGGAGCGGCTGCGAGGATCACAGGAAGATCTGAAGCGGGCCAATCGCCTGCTGGATGAGAAGCTCGGCGAGATGGCGGAGACCAACATCGCGCTGTACGAAGCCAATCGTGTGAAGAGCGAGTTCCTGGCCAACGTATCCCATGAGCTGCGAACGCCGCTGACGAGCATCATCGGCTTCGCCGAGCTCTTGCGGGAGGGGCCGCAGGCGGAGGGTCCGTCGCGCACGCTGCGCTATGCGGAGAACATCCTTATCTCCGGCCGGATTCTGCTGGAGATCATCAACGACTTGCTGGACCTGGCCAAGATCGAGGCGGGGAGAGTCGAGCTGCGAATCGAGTCGGTCCAGGCGGCCGAGGTATGCAGCACGCTCCTCGACCACATCCGCCCCCTGGCCGATCGAAAACAACTTGAGCTGGAGCTTCACGCGGATGGAGTGCTGCCGGCCATGTTCACGGACCGCGGCAAGCTGCGCCAGATCCTGTTTAACCTGGTTTCCAACGCCATCAAGTTCACGCCGGAAGGCGGGCGTATACATGTGCGTGCTGCCCGGCTGGGGGAGGACCGCGTTGCGATCAGCGTGGCGGACACGGGCCCCGGGATTGCTCCGGAGGATCAGGAGCTTGTTTTCGAGAAATTCCGGCAGATCGACCAGTCCGCGACGCGCGAGCATCATGGCACGGGCCTCGGATTGGCGATTGCCAAGGAGCTGACGTACTTGCTGGGGGGTGAGATCGGCGTGGACAGCGAGTTGGGCAGGGGGGCCACATTCTGGGTGCGGCTGCCGGTGACGGCGCCCGAGCCGCGCGAGCGTCCGCTGATCTCGCTGACGTGAATCTGATCGGTGGGACGCGAGGGGGGGAGATTCTCGGACCTTCATCGCCAAGGGGGCCAGCATCCGTTAGCCTACCACCGTCGGCCAGGGGTCCCCGCCCAAGCTGGCTCCCCGAACGTCCGATAGAAGCAACGTCGGCCCTTCGCGGGCAAGCTGTGAGTGAGATGTGCCATGATCCGTGTTGAAGGGTTGACCAAGGTCTTTCCGAATCCTGATGGGACCGAGAAGACCGCCGTTGACCACGTCAGCTTCGAAGTCCACCCCGAGGAGATCTACGGTTTGCTCGGACCCAATGGTGCCGGCAAAACAACGTCCCTGCGCATGATCAGCGGGTTGCTGCGGCCGACGGCGGGCCGCGTGTGGATTCGTGGCGAAGAGGTGACGGGTTCACCTGAAAGGGTGAAGCGGCATATCGGCTATCTCACGGCGAACACGGGGCTGTATGCGCGTCTGACCCCGATGGAGGTGCTCGGGTATTTCGCGACGCTATACAGCATTCCCCGCCAGGCTGCGCGTCGCCGAATCGCGGAGCTGGTGGAATGGCTGGGCATGGGCGCGTATGCCAAGCTTCGCTGCGGTGCATTGTCGACTGGGCAGAAACAGCGGACGAACATTGCGCGGGCCCTGATCGCGGATCCGCCGATCCTCGTCCTCGATGAGCCGACGCTCGGTCTTGACGTGCTCAGCAACCGCCTGATTCTCGAGTTCATCCGCAGCCAGGCGGATGCGGGCAAGGCTGTGCTGCTCTCGACGCACGCTCTGGATGAGATCGACAAGATGTGTCGCCGCATGGGGTTGATCCACAACGGACGATTGATCGCGGAGGGCGAACTCGATGTACTGAGGGAGCGGACCGGGCGGCAGCGGTTGAGCGAGGTGTTCCTGAAACTGGTGGGCGAGGATGAGCCGGTATTCACGGATTAACACGATCTGGCGCAAGGAGCTGATCGATACCCTGCGCGACCGTCGCACGCTGATCGCGATGATCTTCGTGCCGATGGTGCTCTACCCGGTGATGATGCTGGGTTCGCTACAGGGCTTCGAGCTCCAGTTCTCGCGCCTGACCCAGGAACAGCACACCGTCGTTGTCGAATCGGAAGAGGTTCGAGCCTGGCTGCGGTGGGTGCTCGATACGGATGCGGCGCGCCGGCCGGGCACGGAGGGGTTGCCGGCGGAGAGGATCTACGAGTTATCGGAACAGGGTGAGCTGTCGGATGGTGAAGAGGCGTTGCCTCCGGGTGGACAGCCATCATCAGAGGAAGCGGCCAGAGCGCGTGTTCGCGAGCAGCCGCCGGACTACCTCATCGAGGTGATCCCGGCTCGCCAGCAACTCCGGGAGCGGGTGATTACGGGGAACGCTCAGGCGGCCTTGCTTGTGGAGAGCGAACTGCCGAGGCGCGAGAGCCTCGGGACCGCCGGGATCACGCTTATCCTCGATCAGACAGACGTTCGCAGCGCCGAGATCGCCATCCCCGGGTTGGAAGGCGTGCTGCATCGCCTCAACGGTTTCCTGTTGGCTCAGCGGCTTCGTGTGAAGGGGCTCGACAACGCGTTCGTCAGCCCCGTGGAGGTGAGCGAGCAGGCCATTGCGAGCCCGGAGAAGATCGGGGGGTCGATCCTCGGACGCATCGTTCCCCTGATCCTGGTC
>Ga0272441_10010157_pt1 | contig 14319 bp, 7 predicted proteins | sample SSMProp6N_FD_193582 | JGI IMG/M metagenome (GOLD analysis project Ga0272441, IMG submission 193582) | Marine sediment archaeal communities from Little Sippewissett salt marsh, Falmouth, MA, United States - SSM-Prop-6N | ecosystem: Environmental > Aquatic > Marine > Wetlands > Sediment ... | reverse complement strand
GCGGCGCCTGGGTGGACATGCTGCAGTTCGGCGTCAAGGGCTTCGTATTCATCGGCGCGGACGACTACTTCTACGGCGACTCCACGGGCAAGACGTTCAACAGCGAGGTGAACGTGCCTCGGTTCTTCGTGGAGCGGGCCGACGGATTGAAGTTGAAGGGCCTGTGCGGAACGAAGCCCCTCCCCGTCGAGGTGAAGGCCGCGCCGTCGGCCTGGCAGCGCATGGAGTTGTCCGAACCGTGGGTCCTGGTGCCGGGGGCCGATGAGAAGCTCAAGGACGAATTGGTCGTGATGGTCGCCCCCATGGATGCCTGCTCCATCGTGCCGGGGCGGTCCTATGGAGCGCTGTCGGCAGTCAATCTCCACATCCTGCTCACGTTGTTCGAGGACTTCAAGAAGCGGCCTCCCGCGCGATCGGTGTTGTTCGTCGCGGTTAACGGGCATGCCCGGAACTTCCTCGGCGAGCGGCTGCTCGCCTGGTTCCTGACCGCGCCGACTGAGCTCATCGAGCAGATCCGCGACGGCTTGGCGAAGGAACTCCTCAGGAGCAGGATGTACGCCGACAACTACGGCGCGCTCAAGCTGACCGCTCCTCCATTCGACGATTACGACGAACTGTCCCTGGCGGTGGATACATTGTGGGAAATCAAGAAGGCCCTGGTCGAACGAGAGGCCATCATTCCCGACCCCCTTGCCGGCGAGACGGGCTGGCAGTTCGACCTCGAGTCCGTGAGCGACGAGGACGTGAAGGCGGCCACGGACAGGATGGTAGCGTCGGCTGCCACGGGGAGGGACGGCTTCTTCGCCAAGCTCGGGCGGACCAGGGGGGATGCGGAGCGGCTGTCGTCAATGCACGCCAAGGCCAAGACGTTCGCGGCGCAGCCGATTGACGAGTTGAAACCGATCCTTGCCAAGGCCCTGGACACCTATCACGACGAGGTCCGCCTGGAGCACTGGCGCTTCTTCCTGGATGAATCCTCCGGCGACCGGCTTCCGGTGAAGGGCCGGCTGCAGAACGAGGTCAAGCGGCGTCTGAACAAGGTGAAGCAGTCGCGCATGGCGCTGACGAAGTACGCGAAGGTCTCCGAAACCAAGCGCGCGAAGCTGCTGGCGGAACTCCAGCAGCAACAGGAAGACCTGACGAGACTGCTGATCCTCTTCAACAAGTTCGACATCGGCATCGGGCGTCACCGGGTCAGGTATCGCAACATCGCGCACAACGAGGTCCAGCGCGGGGTCCTGATCTCGTGTCGCGACAAGCTGGTCGCTCAGTTCAGGTCATGGGAGAGGCGGCATGAGCGCCAGTACGAACTGGACAGGGAGAACTCGGCCATCCGGGAGGCGTGCGGCGCGAAGAAAATCGTCATCGTCATCTGCCTCGACCTCGACGGAAACAACGACCGCATCTCGTTCCCGCTCAGCAAGTACGATGACTACAGGAAGGTCTACAGCCGCGTTACCCTCGGGTTCCGGCAAGTCGCCATCGACCTCTCAAAGGAGCTCAGCAAGGAGTCTCCGTCCGGCTACAACCCCTTCCAGTGGGTCCCCGAGGAAAAGGAGATGCAGCCGGAAGGCGGCATATCCGACAGACTGTCCGGGGCCGACTGCTTTTCCATCACAGAGACACCGGCCATCGCGCTGAAGTCGGCCATGAGCAAGAATGGCCTGCGGTTCAGCCCCGAGGACACGCTCGACAACCTCGACATCGGAAACGTCGCGCGGATGCACGGGTGGCTGCGACGTTTCATGCCGGCGCTCCTGGCCGATGAGAGCTGCACGCTTCCGAAGAACCTGAAGGAACTCAAGATTTCCGACGGGAAGATGATTTGGAGCACGCGTCTGCGCAGCTTCGCCATGGACAGCCTCTCCGGAACGACGGTGCCCGACGTGCCCGTCCCCGACACGGTCATCGCGGTCTACCCGCCGAAAGGCGGCGCGCTGGTCGTCGACGGCGAGGTCGTCAACATGTTCTCCAGCATCACCGACGACACGGGCGAGTGCGAGATCTACGGCTTCGACGCCAGGGACTACGCGGTCACGGCCTACCAGCTCGACGAGCGTTCTTGCAGCGCCACCCATACCATAGACAAGGGACGCATCCAGACGTCGAAACAGATGACCTCGAACCTTACGTGGCATACGTCGAAGACCATACCGATGTTCCCGTGCGTGGAGTTCCCTCTCTACAACCGCTACGACCCGACCCTGATCGCGTACTCGGGGATCGAGCTGCACGAGTTCTGGGTCAAGGACGCGTCATCGCAATCGGAGCCGGTCAAGTACGGGGTCCACGGAGCGAAGACCATCTCTTCCGCGAAGGCCCACGCCTCCTCGGGCCCCAAGGCATTCTACCTCTGGAAGAAGGACGAACTCTACGAGCCCGAACGCGGGCTGCTCGTCACCAGCAACAAGCGGTTCGCGCTGAACTCCACGAAAAAGACCCCGCGCGGCGAGGGGTTCGAGAACGCCGACGATCTGGGCCCCAACATCTTCTCCCACGCCATCGATGACATGGCGACGCTGAACGAGTCGCGGGTCGCCGAGATGAAGGGCGTGAGCAACCGGCTCGCGACCAACCTGATGGCCCAGGGCAGGGAACTCGCGAAGAAGAGCGATGAAGCGCTGAAGGGCAACCACCATCTCACGTGGCTGCAGACCATGTGGATGGCGCTTGGATGCCAGGCCAAGGCCCAGGCGCAGGTCGCCGGCATGAAGATGGACATGCTCAAGTCCGTGGTGATCTACATGGCTCTGCTCCTGCCATTCTGCTTCTTCCTTCAGAAGCTCCTGTTCGCCGCCAAGCGGATCGAACACGAGCTGATGCTCTTCATGGGCATGTTCGTCTCGTCGTATATTCTTTTCCGGATCATCCATCCGGCGTTTCGCGTCGCACAGAACCCCGAGGCCATCTTCATCGCCTTCGTCCTGGCCGCGATCGGGTGTGTCGTGACGTGGGTCTTGAACAGCTACTTCTCGACCGAGATGAGCCTGCTGTTCAACAAGGGCGGGGTCCTGGGAGGGGCCGAGGTCGGCAACGCCACCGTGGGACAGACGGCCATGCTGCTCGGCGTCCAGAACATGCGGCGACGCCGGGTGCGCACCGCCCTGACGACGGCCACCATCGTCGTTATCATCTTCACGATGCTGGCGTTCTCCAGCGTGTCCAAGACGATGAAGCCCACGCTGCTCCGCAAGGACACAAAGGCCCCCTACTCCGGCCTGTGCTGCCACTGGCCGGGCGGCGTCCCCGTCGACCCCGCGACCAGTCACGCGCTGACCATGCTCTTCGCCGATGCCGCCGACGTCAGCGTGCGCCGCGTGTTGAGCAAGAAGGACGGCTGGAAGCTGACCTTCCCGGGCAACGAAGAAGACAAGCAGGTGATGCAGGTCAACGGGCTGCTTGCCACCACCACGGCGGACCCCGTCCTGTTCGAGACCGACCCGGTGGTGGCCGGAGGGTTCTCCGACGATCCGTATTCCAGCGAGATCATGATCTCCGTGGATGCGGCGGACAGGTTCGAGATCAAGCCGTCCGACCTGCCCGTGGACGTCGCGTTCATGGGCAGGGACATGAAGGTGGTCGGCCTCTTCCGCGACCGGGACTTCACTCTGGCCCGGGACCTGAACCCCAACCTGCCCCTGCTGCCGCTGGCGGTGAAACCGGAGACCGGGGAGGAAGGCGGCGACAAGGACGACGAGGGGTCCCTGGAGGTCGACGCCGAGGAAGCATTCGCGAACACTGTCCCCACGACCGAACTGGTCCTCATGCAGCCCGGGCTGGCCGAGAAGCTTGGCGCGGGCGTGCACAGCATTTCGGTCTTGAACAGGGACCCCGACGATCCCGCGGCGGTCTGGAAACTGTCTCAACGGCTGCTCAAGGTCAGCAACGCGAAGTTCTTCCTCGGCGTGGACGCGCCGTTCACCATGGGGGAAGGGCTGGACCGGTTCGCCGTCGAAGCCGGCGTGTATTACATGCGCAACAACTACCGCACATCGATCGGAGGGCTCTCCAAGCTCGTCATCCCTTTGATCATCGCCGGCTCCATCATCCTCAACACCCTGCTGGGCAGCGTGTATGAGCGAAAGCAGGAGATCGCCATATACAACGCCATCGGGCTGAACCCGACGCACATCTTCCTCTTCTTCCTCGCCGAGGCGCTGGTCTACAGCGTCATCGGCTCCGTCGGCGGCTACCTTATCGGCCAGATATCCGCCATGACGATGAAAGCCACCGGGATACTGGCGAACGTCAACATCAACTTCTCGTCGCTCATGGTGGTGTATGCGATTCTGTTCACCATAGCCCTGGTCCTGGTGTCGACCATCTATCCCGCTTACGTGGCCACGCGCACGGCGGTCCCGTCCGGCTCCCGCAAGTGGGACCTCCCGGACCACGACGGCACGATGATGAAGGTCGCATCGCCCTTCATCTATCAGGCGAAGTTCGCCCCAGGGATCATGTACTTCCTCCACGAGTTCTTCGAGGAGTGCGGCGAGGCGTCTCTTGGCGACATAACCGCCCAGTTCATATCCCTTGACGAGACCGAAGACGCGCAGGGCCGCAAGGTGTACCAGGCAAAATACGAGGTCGCGCAGGCTCCGTTCGACGTCGGCGTCACGCAGAAGGTGACCGTACGGGCGCAGCATGACAAGGTCGTGGGCTCCCACCGCATGCACCTTGTCCTGGAGCGGCTCACGGGGCAGGACATGGCGTGGGCGGCTAACAACCGGCCGTTCATCGCCCGGATGCGAAAGCTGATGCTGCGCTGGCGCAACATCGACCCCAACCGGCAGCAATGGTACGTGACCTGCGGCGAACTGCTCTTCACGCAGGGGCCGGACGCCGACTTTCCTCCGGCGAAGGAAGAAGCACCGCCAGTGGAGAAGGAAACGGATGCCGAGGAACCGACGCTCGCCGACGCGGATTCGGACACGGCCGGTCAGCGGTATCCGGCGGCAGTATTGGACTCGGGAGACTATGACCAAATCGAGGAAGAGGAAGCCGGCTGATGTCGTTCACTGACGACAAAGAGCTTCAGGAATATCGAAACATCATGGCCCCCCCGAAGGCGGAAGGCTTTCGGGACGGGTTTGGCTGGAAGACGTTCATGGGGGCGCTCTTCCTGGGCTTCGTCGTCAACCCGGCCACCGACTACCTGTCTCTGGTCATCGGGAATGACGCGCACATAGGCGGGGCGATGAAGTGGGTCCTGGTGATCCTCTTCGCCGAGATCGCCAAGCGATCTTTCACCAGCCTGAGGTCGCAGGAGCTCTACACCATCCACTACATGGCCGGCGCCGCCCTGGCGGACCCTTTCACCGGCTATCTGTGGAAGCAGTTCATGGCCCAGTCCGAGTACGTCCAGGGGCTGGGGCTTGCCACCGAACTCCCGTCGTGGGCCTTTCCGTCGGCGATGTCCATCGCCGAATCGGGGCGGACGCTCATGACCGCGGCCTGGCTTCCGATTATCGCCCTCACGATCTTCGGCGTCATCATAAGCCGGGTCGACAACTACGGGCTCGGCTACGTTCTCTATCGACTCGTCAGCGACGTCGAGAAGCTGCCGTTCCCGTTCGCACCTGTCGGCGCGGCCGGCATCACCGCCCTGGCCAGCGACAACAAGAAGCGCGAGCCCTGGCGATGGCGGTCCTTCTCCATCGGCGGCGCCATCGGCATCGTGTGGGGAATCATATTCGTCTGCGTGCCGGTCGTAACGGAGGTGCTGCTGCCCAAACGTATCGAGATCATCCCGATGATCTGGATCGATTTCACGCCGCAGATAGGCCGCGTCCTCCCCGCCGTTCCGTTCAACCTGGTGATAAACCTGGGCGCGTTCCTCTCGGGCATGATCGTCCCGTTCTGGGGGGTGATCGGCGGCATCGTCGGCGTGATCATCACCTGGATCGCCAACCCCCTCCTCTACTCGGCCGGGATTCTCCCGAGCTGGCGCGAGGACATGGGCTACATCGACACCACGTTCTCGAACAACTTGGACTTCTACCTGTCCTTCGGCATCGGCCTCACCCTCGCGGTGACCTTCAGCAAGCTGATGGTAACGGTCGGCGGCATGGTGAGGAAGGCCCTCGGGAAGAAGGGGAACCGGGAGATCGTTCAGGAAGAACCGCTCTGGCAGCGTATGAAGAGCGCCTACCGGATACTCATCACCAACAACAAGGCCCGCGGCGACCTGTCCGTCTTCATAGCGCTCGCCATCTACTTCGGCAGCACCTTCTCGTGGATCGGGCTGGGGAGCATGCTTGTAAGCGGATATCCATGGAAGATCATGGTCTTCTACGCGGTCATCTATACCCCGCTCATCTCCTATGCCACCGCGAAGCTGGAGGGGATCTGCGGGCAGGCCGTGAGCATCCCGTACCTGCGCCAGTTGACAATCCTCTTCACGGGCCACAGGGGCGTGGACATCTGGTTCGCCCCCATGCCCATCCAGAACCTCGGCGCGGAGACCGTGGGCTTCAGGGTGCTGGAGCTGACGGGCACGAAGATCATCTCTCAGATCAAGACGCTGCTGGTTACCATACCGATCATTCTTATCGGGTCATTCATGACCTCGGAGATCCTGTGGCGCATGGCGCCGGTTCCCTCCTCGGCCTACCCGTTTACGGAACGCATGTGGGAGTTGAACCTCCGTAATCAGTGCCTCTGGCTAACCTCCACCCAGGAGGGCGGGTCGCAGCTGCTGGAGTCCATGCATCCCGAGTATGCACTGTGGGGATTCGGCTCGGGGTCCATACTGTTCGCCCTCCTGTCCGCGCTGGGGTTGCCGATCATGTTGATATTCGGCGCGGTCTGGGGGCTGGCCCAGAGCAACCCGGGGGCGCTCTTCTGCACGGCCGCGGGAGCGTTCACGGCGCGCTTCCATTTCAAGAGGAAGTTCAAGGGTATGTGGCTAAAGTACATGGTGATCGTCATGGCCGGATTCGGATGCGGCATGGGCGTGACGTCCATGATCGCCATGGGATTCAACGTCATGGTCCGCATGCTGCGGCCGACACTCTGGTAGAGGGCTTGATGTGACCGAAGAGCGAGTCGAGGCAAACGGGGGCGGTCAGCAGATCGTCCCTCCGAAGATCACCGCCCGGGCATTGGTCCTAGGGCTGTTCCTGTCGGTCTTCTTCACGTGGTTCGCGATTGGCAGCAGCCGGAACCTCGCCGCGACCCAGGTGCCCGTGGTCCCGTACCTCCTCCTCTTCGTGATGCTCGTGGCGTTGAACCCCCTCCTGCGCCTGGTCCGCGTCGTCAGGTTGTTGACCACCGCCGAGGTGATGACCATCTTCCTGATGTGCTTCATCTCAAGCATCGCGGCGTCCTACAGCGGGTCGCTGGTGACCCAGATCTCGTGCCAGTCAAATCGCCAATGGAACCAGCACAGCGGGGAGTGGGACGTACACCTCGAGCCGTTCGTCAAGGACCACCTGGTGATAGTCGAGGAGGGCCGGCAGGCGGCGACGAGGGAGATGAGGCGGGTGGTTCTCAGGCGAGGATCCTGCAAACTCGCCTTCGACACGGCCAAGGACCTGAGGCTGCAGCGCGAACAGCTCGGGCAGGCGGAAGCCGAGCTGGGCGCGCTCGCCCCCGGCTCCGAGGGCTTGACCGGCAAGCAGCGGCAGGTCGCTCGCCTGAGGAAGTACCTCGACTTCACCGAGAAGCGGTGGCAGGAGGAGGAGGAAAAGGGACACGTATACGAGACCGTGCTGGCCGACTACGAACAGGAGATCGAGGCCCTCACCGAAGAAGAGAAGAGACGTGTCGAGGAACTCGCTGAGATGAAGGAGAGTTCCTTCAAGGAGATCGATCTCTTCATGAAGGGGCTTCTCGACACGATGCGGGCCGTGCCGGGCCTGCTCTACCTTCCGGGCGAGGGCTGGTCGGGGTACAGCAGCCGCCTGACCCGGGTGCACTACGGCCGCAAGGCGCTCAAGCAGATCATGAGGGCCGAGGAACTCATGGCCGAGGGCGGCCCGATCCCCGACGAGGCCGACGAGCTGCTTCTTTCGGCGCTGGCCGAGCTCGACAAGATCACCGACGACACGCTCGCGAGGGAACGACAGGCCGGCCTGGAGGCCGAGATCAAGGCGACCCGGGAGGAGCTGAGCACCGACGAAAGCGAACTCGGGAAGGCCAGAGAGAAGAAGCGGTTCGCCAAGCCCGATGATGCGAAGACCCTCGAAAAGGTCATCCTGAAGATCGGAAAGAGGGTCAAGGCGACGAAGAAGGAGATAGAGGATCTCGAAAGGGAACTGGATCTCGTCGTCCGCCCGCAGGTCGTGGCCATCGGCTACGCCGGGGAGGTCCGGTCGGACCTTGAACAGATCCAGCAGTCGCTTCACGGCGACGACCCGCCCAGCGCCGACGAGGTCTACTTCCAGCTGCAGACGCTGCGTCCCAGGTTCGCGCACTTCGACGCGTCGCTCCGCCGCTTCCTGCTCGGCGACATCGACTGGGGCATATGGGTGAAGCCTGTGGCGTCCTGGATGCTCGTCTTCGTCGTCCTGTATGTCGCCCTGATGACGATGAATGCCCTGGTATATCGGCAGTGGGCCTACGGCGAGAAGCTGATCTACCCGCTGGCGCAGCTCCCGGAGACGATCGCCGACACCGGAGACGATCCCAAGCAGTGGGTGCCAACCATCTGCAAGAGCGGATTGTTCTGGGTGGGCGTCAGCATCGCATTCGGGATCCTGACATGGAACTACCTGGCCAGCAACCATGTCATTTCGGGAATCAATGCCATTCAGCTCAAGATATCCATGAACCCTTACTTCGAGAGAAGCATCTTCAACGGCATCAAGAAGATTCGGTTCATGATAATCTTCGCGGTGATCGGGGTGTCGTTCCTGCTGCCGGCGCGCATCACATTCTCCATGTGGGCATTCTACGTGTTCTTCCTGGTTCAAGGCCTGATTCTGGTCTGGAGCGGGTATCAGGTCTACGTGATTCAGCCGGGCCATAGCATCAAGTTCCATCAGGCCCAGGGCGCCGGAGGCGTGCTGGTCTTCGCGGCCTTCTCCTTCTACACGAGCAGGGACTACTTCCTTGCCATCTTCCGGAAGAAATCGCTGCCGTCCCTGGACCCGGAAGAGCGGAAATCGGTCCGCGTGAACTCGGCGTTGTTCCTGGGTTCCGCCGTGGCGCTGATTCTGTTGTGCGTTGTCCTGTTCGGGGCGAACCTGTTCTACTCGGCGCTCTTCACGTTCGTCTGGCTGGCCATAGCCCTGGTATACAGCCGGACAATCGCCGAGGGCGGCATCCTTTCGACCAACTGCACGTTCACGCCGTATTCGCTGGTCCAACACACGGTGGGCATGAAACACTCGTGGTCGGCGCCGTCGTTGCTGGCTCCGCTCTGGTATCTCAATTCGCTGATCTTCTCCCTCGTCTCTCCGATGATGGCCAACGCCCTGAGGCTGCGCGATCGAATGAAGCTCGAGCGGCGCTGGTTCCATATCAGCGTGTTCAGCGCGCTGGCCGTCTCCCTGCTGGTGGGAATCGCCACCCGTGTCATCATGGTCTACAACAACAGCCTTCCCCACCCGCTCGACCGCAGTGTCAAGTGGGGGAGCCTGTATGTCCCTCGATTGATGGTCCAGGGGTCGATGGCGATCGACAACAGCAGCGGTCTGCTGTGGCTGCTGTGCGGAATGGCGATGATGGTGTTCATCCTGGTCATGCGCAAGCGGTGGCCCTGGATGGTCCATCCAATCGGATTGCTGATGCTTTCCAGCTCCGTCATACTGGGGTACTGGGGGTCGCTGATGATTGGCTGGAGCTGCAAGGTGCTGGTGAGCAAGTACGGCAGCCGTCACACATACGAACGCCTGCGCTACCTTTTTATCGGACTGATAGTCGGCGAGTTGCTGTCCGCCTTCTTCGGCTTCCACCACTTCGGCCATGGTTGGTCGTATTAGGCGCGACCACGGGACGCGCATGCGGCCAGACAGGACCAGGGCAATTCCATGCCATACCGCCGAATAGCCTGGGACCGGACGAGCTTCAAGGTGCCCGAGAGGTGGGAGCTCTCGTCCTTCCGGTGGCCGCGGCCTGGACGGATGGTCATCGAGCTGGAGGACGACTTCAGCATATGCATGCACGGGGAATGGCAGTGGTCCGCGGACCCCAGGACTATGAGATCGTTCCTCCACCACCTGGAGAAGCGCGATGCCGACCTCGCGCGCCGGGCCGACAGGAAGGAGATGGTCGACTCCGCCCTCGGGCGATGGACGGCGGTCATCTATCACTTCAACAAGACGGTCCCCGAGAGTGACGGGAAAAAGATCAGGGTCGAAAGGAACCACATCTACCACGCAGCCTACAGCGCCGAGGGCTTCGCCGCCAGCTTCCAGATTCAGATCACGAAGGACTGCCCCCTGTCCGTGAAGGAGGTCGGCAGGACCTTCATGGAGAGCTTCCGGCTGCACCGGGAGGGCATGGTCCCCTGGGAACTCTTCGACATCTCGATCTCCATGCCTAGCGCCTTCGCGCTGAAGGACGCGCGGTTCAGCATCGGAAGCAAGCACCTGACCTTCGAGCGGCGCAAGCGCCAGCTCAACCTGTGGATCCTGTCCTGCGCCGACGTGATCCTGAAAGACGCGGAGTCGGTCGAGAAATGGTGCTGCGGCTTCCTGAACTCGCAGGGGGGCATTCGGGGCCTGGTCTTCAAGCCCACGACGACGGGCGGCATCGTGGGCAGGCGGCGCTTCCCGATGGTCATCACGCACCTGCGGGACATCGCCGCGTGGTGCTTCCGATGGAAGGTAAGAGCCATCCATCAGAAAGAGGCGAACCGGATCCTGATCTGGGTGTACCACTACCGCTGGGAAGGCGACCTCGACTGGCTGCCCGACTGGCTGTCCGCCCCATAGTTCCGGCCTATGCCATAATAGCTACCCCCGCCCGAAGAAGCATGCGCTCCTCGTGAGCGGCGGCCGCTCGCCGCCGCACCGCGGCGCGGCTGGCGAGGTCCGGCCCTCAGAGAATCCCCCACGGCTGAGGGTCCGGCCGCGCGGGGCGAGACGTTGGGCAAGGCCTGCACATACTGCAACAAGCCACGTTTCCCGGACTTTAGGCGATATCGATTATTTGGGCGATTTTTTGTGGCTTTATTCTTGACAAATCGGCGGGTTCATATAGGGTACGCGCTGTAGCACAAAGTAGCGGACAATATCTGGATGGTGCATATGTTCCTGGGCGAGGCAACCCACCGACTCAACGCGAAGAACCAGGTCACCATACCTGCACGGTTCAGGTCCGTACTCCCCGAGGAGGAGCGCCGCAACGGCTTCTACCTCGTGCGGAGCAATCCCGACTGCCTCTATCTCTACACGCACGCCGAGATATCCGCGCGCATGGAGCAGGCGAAGACCGTCATGCGCCCGGCGAGCCGCCGTCAGATCACCCGCCGGATCACCCCGGTGGACATGGATTCCCAGGGGCGGATCGTCATCCCCGACGAGGTGCGCAAGCAGGTCGGCATCCGCAAGGAGGTCGTCGTGATTGGGAACGCCGACCGCATAGAGATATGGCCGCCGGCGAACCTCGAGCGCGTCACGCGCGAGGTGGCCTCGGACAAGCAGATAGAGGAAACGATGCGCGACCTCTTCGAGTAGGCGCGCCTGGTTGGAATATCGGTCCTCCTGGGGGGAGGAAGGAAGGAAGCATGCCTCGGAGCCCTCGTCGTACCCGGTCGAAGAAGACGTCCGGGAGGGCAGACGCCCCGTGTGGGACGGACGCGTTCGGCCGCATCTTCGAGCTGCTGGGTCGCACGTCCGGCGGCAAGCCTGGCCGCGCCGAGGTGCGCGAGAGGTTCTCGGACCTCGTGCGTATGGCCGGACGCGTGAAACAGCTGGAGAAGAGGCTCGGGAAGAAGGGCGTCGCGGAACTCAGCCCCTATCTGCAGAGCCTCCTGCGCCTAGTGACTGAGCCGCGGGTCGTCGGGCCCGCGCTTCTGCAGAAGGCGGCGAGTTTCTAGCCCGGACGGCTGCGGTAGGTGTCCAGGCTTCCGGGTAGAGGGATCGCAGTGGGAAGCACGAACACCGACGCAGCGTCCGCTCCGGGCGCGCGCGGGCATCTGCCGGTGATGGTCGAGGAGGTCGTCGAACTCCTCGGGCCGCGCCCGGGCGAGAGGCTGCTTGACGGGACGGTGGGCAGCGCGGGACACGCCCTCGCCGTCGCGAAGATCGTCGGTCCGGAGGGAATCATCGTGGGCATCGACCGTGACGACGCCGCGATCGAACGCGCGACGGCGGCCCTCGAGGGCGCCGGTCCGCGGGTGTGCCTGCGCAGGGCGAACTTCGCCGAGGCCGAGCGCGTGCTCGACGAGTGCGAGGTCGACGAGGTCGACATGGTCGTCCTTGACCTCGGCGTCTCGAGCAATCAACTGGACGATCCGTCAAGAGGATACGCCTTCAAGGCGACGGGCCCCCTGGACATGCGCGCCGACCGCAGGCAGTCCCTCACGGCGGAGACCCTGGTCAACGAATCCGACGAGGAAGAGCTCGCCGACATCATCTATCGATATGGCGAGGAGCGCGAGTCGCGCCGCATCGCCCGCGAGATTGTCCGCGCCAGGGCGAAGGAGCGGATTCGGTCCACCACTGAACTCGCGGACCTCATCGCCCGCGCGAAGCGGGAACGCCGCGGGCGCATCCACCCCGCCACGCGGGTCTTCCAGGCCCTTCGCATAGCCGTCAACCGGGAACTCGAGAGCCTCGAGGCCGGGCTCGTCGCGATGTGGCGGCGTCTCGCGCCGGAGGGCCGCATCGCGGTGATATCCTTCCACAGCCTCGAGGACAGGATAGTCAAGGGATTCTTCCGCGAGCGCAAGAAGGCCGACTCCGCCGAGATCCTCACCAAGAAACCCGTGCGCGCGGGCAAGCGGGAGCGCGAGCGGAACCCCCGGTCGAGGAGCGCGAAGCTCCGCGTCCTCAGGCGGCCCGCGCACGAGCCCGGTGGGAAGGCGGAGGCATGAGCTTCACGCGATACTGCATCCTCGTGGCGGCGCTCGTCGTGCTGGGGCTCGTCACCGTCTGGGAGCACCTGCGGCTGCTGTCGGTCGGCTACGAGGTGAACGACCTGCGCTCCACGCGCGGAAGGCTCGAGGAGGAGGTGCGCGTTCTCGAGAGGCGGATCGACGCCATGGCCACGCCCGCGGAGGTCTCGAGGCGCGTGCGGGAGATGGGTCTGGACCTCGCCCCACCCGGTGGCCGGACCGAAGGGAGGAGGCAGTGAGCTTCTCCAGTCGGCTCTCTGTGGCCTACATGTGCGTGCTCGCGTGCTTCGCCGCGCTGGCCGGGCGGCTTGTCCACGTGCAGGTCCTCGCCGCAGACCATCACAGAAAGGTTGGCTCAGCGCAGGCAACGTCGCGCGAGGAACTCCGCGCCCCGAGGGGCGAGATCCGCGACCGCCTCGGCGCCCCGATAGCATATGCGGAATGGGGATTCGACCTCTGGGCCGAGAAGTCGCGCGTTGGCGACCCCGTGGCCGCCTCGCGCGCAATTGCGGGCGCGGCCGGCGCCAGTGCCGACGAACTCCTCGGGAAACTCGCCCGCGCGGAAGTGCGCGCGCGGCTCGGACGCGGCCTGTCGCTCGAGAGCGCGGAGAGGGTCCGGGCCCTGGGGCTTCACGGCCTCAAGCTCGACGACACCTGGCGCAGGGTCTATCCGCTGGGGGCGGCGGCGGCCCATCTGACCGGCGTCGTCGGCGTGGACGGCCGCGGCCTCGAGGGGCTCGAGTTCGCCTGGGACTCGGCACTCAGCTGCCGGGAGGGCGAGCGCACGACCGCCCGCGACGGTCACCACCGGAGGATCGACCTCGGCGGCACGGACGTCCCGGCGGTCCCGGGCGCGAACATCGTCCTCGCCGTCGACAGCGGACTCCAGCGCATCCTCCACGAGGAGATGGCGCGCGAGGCGGGACGTATCGAGCCTGCGGGCGGGGCGGCGGTCGCCATGGATCCGCGCACGGGCGACGTGCTCGCGCTCGTTTCGTGGCCGACGTTCGAGCCCGAAGAGCGCGGCGGGGCCTCTGCCGCTGCCGCGCGGAACCGCGCGGTGCAGGACGCGCTCGAGCCCGGCAGCACGTTCAAGCCATTCGTAATGGCGCTGGCCTTGGAACAGGGCCTGGTCAAGCCGGGGGAGCGCATCTTCTGCGAGGACGGCGAGTGGAAGGCCTTCGCGCGCAGGACGGTCCGCGACACGCATCCCCACGGCTGGCTGACCATTGAAGAGGGGCTGATCGTATCGAGCAACATACTCTTGGGGAAGGTCGGCCGCAGGCTCGGGCGCGACCGGCTCCATGACGTGG
>Ga0272441_10010155_pt1 | contig 14322 bp, 13 predicted proteins | sample SSMProp6N_FD_193582 | JGI IMG/M metagenome (GOLD analysis project Ga0272441, IMG submission 193582) | Marine sediment archaeal communities from Little Sippewissett salt marsh, Falmouth, MA, United States - SSM-Prop-6N | ecosystem: Environmental > Aquatic > Marine > Wetlands > Sediment ... | reverse complement strand
CAGAAAGGCCAGCTGTTCATTAGAAAGCTGCATAAGTAATTCTCCGGGGTGATTAATAAATTGTTAACAATATAATCTATATTAGCAATTTATACACAAAATGTCAAGTATTTGTATACAAATAATGGTAATTCGTCATACAAGATAACGGATTTTGATATATAATTTTCATATGGCCGAAAATAAAAATGGCACTTTTCAAGAACAAGCATATTTGTTTATAAAAAACAAAATCGTAAACCTCGGATTCAAACCGGGGGAATATTTGACAGATCAACAAATCGCTGAAGACCTCGATATTAGCCGAACACCTGTAAGAGAGGCCTTCCGTATGCTTGAAAGAGAAGGCCTTCTTGTTTATGAGGCGAGAAGGGGCTGGAAAGTTTATTCGCTTTCACTTAAGGATATTAACGAAATATTTGAAATAAAACTCGTTCTCGAAGGATTAATTGCCCGGAAAGCCTCTGAGTGTACGGATGAAATTATCAGATCCAAGCTTGAAGAAACATTAAACATGATGAGACAAGCGGCTGATTCCGGAAATGTGGAAGCATGGGTTGAGCTTGATCTTGATCTCCATCATCTTATTTTTATGATGGCGGATAATCAACGCGCCATGAATTATATCGAAAATATCAATGATCAATGGAACCGGCTTAGAGTAGGTTTCTCAGCACGAACAGGGCGAATTAATCGTTCCATTAAAGAACACGAGGCCATGGTAAATGCAATCCTCTCAGGTGATGGGAATAAAGCAGAAGAAGAAACCGTAAAACATCTCAAACTTGTTAGAGATGAACTTGTTACTCTCTTAATAAATATGGTCCTACCATATGCAAAAGACGGGATCTAGAAATTCATTAATTAAAATAATTATCTAACATTTATCCTGCCGTTCCTTTTGCTATAATCAAAAAACAATTTCTCTTTTCGTGTTTAAAGGAGCGGAAATCTTATGGAAAAACAGGAATATCTTGATCTGTACCGCGAAATGGTGCTGATTAGACGTCTCGAAGAAACCGCCGCAGAGCTTTACCAGAAAGGTGAGATCGGCGGTTTTTTGCATCTCTATATCGGCCAGGAAGCTGTGAGCACCGGTATCATGAAAGTCAAAAACCCACAGGACCAGGTCATTACGGCATACAGGGACCACGGCGTGGCAATCAGCATCGGCATCCCGGCAAAAATTGTTTTTGCCGAACTGCTGGGAAAGCAGGATGGATGCTCTGACGGAAAGGGCGGCTCCATGCATATGGCTGATGTGGATAAAAATTTCTTCGGCGGGCATGCGATCGTCGGCGCACACATTCCAATGGGGGCAGGTCTGGCGCTCTCCAATAAAATGCAAAGCAAGGACGCAGTCACAATTTGCATGTTCGGTGAGGGCGCAACCAACATCGGCTTCTTTCATGAAGGTGTCAACCTGGCAAAAACCTGGGAACTCCCCATATTATGGGTTTGCGAAAATAACCGCTACGGGATGGGCACCTCGCCGGAAAGGGCTTCCGCCGTTTCGGATATTATCCAGAAAGCATGCGGATACCAGATGCCCGCGTATGATGTGGACGGGATGGATATCATGGCAGTCATGGATATGATCTCCGAGCGGCTGGAGGAAATCCGTAATGGAAGCGGACCGCAGTTTGTTGAGGTATGCACCTACCGCTTCCGCGGACATTCCATGGGCGATCCGGAGCGATACCGCTCCAAGGAAGAAGTTGAAAAGTTCCAGGAGAAAGATCCCATTGAACAATTTAAGAATCTGATCCTGGATGAGGACATCGCCAGTGAGGATGAATTTCAGGAAATCAACGAGGATGTCGAAAAAGAAATTGAGGAAGGGGTTGCATTTGCGAAAGAGAGCCCTGAACCGCCGGATGAGGCTCTTTGGGAAAATGTTTATGTGGAAGAAGTTGAGAGAGGGTAGCCATGGCTGAAATCACAATGAGAGAAGCAATTTCCCAGGCACTCTGGGAAGAGATGGAAAGGGATGAAAAAGTTTTCATCCAGGGAGAAGAAGTGGGCGTATGGGGCGGCACCTATGCCGTCACCAAAGGATTCCTGGACCACTTCGGTAAGGAGCGCGTGCGTGATACGCCCATCGCAGAGGCCGCCATAGTTGGATCAGCCATCGGGGCAGCCCTGGGCGGTCTGCGGCCAGTAGCCGAATTGATGACGATCAATTTTGCCTTTGTGGCAATGGACCATATCGTCAATGAAGCAGCCAAGCTTCATTACATGTTCGGCGGCCAATTTGTCCTACCGCTCGTAATCCGCGCCCCCGGAGGCGGCGGACGTCAGCTCGCGGCTACCCACTCCCAGACCCCGGATGCGATATTTGCGCACTTCCCGGGTTTGAAGGTGGTGGCACCCGGAACACCGTACGACGCAAAGGGTTTGCTAAAAACTGCCATCCGCATTGATGATCCGGTGCTTTTTATTGAAAACGCCACGATCTACCAGCAGAAAGGGGAAGTGCCGGATGGAGAATACACCATCCCGATTGGTAAATCAAAGGTGCAGCGTGAAGGCTCAGATGTGACCCTGGTTACCTATTCCAAGATGGTCAGCTATTCGCTAGAAGCGGCCAATAAACTGGAAGAAGAGGACGGCATCAGTGTGGAAGTGATTGATCTGCGCACTTTACGCCCACTTGACATGGCTCCGGTTATTGAATCATTCAAGAAGACAAACCGGGCAGTGATCGCAGAAGAAGGCTGGCGGTCATACGGAGTAGGGGCTGAGGTAGCAGCGCGAATATATGAAGAGGCTTTCGATTATCTGGATGCCCCCATCCAGAGAGTCGCACAAAAGGAAGTGCCCCTGCCCTACAATACCCGGCTGGAGCAGTTGGCACTGCCGCAGGTGGAAGATATTATGAAAGCAGTCAGGGAGGTTCTGAGATAATGGCAAATATCGTTGAAATGCCCAAACTTGGTTTTGATATGGCGGAAGGCACCCTGGTTAAATGGGTCAAATCCGAACAGGACAAAGTTAAAAAAGGGGAAGTGCTCGCGGAAATTGAAACCGATAAAGCGACCGTAGAAGTGGAATCATCCTTTACGGGGGTTCTTCATAAACACCTGGCGGAGGAAGGTGAAGCGCTCCCGGTTGGATCCCCCATCGCTGTGATCGCAGAAGAGGGTGAAGATGTCGATCTGGACGCACTCCTCGAAGAAACAGGGGCGGAAGAAAAAAAGAAAGAAGAAAAGGAAGAAAAGAAAGAGGGTAAGGAAAAGGAGGAAAAAGAAAAAGCCGGGAAAGAAGCGGAGGCTGAGAAAAAGCCTGAGAAGGGTGAAAAGCAAAAAGAGGAAGAAATGGGAGCAGGGGAGGAAGATTTCATTAAAGCATCACCGGTTGCCAAGCGGATCGCGGATGAGGAGGGAATCAAACTTTCAAATTTAGAAGGTACGGGACCGGGCGGACGGATTGTGAAGCGGGATGTGGAAAAAGCCATCGAAGAAGGCGTTCCGGAAGAGAAACCGGAAAAGGCAAAGATCACGCCAGGCAAAGATGAAACTTTTGAAATAAGCAAATTAAGGGCTGCCATTGGAAACCGCATGCAGGGATCCTGGCAGGAAATTCCGCATTTCTTTATCACCACGGAATATGACGTCGGAGAAATGCTGAAAACCAGGAAACAGCTGAACAGGGAACTCCCCGATGAAGAAAAGGTATCCGTCAATGATTTCATCATCCGTGCATCAGCCCTGGCTCTGAAAGAGTACCCGAATCTGAACGCATCCATTTCTGGCAAAGAATTAACCAGGCACGGCGATATCAATATCGGTGTTGCAGTGGCTGTGGAGAACGGCCTTCTGACAGTTGTGGTCAAAAATGCGGATCAAAAACCTTTGAGGCAGATTTCCGTGGAAGCAAAAGCGATGATAGAGCGCGTTAAGGAAGGCAAAGTACGCAATGAAGACATTGAAGGCTCCACGTTCACCATCAGCAACCTGGGTATGTACAATGTAGAGGACTTCGTAGCCATCATCAATCCACCCGAAGCTGCCATACTTGCCATTGGGACTGCGAAAGAAGTGCCGATTGTTGAGGATGGTGAGCTGGGAATCGGATGGAGGATGAAATGCACGCTCTCAGCAGACCACCGGATTACGGACGGGGCGGAAGCAGCCGAATTTATGCAGCATCTTTCGCTGTTCCTTGAACAGCCCTGGCGGTTATTCGCCTGAGACCAATCAATAAAGACAGCAATAGCGCGGAGATTCCTCCGCGCTATTTTTCTTAAGAAACCAATTTATTTCCGTTTAATAATGAAAGCGGCAATTAGAAACACAGCCACAAGAACCGCTGCTGCCCAGGATGAAAAGTTCACCAGCGGGACGCCAGGGAATTTCACCGCGATCCCGATAAATGCCCAAATAAGAACCAGTGCATGCGGGATATTTCTGCGTGTAAAACTCATCAGCGCAGATATTACAACAGCCGCAGCCAACATGACTACGAACCAGATTTCGGGGGCAAGCCCGAATCCACCCCATTCTGCTGCATAGAGCACTTGGGTCGCATTCGCAATAGTCGCAACGGTAATCCAGCCCAGGTAGGTGCTGAATGGCACATTCACCAGCCACAAATCACCCGTACTTACCTTCTCCTTGCCTATATTCAGTCTCAAGAAGATGATGATCAAGGAAACGAGCAGAATGAGCATGAGGACGAGGGCAAGCTGGAATCTCAGAAAATGAAAGCTGACCAACCATAAAGCATTGGCAAAATTCGAAACCACAAACCAGGGATCAATCCTGGCAAGCCTTTCACTGTTAACGTTTCTTGGCAGAGCCTGATAGACAACAAATCCCAGGAGCATCAGATAGATCAACCCCCAAATTGAGAATACGTATCCTGCCGGCACAAAATAGATATCAAACATATCCGAAATTTCCCCGGTCGATATGTCATTTAAAGGCAGGTTGGTTGCCAAAAAGTTGACAAACAGCGTAATCACAAAGGTAATAATATTGAGCCAAATAAATATTTTTCTATTTTTCATTGTTTTCTCCTATTTATCCTGATAATTTTTACCCATCCAGAATTTTTTCCAACTGTTACCGTTGTTTTGAAGCGCCAGAAATGCATAAACACCAGCAGGAAAATTTCCTAAAATCAAAATCGAAATAATCCACAAAATGGCAACTAGCAGGTTTTTTTCACGGTAAATGACCCACACCGAGAAGAACATAAAGCCGACATATACATCTACCAGGGAGACAATTCCCCATGGATTGTTAAAAAAGAACTCCCCCGCGGCGGCGAAATCCCCCTGTGTAAACCCATAAATCAGTATGCCGCCCTGCGCAAGCGCGCCTAACAAGGCGATAATTTTCGCGATAACCATTCCTTATTTCCTCCTTATATAATTTTTTTATCCCGCCTGGATAACAGAGAAACCTACAGCTCCCGGACCGATATGAGCGCCGATGACGGGGGTCACTTCTCCCACCAGCGGTTCAACGCCAGCCGGGACCAGGTAAGATGCCCTTTCCATCAGTTCCTTTATCTTCTCCGGGGCATGGGTATGAACAAAAGCAAGCTGTTCGAGTTCGCCCAGCTCCTCCACCAGCTGCATCAGCCGCCGCTGTGAACCTATGATGGTCCGGGTGCGCTCCATATCGGTCTCCCCGTCGTTCATTTTCAGGATTGGTTTGAGAATAAGAAGGCTGCCCAGCCCGAACATAAAATTCGATAGCCGGCCGCTGCGCCTCAGGAATTCAAGTGTGGAGAGGACCGCAAATGTGTAGGTCCGTTTTGCTTTATCCATCACATCATCGATGATATCCTTCACCTTCTCCCCGGCTTCTGCCATCATGGCAGCATGTCTGACCAGCAAACCTGTGCCCATTGACAGGTTCCCGGGATCCAGGACATGGACAGGGACTTCCTTAAACTTTTCAGCCGCGAGCCGCGCAATGTCCACTGTGTTGCTCAAGGCTTTGCCAATATGCATCGATAAAATTGCTTCAACTCCCTTATTCATGGCCTCTTTGAATACTCTGACAAATGCATCTATGCCCGGAACCGCAGTGGTTGGATGATCTTTAAAATCCGGCAGGCGCGTATAAAATTCCTCCCGGGACATATCCACGCCATCCAGATAGCTCTTCTCCCCTACATTAATGTATAAGGGAACAACGCCAATATCAAATTTCTTTACAACTTCCCCGGGGAGATCTGCAGTGCTGTCAGTTACGATTCCAATTTTCATTTCTTCTAGATCCTCATATTTTTTCTTAAGTAAATTTTACATTTCTATATAAAGAATAACACAACCTGAGAATGAAAGATTCATCAATTTCTCCTCAAAAAAAATACGGTAATATTATCTACGAATTTGTAAAATTAATTGATAGAGAAATATTAATTTCATTTAGAATTTACCTATATATGAACTCTATTTCTATAGCAACCCTCACGCTTAATCCTTCCATCGATCACATCATCACGGTTGGGAGACTTCACTCATACAGTAAAAACATTATTCAAGAAACCGGAATTTATTACGGCGGGAAGGGAATCAACACTGCATATGCATTAGGAAAGCTGGGTGCAAACGTAAAGGCGATTGCCTTCACCGGAGCAGATGATTGTGAAGGATCCAATAGGAAACTCAGAAGCATAGGGGCTGATTTTGAACCGGTCAAAATCAATAAGCGGACGCGGAACACATATAAGGTCATCGAAGCCGACAGCGGAAGAGATACGGAATTTAATGAGCAAGGGTTTGATATCACTAAGAATGAATTAAAAGATATACACAAACTGATCGCAAATTCATACGCTTCCATAAAATGGTTGCTTCTCTGCGGTAGCCTGCCTCCAGGCGTACCAGAAAATTTCTATAAGGAAATCATACAGGAATCCCATAATCATCAAGCAAGAGTTTGCCTGGATACATCCGGAAGTGCCCTGCAAACGGCAATTGAGGCAAAACCCGATATCCTGCGGATCAACCGGTCTGAACTGGAAGAAATCAAAGGGCAAAAGTTATTATCTGATTCGGAAATATTTCATGCCATGGATCAGCTCATCAAATCAGGCATTAAAATGATCGCTGTTTCACTTGGCGCGGATGGTGCCGCCGGGACAGACGGAACAAACCACTGGCGGATCCGGCAGCCGCCAGTAGATGTGGTCAGCACGACAGGAGCGGGGGACGCCATGACAGCCGGGTTGATCTATTCGCTGTCAGACAAGAAACCTTTTAATGAAGCGCTGAAATTCGCCACCGCTGTCGCCGCGGCTAGCACAAGGAAAAAAGAACCGGGTGATTTTTCATATGAAGTCCTTCACAGAATTCTTAATGAAATATGGGTACAAAAAAACAAATAAATTGTTGAAGTTATGCCAGTTCTGTATTACCTTGATCGATATTTATTTCAATCAGTGTTAATCTGAGTCCAAGCTCTTATACCCCATTATCTAATACCTTTCTTAATCTGATAATTCCCTCAGATATTTGATTTTCATCTAACGCACAAAATGGAAGCCTTATAAAATTTTCACCGCCTTCCAGGAAAAAAGCGGTTCCCCTGCTCATCAAGAGTCCTGCTTTTTTATAATCAGCATTGTTTGGCAAATCGCTTTCCCCTTTGAGAAATACGCCTATGAAAAACCCGCCTTGGGTCTCAGTCCAGTCGGCAAATTCACTGAGCCGGCCAGCCAGAGAAGACTGCAGGGCGTCCCTGCGTTTCCTGTAGAGGTTCAAAAGTAAAGTAAGATGTTCATCCAGCCAGCCATTCCGGATAAATTCATAGGCAGCCGCATGACTCAATAAATTCGGGGAAATATAGGTGTCCTCTGCATACTGCCTTATCTTTTGGGATGTTTCCGCTGATGCGACCATATAGCCGATGCGCATTCCGGGGCTGATCAGCTTGCTTAAGGAAGACATATGGATCGTGCATTTCGGCGCCAGCTGGTGAATGCTGGGAAGGGCTTCACCCCCATACCTCAGCTCCCGGTAAGGTCCGTCCTCAATAATGGTGAAGCTGTATTCCTCGGCCATTCTAACCATTCTTTCCCTGTCCTCCAGCGGCATCACTGAACCATTCGGATTCTGGAAATCGGGGATGATGTAGAAAAATTTTGGGGAACCGTTCTTGTGAATTTCCGCCTCAATTTCCTCAAAGTCCATCCTCCCGGATTCAAGCCGGAAGCCCTTAACCTTCACGCCGGCTCTTCTAAATATTGTCAGCGTACGATCATAAGTCGGCTGTTCAACAAAAATTGGGTTCTGGTTACCAAAAGATGTCTTGACCAGGATATCCAGGAGCTGCAGCGAGCCCTGTCCCATCACCACCTGATTTGTGTCAACACCATATTTTTCAGCAACCCATTCAATTAATGGCGGGTATCCGGCTGAACTGCCGTACTGTAGGATGCTGTCGCCATCTCTTTGAATTGCTTTTTCCAGGCACTGGACAATTTTTTTACTGGGGAAACTCTCTGCCGGCGGTACACCGCGGTTGAAATTTATCTTTTCTTTTACCATGTCACAATCTCACCGGAGATTTTAAACCAGAACCCGTAAGCGGCACAACAATCTCCTCATCCCCGCCCACCTGCCGGAAAACTTTTTCCAGGACCGCCGCAGCAACCGCGCTTGTCGGCTCTACAAAGAAGCCCCTTTCGGCCAGCTCATGGTAAGCGTTTTCAATTTCCATCTCGGTAGCAGTCAGAGCCCCTCCCCCGCTCTCCTGAAGCGCCTGAAGAATCCGCTTCCCCCGGACTGGCTGTGTGATAGCCAGACCGTCTGCGATGCTCCTTGCAGTCGGTGAAAACCCCTTTATTTCATTCCTTCTTTTTGAAAACGCTTCACTAATTGGTGAAAAAATCTCTGGCTGAACTGCAAATATCTTGGGAATTTTTTCAACCAAACCGGAATGCATCAGTCTCTTAAATCCAAACCAGATTCCCAGCAGCAGTCCTCCCTGGCCTGTCGGGATCACAACAGCACCGGGTGCCTGTCTTCCAAGCTGCTCCCATATCTCCCAGGCAGCTGTCTGCTGGCCAAGCAGATAAACCGGATGATAGGCATGGGATGCATAGACGGCCCCATCTTCTGCTGCCTTCAAAACTGCCCTGGCTGCCTCCGACCGCGGACCGGGGATTTTTTTGAGATTTGCGCCGAAAATTTGTATCTGCGCCAATTTGGTTGGTGAAGCGCTTTCCGGCGCAAAAATGGTCGCCTGAATGCCGGCACGGGCGGCATATGCCGCCATGGAAGCCCCGGCATTGCCGGAGGAATCTTCCACCACTTCATTCACACCTCCGGCACGCAAAAAGCTAACCTCAATTTCTGTTCCGCGGTCCTTGAAGGAGCCCGTTGGAGAGAGATATTCCATTTTAAAGAATACGCTTACATCTCTCCAATCCGTTTCAACCAGAGGCGTCCACCCCGCACCGAGTTCAACAGGAGAATTGATCCCATTCAACGCTAGCAAATTTTTGTAGCGCCAAACGCCATGCGTGGTTTGATCAATCAGGGAATCATCAAAATCTACACTTTGCTGCGGTTCCCATGGCCCTCCGCAGGGACACCGGAAGACCCTTACATCAAATGCTTCCGTATTACCGCAATCCTGGCAAATTACCCGCATAACAAATCCTCCATTGTCTTACCTATTTTAATAAAAAATCCCCCGGATGAGTTATCCAGGGGGATGAATAAAAGGAAAAGGATTTACAAGACAGCCTGGTCAATTTTCCGCTCAAGCATATCCATCGTTATTGACTGGGGGCGTTCCAGCGGCGCGTATAGCGCCCGCGCCCAAACCAGGTTGGTTGAGACACCCATCATCCTGCCGACTCCAAACAGGACTGTGTAAAAATCATATTCTTTCATGCCGCTGTGATAAAGGAGGGAACCGCTGATTGCGTCCACATTTGGCCAGGGGTTTTTCGCCTTCCCATGCTCCTGGAGCACTTTTGGGGCAACGATATAAACCAGTTCAACAAGCTTGAAGAGCTCATCGCCGTTCATGCGCTCACGGCCAAAATTGAGCTGAGCGGTAAAGCGCGGATCTGTGTTGCGAAGCACCGCATGGCCATAGCCCGGGATAATCTTTCCCCTGTTCAGGGTATCCCAGACATACGCTTCAAGCTGTTCCTCATCCGGGCAGCAGCCAAAATCATCCAAAATCTGCAGCAGCCACTCCAGGCAGTCCTGGTTGGCACGGCCGTGGAGAGGGCCAGCCAGGCCGTTCATGGCTGCAGAGCAGGAAAAATACATATCAGACAAGGCCGAGTTAACCAGCCAGGCCGTATGGGCGCAAACATTACCGGTTCCCTGGTCTGCATGAATAATAAAAAATAGGCGGCAAAGATCTTTATACTGTTCATCCCAATCCTTATGGATCATATAGGCAAAATTGGCGCTCCAGTCATGGGTTTGGCTGGGTGGAACGAGGTCGCGGCTGTGATATTTGATATTGTAGATTGCCGCCGCAATTCCCGGAGTTTTTGCTACCAGGTTCAAACTGTCAATGAGCGTCGGCCGCCAGTAATCCGGTTTTTTAAGTCCGTTGTTGTAGTGGAGCGTGAATTCAGACCGTGACTGGAGGGCAAGGATCGCCTGAGAAAACATGGTCATGGGATGGGTATCCTTGGGCATGGCGCGCAGCATGTCTGCCACATGATACGGAAGATCGCTTCGCTGGCGCCATTCCTCCTCCACCGCCAGGGCATCTTCCAGTGTGGGCATCTCGCCGACCAATAAAAGATAAAACATGCCCCCGGCCAGAGGCAGGTCGCTTCCTTCCGCTTTGGGCAGTTTCTCCAATAACTCATCCACAGAATGACCACGGAAATGGATGCCGTCATAGGGGTCCACATAGGACACATCGCTGATCAAAAGATCGGCTCCACGCAGACCTCCAAAAATATGTTTGACCTTTAAATCCCCGATTTTCTGGTCGTTATAATTCCTGACAATTTTCTCCGCCCGAGACCTTGCCTGGTTGATCCTGCCTTCTAATCTTTCATGCAGCCACATTGATTTGTCATCCTTTCCAAAAATTTTTACCGCACTCTCTGCGGCAGGTACCCTAATTCTGATGAGATCAGGCTGGCACCGTCCTTCACCAGGCCTGAAATTTCTTTTATCCGGTCTTCTGTAAAACGCTGGGTGGGACCGGAAACGGTCAGCGCAGCGGCTATTTTACCGTTCTGATCGAAAACCGGGGCTGCCACACCGGATGCCTCCAGGATCCATTCCCCCTTGCTGACCGCAAATCCTTGTTTGCGGATCTTTTCCAGGTTTTCCCACAGCTGTTCCCTTTCTGTTATTGTCTTCCTGGTCATGGGAACCAGTTCGGTCTCTTCCAGAATCCGTTTTGCTTTATCTTCAGCCATAAATGCCAGGAAAACTTTTCCCGCAGAACCGGCATAAAGCGGTATGCGCCTGCCCACGCGGGCAACAATGCGCACTGTTTCCGGGCTTTCCAGGCGCTCTACGCAAACCCGCTCACTTCCCTCCAGCACATACAGACTGATCGTTTCCCGCGTCTGCTCCTGCAGGCGAACCATTACAGGAAGGGCCAGTGAGCGAATATCGGAAGATACAGTATAGATTCCTGCCCATGCGAGAACCTTTGATCCCATCATGTAAGAAAGCGTCTCAGGGTCCTGGTTCAGTATCCCAAGATCGTTCAGGTATACCATCATCCGCCCAGTGGTGCTGGATGAGAGCCCTGTTTTCCGGCTGATTTCCCGGACGCCGAGTACGGGTTCATCCAGGCTGAAACAGTCAAGAATGGAAACCATGCGGTCAATCGTCTGAATTCTCTCCGTCATCATTGTCTCATTATGTGGGACACTGTCCCATTATTTATGCTATTATTGTACGCGGTTTATTGAAAATGTCAAGGGAGAAATGTCATGCTGAAAATGTTAAAATTATCCAGCTCTTGTTGAGGAAAGGCAATGAATCCAGATTTCATAAGCATTCCATTTTTGCCAGGTGACGGTATTGGGCCAGAAATCATGACCGCCGCCCGGATTGTGGTTGACCAGGCAGTTCATAGTGCTTATGGGGACTCAAAAAATATCGAATGGAAAGTGGTGGACGGCGGGAAAACAGCCTATGAGAAATCCGGCGAGTGGCTGCCCAGAGAAACCCTGGAAGCATTCCGAACCCACCGGATTGGCTTGAAAGGACCTCTCACCACACCTGTCGGGGGCGGCATCCGCTCCCTGAACGTCCGGCTCCGCCAGGCGCTGGATCTTTTCGTATGCCTTCGCCGGGTGCGCTGGTTTGAGGGACTGCCCTCGCCCCACCGAAACCCGCAGGGGATCGACCTAACAATCTTCCGGGAAAACACGGAGGATATTTACACAGGGATCGAATACCAGGCCGGGTCTGAAAAGCTTCATTCCTGGCTCAAGATGTATGAAGATGAATTTCCAGAAGATTTCCAGCGGCTGCCCCACCCTCATGAATGCGGGATTGGCATCAAACCCATTTCAAAACACGGGAGCCAGCGTTTTGTGCGCGCCACCCTCAAATGGGCGCTTGCCAATCAGATTAATAGGGTAACGCTGGTACATAAAGGCAATATCATGAAATTTACCGAAGGGGCTTTCCGAAATTGGGGGTATGAAATTGCAGAAACGGAATTCAGCGAACAGGTATTCACCCAACAGCAGTACAAGGCCATTGCCTTAGAATCAGGGATTGCTGCCGCCAGTGAATGGAAGAAGCAGTCTGCTTCCACCGGAAAAATCTGGGTGGATGATGTGATCGCTGATGTGGCTTTTGAACAGCTCATCACAAATCCGCAGTCTTTTGATCTGATTGCAACGACCAATTTGAACGGTGATTACCTTTCAGACGCGGCTGCAGCCCTGGCCGGGGGCGTGGGTATTTCACCAGGCGGAAATATCAATTTTGAAAACAGGACAGCCATTTTTGAGGCAAACCATGGATCAGCGGAAAGCCTGGCCGGCAAGAACCGGGCCAACCCGAGCTCATTAATTCTATCGGCTGAAATGATGCTGCGGTTCATGGGTTGGGAGGAGGCAGCCGACCTTGTCTGGAACGGCGTGCGCTCCGCAATCCAAAGCAAAATGGTCACCTTTGATCTGGCTTCTCAAATCGGGGGAGCAAAAGCGGCAGGCACACAGGAATTTACACAAAATATTATTGATTCTATGCATTCATAACAAGGATTAATTCATGAAGGAACTTCATAAAAGAACACAAAAGTCCATCAATTTCGAGGGTAGATCTTATCAATTTTTTAGCCTTCCGGAACTTGCCAATCTTCTGGGAGCGGATTTAACGAGAATTCCCTATTCAATACGAATTCTCCTTGAAAATTGCCTCCGGAATCTTGGCCAGCCGGGGTTTGAGGAGAAGAATGTACAACATCTGCTGGAATGGTCTCCTTCCCCCGGCGGCGGCCGAATACCGGTTCCCTTTATGCCCGCCAGAATCCTGATGCAGGACTTCACCGGGCTGCCGGTACTGAACGACCTCACAGCTCTCCGCGCGGCACTTAAACGCAGCGGAAAAAACCCATCTAAAGTAAATCCGGTCATTCCATCAGATGTGGTTATTGACCACTCGGTGCAGGTATTTGCGTATGGATGCCCGGAAGCCCAGGCAGTCAATGAAAAAAGGGAATTTGACCAAAATTTTGAGCGCTACCAGTTTTTGAAATGGAGTGAGAACGCGTACAGGAATCTCAGAGTCCTTCCGCCAGGCCTCGGCATTTGCCACCAGGTCAACCTGGAATACCTGGGAAAGGTCATTTTCAGGAATAAAGAAACCAATTTGGTTTATCCGGATACGATCCTGGGTACGGATTCACACACACCGATGGTCAATGGGCTGGGCGTGCTCGGCTGGGGTGTCGGGGGGATTGAAGCGCTGGCGGCCATGCTCGGCTATCCCAGTGAGTTTCCCATCCCGGATGTGATCGGCGTTCATCTTTTCGGAACCCTTCCCGATGATGTCACTCCTACCGATTTGACGCTTACACTGACAAGCCGCCTTCGTGACCTTGGCGTGGTCGGGAGGTTCGTGGAAGTGTTTGGCGAGAGCGTTGGGCATTTGCCCGTAGAAACGCGCGCCATGATCGCCAATATGTCGCCGGAATCCGGCGCGACCTCCACCTACTTCCCGGTGGACCACCAAACCGTCGACTATCTTATCCGGACAGGGCGGTCTGAAGAGCAGGCTCAATCGGTGGAAAAATATTTTAAAGAACAAACCCTTTTCCGGGATGAGGCCAGTCCACTTCCCGTTTATTCCACCATCCTTGATTTTGACCTGGACGCGGTCATGCCTGTGCTGGCAGGACC
>Ga0272441_10010153_pt1 | contig 14326 bp, 13 predicted proteins | sample SSMProp6N_FD_193582 | JGI IMG/M metagenome (GOLD analysis project Ga0272441, IMG submission 193582) | Marine sediment archaeal communities from Little Sippewissett salt marsh, Falmouth, MA, United States - SSM-Prop-6N | ecosystem: Environmental > Aquatic > Marine > Wetlands > Sediment ... | reverse complement strand
TCGCCGATTAAGCAGCGTATGCAAAATGTCGAAAAATAAGCGGGATTCGTATCGAGTCCCCGAATGGACATTATAAAAAGTGAGTCGATTATGAAAGACATGATGAAACTCAGCAGCCGATTTCAGAAGCGGGGTTTTACGCTCATCGAGATCATTATGGTCGTGGTGATCCTGGGCATCGTGGCGTTTATGGCCGTTCCTATGGTCTCTAATGCAGCGGATGTCCAGGTTCGTGCGGCGGCCAATCGCATTGCCGCGAACATCGACTACGCCAAGAGCATGGCCATCACGCATCAGCGGTCCTATTCGGTAGTCTTTGACCCCGCCAATGAATCCTATGAGGTTCAGGACGAAAGCGGCGATGTGATCGATCACCCTGTCAATCCCGGTTCTTTTGTGGTTGATTTCAGTACCGACAGCAATCTCTCGCGTGTGAATCTCGTGGATGTCGATTTTGATTCGGACAGCGACCATGCGATCACATTTGATTATCTGGGAAGCCCTTACAGTGGTCTGGATACGACCAGTCCCCTGAACACCGGGCAAATCACCCTGACGGCGGATAACTTTACGCTGGTGGTCAACGTGGAACCCGTGACCGGTTATGTAACGATCAGCGGGCTTTAATACAAGGAAACAGGTGGAAGACGAATATGTTTGAATTTTTATCAAAACCTAAAACACAGCCCATCGGCCTGGATATCGGTCACTCCGTGATCAAGATGATCCAGTTGGGCCGGAACGACCAGACGATCTGCGTGGAGGCCGCTGAGGAAGAAACGCTGGATCGCAACCTGGAACCCGGTTCGCAGCCCTGGCGGGAACAGGTGATTGATTTGATCAAAACGCTTTACCATCGCGGCGGCTTCCGGGGACAGGAGGTGGTTTCCTGTCTTCCGGGTGATGTCGTCAAGATCAAAAGCTTACGGTTAGACAGCGCCCTCCCCGAAGAGATTGAAAACATCATCAACACCGAAGTGGCTAAACGGTTTGATATGAATCCGGACCGTGATGAGATTCGTTATATGATTGCCGGCGACGCCTATCAAGGATCGGAAATCAAGAACGAGGTGATTTTCTTTGGGATCGAACAGGAGCAGTTAAACCGTCATATTGAAGTGGTCGAGCAGGCGGGGCTGATTCCGATTTCTCTGGATACGGTTCCCAGCGCATTATTCCGATGTTTCCAGACCACCCTTCGAAGACGTGAAGACCAGGATTTGGTCAGCGTTTTTGTGGATCTGGGATCGCAATTCACCACGGTCATTATCGGCCGGGGACAGGAAGTCGCTTTTGTCAAGCAGATCCCCATTGCCGGCGATCACCTGAATCAACAGGTCGCCAAGCAGCTTGGGATTCCACTGGAAGAGGCCGCTGACCTGCGGGACCGGTTGCGTCACGCGGACACGGATTATGTCGAAATCGATATGAAACGCGCGGTCATTGACGCCATGAGCGGTTCGATTGAGAGCTTAGCCCACGAAATCTCGTTATGTTTCCGGTATTACGCGGTCACGTTCCGCGGCCAGCGTCCTACCCGGGCGGCCTTTGCCGGAGGCGAGGCGTATGAATCGGCGCTGATTGAGGCCCTCCAAAAGCACTTGGGTGTTGAGATTTGTGTGGCCGAACCCCTGCGCGGGTTTGATTTAAGCAACGCCGCATTTAATCGGCGTCCCAATCCCCTGATGTGTGAATGGGCGATTGCAGTAGGCCTGGCGCTGAAAGGCGTCGAGTTGAGTGAAAAACAGAACCCAAAGCACAGGAAAACGATTACGGTATGAAAGAAATAGATTTTATTCCTGAATGGTATAAAGCGGACCAGGTTCGCAAACGCCGCTATGCCCGACAGTACACGATCATTGCCGTGACCTTCGCGGTGATGATGGTCTGGAGTTTCGTTGTCGGTGGTCATGTCAAGCATGTCAGCGCAGACGTTGAAGGTATCCAGGCAGCGTTCGACAAAGGCAGGGATAAGGTTTATCAGACACAACTGCTGCAAAGCGAAATTGCGGAGATGAAACAAAAGGCGGACGTGTTCGATACCATTACATCGCGAACAAAGACAACGGCGATTTTGGGGGAACTGGCGTATCTGGTTCAGGAGAATATCGTTCTCAACCGGTTATCCTTAACGAATGAACCCATTGAGGAATTCAAAAAAGAAACCCCTGTTTCGGGCGCCGTGGTGCAGATCGGGGCCTCGAAAGAGCCGCAGAACACGGTGGTTCCCGAAACACCTTCACGGGTGAAAGTGACGATCAGCGGAATCGCGGCACGGCCCGCCGATGCGGCGGCGCTCATTGCCGCCCTGGAGCAGGCCGACTATTTCCAACAGGTGGCATTGATTTTTTCCCGGCCCAAGGAATTCATGAAAAAAGATGTGACGGAATTTGAAATTTGCTGTTACGTGGCGGATTATCGCATTCAGAAATAAAGGAACGTCATGAAAAAACTGGACAAACAGCAATTGGTGATATTGCTTTTGGGCGTCGCCGTAAGCGTCGGCTTTGGCGTCTTTCGGTATGTTCCCATTGTACGCCAGAAATACGCGCTTCAGAAGCAAATGGAACAACAGGATCAGATTATCAATGAAATTTGTTCGTTCAGTGTCCTGATTCCTGAACTTAAGAATCAGAAAATACAGCTTGAAGAACAACTGCTTCCGTTTGAGCAGAAAGTGCCCCGGGGACGTAATTTAGCAACCCTTTGGCGGCACGTGGCCGAGGTTATGAATAAATGCGGATTGACCGATCAGTTGGTTCAGCCCGGCGTCGAGATGAAGTCTGAGCAGCTTTGCAGCATCCCCCTGACCATCGAATGCAAAGGGTCCATGGAACAAATATTCTCCTTGTTTCAGTCGCTGGAGGAAACCAACCGCCTGATCCGGATCGAGCAGGTGACTTTGGACAGGGGCGCCGATTTGAATTCAGCGGTCAAACTGAAGGCGCAGGCCAGCGTGTATTACCAACCCGATGAATCGGAGAATGGTTGACCATGAACCATAAAAATAAAATGCAAACGAAAAAAATACCTGTGACGGGTACGCTACAGAATATCAGCCCTAAGACGATGACCATGATTGTTTTGCTGGCGGTCATGGGGATTCTCTGGGGGCGTGTGCTGTTAGGCGGCAAAAAAGGGCCTGCCGCAGCCAACGCCCAGGACGCAGCGTCAATTCTGCAAGCGACTCAGACAGCGCAGTCAGGCGGCACCCTTACCCTGAAAGCCGTTACGCTGCCCCAGGTGCCTGGGCGCAATGATGTGATATCGCATGATCCGTTCAGCGCAGATCGGTGGACCGCGTTCGGATTCGAGGATTCGCAAAATAATGACCGCTCGGATGTCAGCGTGGATTCGGCCGAAAATGCCGAAAAGATACATCAGTCCAGGCTGGAGAAAATTGCACAACGCCTGACGCTGGAAGCCGTGATTCAGGATGCGGACGGCAAGCCCTTTCAGGCGTTTGTGGATGATAAAATCTTATCTGTCGGCTCGACGCTGACAGTGAAAGAGGGACCTGACCAGTATGAGTTAACTTTGGAAAAAATCAGCGAAAAAGAAGTGTTGTTTATGTGGAATAAAATCTCAGTCGTGCTGAAAATGACTGAAACCTTTGAACTTTAGAAAGGATGGTGTTTTATGTTGGCAAAACGAACAAATGGTGTGGGGAAAAGGCCTCTGGCTGCGACAGGAGTATGGATTGCAGCGGCGTTGAGTGTAGTGTTATTGGCAGGGCAGGTTCGCGCGCAGGAACCGGCCGCAGACACGGATGAAGCCGTCGTGCAGGATGCGGTACTGGGGCAGTCGATCCAGACGATTGCGTTCAAGAAAGACATGCCCATCAAGGATGCGCTGCGGATGCTGGCACAGATGTATCAAAAGAACATCGTGCCCTCTGCCGGGGTTGACGGCATCGTGACCGTGACCAACCTGTACGATGTGACCTTTGAAGAGGCCATGCAGGCCATTCTCGGTACCAACAAGTACGAGGTCAAGGGCAACTTCATCAAGGTGTACACCAACGAAGAATTTATGCAGGATAAAGATCGTTTTGAACATGCGATGATTACCCTGCATTATATCAACTCGGACGAAGCCGTTAAGCTGGCCGAACCTTTATTAAGTGATTTCGGTAAACTGGGCCAGACTACAGCAGCTCCTACTGAAATGGAAGCCGGCCAAAGTGGCGATACACTGGCCGTTCATGATCGTCTGGTCGTTTCGGATTACCCTGAAAACATCGAGCGCATTCGTGAAGTCTTGTCTGAAGTTGACACCGAACCCGTCCAGGTGCTGCTGGAAGTCACCGTGATGGAAGCGACCCTGACGGACACTACGAAATTTGGTATTGATTGGGCCAATCTCAGTGGTGTGGATATTGCTGGCGGAAGTATTGGCCTGGGTGACAATGGTTCATGGCAGAATGGCTTTGCTCCCTCAGCTTTCGGTACAGGAAACAAAGGCCTTGCTGTCGGTGTAACATTCGATAATATTTCCGCACTGGTTAGCGCCGTTGAAACGGTTTCGGATGTGACCATCATGGCCAATCCCAAAATACTGGCTTTGAACAAGCAGGCTGGTAAACTCATTATCGGCGAAAAAGAGGGATATTTGGATACAACAAGTCAGAATCAATCAGGTTCAACGACTCAATCTGTTGAATTTCTTGAAAGCGGTACAATTCTTGAATTTCGTCCCTTCGTCGGCAGAGACGGGATGATTCGTATGGAAATCCATCCCGAGCAAAGTATCGGTGAAGTGCTGGAAGGTGGTTTGCCTTTTAAGAGCACGACGGAAGTGATCACCAATGTCATGGTCAAAGATAGTCAGACGATCGTACTGGGTGGCCTATTCAAAGAAGAAACCAACCTGTCTCGTTCACAGACGCCTCTCTTAGGCGATGTTCCTGTGGTTGGAGAATTGTTCCGTGGCGTCAACGATACATCGACGCGCAAAGAACTGATCGTTCTGATTACGCCTCACATTATCAATACGCCCCAAGAAGCCGATGGTGCCTCCAGGCTTGAGGATGTTCTCCGGTTGGCTAATCATGCTCGTGAAAACCTTTACTGGATGAGCCGTGCCAAGATCGAGGAAAACCGTTATGCCAAGGCGGTCAAACTCTACAGTGAAGGTCAAGCCGAAGAAGCGATGGCGGTCTTGGATTGTCCTTATCGCATTGACAGAAATTACCTGGATGAAATCCGTCTGAAAGAACGGATCATTCGTGAAACGCAGCCCGATAAGGCTCAGAATATCGAACGCATCATGATTAGAGCGATTGAAAAAGAAGAATCCGACAAGTGGTTCCGTCGGTAAACATTCAGAGTTGTAAAGAATAAACGGGCTCCGGCGGCATGATTGGCCGCTGGGGCCCGGTTACCCTAACTTATGGAAGAAAGACAGGGTGGAGCATGAACAGACAAAAAAAGATTGTGATAGTATTGTGTTTGGCAGGATTGCTTTTAGGCCTCTCTGGCTGTAATGAAAGCCGTGCACAAAAAAAACAGGCAATGGTCGAGCAGTGGGAAAAATCCTCAGCCCATGCCCAGTTGCCAGCCATTGAAAACCTGCTTGAACAGGGGCAGATTCAGGAGGCGAAGGAAGCCCTCCAAAAATGTATTCAGACAGACCCCCAACAGGCAATGCCCTATGTATTGGTTGGCCGTATCCATTTTATGGAAGGGCGGGATGAACGGGCGCGCGAATCATTTCAAAAAGCAGTCGAATTGGACCCTCAACTGGACCAGGCTTGGCATTTTCTGGGTTCACTGGCTGTTTTAGAGAAAGACTACGATCATGCCATCAAATACTTTCAAGGTGCGATTGATTTGATGCCATCGAAGGTCGAATATATTCTCAGTCTTTGTGATGTTTATGCTGAAACAGATCAGCTTGATAAGGCGATGAAGTTGATCGATCAAGGGATTTCCCGGCAACCGCGAAATGTTGAATTATTGCTGTTCAGGGCTCAGATCTGCCGGCGTAACGGTCAAGTTGACGAAGCGATCCGGATTTATGAGCAAGCCCTGTTGATGCATGGCAATCTCCCGCAAATTCTGGAACCATGTGGCTATGCGTTCATTACCCGGAAGCAGTGGATGGCCGCAGCAGAAAAATTTAACCTGCTTATCGATCAGTATGTCGAAAATGACCCGCGCTATAATGTCACCATGCGATCGCTGGCCATGTGCCTTTTTAATTCTGAGCAGTTTGGTCAGGCCTTTTTCTGGTATGATAAGCTTTCAGTTATCTATCGGGATGATGCTGAAGTCTGGCTAAAGATGGCGCAAGCATCGTTAGGACTGGATGACCCGAAACGGGCTTCCTACTGTGCGGTCAATGCGCTCAAAGCCAAACCATCCTGGCCCAAGGCCTACGCCGTATTGGGCAGTGCTCGCTATATGCAGGGTCTTTACGAACAATCCCTACAGGCCTTTTATAAAATTACGGATGATGCGGAACTGGGGGCATTTGCGTGGTTTATGTCCGGTCGTTGTTATCAGCAGTTGGGCCAGAGCAGGCAGGCCAATGCGGCTTTTGAAAAAGCAGAGCAGTTGGACCCGGATAATGAATTAATCGCGTCATTCCTCAAGAAAACCATTCATCCGCTGTAAAGAAAACAGGTTTATGAAAAAAGAATATCAACATTGTGGACTTGTTGCCGGTATTGGCTTGGTTGCGACGGTTGTTGCGGTCATCGCTGCCTTGGCCTCATTGTCAAAGCCGGTCACAGTGCTGTCGCTGGTAATTGTGTTCATCGCGTTTGTTTCAATGCAGCTATTGTTGGTACGACATGCCCGAAGCTTACAAGCAATTGTGCATTCCATTTCCGTCGGCTCTCAAGTTCGATTGACCTCCGAATATCCGCGGGGTTCTATTCTAAATGAGATTGGGGCTGCTGCGGAACGATTTTTAGACGAAACAAATGAGAAGATAAAAACGCTTCAAAAGGAAAATCAGGGCGTCACTTTGCAGTTTCAATTGCTGAGTCATCAGAAAAACAGCGTCGAAGCCGTATTAAACAGCATTCGTGATGCGGTGATCGTAACGGATAATCGCGACAGGATTATGCTGGCCAATAAGGCCGCTGAAAACATCTTTGGATTTAAATTTAACCGCGATATATTCGAGTCCGCAGAAACGATGATTTCGTCCAAAGACCTGGTTGGCATGATTAGTAAAAGCCGGACGAGCAGAATTCGCCAGGTTCGCCATGAATTGACATTGACCAATGCGGAAGAGCCGGTAACGTATGACACCGTGTTGTCCTGTGTTGAAGATGATCGCGGCCAGGTTCAACAGGTGGTTACGGTGCTGCATGATATTACCCGTGAAAAAGAAGTGGCTCAGATGAAAAATGATTTTGTCAGCCATGTTTCACATGAACTAAAGACGCCGCTGGCCTCGATCAACGCATACGCGGAAATGCTGGTTGACGGAGAGGCCGAAGACACCGAAACCATCAAGCAGTTTTGTGACGTTATCCAGAGCCAGGCCCAGCGGCTCAGTCGTCTGATCGAAGACATTCTCAACATTTCACGCATCGAATCCGGCCTGATCAAGGTCTCTAAGGAAGAGCACAGTCTGGCCTTGGTTATGCGAGATGCTGTCGAGATGATCACCAGTTATGCACAGGAAAAGGATATTACGATTCAGTCACCGGCGCCTATTTTGTATGACCAGGTCAATATTGACCGCGATATGATTTCGCAGGTCGTGATTAACCTGCTCAGCAACGCCGTTAAATATACCCCCGCCGGAGGTCGGATTACGGTAAATTCTGTCTTGAATGAGGTGGAGAGGCAAGTCACCGTAACCATTACTGACACCGGTGTCGGCATTCCGGCCGAAGATGTGGACCATGTTTTTGATAAATTTTATCGGGTCCAGGCCAACAATAAACATGCTAAAGGAACCGGATTGGGACTGAATCTGGTCAAACAAATAGTCGAAACAGTTCATGACGGTTCGGTGTTTGTCACCAGTACCCCCGGACAGGGCAGTACGTTCGGGTTTGTGCTGCCGTTATCGAAAGAAACTGCGGCCCAATCGGTATCATGACAGGCAGCGTCCAGAATTCTACAATACAGGAGTTGAAAATGGATAAACGAAAAGCATTGGTTGTCGATGATGAATTTCATATTGTTCAGGTGGTTTCGATTAAGCTCAAAAACAACGGCTACGAGGTCACAACAGCGGAAAATGGGAGCATGGCCTATGATCTGGCATGTCAAAACGCCCCGGATATTATTGTCACGGATTATCAGATGCCGGTCTTGAGTGGCTTGGAACTGATCGAAAAACTGCGTCAAAATCCTGAAACGGCCCGTATTCCTGTCATTATGCTGACGGCTCGGGGCTTTTCAATCGAAGAGGACCAGAAGGAAAAGCTGCGTATTGCCGCGTGCCTGAGCAAACCCTTTAGCCCGCGAGAAGTACTCCAGACAATTGAGGACGTGCTTGCACAGCCCACAACGGTTTAAATGTGAAGAATATGACTGTAAACAGAGACACTGATGAACAACACGATAACACAAACAATAACGGACTCACAGCTTGGCCGGTTGAATGAACTGGCGCATAAGCTGAATTTGCTGGGTTTAAATCTGCTGGTCTTCGGTCCGCAGCAAAACTGCGTTCTGCAAAGTGACGCAGGCGATTATACAAGCGACGCCTCGCAGATCGCACAGATATGCGGCCGGACTCTGCAGGGGTCTGATCCATCCGCCGCCTGGGTGACGGAAACCGTGCTGGCATGTCCTGTGAAAGCCGAACAATCTGTCATTGCCGTGGCGGCGGTCGATACCGGTCCGGTCCGAAACGAAAAATCGGATCGTGAAAAAAGCTACCTCGCCTGTATCATGGATGATTTTTGCAGAAACTTCTCGGATGCCGATAAGGTGCCGCAGCAGTTTGAGAAATTCAGTAACGAACTGTCCCGCGCCTATGAAGAAATCGTCCTGCTCTACAATCTCAGCACCAATATGAAAGTGACGCAATCCAGCGCGTCCTATCTTCAGATGGCCTGCGATCAGTTGACGCAGTTGGTTCAGGTCGAAGGGATCGGGATCTTCATCGATCGCAAGGTTGATGACCGCAAGAAATTGATGCTGTCAGCCGGTTCCGGCGTGATGGCCATCGACCCGCTATGCGCCGATATTCTGCAGATGAATCTCATCATGGAACTGCAGGCCGGCAAAGAGGCCCTCACAGACAGCTCGGTGGACGGTCCCTTAAAATACCAATGGCCCGAGACCATCCGGAATATCATTGCGGTGCCGCTGGGCGATGCCGACCGAATGCTGGGCTATCTGGTCGCGACGAATGTGAAGGATAAGCCGGATTTTGATACCACCGATATCAAGTTGTTCAACTCTGTGGCCAATGAGTGCATGGTGTTTATTGAGAACAACCAACTTTTTGACGAACTTAAGGAATTGTTCATCGGCTGCTTAAAAGCCCTGACCAACAGCATCGATGCCAAGGACCAGTACACACGGGGTCATTCCGAACGCGTGGCATTCATCTCCCGCTGGATTGCGGAACGATTTTCTCGTATTCACCCCTTGTCGGATAAACAGATTCACCATATCTATCTGGCCGGCCTGCTGCATGACATTGGGAAAATCGGAATTGGCGAGTCCATGCTGCGCAAGAATGGCCGCCTGACGGATGAAGAATACACCGTCATTCAGTCGCATCCCCAAATCGGGGCTTCCATTCTGTCCGGAATCCGCCAGATGGAGGATATCATTCCCGGCGTCCTGAGCCACCATGAACGCATCGACGGGAAAGGGTACCCGCATGGACTCAAAGGGGATCAGATTCCGCTCATCGCCAAGATTATCAGCTTGGCCGACGCCTTTGACGCGATGACCTCCGGCCGTGTCTATCGCGACGCGATGACCATCCAAAAAGCCCTGACGATTATTGAAGACGGAATCGGAACACAGTTTGATGAAGAAATCGCACGGGTTTTTCTTGATAATGAAGTTGATAAACTCTGGCAGATCATTCAGGACGGCTTTATTGAAAGCTGGGATTACAGTAATTTTGATGAATACGGAGTCGAAGCCGTGGGAGCATTGATCCGGTGAAAATCGAAGCTCAAAAATATAACGATGTGATGGTCCTGCAGTTGCAGGGCGAGTTTACCGGCGAAACGCTGAAGTCTCTCGAAACCGAGACGAGCAATGCGTTTGCCTCAAAGGTCTCTGGCATTGTGATGGACATGAGCAAAGTGGCCTTCATCGACAGCCAGGCTCTGGAATACCTTGTGGATCTGGGTGAGAAATGCAGAGAAAATACGCGGCAGTTCAAAATCGCCGGACTCGATGAAACCTGTATGAAGATTCTGGAATTGACCCGGCTGCTGCCTCAGTTTGATACCTATATGGAACTGACAGAGGCCGTCAAGAGTTTTACCTGACGGATATTCGGATAACAATGACCAAAACAGCCATACAAACACGGTTACCACTTGGGCAGGTGCTGCTGAACCGCGGCGTTGTCACCCAGGCACAAATAGACAAGGCCCTGGAACGGCAAAAGGTCGTCGGCCACAGTAAGCTCTTGGGTGAGCTGCTGGTGGAGCTTGAGATTTGCACGGATAACCAGGTTTGCTCGGCCTTGGCTGAGGCCTATGGTGTGCCGTATGCTCCCCTGACGCCCAAACTCTGCGATCCGGCCATTGTCGAATTACTGCCGAGGGATTTTCTCGAGGAGTACGTGGTCCTGCCGCTGTTTAAGGTTCACGATACCCTGACCGTCGCCCTCAGCGAGCCGTCCAATGTATTTGTGATTGAGGAAATCCAGCGGCTCAGCGACTGCCATGTACAGGTTGTCTGTGCCACGGCCAAGGATATCCATTCTACCTTGCAGAACTATCTGCCTGCGGCGAATGTGTTCGTCATCGACGATATTATCGACGATGCGGTGCTCGAAGATTTTGCGATGATCGAAAATCTGCCCGAGGACATCACCGATCTGGAAGAGGTGGCGGGGCAGTCCCCGGTCGTCAAACTGGTCAACTATCTGATATATTCGGCGGTTCATGAAAACGCCAGCGACATCCATATTGAACCGGATGAGAAAAAATTGCGCGTTCGCTACCGTGTTGACGGTCAGCTTTATGAAAAAATCCGACCCCCGCATCAGATGCATGCGGCCATTGTCTCACGTATTAAGATTATGGCCGAACTGGATATTGCCCAGCGACGGCTGCCTCAGGACGGCAGTATTCACGTGCTGGTTCAGTCCAAACCCGTTGATTTGCGCGTCTCTGTGATGCCCGGCACCTACGGCGAGAAAGTTGTCATTCGTGTGATTGATTTTCGTAAGATGCTGACAAACCTCGAATCGCTGGGTTTCAGCTATGAAAACCTGCAGACGTTCAAGAAGATACTCAATCATCCTAACGGGATCGTTCTTGTGACCGGTCCAACCGGTTCCGGTAAGAATACAACCCTGTACGCCGGTTTGTCCGAGTTGAACGGCGAACAGGTCAATATCTGTACCGTCGAAGATCCCGTCGAATGCAACATCCACGGAATTAATCAGTTCGAAGTACATGATATGACCGGGTTCTCGTTTTCCAGTGCGCTTCGGTCGCTGCTGCGTCAGGACCCTGATGTGATTATGGTCGGCGAAATCCGCGACCGGGACACCGCCAATATCGCGGTACAAGCCGCCTTAACCGGGCATCTGGTCCTCTCGACCCTGCATACCAACGATGCTCCCGGGGCGATCACGCGGCTGATTGATCTGGGCGTCCCTTCGTATCTGGTCAGCGCCTCGCTGATTGCCGTGCTCGCCCAGCGGTTGGTACGCAAAATTTGCCCCAACTGCAAGGAACAATATGACCCGTCCCACAGCATCCGTCGAACAGCGATGCAATGGGCCGGTCAGGAAATCGACTTTTATCGCGGCCTGGGCTGTAAAAAATGCCGCAACAGCGGCTACATCGGCCGGATCGCGATCCATGAATTATTTATCCCTGATGACAAGATTCTGGATATGATTACACAGGATGTGCCCTTGAAGCAGCTTCGATTGGCAGCGGTTGAAAACGGGATGGTGCCACTGCACTTAGACGGTATCCAAAAAGTCAGGGCCGGGATTACCACAATCGATGAAATTTTACGTGTCGCCAATATTATGGAATAACAGTGAGCGATGTCAATGCCGCTACAAATGCTGGAAAAATCTGTTGCGAATAAGGAGGTTCAGAGAACCGGTATTTATTCTAATGACCGCGGGTTGCCTGGCCAGCCGGCCGTACCGCCGGCCAGTAATGCGCGTGTCAAGCAGGCCGATCTGGTTCTGTTTACGACCCAGTTGTCGGTGATGCTGGACAGCGGCGTTGTCCTCAGCGATGCGATTGAAGCCATCGGGGAACAAATGCGCCCCGGAACCTTTCAGGCCGTTATTGCCGATCTTGCCAGGCAGATTAAAAACGGAGACAGCTTTTCATCGGCCCTGACGGCCTATCCCAGGATATTCAACACGATGTTTGTTAGCATGGTTCAGGCCTCCGAGGCGTCCGGAAGAATGGCCGAGATGCTCGAAGTGCTTAGCGGGTACCTCAATGCCGAGGCCGAAACCCGCAAACAGGTAAAAAGCGCAATGATCTATCCCCTCGTGATGCTGCTGATGGCGGTTGCCGCGACCGGATCGCTGATGTTTTTTGTCCTGCCGCGATTCACCAAAATCTATCAGGCCAGGGGGGCGGCCCTGCCCAAACTTACGCAGGTGCTGGTTGCTTGCAGTTCATTGCTGGGAAATCCGGTATTTCTTGCCTTTGCCGTGACGGCGGGGTTTGCAGCGTTCTGGGCTTTTTCTGTCTGGAAACACACGCATAACGGACGCAAAATCATCGACTGGATAAAAATCCATACACCTATTTTCGGAACCATGTTAACCGATGCCGTCATGACCCGCAGCATGAGGATTCTGGCGACCATGGTCAATACCGGCGTCTCCCTGCTCGATGCCCTGGAGGTCATGAAAATGTCTTCCGACAATTATTATTTCCAGCGATTATGGATGCATGCTGACGCCCGGATTCGCGACGGTTATCAACTCTCCGACGCTATCATGATGTCAGGCGACAAAAACCTCATTTCGCCGGGTATTATCCAGATGCTTCGCGCGGGTGAAAAATCGGGTCAGATCGGCCAGGTCTCAGATAAGGTCTCGGTTTTTCTCAGCAAGAAGCTTCAAAATTCCATCCGCACTGCCACCTCACTCATCGAACCGCTGATGATCACCCTCATGGGCGGAATCATCGGAACCATCGCCATCGCGCTGCTGCTGCCGGTATTCCGAATTTCCAGCGTCATCAGCCAATAATACCAATTCCCCTGAAAAACGGCGCTGACTGCTCGGCGATGTTTTTTTCACAGTACTATTAGCGCAACCCTCGCGGAATTTTCAACCGTGAGGAGTATAACCCAAGTTGTGTGCAATAAAATCCATATTATAGACTGGTCTTCTTTTGTCGGATAGTGTATAATATGCGGTCAAAACTGTAAGAATGGAATCCATAATCAGATTTTTACCGTAAACCGATTTTTTGGGAGATCGAACATGAAGGTAAAACAGAACATTTTTTTTCTGTGTTTTTTGATGATCGCCTGTGTCAGCATCAACGTTGTGCTGGCGGAGGCACCCTGGAAGAATTTATTTGACGGCAAAACGCTTGCCGGGTGGGAGCAAAAGGGCGGTCAGGCCAGTTATGCTGTTGAGGATGGGCAGATTGTCGGCAAAACGGTTCTGGGTACGCCGAACAGTTTTTTGTGCACAAAGCAATTTTTTTCGGATTTCATCCTGGAACTCGAGTTTAAGGTCGATCCAAAACTGAATTCCGGTATCCAGGTCCGCTCGAACAGTTTTGAGGAGTACAGGGACGGAATAGTCCACGGCTACCAAGTCGAAATCGACGCAGAAAAGCTCCTGTGCGGATCGATCTACGACGAGGCCCGGCGGGGTTGGATGGACAGGATCGCGGATAATTCTGCTGCTCAAAAAGCGTTCAAGCCCGGACAATGGAATCATTTCCGCATCGAGGCCATCGGTGATTCCATTAAGACGTGGATTAACGGCAGCCCGGCGGTTCATCTGTACGACACCCGTACTCGCAGCGGATTTATCGGCCTGCAGGTCCATGGCGTCGGTAATGATAAAGCGAAGGAAGGTATCGAGGTTCGCTGGCGCAACATACGGATTATCGATGAAGCTGCAGCAAGCTATGCTGCGCCAAGTTCGCTGCCGGTTACAAATGTTGATAACACCCTGTGTTCAACTGAAAAAGGATTCAAGTTGC
>Ga0272441_10010152_pt1 | contig 14327 bp, 14 predicted proteins | sample SSMProp6N_FD_193582 | JGI IMG/M metagenome (GOLD analysis project Ga0272441, IMG submission 193582) | Marine sediment archaeal communities from Little Sippewissett salt marsh, Falmouth, MA, United States - SSM-Prop-6N | ecosystem: Environmental > Aquatic > Marine > Wetlands > Sediment ... | reverse complement strand
TCTTGCCGGATCCAGAGATGCTTGCGGAGTTCCGGTTTTCGGTCATGGTGCCTCCTGTGCGAGATCCAGCTGAAGCTTCTCGAGAACAGCGCGCAAATCGATGGTGTCGACGACCGCAAGCTCCGGATCGAAAACCGTGGTCCTTGGGCCGATGACGACGGTGCTCACCTCAGCCGAGACCGCCGTTGTGGCGACCCGCTTGCGCAGCAAGAACAGCATCGAGGCATGCGCTGGATCGCCGTCCGATAGGCTCTGAGGGGACACGCTTCCCAGCGTTCTTCGGGCGAGAGTCAGCTCTTCGTCGCGGGCTTTCGCCCGCAGTTGACTGAGAACACCTAGGCAAAGGGCTTGTTCGAGACCCAATGCGTCACTGCTCCCTGATGCGACGCCGCAGGCCGAGCGCAGCGCGTCGTCGGTCCATCCCAGCCGCTCTAGGCGAGAGGCGGCGATTTGCAGTTTGGCCTCGATGCGGCGACCGATCGCCGTGGCCAGGTCATCCAGCGCGTGGTCGTCCTTCAGCTCGAGGATTTGGCGTATGCGCTCGAGGATCCTGTCTTCGGGGAAGAACGTCTCCTGCCCGGTGAACGTCGACTTGCGGACAAACCAGCCCTCGGGGATGAGACCCTTGCGTTTCCAGCGGTAGAGCTGGCCGTAGGAGATTCCCGTCTCCCGCAGGACGTCCTTCTTGGAGATCAGCTTCTCGTCACTCACCGTGCCTCCCGTACGGATCTCGGAGCCTCGGGTCGAGCTTCGCACTGTCCCTGCGGACATCCGCGGCGGAGCACTGCCCGCTCCGGATCTCTGCCGCGCGCAGATTCCGTGCCTGCAGCGTGTTCCGAAGCTCGTCGCGGTAATCGATCCACGGCATGCTGTGCTCCTCCCTGACGTCTCACGCGATTGCGGCAGTATAACAGCACACTGTTACGCCGTCAACGCCACGCGACCCCCTCACCGCCATGGTAGGGCGACGGGGCCGCGCAACCAGTTGCTCTAAGGTTTGCCGCCTTAGCGTCCCGGACACTGGGCGGCGACGGCAGGGTCGATGCCCTTGCTGCCGTACGCCTGCGCGAAGTGGACGGCGAACTCAGCTGCCAGCTTGTGCGCGTTCGTGGCGTACGAAGCGGGGTCCTCCCACGCGGCCGCGGGGTCAAGAAGGCCGGACGGGACCCCAGGACAAGCAGTGGGAGTCAGGACGTGGAAGATCGGGTCGGTGCGGTACTCCACACGGTCGAGATCGCCGGAGAGCGCAGCGTGGACCATCGCCCGGGTGAGCGCGATGTCGATGCGCTTGGCCTTGCCGCACGGGCCTCCGCCCCAACCGGTGTTCACCAGGTAGACGCGCGCGCCATGCTCGTCCAGCTTCTCCCCGAGCATGTGGGCGTACACGTCGGGGTTCCGCGGCATGAACGGCTCGCCGAAGAAGCGAGAGAAGGTCGCCTTCGGCGCGCTCACCCCGGTTTCCGTTCCCGCGAGCTTGCTCGTGTACCCCATGAGGAACCACAGCATTGCCTGGTTCCTGGTGAGTCGTGCGATCGGCGGGAGCACCCCGTACGCGTCGGCAGTGAGGAACAGGATGGTGCGAGGGTGATCGCCGACCGACGATGGCTTGATGTTCGAGAGGTACGACAGAGGATACGAGCCGCGCGAGTTCGGTGTCAGCCGATCGTCGGTCAGATCGAACGAGCCGTCGGGGTAGATCATCGCGTTTTCCACAATGGCTCCGTGGTTCTCGGCTGCGTCGTCGTGCAGAACCGCGTCGTAGATCTCTGGCTCCTTGAGGCGATCGAGATCGATCAGCTTGGCGTAGCAGCCGTTCTCGAAGTTGGCGATTCCCCGATCGCTCCATCCGTGCTCGTCATCGCCGAGCAGCGCCCGCCGGGGATCGGCGGAGAGCGTCGTCTTCCCGGTGCCCGAGAGCCCGAGGAGCAATGCGATGTCTCCTCCCGGACCTTCGTTGGCGGAGCAGTGAATGGGGAGGACGCCTGCCGCAGGCGCGAGGTAGTTCATCACCGAGAACATCAGCTTCTTCACCGAGCCAAGGTACGCCGACCCGTAGACGACTCCGATCAGGCGATCCAGATCCATGGCGATCAGCATTGTCGACGTGCCCCCAAGGCGCGGATCGAAGCGCAGGCGGCCTTCGTAGCGCGAGGGGTCCAGCTTCTCGTTGGGGCAGACAAGAAGCTGGAACCGCTGTCCCGCGAAGCAGCTCTGTGCGATGTCTTCGGGAACAGGGCGGAACATGTTGTCGACGAACAGCGCGGTGAGCGCGTGGGGTGTGACGACGCGAACGGGCAGCGCATACGATGCATCGGCGCCGATCACGCGATCCATCGAGTACACGCGGTCGTGGCGAGCGAGTGCGTCGAGCGCGTCCGCGACGCTCATGTCGAACGTCTCCTCGTCGATCGCGATGTTGTTTGGCGAGTCCCAGTCGATCGTGGATTCGCTGTCGGGCCTGCGTACGGTGCGCGTGTCCAGAGGGCTGCGCCCTGTGGACTCCTGTGGTGTCCACACAGCCAGCGCTCCACACGCGGAGACGATAGCGTCCCTGTGGCGCACCGCATCCGCGATCAGCGTATGCCGTGCTGGATTCCTTCGTAGCTGGCCGTCGTCGAACTCCTCCAAACGCTCGTGCGGATTCACGCTGTGGTACGGCTCCTTCCCGCTGCAGCAGGTTGTCGGCAGGGGATAGTACTCGATGCGGCGCCGTGTGCCCCGTCAGGGGGGCGGGCGCCACGACGGGTCGTCGAAGGTGAGAGAGAACAGGCGCATCGCGTTGTCTGTGGTCGCCGCGGCGACGGTCGCTGGATCGACGCCTTGCAGGCGCGCGAGCTCCTCGACGACGTACTGGACGTACGCCGGCTCGTTGCGGTGTCCCCGATGGGGCACAGGGGTGAGATACGGGCAGTCGGTTTCCACGAGCACGCGGTCGAGCGGGACCCTCGTCACCGCGTCACGCAGCGCCCGGTTCTTCGGGAAGGTCAACGGCCCGCCGATGCCAAGGTGCAGGCCGAGGTCGAGGAAGCGACCCGCAAGCGCAGCGTCGCCGAGGAACGAGTGGACGACGCCTCGCGGGCGGTCTTCGGCGCTGGCGAGGATCTCCAGGATGTCCTCGGTCGCCTCGCGGTTGTGCAACACGACGGGAAGCTCGTGCTGCGATGCGAGCGCAAGCTGCTGCGCGAACACCCGTCGCTGGACGGCGCGCGGCGAAAGGTCTCGGTAGTAGTCCAGGCCGATCTCGCCCACCGCAACGGCGCCGTGTGTTCGTGCCAATTCAGCGATGTCGACGAGTGTTGCGTCATCGACGTCCCTCGCGTTGTGCGGGTGCACGCCGACGGTCGCCCAGACGCTGCGGTGGCGCGCGGCCAAACGGCATGCCGCGCGGCTGGATCGAAGGGATGTCCCGATGGTGATGACGCCGATCGCATTTGCGTACAGCGCTGCGAGGAGCGCTGCGCGGTCCGCGTCGAACGCCGGGTCGTCGAGATGTGCGTGGCTGTCGATGAGTTTCACGACTCGAGAGCGCGAAATGCGCGTGGCAGCAGGTCCACGAGATCCGAGGCGAGCATCGATCGCGCCGAACGATGGCGGACGAAGAGATCGGCTGCCGCACCGTGGACGTACGTTGCGGCAACCGCCGCGTCCTCGGGAGACGCACCGCCTGCGAGGAGGCCCGCGACAAGACCGGTGAGCACGTCGCCGCTTCCTGCAGTGGCCAGCGCATCGCTTCCCGTGGTGTTGACGAACACCGTCGCGCCGGGCGAGGCGATGACCGTCGGCCGGCCCTTGAGGGCGACGACGCACCCGGATGCGTCGGCGAACGCTCGTGCTGCGTCGCGTCGCGTGCGATCGATCGCCTCCGGGGGCTTCTCGACGAGCCGCGACAACTCTCCTGGATGCGGGGTGAGCACGGCGCGGCCTGCGAGCCGCAGGGCGCGGTCGGGATCCTTCAGCGCCGGCAGCGCGTCCGCATCGATGACCAGTCGGCCGTCAAACGCGTCGATGATCGCGCAAGCGGCGGCAAACACGTCAGGCCGCTGCGTCAACCCCGGGCCAATGGCGAGCACGTCACACCGTCGAAGCGGGTCCCTCAAGCTGCTGGTATCCGTGCTCCGTAGATGGCCGTCGTCATCGGCGATGGGGAGAGTGATCACTTCGGGTAGGGCGCTCTCGAGGATGGTGTCGAGCGAAGCAGGGATCGCAAGGTACACCAGACCGGCACCGGCACGGAGTGCGCCCTGGCAGCACAGCATCGCCGCTCCGGTCATCCCGATCGATCCGGCGACGACGAGGACGCGGCCGAACGTCCCTTTGTGCCCGTGTGGAGGCCGATCGGGAAGGCGCGCGCTCACACCGTGGGATCCGAGGACGTGAGCCCACGCGGATACCTCATCGAGGAGGTGCGGAGGATACGCAATGTCGACGACATCGATCTGCCCGCATCGTGCGGCGGCGGGATAGAGCACGTGTGCCGGCTTGAGAAACGCCATCGCCAAGGTGACATCCGCGCACACGGACTCCCCGAGCGGGGTTCCCTGATCTGCGGCGAGACCGCTGGGAAGGTCGAGGCTGACGGTGAGGCCACGTGCGGCGTTGATCCGATCCACGATCCGCGCATGGTCGTGCGCCAACGGCCGTGTCACGCCGCTGCCGAACAGCGCGTCGATAATCACATCGGCGTTCGCCAGTGCGCTGTCCAGCTCATCCCACGACTCGAGGATGGGGGCTGGCGCTGCCCCGCTTGCCGCCAGCCGCTGGGCCATGCGCGCCGTCGCTGAGCCTTCCCTTGGCGATGCGGTGATGTAGGTCTGCACGGCGATGCCTGCATCGCAGAGACGTCGCGCGACCACGAGCCCGTCCCCGCCGTTGCCGCCGATCCCCGCGAGGACGACGGCGCGTTCCGGGCGGCGATGGTCGAGGATCCACGTCGCCGCGTTACCCCCTGCGCTCTCCATGAGTGCGTCCTGTGAGGCTCCCGCGGCATAGGCGTCGCGGTCGAGCGTTGCCTGCGCATCTGCCGTGAGCACCCACAGCCCGAGCGCGTTGCTCATTCCGTCTCCCTCCACACGCGCCATCGCGCGACGATGTCGTCTGCCACCTGTGACGACGACCTTCCGGTGACGTCGATCCAGCGTAGGTCCTTGTCGCGACGGAACCAAGCCCGTTGGCGACGCGCGAGCCGCCAGGTGCGATGCGCGATCTCCCGTTCCATCTGCTCGCGCGAGAGCCGGCCGTCGAGGCACTCCGTGGCTTCGGGAATGCCGATCGTGCGGTAGGCTTGAAGCGCTTCCGTCAGGCCCCGGCTGCGTGCCCGGTCGACCTCCGCCAGCAGACCGTTCTCGATCATCCTGCGGGCGCGTCGCTCGATTGCCTCTCGGTGATCGTCACGCTGTCGCAGGAGACCTACGCTGAAGAAGGCGAACGGCAGCGGACGCGCTCTGGATTGCAGCTCGCTGATCCGGTGTCCCGTCTGCGTGTGGACCTCAAGGGCGCGCACGATGCGCAGGCGATCTGCTCGGTGGATGGCGGCGGCGGCGGGTGGATCCACGGCCGCCAGGCGCGCGTGCAGCACGGGAGTCGGCATGTCTGCCAGCTGTGTCCGCAGGCGGTCATCTCGTCCGGCGCCGTCGAACAGCCCACGAAGGACCGCGCCGAGATAAAGGGTGCCGCCGCCGACGAGCATCGGCACGGCACCGCGCGCAGCGATCTCCGGCACCAGCCGAGCCACGTCCTGGCGGAACGCCATCGCGTCGTACTGCCCGTCGATGGGAACGAGGTCGATCAGGTGGTGGGGGACCCGAGCGCGCTCTGGGCCGCCCGGCTTGTCTGTGACGACATCCAAGCCCTGGAAGAAGGCGCGGGAGTCGGCGGAGATGATCTCCCCGCGGACGCGTTCAGCAACTTCCACCGCGATGGCGGTCTTGCCGGTGGCCGTTGGGCCGAGGATGACGAGGACGGCCGTCGGGCCGGTCGTCGCCTCGCTCATGGATCAGTCCTCGCCCTGGAGTAGCTCGCGGAACCGCTTGAGCTCGGCTCGGCGCGATGGGTGCTTGAGCTTCTCGATGGCCTTGATCTCGATTTGGCGAACCCGCTCGCGGGTGATGTTGAACTTCAGCGATACGTCCTTCAGCGTGCGCGGATGGTCGTCATCGAGACCGTAGCGTAGCTTGAGGATCTCCCGTTCGCGATCGTCCAGCTGTTCGAGCGCGCGATTGAGCTGCTCCTTCAAGAACATGCGGAACGTCTCCTTCGTCGGAGATGGGGACCGTGGATCCTCGATGAAGTCGCCGAGCGTGTCTTCGTCATCGTCCCCGATGGGGCGCTCCAGCGACGCGGTGTACTGGGAGACGTTCTCCACCTTCTTGATCTTGTCAATCGACATCCCCGTCAACTGGGACAGGTCCTCGAGCGTCGGCGCCGCCCCGTGGGACTGGATGTACTCGCGCTTCACACGATTGAGTTCGCGCACGGTCTCGATCATGTGCACGGGGACGCGGATCGTCCGCGACTGATCGGCAATGGCGCGTGTGATTGCCTGGCGAATCCACCACGTCGCGTAGGTTGAGAACTTGTAGCCGCGTGTGTAGTCGAACTTCTCTACCGCCTTCATCAACCCCATGTTCCCCTCTTGGATGAGGTCGAGGAACGACAGACCCCGGTTCATGTACCGCTTGGCGATCGACACGACGAGCCGCAGATTGGAGACGGTGAGCCGTTCTCGTGCTGCCTTGCCGCGGGCCACGAGGCCGTCGAGCCGATCCACGGCGATGTCCTCAGGGAGGAGGATTCCGTGTTCCTCCGCGAGGGGGAAGAAGTGGCTCAGCAGCTCCTCGGCTTCACTGCCCCGTTGCGCGGAGTCCTCGAGGGCGCTGCGCTGGTCGCTTGTCGCGGGCAGTGTTTTGAGCGTGGCCGCAGCCGCCCGCCCGCGGCGCTGGGCGATCAGCAGCTCTGCATAGCCTCCGATCTCCATGGCTCGCGCGAGCTCGACCTCCTGCTCCTTCGTGAGCAGCGGAACCTTGCCAATCTCCCGCAGGTACGTCTTCACGGGATCCTCTCGGCGCGTCGATTCCTTGCGGTTGTCGAACGGTGCCGGCCGACGCCGGGGCTGCCGGCGGGTCTCCACGGAGGAGGCGAACGCGTCGTCTCCTGTCAGCGTGCTGGTCGTCGCGTCGGTGAGGAGTACCTCGGGATCGGACAGGTCGTCGTCGTCACTGTCGATCTCGTTGTCGGTCCCGCCATCGGCCGCTGCCGCGTCCTCTTCGGCCGACGGGCTCCCGTCGGCGTTCTCAAGGCGCTCTTCCTTGGCCTCTTCCGTCGGCTCCAGCGTTCCCCGGTCGCTGCGCTTCGGCATCTTCGACTCCCTTCGTCGGCTCGCGCCCCAATGATCGCCGCTTTGCCACCAGTTCTCTACGTTTGCGCTGGAGCTCGTCGGCTTGCTGCCTGTCGCCGTCTTGCTCGGCGATTACGATTTGCGTGTCCAGGGCGTGGATCGCCGCATTGATCGATGGCCGTTCGACGAGAATGATGAGCGCATCCCGAACTGCTCGCTTGACCAGCTGGGGGTCGTCTGTTGCGAATGGCAGCTCACGGAGCGTCAGACTGCTCACAAGTTGGAGATCCTCTTCCGAGAGGTCGGGAAGTCGGGCGGCCAGATCCGGGCTCGGGGTTCCTTCGCCGGCGTCGAGGGCGGCAACGATCCCCCGGAAGCGCTCCGCCATTGCGTCCCTTGGGAGGCGCTCGCGGAGCGTGCCCCACGGCACGAGATCGCGAAGGACCAGCGAGAGGAGGAGAACTTGCGCCGCCTCCCGCGGGTCGGTACGGGGAGATCCCGCGTCCGACGACGGACGGGACGCTGGCCTTCGCTGACGGGTCAGATCTCGGAGCAATGCATCGGACGTCAGGCCGAGCGACGCGTGGAGTTCTTCGACAAGCTCGTTGCGCAGGGTGATGCTCGTGAGGTTCGGGAAGAACGCTCGAGCCTCGTCGAGCGCCTGTTCCTTGCCAAGCGTCGTGCGAAGATCGAAACGCTCGCGCAGCGTAGACGCGAAGTGCTTGTGGAAGGGTACGGCAGCGTGGAGCGTCTCGTTGAGACCCTCCGCGCCGCGGCTGCGCACCAGGCTGTCCGGATCCGTGCCTTCGGGAAGGAGGGCGACACGCACCTGCAGCCCGCTGTTGCGCAGCACGACCATCCCGCGAAGCGCGGCCGCTCCTCCTGCGGCGTCGCGGTCGTAGGCGATGATCACCTCGTCGACGAACCTTCCGAGCAGATCGGCTTGCGCCTGAGTCAGCGCTGTTCCCATGCTTCCGACCGCATGCGCGATCCCGGCAACGTGTAGGCTGAGCACGTCGGTGTACCCCTCGACGAGAACGGCGCGGCGCCTCTCCTGCAGCGCGTCACGAGCCCAGGATAGGCCATAGAGCACTCGCCCCTTGTCGAACAACGGCGTAGCCGGGGAGTTGAGGTACTTCGGGCTACCGTCGAAGGCACGTCCACCGAAGGCGATGGGGCGGGAGGACAGATCGAAGATGGGGAACATGATCCGGTCGCGGAATCGATCGTAGTCTCGGTTCTCGGATTGGCTGAGCAGCCCGAGCTTGAGCAGCGCGGGGACGCCGAAGCGTGGTGCGAGGTGGCGCTTGATGTCGTCCCAGGAGGGGGCAGCGTATCCTAGGCCGAAGCGCGGCCACGTCTCGGCATCGAGTCCGCGGGAGGTCAGCGCATCGCGTGCGCGCTTCCCTTGGCTGCTGTTGCGCAGCAGCTCCTGGAAGCGTTCGGCTGCAGCGGCCATCGCCGCGTACATCGCCTCGCCCTCGCCGGATGTGCGTTTCCGCAGAGAGACACCGGCCTCCGCGGCGAGCCTTTCCAGCGCCTCGGGGAAGGTGAGCTTCTCCATCTTCATCAGGAAGCCGAAGACGTCGCCCCCCTCGCCACAGCCGAAGCAGTGCCATAGCCCCTTCTCCGGGTCGACGACAAAGGATGGCGTGTCGTCCTTGTGAAACGGGCAGCGGCCCTTGTAGCTGGCCCCGGCCTTCGCCAGCGTGAGATAGCGCGAGATGACCGCGTGGATGTCGAGCCGCTGACGGACCTGCTCGATGTCGCTGCGCTCAGTCACGGCGATCGACATCCAATCCCTGCAGATACGGGTTGGCTGCGCGCTCGCGGCCGATGGTCGTCGGCGGTCCGTGGCCCGGGTAGACCTGCGTGTCGTCCGGGAGCCGAAGCAGCCACTGAAGCGACGTGCGCATGGCGCTCATGGAACCGCCGGGAAGGTCTGTGCGGCCGATCGAGCCTGCGAACAGGAGGTCCCCACAGAAGATGACGCCCTCGGCGGCGAAGACCATGCTGCCCGGGGAGTGCCCGGGCGTGGCGGTGGCAGTGATCCCGGGAACGACCTGTTCGCCGTCCACGAGGTGGCGATCGACCGGAGGGTGGTCGGGGCGCGCGTGATCGAGGAACGGGATGTCTGAGGGATGGATGGCCACGGGGGCGCCGCGCCGCTGCAGTACCCAATTGCCGCCCACGTGGTCGAAGTGGCCGTGGGTGTTCAGCACGAGGGCGACGGGGCGGTCCGCGATCGCCGCCAACAGCGCCGAGGCCGGCTCCGCGGGGTCGATGACGATCAGCCCGCAGGGCAGCTCCACGAGGTAGCAGTTCGTCGATAGCTCGCCCAGGCAGAGGCTTTCGATCTTCATGGTCGAGCCCTGTGAGCACGGGCCACGGAGAGGACGACGACCTCGCGGGCACCAGCGCCACGGAGCGCCCCCGCGCACGTCTCGGCTGTGGCGCCCGTCGTGTAGATGTCGTCCACCAGTATGATCTTCCCGGCCAGCGGCGCGTTGGCCGTGATCGCGCCGCGCAGGTTCGCCCGGCGCGCGCGCGCGGATAGGCCGGTTTGCCGCCGCGTGGGACGGCACTTGGTGAGGACACCGCGCATCGGGCGTGCCAGCCGCCGCGCGAGGTGCGCTGCCAGCAGCTGGGATGGGTTCATGCCGCGGCTCCTACGCTCGCCGCGCGTCATCGGGACGAACGTGATCATGTCGGGATCAGCGAGCGCCGGATCCTGGATCGCGGCGTGCGCCAGACGATCGGCGAGGAAGCGGGCAAGTGCCCGCTCGCGGCCGAACTTCAACAGCCGCACCAGCTGTCCCCATGGGCCCTCGTAGGGGCCCAGGGAACGCGCGGCGGCGAAGCCACGATCCCTCGTACCGCACGCCCTGCAGAGGTCGAGCCGCGGGTCTTCAAGCGGCTCCTCGCAGCAGACGCAGCGCGGGAACGCGAGCTTGGGCAGGGATCTCGCGCAGCTGTCGCACACGAATCCGTATCCCCCAAGCGGCCGATCGCACAACGCACATCGGGGCGTGTACAGCAGGGATACCGCTGCCCGCCATCCCCAGCGGTGTGCGCTCTGCCTACCACGCTCGCGCAATCCGGAGAAGCTGGTTCGTGTAGCCCCATTCGTTGTCATAGAACGCCATGACCTTGACGAGCCGTCCTCCGACGACAAGGGTGGAGCTGAAATCAACGATGCTCGCCCGAGCGTCCCCGATGATGTCCGTCGACACCAGCGGTTCGACGCTGACGCCGAGGATCCCGTCAAGCGCCTCGCTCCGTGCCGCCGCCGTCAGCAGGTCGTGAATCTCTTTCTTCGAGGTGTCGCGCTTGGCGACGAACGTGAAGTCGCTGACCGAGCCGGTGACGACGGGAACGCGCAGCGCCAAGCCATCCATCTTGCCGTCGAGGCTTTCGATGACCTTCGCCGTGGCCAGCGCGGCCCCGGTGGACGTGGGGACGATGTTTACTGCGGCGGCACGGCCGCGGGTCAGGGACTTGGGCTTGTGCGCCGCGTCGACCAGCCGCTGATCCGCCGTGTACCCGTGCACCGTGGTCAGCACGCCGTGGGCGATGCCGATCGTGCCCTCGAGGACGTGCACGACTGGGACCAGCGAGTTGGTCGTGCACGATGCCGCGGACACGGCCTTCAAGCCCTCGTCCTCCAGGATGTCGTGGTTGACTCCGAAGACGACCTGGGGGATGCGGTCCGCTCCGTCCCCGCTTGGGGGCACGGTCAGGAGAACGCGTCTGGCGCCCGCCGCAAGATGCGCGGAGCAGCCTTTCTCTCCGTTCAGTGCGCGGAACACGCCGGTGGCCTCAACCACGAGGTCGACGTCGTGAGCCGCCCACGGGATGTCGCTGGGCTTCTTGTGCTTCAGGATCGGGATCGGCTGCGTGTTGTCCCCGACGAGCAGGCCACCGTCGCTCACGATGATGTCCTTGTCGTAGCGCCCGTAGACGGAGTCGCTTCGCAGCAGGTACCGCGCGACCTCGGGCTCGAGGAAGGGGTCGTTGACGGCGACGATGTCGATTCCTTCCTGCCCGAACGCGAGACGGAAGAACGCGCGTCCGATTCTGCCAAGACCGTTGATGCCTATCTTCATGATGCACCGACCTCCTTGTCGTACTCCTCCGCGATCGCTCCGAAGAAGCGGTGGATCCGCGGGTCATCCGTGAGCTCCGGATGGAAGCTCGCCGCCAGCACGTGCCGCTGCCGGGCCATGACGGGGATCCCCTCATGCCTGGCCAGCACCTCGACGCCCTTCCCCACCCGCGTGATGAACGGAGCGCGGATGAACACCCCGCGAACATCATCCCCGACGCCGCGGACCGAGAGCGTCGTCTCGAAGCTGTCGACCTGCCGGCCGGACGCGTTGCGGCTGACGGTGATGTCCATCGCGCCGAGGCACATCCGGGACGGCGCCACCCCCTCGATCTCCGTCGCCAGCAGGATCATCCCCGCGCAGGTGCCGAACACCGGCAATCCTCCTTGGATCTTCTCTCTCAGCGCATCCAGTACGCCGTTGCCGCCCAGCAGCGAGATGGCGGTCGACTCCCCACCGGGGAGGATCAACCCCGCGAGGTCGTCCAGTTCCTTCGGGTGGCGGACGGTTCTCCCGTCGATGCCCGCACGAGCCAGCGCCCGTAGGTGCTCGCGAACTGCTCCCTGGAGGCCGAGCACGCCGACGATCATCTACCGGGTTTGCATCATCTCGTGCGGCGGGATCTCCTCGATTGCGATGCCGGTCATCGCGTCCCCCAGACCGGAGGACACGTGGGCCAGCGTCTTGGCGTCGTCGAAGTGGGTCGTGGCCTCGACGATGGCCCGGGCGCGCTTCGCCGGATCGGTTGCCTTGAACACCCCGCTGCCGACGAAGATCCCATCACAACCCAGCTGCATCATCATCGCGGCATCCGCGGGCGTTGCGATACCCCCCGCGGCGAAGTTGACCACAGGCAACCGCCCTATGTCGCGGATCGCGTGAAGAACCTGGATCGGGGCTCCCCATCCCTTGGCCAGTGCCATCAGCTCCTCGGGCGGGGCCGCGCGTACCGTGCGCAGCTGCTCGTTCATCAGACGCATGTGTTTCACGGCTTCCACGACGTTGCCTGTACCCGGCTCGCCCTTCGTGCGGATCATCGCCGCGCCCTCGGCGATGCGGCGGCACGCCTCGCCAAGATCTCTTGCGCCACAGACAAACGGAACGGTGAACGTCCACTTGTCGATGTGGAACTGAGGATCCGCAGGAGTGAGGACCTCGGACTCGTCGATGTAGTCGACTTCGAGCGCCTGGAGCACCTGGGCCTCGACGAAGTGCCCGATTCGCACCTTGGCCATCACAGGGACGGTCACTGCGTCCATGATCTCCAGGACCCGTGTCGGATCGGCCATGCGCGCCACGCCGCCCAAGGCGCGGATGTCCGCGGGAACCCGTTCGAGTGCCATCACGGCGACGGCGCCCGCCGCCTCGGCGATGCGCGCCTGCTCGGCCGTGGTCACGTCCATGATGACCCCGCCTTTGAGCATCTCGGCAAGGCCGCTCTTGACCCGGAACGTTCCCTTCTCTGTCATCGCTCTCACCTCCGACCTGTTGTGGAGCAGCGGGATGATAGCTCGTTTGCCCAACGGGCGAAAGCCTTGACAGCGTCAACGCCGGCGATCGCCGGGCGATCGGGCAAATCGGCGGCGGTGATCGAGTGGGGCAGCCGCCTTGAGCCACGGGCGTCCGCGTCTGCCGCCCTCGCTACGGCGCCCCGTTTTCGTGGAACGGCGGGAGGGCCGTATTGATCCTCGGCAGATCGTCACTCCAGTTCAGCTTCTGCTCGAGGACACGGAAGAACGGAGGTGCGTCGCGCAGACGGACGAGCCGCGTCGGCGTATCGGCCCGGTTGATGGCGACGTGCTCGCCGGGAGCCAGCTCGCCTGCGAGGTCGCCGTCGACGGTCAGAGAGGCGGGGGTTCGCGCCCGCAGTCGCAGCGTCTCGTCCGCAGGAAACACGATGGGCCGCAAGCCGAGCTTGTGCGGTGCAAGTGGCGTGGCGAGCAAGCAGGCCGCGGGGGGGACGATCACGGGTCCTCCGGCGGACAGACTGTATGCGGTCGATCCTGTGGATGTGGACACGATCAGTCCGTCCCCGGGGAACGAGGCGATGAGCCCCGCTTCGGAGGACAGCTCGACCTCGCACAGGTGGTGCGCCGCCCCGCTCTGGATGAGCACGTCGTTGAGCGCCGTGCCCGAACGATCCGGCGCATCGTAGGCGAGGCGCATGCGCTCCTCGATGTCGAACTCATCACGGAGGACCGCCTCGAGGCACAGGGTCAGCGTGGAGCCGTCCGTCTGGGTGAGGAAGCCGAGGCTGCCGAGGTTGGCGCCGAGGATCGGCAGTCCGAGGTGGGCGACCCACGCGGCCGCACGAAGGACGGTGCCATCCCCGCCCAACGTCACGACCAACGCCTCTTCAGCCGTGTCGTGGAGCCGGGCGTCCAGTGCAACGGCATGGATGTCGTGAAGGCCGCACCATGCCTTGAGCACAGCCACGGCCCGAAGCGCACGTTCGTGTCGAGCGTTGGCCGCAACGTAGAGCGTAGACAGCTTCATTGGCAGGGAGGATCCTAGCGGCAGCGGGGGACGGGTTCAACGCCTGTCCCGGACGGCGCGCCGTCCCGAGCCCTTCACTCAGGACGCTGCTGGGTGTACTTCCAGCGGCACGCGATCCGCTCGACCACGTCGATGAGCAGGTACAGGGCGAGTCCAAGGACTGCCATGGCAATGATCCCCGCGGACGCCAGCGAAGGACGGTACATACTGCCCTCGACAAGCTGCCCTAGGCCCGAGCTGAGCATTGCCGATGTCTCTGCGATGTACAGGAAGGCCATCCCTAGCCCGACGCTCACGCGGAGGCTGGTGAGGATGTCCGGCAGCGTCGCCGGGATGAGGACGTGCCAGTAGACCTGCCACCGCGTCGCCCCTGCCGAGCGCACGCTGGTGAT